>OFHD01000040.1_pt1 | contig 10178 bp, 8 predicted proteins | sample 1521941 | NCBI WGS metagenome assembly OFHD01 (sample SAMEA2468439, study PRJEB22500) | soil metagenome | biome: Glassland; feature: Farmland; material: Clay | place: Australia | collected 2013-01-31 | depth 0.55 m | reverse complement strand
CCGCGGGCGGCGCGCGGCGGGTGACGGAGGCGGGTGGCACCGCCGACCACGCGGTGGCCGGGCCCGAGGGCCCGGACGTCACGTTCGGGCTTGCCGAGCACGTCGCCGCCGAATCGATGGGCCGCACCCGCGGCTACTGGTGGGCCCCGGACGGCCAGCGGCTGCTGACCGCCCGGGTGGACAGCGCGGCGGTCCAGCTCTGGCACATCTGCGACCCCGCCGACCCCGGCAAGCCCCCGCAGCCAGTGCGCTACCCGGCGGCCGGCACCGCCAACGCCGAGGTCACGCTCTGGGTCGCCGGGCTCGACGGCACCCGTCCGCAGGTCCGCTGGGACCGGGATGGCTACGAGTACGTGCCAGCCGCCGGCTGGGACGCCCATGGCCCGTATGCCACCGTGCAGTCCCGCGACCAGCGCAGCCTTCTCCTGCTCGGCATCGACCCGGCGGACGGCGCGACGCGGGTGCTTGCCGAGCAGCGCGACGAGTGCTGGGTCCAGCTGGTGCCGGGGCTGCCTGCCCGCCTGGGCTCGGGCGCCCTGGTCAGCCACGCCGATCTGCGCGGCACCCGGTACCTGACTGTGGGCGGTGCCACCGTCACCCCGCCCGGGCTGCAACTGCTGGAGGTACTCGGCACAGACGGCGAGGAGGTGCTGTTCACTGCGTCGGTGCCCGAAGACCCGACGCAGGCCTCGCTGTGGAGCTACCGGGCCGGGGACGGCGCCCGCCAGCTCAGCACCGAACCAGGCGTCCACACCGGCGTGCGGCGCGGCGGCACGCTGGTGCACGTGGCCCGCACCGCGGACCTCCCGGGCAGCCGGATAGGCGTGCTGCGGCCGGGGGAGCCAGCGGTGACCATCGCGTCGCTGGCCGCGCGCCCCGTGCTGGACCTGCGCGCGGTCCCGCTCGTCCTGGGGCCCCGCGAGTTGCGGAGCGTCCTGCTCCTGCCGTCCTGGTACCGCCGCGGCGACGGGCTGCTGCCTGTCCTGCTCGACCCGTACGCCGGGCCGGGCATGCAGAAGGTCACCGCCGAGCAGCACGCGATGTCGTTCGTCTCGCAGTGGTTCGCCGAGCAAGGCTTCGCCGTCCTGGTCACCGACGGGCGCGGCACGCCGGGGCGCGGCCCGGCATGGGAGCGGGAGATCTACGGAGACATCTTCGGGCCGGTGCTGGAGGACCAGGTGACCGCGCTCGCCGAAGCCGGCCGCCAGCACCCCGAACTCGACCTCGGCCGGGTGGGCATCCGCGGCTGGTCGTTCAGCGGCGCCCTCGCGGCGATGGCGATACTGCGCCGCCCCGATATCTTCCGCGCCGCGGTGGCCGGCGCCGCAGTCACAGACCAGCGGATGTACGACACGAACTGGCGCGAGCGGTTCCTCGGCCACCCGGACCAGTACCCGGACCGGTACGACGCGTGCTCGCTGCTCCTGGAGGCGCCGAAGCTGACCCGCCCGCTGCTGCTGATCCACGGGCTCACCGACGACAACGTCTTCCCCGCGAACACGTTGCGCCTGTCCAGCGCCCTTCTGGCCGCCGGCCGACCGCATGAGGTATTGCTGTTGTCCGGCACCACGCATCACGTCCGCGACGAAACCGTCTTCGAGAACCTGCACTGGCACCAGGTGCGCTTCCTGCAGCGGCACCTGGGCGTGAAACCGCCGGGGGCGTCGGCCGCGGCGAGCGCCCCGGTCCCCGGCCCGGCCACCCAGCGAGCCAGCGGCTAACTCCCGGATCATGACCGACACCGGGTGGCTGCGGGAGCCCGGCCGGATCGCGGTCGGCAACAGCGAGGACGGCTGGCGGTTGTGGGAAGCACTCACCTGCCGCCTCACGAAAATGATGATCACCCGGTGCCTCAATGAGCCTGATCTCGTTAGTTGACACCGGGAGGCTGCTGCGGCGCGGGTGCCGGGGTTCGCGGATCGGGCTTGCTGCCACCGGTGGATCGTGCTACTTGCAACCTGGGGTGACTTCTCGCGCAATCTGCTACCGGGTACTCATTCCGCAGGAACTGACTGACGGTAACGGGTCATGTGCGATTTGATGTGACGCGTGGAGGGGGAAGGTCAGCGCGGTCAGGATCCGGCTGGTCCGCTGTGGTCGCATCTGGCGGGCTGGGATGACCTGCTGGTCGCGGTGCCGTCGGCGGATGCGTCCGGCCTGGATCTGGGGGAGGGATGGCCGGATCGCTGGATGGTGACGCGGCGGGCCGGTGGGGACGAGGTGTCCTGTTCGGTGCGGGACCTGGCCCGGATGCCTGGGAGGGAGGGCGGCCCGGTCCGCTGGTTTTCCTGGCGGCGGGGGCAGCGGCATCGTCCTGGCTTGCAGTACCTGGTCAGCACGGGACGTCATCACGGGGCCGAGAGCATGGAGGAGGCCCGGGTGCTGCTGGCCCTGGACTTCGCCGGGGACCTGATCGACGTGGTGTCCCAGCCGTTGCGGTTGCGGTTCACCACGGTGGGGAAGAGCAGGGTGCACACGCCGGACTTCCTCGCGGTGACCCGGTCGGGCACGTGGCTGATCGACGTGCGGCCGGAGCCGCTGATCCGCGATGGGGACCGGGAGTCGTTCGCTGCGGCGGCGGAGGTGGCGGTGGCGTGCGGCTGGCGGTATGCGGTGGCGGCCCGCTGGCGTGGGCATGTCCTTGCGGCTCTGGACGCGCTGTCCTCGCAGCGCCGGCCGCTGGCTGATCCGCTGGGGCTGCGGCCGGGGCTGCTCGCCGCGGTCAGGAGGCCGGGTGCCCGGTTCGGGGAGGTCGCTGCGGCCAGCGGCTGCGAGCCAGTGGCCCGCGCTCAGCTGCTGCACCTGATCTGGCACCGGCAGGTCGGCGTGGACCTTGCCGAGCCGCTGGCGGACCGGTCGCTGCTGGTGCCCGGGGCGGCCCGGTGAGGGCGGAGGCGCTGCTGGAGCTGGCGGCCGGCATGGTGGTGGTGCTGGACGGGCGGGAGTGGACGGTCGAGCGCCGCGAGCCTCATCTGGGCCGGGTTCACCTGGTCAGCGGCGACGGCACCCGCGAGCAGGTGAGCCTGCGGTTCCTGGCCTGCCATCCGGATTGCTGGCCATCCTCGCGGACTGCCGCCGAAGGGGCCGGCCGGGGGCGCCAGCCGAAGATGGCGGGTGACCTGCCGCCGGGCCGGCGGGAGCTTGCCGAGCTGCGGATGGCGCACCTGCTGGAGGTCGCGACGGGTTTCCGTGGCGGGGATCCGCTGCGGCCCGGGCCGGGAGAGCCGAGGCCGGAGTATGACCCGGCCACCACGACGCTGACCAGCCGCCGCCGGGCCAAGGTGGCGGAGCTGCAGGCCTTGGACCGGGAGCATGCCCGGATGCTGGGTTTGGGCGCGGTCAGTTACTGGACTTTGATCCGGTGGGAGAACGCCCGGCGCCGGTTCGGGCTGATCGGCTGTGCGGACGACCGCTGGCTGCGGGAAAGCGGCGGCCATCCCAGCATCACCGAGGAGGTCCGGGAGGCGATCTTCGCGGTCCGGGAGGAGACCCTGCGCGGGGCAAAGGTGAGCATGCGCACCCGGGAGCGCATGGTCGGCCAGTACGTCCGGGAGAGGTTCGGGCCGGGCACGCCGGTCCCCAGCTATCCGGTCTTGTGCCGGGTCTGGCGGGAGTGGTTCGGGCCGGGCGGTGCCCGCCAGCGGTATGCCCGGTCTGCCCAGCTGCCGGCGAAGAACGGGCACGTGCTGGTGCACCGGCCCGGCCAGGTGGTCGCACTGGACACGACCGTGCTGCCGGTGATGGTCCGCGACGGGGTATTCGGTGACCCGGTGAAGTGCCACCTGGCCTTGGCGCTGGACGTGTGCACGCACTCGCTGTGTGCGTTCCGGCTCACGCTGGTGTCGGACACCTCGGTGGACGTGGCGATGCTGCTGCGTGATGTGATGATGCCGCTGCCGATGCGGCCGGAGTGGGGGGAGGATCTGGAATGGCCCTACCCGGGCATCCCGGCCGCAGTGGTTGCCGAGTTCGCCGGGCACAAGGTGGCGGGCCTGCCGTTCTTCACCCCCGAGACCGTGACCACTGACCACGGCAGCGTCTACCGCAACCACCACCTGGTCGAGGTTCAGCGGGTGATCGGCTGCAACATCCTGCCCGCGAGGGTGCTGCGGCCTACCGGCAAGGCCGCTTGCGAGCGGGCGTTTGGGGTGTGCAGGCAGCTGCTGTTTGAGCACCTGATCGGATACACCGGCGTGGATGCCGCCGACCGGGGCGCCGACCCGGCCGCCGACGCGATGCTGACCATGGAGGAGATGGAGCACCTGATCGCCACCTGGATCGTCGGCATCTTTACCGACTGGAGCGCCAAAATCCTTGCCCTGACCTGCTGATACTCATAGTTTACATGTCCGCGACGGCGAAGGTTGGATTTCTCGATAACTCGGCGCGTCGGAATTAGAAAGCCCTGCTCGCCATTCAGAGAGCAAGGCTTCTAGCGGGTTAATTGCATGAATTTGCCTATTTTGGAAATTGTCCTGGCGGGGCGAGCTGGGCTTCGAGGTCGGCGATGCGCTTGTCGTGGAACCGGAGGTTGGTCCGGGCTGCCTGGAGGCGCTCGTCGAGGGTGCGGTTGTCGGCGGTGAGCTGGCGGACGCGCTGCTTGAGGGTGGTGTTCTCGGTGGTGATCCGGGCGACGGCTTCCCTGGTCCATTCCGATTCCAGGTCGCGGACCTGGCCGAGGAGCTCGCCGATGCGGGTCCGCTGGGCGAGGATCTCGGCGTGGGCGGCCTTGAGGCCCTCTTCTGCGTTCAGCGCCCGCTCCCGCCAGGTCGCCTCCTGCTCGTCGTCCAGGGCGGCGAGCACCTGGACACGGCGCTCTCCGGCCTCGGCCAGCGCGGCCGCGACTGCGACCCTGGCATCCGGGTTGCTGTAGAGGAAGGTCCGGGACACCCCTGCCCGGCGGGCGACGGCGGCGACGCTGACCTGGGTTTTCTCCCGACGCAGGCGGGTGATCGCATTCTGGACGCGCTTGAGGGCGGCCTCGGTTGCGCTGCGGCGGGCGGCCAGGGCGGCTTCGGTGCTCACGCGCAGGCCTCTTCTTCCATGTCCTCGCCGATACCCTCGCTGCCTCCGCGGGCGGCGAGGTCGGTGGCGCGGAATGCGGTGGACCAGATGCGGTGGAAATAGTCCTGGGGCTTGCGCATGTCCAGGGCCAGCGCTTCCTCCAGAAGCCCCAGGCCTGCCAGGGCCTTCTCCAGCCCGTCGATCGCGCGGGCAGTCGGCTCGAAGTAGGCGTGCAGGTAGTCCGCGGTGGCGTCGTCGGGGGCGCCCTCGGCGAGCAGCCGCCACTGCTCGCGCTTGCGCCGCCAGTAGAGCAGGTCGGCGCCGGACAGCACGAACTTGCCGCAGTTGCCGCAGTCCAGGTTCCACGGGCAGGAGCCGCCATCGACGACGGGCTGGAAGGTGCAGAACCCGCCCTCGGCCGGGGTGCTGCGGCGGGACAGGTCGATCGCGAGGGCCTGGGCCTGCTCGCGGGTGAGCGGGGCGTCCGTCCCGGTCAGCAGCTCGCCTGGGGTGGCGGAGCCGGGGCCGGCGACCCAGACCTGCTGCAGGACGTCTTCCAGGTCGGACTGGGCAAGGTGGACATAGCGCTCTGCCATCTTCTCGGAGAAATGGCCCAGGAACCGGCGGATGTGGGTCAGGCTGGCGCCGGCCCGCAGCAGGCTGGTGGCCAGGGAGTGGCGGGCCTGGTGGGGCACCTGGCGGCCGATGTCGAGGCTGTCGATCCAGGGCTTGAAGCCCTTGTGGAACCAGTTGTAGGACAGGGCATGCGAGCAGTCGCGGTTACGGAAGTTCGTAGGGAACAGCGCTATCGCAGCGCGTTCCTCGGGGGTGGGCGGCCGGTTGTTCCGCTCCTGGAACAGGTCCAGGGTCTTGCGCTGGCGTGCCTGGAGCAGCTGGCAGGTCCGCTCAGGGATGCGGATCGCGGCGTCGTAGTTGCCGACCTTGGTCTGGTCGTGCCAGAGCATGGGCAGGCCGCCGTAGCGGCCCAGGCAGTCCAGGCGGAGCTGGAGGACCTCGCTGCAGCGGCGGCCGGTGACGATGATGGTCTCCCATGCGTCGCGCAGGCCGCGGTCGAACGGGTCGCGGCCGCGGGCCAGGGCCTGCAGGTTGGCCTCGTCGGCCAGTGCCCTGGCGACCTCGTCGGTGAACGGGGCGCGCGTCCGCTGGATCACCCGGCCAGCGGCGGGCATCGCGGTGATGAAGCCCCGGTCCAGGCCGAGCCTGCCGGCCTGGCCGGACTCCAGGGCCCCGCGCAGGAGCCGCCGGGTGCGGTGGAAGACGGCCTGCCGTGTGTTCGCCGTGACGACGGACGGCTTGCCGTGGACGCCCCTGGCTCCCAGCGAGGTCAGCCCGTCGAGCTCACGCTGCCGCTGGTCAGCGACGAACTTGTGCATGTGCCCGGCCGTGAGCACCCTGGGATCGTGGCCGCCGCCGGGGGCGGCGAGCTCCAGGAAGGCGCTCAGCTCCAGCCCGGCGCGCCGGGTGTGGTCGAAGGTGCCGCCGGAGCGCGGGCAGGACGGGGACCGAAGGACATCGGCGAAGTGGTCCCAGACAAGGTCGCGCAGCCACCGCTGGGAAATCCGGTCCAGGTCCAGGCGCCCCGGACGGTCGTTGAGCTTGCGCCCGAAGTGCTCGGTGAGGATGTAGCCGACCTCACGGGTCTCTGCGGGCGTGACATAGAAGGGATGCAGGCCGCCAGCGATGGAGGAGGCGATGCGGGCGCCCTCCCGGCCGGCCGCCTTGCGCAGGCCGGGGTCCTGGGGGTCCAGGTCGGTGAGGGAGCGCAGGCCGCAGCTGCGGCCGTAGTCGGCCAGGCGCTGGATCGGGGACAGCTCCCACTTCCCGTGCTGCCGCCGGGTGTGCCAGCACATGCCCCACTGGATCTCGGCCCGCAGCAGCGGGCGCAGGCCCCGGAGGTTGACCTGGTCGGGCCGCAGCACTGCCGCGGCCGTCGCGCACCACCGGCGGAAGGCCGGCTCGTCGGCGTACTCGACGGGGACGGGCTTGCCGGCGCGCTCGTAGCGGTTGCCCCACTGGCCGGGCAGGGCAGCGCCTCCCGGGCGGCCCTCCCGCTGGTAGCGGGCGTCGTGCCGCGAGCACAGCCCCAGCGGCGAGGACGCCTTCTCCGGGCAGACGCGGACGAGACAGCGCCCGTAGCCGGGGGACGGCTCCTGCCTGGCCAGCCAACGGCCGAAGTCGGCGGCGTCGCCGTGCCGGGGGCGGTAGTTATACCAGCGGAACTGGTGATAGTGACACAGCCGCAGCGTCAGGTGGCAGGACGGCCGGTCCGGGCAGATCCGGCATGGCTGCTCCTCCACTCCCTCGCCCGGCCCGAGGGTCTGGGCTGCCTTCAGGAAGTCGGCCCGTGTCCCGCCCTCGTCGCGGTGCCTGCGCCAGAGCGCCTGGTGGGTGCTGCAAAGGTCGCCGTGCCCCATCACGGTCCGCTCGCATCCTGCCAGGCAGTTCCACCGGTAGACGGGGTGCCCGGCGGGGATCTTGATGATGTCCGGCCGGAACAGCGGGTCGAACGACGGCGCGCTGATCAGCGCGGCCAGGATCTCCAGCCGGTCCCGGCCCTCGCGGGCATCGGGCTGCGGCAGCAGCGCGAGGGTCACCTCGCCCCCCAGACCGTGCGCAGGGCGGCATCGAACGCCGGGTCGTGGATGTCGACGTGCCCGTAGACCTCATCGACCATCGCGGCCGAAGCCCACCCGCCCGCGTCACGGGCGATCAGCAGGTTCCCGCCCGAGGCGTCAAGGACAGCCGAGGTAAACGTGTGCCGGAATGCGTGGGGCTTCACGATCCCGAGCCCGGCGCGATTCCCGGCCCGCGCGAGCATCCGGCGGGCCGCGACCGGCGCCCACGGCTGCCCGGCGTCCGGGCCGTGCAGCTGGACCAGCAGCATCCCGTGCCCGGCGCCGCGAGGGTACTCGCCGGCCATGTACTCGAAGTAGGCATGGATCATGGCGGGGCTGACCCGCTTGACCAGCCCGCCGGTGACCGTGCCGCCCTCGGCCTGCCAGGGGTGCTTGGTCTTGGCCTCGGCCCCGTTGGGGTTCCCGGGCCGGTGGCAGACGTGCAGGTGCGGGGTCCGGCACTCCCCGCAGGCCGCGTTCTCCCGCAGGTGCAGGTCGGCCAGGTGAAGCCCGCAGAGCTCGCCGACCCGCAGGCCGCCGTCGGCCAGCCAGGTCACGGCCAGCCGGTCCCTCGCCGAGCTCGCCACGCCCAGCAGGCTCTCCCTCGTGCCCTCGGGGAGCATCTTGGGATGCCGCCGGTGCGGCCCCTTCGGCGCGAGCGGGTTCGACGGCATCGACGTCTTCACGTGCCCCAGCAGCGCCCGCCGCCGGTCCGCCCTGGTTGGCAGCCTTGTCCGGTCGAGCTTCTCGCCCAGTTCCTCGTTGACTCCCAGCGACGCCTGGTGCAGGTAGAAGCCCTTCAGGCAGGCCGCCGCCGTCGACAGCGCCGCATGACCGTAAGGCCGCATGCCCGCCCGCCACGGCTCGCCCAGCGGCATGTGCACCTCGGCGCCGACGATTCCCATGTACCGCTCAAGGTCCCTCAGCCCGACCTGGCCGAGGTCGAGGCACTCGCGCTCCAGCCACCGCAAGTGGTCAACGAGGTAGTAGGCGTACGTCCGCTGCGTGCCAGACCCGTCATGCACCCGCAGGAACCGGTCGGCCTCCTCGTGCACCCGCCCCTCGGGCCACACGATCGTCCACGACCGCCGCCCGCCCTTCCGGTCGATCCGCTGGACCCGCAGGTCCCCCACGACCACCCGCCGTGTCATCTCTTCCCCCGTGCCGACCCCAGGACATCGGCGACGCCCCGGACCAGGTCGGTAAAGGAGTCTAGGACGCCGATCTCGCAGACTCAGGGGAACGACACGGACACTCGCTGTGGCGGTCGGTAAATCGGTCTGGCAACGGCGCCAGCTGGGGGAATACGCCCCGGGCTGGGATCCCGATGGCAGCCACAGCCCCAACTCGCTGTTCGCGGCCTCGTTCGCCCAGGCCGGGTTTGCGATGCAGATCCCGTCCCCGGACCTGTTTTATGAGCTGCTGCCGGCTCATTACGTCAGCCGTATCTCCCGGCGCGGGGTGAAGATCCGCGGGCTGTGGTATGACGGCCCGGCTCTGGAGGGCTACCACGGCACCGCCTCGGCGCGGGGCGGCCGGCACAAGGGCCAGTGGGTCATCCGCCGCGACCCCCGGGACCGGCGCAGCGTGTTCTTCCAGGACCCCGTCACGCACGCCTGGCACGAGCTGCCCTGGACGGGCCTGCCGCCCGGCGGGCAGGCACCCGCGTTCGGCGACGCCCGGGTCCGCGACCTGCTGACGAAGGCCAGCGCGTGCGGGCTGAAGCCACGGTCGGATGCCGAGCTGCTGCCCGTCATGCTGGACCTGATCGGGGCACGCATCCCGGTCAGCCGGTGGCCGGCCCAGATGGCAAAGGCCGAGCGCACCGGGCACGCCCGGGAAGTCACCCAGGCGCAGGCGGCGCAGGCCGACCGGCCCGCGCCGCCGTCCGGGCCCGCTGCTGAGGCCCCGGCCGTGACGCCGGGCGAGGCGGGTGTTACCCCCCGCCGCCCGAGCCCGGCCGGCCCCCACGGGCCCGGCACAGCCCCGCCCCCCCTTATGCCCCGCGCCCCCCCCCGCGGGGGGCGCGCCCCCCGCACACCCCCGCACCCCCCGCCCCCGCACCCCCGGGCCGGCCCCCGCCTCGATCACGGTCACCGGGAAGACTGCCCCGTCCTCCTGGAAGAACCGCGACATGCCGAGCTTCCGGCCAATGATCTCGTTCATCGCTACCCGACCTTGATCTCCACGTCCACGCCGGCGGGCAGGTCGAGTTTCATGAGCGCATCCACGGTCTGCTGCGTCGGCTCGAGGATGTCGATCAGACGCTTGTGGGTGCGGATCTCGAACTGCTCCCGGGACTTCTTATCCACGTGGGGCGACCGCAGCACGCAGTACTTGTTCTTGACCGTGGGCAGGGGGATAGGTCCCGCAACCTGCGCCCCGGTGCGGCGCGCTGTATCCACGATCTCGCCGGTGGACTGGTCGAGCACGCGGTAGTCGTAAGCCTTCAGGCGAATCCGAATTCGTTCTTTGCCAACCATGATTTGTTCTCAAAGAGCTTGCGGCTGCGTGCCGCGTCCCATGACTCCCTTACTC
>OFHD01000039.1_pt1 | contig 10202 bp, 7 predicted proteins | sample 1521941 | NCBI WGS metagenome assembly OFHD01 (sample SAMEA2468439, study PRJEB22500) | soil metagenome | biome: Glassland; feature: Farmland; material: Clay | place: Australia | collected 2013-01-31 | depth 0.55 m | reverse complement strand
GTCCGCGACCGCTACCAGGAATTGTCCCGGGACCCCGGCCACATCCGGTCGGTGCTGCGGGCCGGCGCCGCGAGGGCCAGCGAGCAGGGCCGGGACAAGGTGCGTCAGGCCAAGGCGGCGATCGGACTGCTGTCCGCCTGAACCGCTTCGCGGCCTCGACCCCTGTGACCACTGGCCAGAATTCTGGCGTTCGCGCACATGTCGCGGTCTTGGCGCGGCGGCCGCTCCCCGAGGTTAGGCGCCTGGGAGGAAGGACGGGCAAAGCTCCTGGCCAGCTGGGCGGCCACGCAGGACCAGGCAGGTGCAGGAACTGGCCAAGCCGCCGGGCGATGCCGGCCCTGGCTATCATGATCACCAGCGCCGCCGCCGAGTGGCCCGTCAAAGGGTCAGGCAGGCTGTGATGTTCCTGACATCCCGGCGGTCAATGCAATCCTTTGCAGGAGAAACCGGTAGCCTCTGTCGCCACAGCAGCGTGACCGGCCCCGGAACGGTGAGTCACCGCTAAGGGGTCACTGGCGAGAGGGCTCATCGCATGGCATTGATCTCCGCGAAGGTAATTGCGCAGGTCAGCTGTAGGTCGCCCAGCGAACTGGCGGCGATGTCCTGGGAATGGGTCATGCGTGCCGATGGGCGGGTGCTCTACCGGCTCACCAAGGTTGACGGCCGGCGGGAACGGAATCCATGGACCTTCGTGACCCAGCTGACCACGGGCCAGCTGCAATCGTTCCGGGCGGACAAGGCCAAGGCCACGGCGATGCTGAATAGCCTCGCCCGCCAGCACGGGCACAAGATCGGCTGAGCGCGATCCCACCGTGCGGGCCAGCCCCGGCAAGCTGGGCATGGGCCGGCCGGACGGCGCGTCATGCCACAACTGAGCAATCGTTGCCTGACGTGGCTCTAGACTTGGACCATTCGTTTTTTTGGACCGTTCGTGTTTATGAAGGTAGGTTTGGCGCCATGACCGCATCCCGGACTCCGACCACCGCCGAGGAGCTGCGCGGTGTCGGCCTGCGGGTGACGGCCGCCGCGTCGCACTGCTCGAGACCGTCCGGGACGGTGACCACCTCGGCGTCGAGGCGATCGCCTCCGGGGTGCGTGATCGCGTAGGCCATGTCTCCCTTCAAGCCGTGTATGAGGCCCTCCACGCGCTCACCGCGGCGGGACTCGTACGCCGCATCGAACCGGCCGACAGCCCGGCCCGGTTCGAGGGACGCGTTGGTGACAACCACCACCACGTTGTGTGCCGGTCGTGCGGTGTCGTCGCTGATGTCGACTGCGCGGTCGGCGAGGCGCCCTGCCTGACCGCGTCCGACGACCACGGCTTCTCGATCGACGAGGCTGAGGTCGTCTACTGGGGCCTGTGCCCCGACTGTTCCACCGCCCACAGTTCCTGGGCACTGTGATCCGCCTAGCCCGGAAGGATTCCCATGTCTGAGAACCAAGATGCAATCGCCGTAGACGCGAAGACGGAAGGCGCAGGTGGCTGCCCGGTCGTGCACGGGCGCGCCCCGCAGCCGGCTCAGGGCGGCGGAAACCGTCAGTGGTGGCCGGAGCTGCTCAACCTGAAGATCCTCGCCAAGAACCCCGCCGTGGCCAACCCCTTCGGCGAGGAGTTCAACTACGCCGAGGCGTTCAAGACCCTCGACCTCGCGGCCGTGAAGCGGGACATCGCGGAGGTGCTCACGACATCGCAGGACTGGTGGCCGGCCGACTTCGGCCACTACGGCCCGCTCATCATCCGGATGGCGTGGCACGGCGCGGGCACCTACCGGATCAGCGACGGCCGCGGCGGCGCCGGCGCCGGCCAGCAGCGCTTCGCCCCCGTCAACAGCTGGCCGGACAACGCCAATCTCGACAAGGCCCGCCGGCTGCTGTGGCCGGTCAAGAAGAAGTACGGCAAGAAGATCTCGTGGGCCGACATCATGATCCTCGCCGGCAACGTGGCCCTGGAGTCGATGGGCTTCAAGACCTTCGGCTTCGGCGGCGGTCGCGAGGACGTCTGGGAACCGGACGAGGATGTCTACTGGGGTCCCGAGACCACCTGGCTCGGCGACGAGCGCTACACCGGCGACCGCGAGCTCGAGGACCCGCTGGCCGCGGTCCAGATGGGCCTCATCTACGTCAACCCGCAGGGGCCGAACGGCAACCCGGACCCGCTCGCCGCGGCCCGCGACATCCGTGAAACATTCCGCCGGATGGCGATGAACGATGAGGAGACGGTCGCTCTGATCGCCGGTGGTCATACCTTCGGCAAGACTCACGGTGCGGGCCCGGAGGACCACGTCGGCCCCAATCCCGAGGCTGCCCCGCTTGAGGAGCAGGGCCTGGGCTGGAAGAGCACGTACGGCACCGGCAAGGGCGGCGACGCCATCACGAGTGGACTCGAAGTCACGTGGACCAACACCCCGACCACCTGGGACAACAGCTTCTTCCGGATCCTCTTCGGTTATGAGTGGGAGCTGACCGAGAGCCCGGCCGGTGCCCACCAGTGGAAGCCAAAGGATGATGCCGGTGCCGGCACCGTCCCCGACGCCCACGACCCGTCGAAGCGCCACGCCCCGATGATGCTGACGACCGACCTCTCGCTCCGGTTCGACCCGGTCTACGAGCCGATCTCGCGGCGTTTCATGGAGGACCAGGAGGCGTTCGCGGACGCCTTCGCCCGCGCGTGGTTCAAGCTGACCCATCGCGACATGGGCCCGGTCGCGCGCTACCTCGGGCCTGAGGTCCCGTCCGAGACGCTGATCTGGCAGGACCCCGTTCCTGCGGTGGACCACGAACTCGTCGACGCTGCGGACATCGCCGCCCTCAAGCGCCAGATCCTCGCCTCGGGCCTGTCGGTGTCCCAGCTCGTGTCCACCGCGTGGGCGTCGGCCTCGTCCTTCCGTGGCAGCGACAAGCGCGGCGGCGCCAACGGTGGGCGCATCCGCCTCGAGCCGCAGAGCGGGTGGGAGGTCAACGACCCTGACCAGCTGGCGACGGTGCTGCGCACCCTGGAGGGGATCCAGGAGGCCTTCAACGCCGCCCAGGCCGGCGGTAAGAAGGTCTCGCTGGCCGACCTGATCGTGCTCGCTGGTGGTGCGGGCGTCGAGCAGGCCGCCAAGAACGCCGGCTTCGACGTCGAGGTCCCCTTCACGCCGGGGCGCACCGACGCGTCGCAGGAGCAGACCGACGTGGAGTCGTTCGCCGTGCTCGAGCCGAAGGCGGACGGGTTCCGCAACTACCTCGGGAAGGGCAGCCGGCTGCCGGCCGAGTACCTCCTCATCGACAAGGCGAACCTGCTCACCCTGAGCGCACCCGAGATGACGGTCCTCGTCGGTGGCCTCCGCGTCCTGGGCGCGAACTACAACAAGTCGAAGCTCGGCGTCTTCACCACCACCCCCGCGTCACTGACCACCGACTTCTTCGTCAACCTGCTCGACATGGGCACGGCGTGGAAGCCGACGTCCGGGGACGCGGCCACGTTCGAAGGCCGCCATGCCGCCACGGGCGAGGTCAAGTGGACCGGCAGTCGTGTCGACCTCGTCTTCGGGTCGAACTCCGAGCTGCGCGCGCTCGCGGAGGTCTACGCGAGCGATGACGCGAAGGAGAAGTTCGTGAACGACTTCGTCGCGGCGTGGGACAAGGTGATGAACCTCGACCGGTTCGACCTCGTCTGATCATGGCGTCCAGGTCGGCCCGCGGCGGCCGACCTGGACGTCCTCAGTCCGAAGGATCTCGCATTGTCCGCCTCCAGCGCGACGTCGAGAGGGCCGCTGAGGACATGAAAGGCTGATCTTGCAGATGAGTGCGGAAGGACCACGGTTCCCCCGGCTGTTCTCGCCACTGAGGATCGGCCCGGTGCAGCTCCGCAACCGCATCGTGTCCTCCGGCCACGACACGGTGATGGTGCAGGACGGAAAGATCACCGATCAGCTGATCGCCTACCACCAAGCCCGCGCGGAGGGCGGCGTCGGCCTGATCGTGGTGCAGGTCGCCGGCGTGCACGAGTCTGCCCGCTACACCTCCCACGTGCTCATGGCGGTCGATGATTCCTGCTTGCCCGGTTACCGGAATCTTGCGGACGCCGTCCACGGTCACGGAACCGTTCTGTTCGGGCAGCTGTTCCATCCTGGCCGGGAGGTGATGGAGTCCGCTGATGGCACCGCCCCGGTCGCTGTTGCCCCCTCCCCGGTACCCAACGAGCGCTTCCAGGTGATGCCCCGGGCTCTGCGCGGCCGGGAGATCGGTGAACTCGTGGCAGGCTATGGGGCGGCGGCGGCCCGGCTGGTGCGGGCGGGCCTGGATGGCGTGGAGATCGTGGCCAGTCATGGTTATCTGCCGTCTCAATTCCTCAACCCCAATGTCAACCGTCGCGACGACGAGTACGGGGGCACCCGGGACAATCGCCTCCGCTTCCTGCGCGAAGTAGCCGAATCAGTCCGCCATCAGACCGGGCCAGGCGCCGCTGTCGGCATCCGGATCTCCGTCGACGAGCGTGACCCTGCCGGGCTCCCCGAAGACATCGCCATCCACGCCTGCGCCGTCCTCGCCAGCTCCGGGCTGATCGACTATGTCAGCGTCACCACCGGCACCTCCGCCACCCTCGCCGGCTCTGGCCACATCGTCCCGGAGATGACCTGGCCCGCTGGCTACACCGCCCCAGCTGCCCGCCGGCTGAAGGATGCCGTCACGGTCCCCGTCATGGTTGCTGGCCGGATCAACCAGCCCCAGGATGCTGAGCTGATCCTGCAGTCAGGCGACGCCGACGCCTGCATCATGACCCGGGCACTCATCTGCGACCCAGTCATGCCAGCGCTGGCGGCCCAGGGCCGCACCGACGACATCCGTGCCTGCATCGCCTGCAACCAGGCCTGTATCGGCCACTTTCACGCGGGGTATCCGATCTCCTGCATCCAGCATCCCGAAACCGGGCGAGAACTCCGTTACGGGCAGCGGACACCCGCCGTCCACCGCCGCACCATCCTGGTCGCCGGAGGGGGCCCCGCCGGCATGAAAGCCGCCACCGTCGCGGCAGAACGAGGCCACAGCGTCGTCCTCCACGAGGCCACCGGCAGGCTCGGGGGCCAGATCCTGCTGGCCGAGCGGCTCCCCGGGCGGGCCGAATTCGGCGGCGCCGCCACCAACCTGCAGCGTGAACTCACCCGCGCCAACGTCACAGTCGCCTTCCACAGCCCCGTCACCCCCGAACTGGTGCGCAAGCAGTCTCCCGGCCTCGTTATCGTCGCCACCGGTGCCAGTCCCTACCGTCCCCCACTCGAAGTCGACGGGAATCCTGTGGTCGCTGACGCCTGGGAAATCATCCAGGGCCGCGAACTTCCCACTGGCCATATCGTCGTGGTCGACTCGCGTGGGGACTGGACCGGCATCGGCACAGCCCGCATCCTCGCCGCTCAAGGACACCGCGTCACCCTCGCCGTCACCGGCTACGCCACCGGGGAGCACCTCCAGCAATACGTCCGGAACGCCAGCCTCGCCGCCCTGCACAAAGCCAAGGTCACGGTGATCCCGCTCGTCCGTCCCCACGGCGTCGACGAGGACACCATTTACCTGCAGCACGTCCTCACCGAGGAGCCGGTCATCATCGGCGGGATCTCCGCCACCGTCCTTGCCTGCGGCCACCAGCCAGTCTCAGCACTCCTGACCAGCCTCGAAGAACAAGGAATCCCTACGGTAGGAGCCGGCGACTGCCTCGCCCCCCGCACCGTCGAAGAAGCTGTCCTCGAAGGTCTTGCAGTCGCCAGTGAAATCTGATCAGCGTCGATGTCCCGCGGGCGGCAATTCGGCTTGTGCCATATCATCGGCGGTCGCTGGCGAGCGGCTCGGACTGAGTGGCCGGAGGTTCAGATCCTCTCATCCCGGCCAGTCCCTTGCGGGATTTTGGTGGCGACGCCGGCCGGCACATACGGATGCTTCTGCTGGATCAAGGCGTTCAAGCGGTCCCGGTCCGGGGCGAGCAGGGCCTTGACGCCCTCCGCGCTCACATCCGCAACGATGACGTCGCCAACCTCGTCGTGGACATCGCTGAAGAGGCCGTGCGTCTTCATCTTCTGGGCCTGGTAACGATTGTCGTCGGTCGGGCTGACGTAGTGGACCGACCAGATCTTGTAGCGGTAAACCAGGAACAGGTGGTTCAGCGTCATCAGGCGCTTCTTGCGCAGGGCGATGTCGAAGGTGTTCTGGTCGCGAACCGAGAGGATGTTGCGCCCCCGGCGATCCACGATCACGTCGAAGATGATATTGGCAACCTTTTCCCCGCTTGTCTTGGACAGGGTGAGTTCCAGCAACTCCGAGCCCGCCGTGTTCGGCCGCAGCCCGACACGCAGCGAGTACGGGATCTGGTGGTGCTTCGTCCACATCGTGAGCCATTCCTCGAGCAGCTTGGTCGGCACTTCGGTCTGGACCAGGTGCTGGTGCTGCGTCGAGCCCTTGCCCATCGCTTTGGTGGCCGCCGTGCCGCCCGAAGAAGCCATGAGCGCCGCATCCAGCCGCGGCCCGCCCACGAGCGTCTGGGGCGTCCGGTAGGGCGATTCGACCAGGCGGAACTTTCGCTGCAGCCGGGCCAGGGAGAGCATGCCGTCCTGCTTGAGCGCGGCGGCGAACTCCTCTGCCGCCAGGCCGTCGATCTGATGTCCGCCGTAGGTAATGAAGTTGAAGACGAACCCCAGCTTGCCGAGCTCTTCCGGGAATCGCCTCATTTCCTCCTCGCTCATCCCGAGGGCGCGCAGGATGATGGTGACCGGCAGCTTGCGCCGGCGGTCGATGCGCGCGAACACGCAGTCCTTCGGATCGAACTCGAAGTCGAGCCACGAGCCGCGGTAGGGAATGATGCGCGCCGAGAACAGGAGCTTGCCCGAGGAGTGGGTCTTGCCCCGATCGTGATCGAAGAACACGCCCGGTGAGCGGTGCAGCTGCGAGACGATGACGCGCTCGGTGCCGTTGATGATGAAGGTGCCCTTGGCGGACATGAGCGGGAAGTCACCCATGAACACGGTCTGGCTCTTGATCTCGCCCGTGCTGTTGTTGATGAACTCCGCCGTCACGAACATCGGGGCGGAGTACGTCATGTCCTTGTCCTTGCACTCCTCCACGGAGTACTTGGGCGGCTCAAAGCGATGATCCCGGAACGACAGGGACATGGTTCCCGTGAAGTCCTCGATCGGGCTGATCTCCTCGAAGATCTCTTCGAGGCCCGACTGTTCTGGAACCTCCTTGTCTCCGGCCTTCTGCGCCGCAGCCACCCGGGCAAGCCAGCGCTCGTTACCCAGCAGCCAGTCGAACGAATCGGTCTGCAAGGCTAGGAGGCCAGGAACCTCAAGTGGTTCAGAGAAACGGGCGAAGGAAACGCGGCGGGTAGCGGGACTGGTGGCCGAGGCGCTGCGCGATGCTGCCAACAGGGGTCCTTCCGAGCTTGTCGCGGACTTTCACCGCACGCACACAAAACGCCCGCGGACACGCCGCGAGGGGTTCGGGGTATGTCGAGGACGTCAGAGTGCAGCGCAAATTGGCAGTGTAGCCTACAGCCACACCGCTGGTCAACTGTATCGCACTATGAGGTTCACGGTTGCTCCGCAGCATGGCTGGTTCTAGGCAAAACGTCAAGCCCACTGGGCGTTGCCCGGGGCATCTGGGCAACGTGACGAACGCCACAGCCAGCTTGTGGTGTAGGTTCCATCCCCCACGGGTAAACCTACCAGTTCACGCGTGTCGATGGTCCGCCTGCCCGCCCGCCGGGGTATGCTCCCCTGGCCCCGCACCCGCTACCGGGCATGACCCGGCGGCTGATGCTGCAGAAACGGGCAGGGGTGCAGGTCAGCCAGCGATAATGCGCCAGCCTGGACGCGGTGATGCGCCACCCGCGGATGTGCCCGGGTGGCCGGCGCAGACTCACGCCGCCCACCCGGCACATTCCGCTTGCGAAATCGTTACTTGACTGTGACGGTAGCGCCAGCGCCCTCGAGTGCGGCCTTCGCCTTGTCCGCGGTCTCCTTGTTGACGTGCTCCAGGAGTGGCTTGGGCGCACCGTCCACCAGGTCCTTGGCCTCCTTCAGGCCCAGGCTGGTCAGGGTGCGCACCTCCTTGATGACCTGGATCTTCTTGTCGCCTGCCGCTTCCAGGATGACGTCGAACTCGTCCTTCTCCTCGACCTCGGCCTCGGCGGCGCCGCCGCCGGGCGCCGCAGCCGCGACCGCGACCGGGGCCGCAGCCTTGACGTCGAAGGTGTCCTCGAACTTCTTGACGAAGTCCGACAGCTCAAGCAGGGTCATCTCCTTGAACGCGTCGAGCAGGTCGTCGGTGCTGAGCTTCGCCATGGTGGTGATTCCTCCGTTTGGTCAGTCTTGGTCCTGGCCGACGGCATCAGCCACGGCCTCGTCGTTTGGGGTCTCGGGTTCGGCATCTGTGGCATTGGCAACTACCGCGTCGGCAGGTGCCACGGCCTCGCCGGTGCTTGCGTCAGCGGCGCCAGGCTCGGCTTCCCGCTTTGCCACCAGCGCGGCAGCCAGCCGTGCCATCTGGGTGGGCAGCGCGGCCATCGTGGCAGCCGCGTTCGCCATCGACGCCTTCATGGCGCCGGCCAGCATGGCCAGCAGCACCTCGCGCGATTCGAGGTCGGCGAGACGCTCGATCTCGGCCGGGCTCATCGACTTGCCGTCGATGACACCACCCTTGATCACCAGGGCCGGGTTGGCCTTGGCGAAGTCACGCAGCCCCTTGGCAGCCTCGACCACGTCGCCCTTGACAAAGGCGATCGCGGACGGGCCGCTCAGCAGCCCGTCAAGTTCGGTCGCAATGCCTGCCTCGGTGGCAGCGATCTTGGTCAGCGTGTTCTTGACGACGCTGAACGTCGCCTGCTCGCCGAGCGAGCGGCGCAGTTCGGCGAGCTGGGCCACGGTCAGGCCCCGGTACTCGGCCAGCACCGCGCCACTCGAGCTCTGGAACCGCTCGGTGAGCTCGGCGACCGCGGCCACCTTCTCCGCCCTCGCCATGGGCCTCCTTTCCTGAGCCGCCGGTGGCCCGGGCAGGGCCAGCTGCGGCTGCATCCGTGTCGGCGGAAAGAGACCCAGCAAGACGAACGCCCCGGCACAGGGCACCAGGGCGGGCTCGCCACCCGGCCCAGCACGGACCAGAGCGACGGTTCAGCTCGGACGCCTGCGTGGGCCGCCCGCTCAACACGGGTCCTTCGGTCGCCGCGTGCCAGGCACGCGCCAACAGCCGACGGTCTTTGGCAGGAATCGAGTATACCGCCGCTATACCGCTGCCTGCAGCCGCCCGTGACCGCACCCGCGAGCCCGCCCCGAGCTGGCCTCTGCGGTCAGCCCCAGGCCGTCTTGCCAAGTCCGGCTGCACCGGCCGCCGGCTGGCCACGACGTGGCCGGTTTGGGCCGGCCTGTCCGGGCCGGCGACCTATACCGGCCGCGTCGTGGGCAATCGACCGGGTGCGGGCGGGCCGTGTTCGGTCTGGGCTGCTATAGCACGACCAGAATCGACCACGGCTGCGGAGAGCGACTCGCTACCAGACGAGCCGTGGTCCGAAAAGGCTGCTATCACAACCCAAAATGCCCACGCCCGCCGATCCAGGCTCGCGACGTGGTCATTTTTGAGCGGGTTCCAACCCCAATCGGCCAAGTCCTGCTGCGCCAACCGGAAGCCGACTGCTACGTGGCCATTCTGGGTCGTCATCACAACCCCACATGACCACATCCGGGCAGGCCCCGCCCAGGTCACAGTGGAGCGTGGTCACGAACCGGGTGCTGCAGACGAGGGCAGAGACGCGGTCCCTCAGTCAGTTGGCGGCGGACTCCAGCTCCTCGGCCAGGCCGCGGGTCTTGCTCGGGTCGACCGGGATGCTGGGGCCCATGGTGGTCGTCATGGCGACCTTCTTGAGGTACCTGCCCTTGGCCGCCGACGGCTTCAGCCGCAGGATCTCATCGATCGCCGCCGCGTAGTTCTCCACCAGTGCCGTGTCGGAGAACGAAGCCTTGCCAATGATGAAGTGAAGGTTCGCGTGCCGGTCCACCCGGAACTCGATCTTGCCGCCCTTGATGTCGGCGACCGCCTTGCCCACGTCGGGCGTGACCGTGCCGGTCTTGGGGTTGGGCATGAGGCCACGCGGGCCGAGCACCCGGCCCAGCCGCCCCACCTTGCCCATCAGGTCAGGGGTGGCGACGACCGCGTCGAAGTCGAGGAACCCGCCCTGGATG
>OFHD01000038.1_pt1 | contig 10227 bp, 10 predicted proteins | sample 1521941 | NCBI WGS metagenome assembly OFHD01 (sample SAMEA2468439, study PRJEB22500) | soil metagenome | biome: Glassland; feature: Farmland; material: Clay | place: Australia | collected 2013-01-31 | depth 0.55 m | reverse complement strand
GATCAGCACCGCATCGAACAGGGCCTTGCCGATCGAGATTGCCGCCCCTTCGACGAAGTTCACGATCCGGTGGGTGTACCTGCCCACGTCCCGCTGGCGGATGCGCTTGACGATCCGGTGGCCGCTCTGCTGGATCTTGATGCTCTGCAGGTGGTGGGTGTCGAGCCAGTGCTGGAGCCGGTCGACGTCCCGGTCAACAAGCGCCACCTGGACATGGTCTATTCGCACATCCGCTACACCGACAAACCGTTCATGGGCTCCGTCACGTCGGGGCCGAACGCGGTGGACACGATCGCCATGGCGGAGATCGTCTTCGGTCGCGAGTCGCTCGAGCGGACGCCGGCGATCATCTCGCTGATCAACGTCAACTCGCCGCTTCGCTACGACGATCGGATGCTGTCGGCGCTCGTGGAGTACGCGAAGGCGGGGCAGGCGACCGTGATCACGCCGTTCCTGCTCATGGGCGCGATGTCGCCCGTTTCGATTGCAGCGACGCTCGCGCAGCAGGTCGGCGAAGCGCTCGCGGGGATCGCGCTCGTGCAGACGATCCGCCCCGGCTGCCCGGTGACACGCTCGAGCGTCCGGTCGTGGAAGGCGACGAGCACCCCGTCGGCCGTCGCCTGCGCGTCGGTCTCCAGGTACTCGTAACCGAGCCCCACCGCGTGCTCGAACGCACGCCATGAATTCTCCGGCGCATGGGCCGCGCCACCACGGTGGGCGAACGCCAGCGGGCCCGGATGGTCGAGGAAAGCGGTCGGCATGTATGTGAGTATGCGCTACAGGTGTGACGAGGGTGGAAACTGAGGGTGCCAGACCGGCGAATTGCCGGATCCAACGGTGTGTTAACGCGCCTGGGGAGGCACCGATTCCCGGCCTGCGGCATCCTCCCCAGATGCCGGGACGGCCGGGGATGCCGGCGCGGCCAGGGCAGGCTCGATGTAGCGGTGGCTGATGTGCCTTTCCACCACGAACGTCATCACCGGGATGGTTCCTGCCAGCAGGACCGCGACGGTCGGCCAGGCCGCCAGCCGCAGCCTCCTGCTCAGCGGGAAGGCGGCAAGCAGATAGATGATGTACAGGGCGCCGTGCATGGTGCCCACGACGTTCACGACCGCGCTGTCGGCCACGAAGGGCTGCAGGACCGCCAGAACGCACAAGACGATCAGGACCACACCGGTCACGTAGGCCATCACGCGGTACAGGGCGACCTTCAGGCGCACCCGCCCCACCTCCTTGGTGCTGTCGGGGCGGGCGGGACTGCTACCGGAGGCCGTGCCACCTGCCGTGACCCTTCACTTCCCTGGTCAGGCGAGCGAGGTAGGCGTTGTAGGCGGCAAGCTCCTTGTCCTGCTCGTCCTGCTCGCCTCCCGGTTCGCCAGCCTCGCCTTGCTGCCCCCCGCCCCCCGCGGTGGCGGCCGCACCAGCAGGCAGCCCAACCTCGTCCGGTGCACCGCCTGGGCTGGGCGGCCGGAGCTCGTCCTTGATCGTCTTGGCCCAGAACACCACGGCAAAGACCGCGAAGACCGGCCATTCGAATGTGTACGCCCAGCTCAGCGCATTCCCGGCTTCCGCTCGCCGCAACTGCCAGTCGCCGAGCGCGAGCATCCCCAGGACACAGACGATCACGATAACGTGCCAGCCCAGCCACCTGGGGGAGACCAGGAACCTCCACCTTGATGCTGTCTGGGCGCCGGACATGGGCTGAGTCTAGCGGGCAATACCTAGCACCCCCCAAGAGGTTCACCGGCTGGTGACTCTGGGGTGGGCGAGTCCCTGCGCTTGTCTGCGGAGGCGTTCAGTGATAATCGGAGCATGTCCCTGACGGATCTGCTGCTGCCCAGGCGGTCCGGCCTGGCGGCACGCCTGCCAGCCAGCCTGGAGGACCTGCACGGGCCCGAGCAGGGAGTGGTCGTCCTGCCGCGCCACCTGGCCTGGCCCGGGCTGCGGGAATTCGACCTCTCCGACGACCGGCTCCGGCGCAGCCTCTACGGCATCGTGCTCACGCAAGGGCGTCGCAACGACATGGCCCGCTTCGTCAACGCCCGGCTGCTGCAGGCAGACTGGCCGCTGCTGCGGACCTCACTCGACCCAAAGGTCCGCAAGAGCTGCGAGCGGCGGCTGCAGCTCGGTAGCTGACCGCGCGATTCGTCCACGGCACCACAGGAGGACCACATGACCGTGATCGTGAACGGCCTGGATGAGCTCAAGGCGCTGGCCGGCGCTGACCTCGGGCAGACCGGCTGGCTGGAGATCACCCAGCAGCGCGTCGACACTTTCGCCGACGCCACCGGGGACCATCAATGGATCCATGTGGATCGCGAGAAGGCGGCGGCCGGGCCGTTCGGCACCACGATCGCCCACGGGTACCTCACGTTGTCCCTGGTCATCCCCCTGTTTGGTGAGCTCCTCGAAGTCAAGGGTGTCAGCATGGGGATCAACTACGGACTCAACAAGGTGCGCTTCCCGGCACCGGTCCCGGTCGGTGCGAAGATCAGGCTGGCGGCCCGGTTCGGGGCGATCGAAGACGCCGGTGTCAATGCCGTCCAGACCGTCATCGACTTCACCATCGAGGTGGAGGGCGCAGAGAAGCCGGCCTGCGTCGCGCAGGCGGTCTACCGCTACTACGCCTGACATATGCGCGGCTCCCGTAGCCGGGCGGCCCACCGGCCGGGCAGCCCACCGGAAGTGCGTATGCGAGGGTAGCGGCATGCGGAAATACGTCATCATGGGCGTCCAGGGCAGCGGCAAGAGCACGCAGGCGGTCATGCTCGCGACATGCCTCGACCTGGTTCACATCAGCGTCGGCGATATCTTCCGCTGGCATGTGCAGCAGCACACGAAGATGGGCGCCCAGGTCCGGCGCGTCATGGCCGCCGGGGAACTGGTCGGGGACGAACTCGCGGAGGCGGTGACCGCCGAGCGGCTCAGCCAGCATGACTGGAACTACGGCTTCGTGATCGACGGCTTCCCGCGTAACCGCAGGCAGGCAGAGTTCTTCCTGGAGAGTTACGACATCGACGGAGTGATCCAGCTGGATCTGCCCGATTCCGAGGTCCGCCGCCGTGTGCTCGCCCGCCGCCTGTGCTCGGGCTGCGGGATGGACTACAACCTCATCGCGGGCCGCCCTGCGGTGGAGGGAACCTGCGACGTCTGCGGCGGCACCCTGGTCACCCGCGAGGACGACACCGAGGAAGCGCTCGCGGTCCGGCTGCGCGACTACCACGAGAAGACCGACCCGGTGCTGGACCTGTTCCGGCGCAAGGAGTACGTGGCCACCATCGACGCACGTCCCGGCAAGGCCGAGATCCAGCAGGCCATCCGCGGCAGCCTCCGCCTCCCGCCGTACCAGCCCGCGGCCGGCCAGTAGGGGCAGGCCAGCAGGGGCAGGCCGGTCCGGGTGCGGAGCGGCCCGCCGACCAGGTGGCCCCCCTGCCGCACTACCCTTGGGCAGCGTGCGACAGATCGCCGTCTTCAGTGGCAGCGCCCACCCGCAGCTGGCAGCCGAGATCTGCCTGGCGCTCGGCGAGCCGCTGCTTCCCACCCGGCTCCGCCATTTCGCCAACGACTGCCTGGAAGTCCAGTTGCAGGCCAACTGCCGGGAAAGGGACGTCTTCATCATCCAGCCCCTCACCCCGCCGGTCCAGAATCACCTGGTCGAACTGCTCCTCATGCTGGACGCTGCCAGGGGCGCCTCGGCCGCCAGGGTCACCGCGGTGATCCCGCACTACTCCTACGCACGCTCGGACAAGAAGGACATGCCGCGGGTGTCGATCGGCGGCCGGCTCGTCGCCGACCTGCTGGTGACCGCGGGCGCGAGCCGGGTGCTCACCATGGCGCTGCACTCCCCGCAGGTGCACGGCTTCTTCTCGGTCCCGGTCGATCACCTGCACGCGCTGCGTGAACTCGCCGCCCACTTCGCCGGGCAGGACCTGTCCACCACCGTCGTGGTCTCGCCCGATCTGGGTTACGCCAAGCCGGCCGCGGCGTTCGCCCGCATGCTGGGCCTGCCGGTGGCCGCCGGGGCCAAGCAGCGCTTCAGCGACAAGCGGGTCGCGATCACCTCGATCATCGGCGACGTGGACGGCCGGGAGGTGATCGTGCTCGACGACGAGATCGCCCGCGGGACCACCGTTCTTGAACTGCTCACCAGGCTGAGCGACCATCACGTGCCCTCGGTCCGTATCGCCTGTACCCACGGCCTGTTCTGCGATGGTGCCCTGGGGCGGATCGCCGCGGTACCCGAGGTCAGCGAGATCGTGTGCACCAACACGGTGCCGATCCCAGACGGGCACGGCATGCACCACCCCAAGCTCACCGTCCTGTCGATAGCCTCCGCGCTGGCCGAGGCGATCCGCCGGATTCACGAAGGGGAATCGGTCAGCGCCCTGTTCGGCCCCGGCTGAGATACGCCGCACCGCCGCCGGCCGTTTATGCTCATAGGACACCAAGGCGGAAATGGCATGGCGAAGGGCGGCTGTGGTGACAGCGGAATGGTTCCCGGGCCTTCCGGCCGCGCACGCGGAGCCAGTCGGCGTGGACACGAGCGTTGCTCATCCGGCCCGCGTGTACGACTACTGGCTGGGCGGGAAGGACAACTTCCCGGCCGACCGGGCGGCGGGCGACGCCGCCGTCGAGGCCAATCCCGACATCCTGCCCGGGGTGCGCGCCAACCGGCGGTTCCTTGCCCGCGCCGTCCACTACCTGGCAGGCGAGGCGGGCATCCGGCAGTTCCTCGACCTTGGTACCGGCCTGCCCTCGGCCAGCAACACCCACAAGGTCGCCCAGGCCGAAGCATCCGACACGAGGATCGTCTACGTGGACAACGACCCGATCGTGCACGCTCACGCCCGGGCGCTGCTGACCAGCACCGAGGAGGGGGCGACGGCCTACATCGACGCCGACATCCGGGACACCGAGGTCATCCTCCGCGAGGCGGCCAGGGCGCTGGACTTCAGCAAGCCAGTGGCCATCATGACCTTGATGGTGCTGCAGTACATCCCGGACACCGATGACCCGCACGGGATCGTCGCCCGGTTGCTGGCCGCAGTCCCATCCGGCAGCTACCTGGTCCTGTCCGACACCGCCAGCGACATCAACCCCTCTGCCACCGCCGTCTCCGCGGCCCGCCTCAACCAGCGGCTGGGCCCAGCCAAGCAGACCCGCAGGACCCGGTCCGAGATCGAGCGCTACTTCACCGGGCTGGACCTGATCGAACCCGGGCTTGTCCCGCTGAACCGCTGGCGCCCGGAGCCGGACGACCCCAGGTTCCCCCGGGACGTGCCCACCTATTGCGGCGTAGGCCGCAAACCGTAGGCGGCTAACTCTCCTCGATCGCTCGCGTGATCTGCTCGCGGGTGAGCGGCAGATCACGCACCCGCACGCCCACCGCGTCCGCCACCGCATTGCCGATCGCGCCTGCGACGGGGCCCTGCGCGACCTCGCCCGCACCGGTCTCCCGCTCGCCAGGGGCGGCCACGATCCTGACCTCCACCCGCGGCACCTGGGAGAACCGCAGGATCGGGTAGGTGTCCCAGTTCACCGAGGTGATCCGCGTCCGGTCGAAGCTGACCCGCTCCCGCAGCGCCCAGCTCGCGCTCTGGATCGCGCCACCCTCGACCTGGTTGATGACACCGTCCGGGTTGATCACGCGGCCCACATCCACCGCCAGCCACAGCCGGGTCACCCGCACGTCGCTATCGGCCTCCACCTGGGCCACCGCGGCGCAGTAGCCGGCGCCACCCTTGTAGCGGGCATAGCCCAGGCCCAAGCCGGTTCCCTCCGGCACGCCGGACCGGGTGGCCCAGCCGGACAGCTCAGCCGCCTGCTCGATCACCCGCCGGGCGCGGGGATCGGTCAGATGCGCGAGCCGGAACTGCACCGGGTCCTTTCCCGCCGCAGCTGCCAGCTCATCCATGAACGACTCGATCGCGAACACGTTCAGGAAGGCGCCCAGGGAGCGCAGCGAGGAGGTGCGGACCGGCATGGACAGCAGCCGGTGGCGGACGACCAGCCGGTCGGCTATGTCGTAACCGGGGACCGCGTTGCGGGTGGAACCCATCGCCCCGGTCGGCGGGCCGTCCGGGGCCGGGCTCATCGGCTGGCCCCCGGCCAGGTGCTCCAGCGCCAGCAGCCGCGGCTCGCCACCGCTGCCGGGACGGCCGATGAAGCCGTTGCTCCACACATCCTGGCGCCAGGTGGCGATCCGCCCGCTGGCGTCAAGGCCTGCCTCCAGCCGCGCCAGCATGGCCGCCCCGAGCGGGGCCCAGCCCATCTCGTCCTCCCGCGACCAGAGCACCCGCACCGGCCGCCCGGGCACCGCCCGCGCCAGCAGCACCGCGTCCAGCGCGACATCGTCGGCGCCGTTGTGCCCGTAGGCACCGGCCCCCTCCACGTGGATGACGGTCACCTGGTCCACGCCCAGGCCCAGCCCGGCCGCGATCGCCCCGCGCAGGGCGAAGATGCCCTGGCTGTGGCTCCAGACCGTGACTGACCCCCCCTCCCAGCGGGCGATCGCGCAGCTTGGCGCCATCGAGGCGTGGGCCAGGAAGGGCCGGGTGTACTCGGCGGTCATCGCCCGGGTGACTGCCGCCACGGCCTGCTCGTCGTGCCGTTCGTCCACCGTGACCGGCTGGCTGGGCGCGGACAGCAGGAACTGCTTCAGGTCGCCCTCGTCGGGCAGCGACTCGGCGACGTCCCACCGCGCCGCCCGCCCGGCCATGCCCGCGGCGGCCAGCGCGGCCCGGTCAGCCGGCGCCACCACTCCCAGGAACGACCCGTCACGCACCGTTATGACGTCATCGGGAAGCGCGACCTCACCGGGACTGACGAGCGACGCCACGCGGGCGGGTGGGCGGACGACCCGGCCGTACAGCATGCCGGGCAGGACAAGGTCATGCAGGAAGCGGGGCCGGCCTGTGACCTTGTCCGGGATGTCCAGCCGCTGGGCGCTGTGGCCTGACACCGACCACCGCGCGGGTGCCTTCGCCGGCAGGGGATCGCCCGCTTCCCGGTCCAGCAGGCCGGCCCCGGCAAGGGACCAGTACGTCAGCCCGGTGCCGCCGGCGTCGGTGGTGATCTCACCGTCGGTTACGGCCAGTGCCGACGGGTCCGCCCCCAGCCTGGCCGCCGCGGCGGCCAGGAAGAGGGCGCGGGCCTGGGCACACACCTGCCGCAGCGCCATGCCGGATTCCTCGATCGACCTGCTGCCCGAGGTGATCCCCTCATCCGGGCTGGCCGCGGTGCTGACCGGGGCGACCCGGACCCGGTTCAGGCTCACATCGAGTTCCTCGGCCACGATCTGGGCCAGCGCAGTCCAGATCCCCTGGCCATACTCGACCTTGCCGGAGTGGACGGTAACCACGCCTGCGTCGTCGAAGCCGAGCCAGGTAGCCAGCACCGGGTTGGCCGCCAGGGTGGCCGGCAAGGCAGAGGAGCCGGGCGCCGGGGCACCGGGCAGGCCGGGGTAGGGACTGGCGGGCGGGAGGTTCGGCGGGCCGGCAGGCGCGGGGACCTGAGCGCTCATCCGGCGGCCTGCTCAGCCATCCGGCCGGCCGCCTTCAGGACCGCGTTGACGATCCTGCGGTGTGCCCCGCAGCGGCACAAGTTGCCATCGAGTGCCTCCCGCACCTGCTGCTCACTGGGGGAGGGGTTGCCGCGCAGCAGTGCCACCGCGCTTACGACCATGCCCGAGGTGCAGTACCCGCACTGGGCGGCCTGCTCGTCGATGAACGCCTGCTGGACGGCGTGCAGGCTGTCGCCATCGAGCAGCCCTTCCACCGTGGTCACCTGCCTGCCCTCCGCGGCCCAGGCGGGGAAGTCGCAGGAGGAGCGGGCCTCGCCGTCGACGAGCACGAAGCAGGCCCCGCACAGCCCGAGCCCGCAGCCGAACCGGGGCCCGCACAGGCCAAGATGATGACGGAGCACGTCCAGCAGGGGAGCGTCCGGCTCGCAGGGCAGCGTGCGGCTGGCGCCGTTCACTGTCACGTGCAGTTCGTGCTGCTCCATGGTCTCCCCTCACCTCCGCGGCCGCGGGGCGGTGGCGGAAGCCGGCCGCACCTGCGGGCCAGCGGGCCGGATCCGTTGCGCTTGACGGTTGACCGGGCCCATCCTCAGAGAGTATGCATTCGTTTGCAGGTTCTGGCCAGCGACCTTAACAACCCCAGGAGGGTGTGTGGACGACCGGGTAGCCATGGCGATCTCACACTGGGCGCCACGGTTCACGATGAACGGCGTGACCGCAGGAGACTTCGAGCGGATCACCAGCAGCCTGGACTCGTGGGACCAGTGGTGTTCCGGGTGGAGCGTGGTAGCAGCCGAGCACGAGCAACTCGGCCGTGATGCGCTGGCCGCCGGCCGGGATATCTCGGCCGGTGCCCACCTGTCCCAGGCGGCGGTCTACTACCACTTCGCCAAGTTCCTGTTCGTCGACGACCTCGACCAGATGCGGACGGCCCACATGCGGGCGGTCGCGTGCCTGACGGAAGCACTGCCGTTCCTGGACCCGCCCGGCCGCCGGGTGGAGATCGGCTTCGAGGGCTCACAGATCGTCGGGATTATCCGCGAGCCCGCGGGGGAGGGCCCCCACCCGGTGATGATCATGATCCCGGGCCTGGACTCGGCCAAAGAGGAGCTGCGCAGCACCGAGGAACTCTTCCTGGAACGTGGCATCGCCACCATCAGCGTGGACGGGCCCGGCCAGGGTGAGGCCGAATACGACCTGGCGATCCGGGGCGACTGGGAGGTGCCGGGTGCGGCGATCATCGACTACCTGATGACCGAACCCTCGCTGGACCCCGGCCGGATCGGTGTCTGGGGGGTCAGCCTCGGCGGCTACTACGCACCAAGGGTTGCCAGCGGGGATGACCGGGTGAAGGCGTGCATCGCACTGGCCGGCCCGTTCGGCTTCGCCGGGAACTGGGACAACCTCCCGATCCTGACCCGGCAGGCGTTCCGGGTCCGGTCCAAGTCACCGGACCTGGAGACGGCCCGCGCCAGGGCCGCCGAGCTCAGCCTGGAAGGCCGCGCGGAACTCATCCGGTGCCCACTGCTGGCCGTCATGGGCAGGCTGGACCGCCTCATCCCATGGCAGCATGCGCAGCGCCTGGTCGACGAGGCGGGCGGGCCCGCGGAGCTGCTGCTGCTGGAGAAGGGCAACCACGGCTGTGCCAACCTGGCGCCGTTCCACCGGTATGCAGCTGCCGACTGGGCCGCCGACAAGCTCGGCGCCCGGGTGAGCCGGGGCCAGGCCGCCCGCTCATGAGCCCGGAGGCGCTGACCGCCACCGCCTCCGGGCTGCGCGTGCTCGCCCACCACGACCTGGGCGGCTACGGCGACGGCATGCAGGTGATCCGTCATGGTGACGCCCTGTACGTCGGGCACACGGGCACGACCGGGATGGGCACGACGATCCTGGACGTGGCCGACCCGGCCCGGCCCGCGCTGGTGACCCAGTGGCGGGCACCGGCCCGCTCGCACACCCACAAGGTGCAGGTGGCCGACGGCCTGCTGCTGGTCAACCACGAGAAGTTCCCGTACCGGGCGGTCATGACCGAGCCGTTCTCCGCCGGCCTGGCCGTGTACCGCCTCGATGACCCGCTGCGGCCCGAGCAGACCGCGTTCTGGCCCAGCGGCGGCCGCGGGGTTCACCGGGTCGTCTGGACAGGCGGCCGTTACGCGCACATGTCGGCCATCCCCGACCACTTCCGCGACCGCATCTGGGTGGTGCTGGACCTGGCCGACCCGGCCCGGCCGGCCGAGGCCGCCCGCTGGTGGTGGCCCGGCCAGCGCGACGACGAGCAGCCGGGCTGGCCTGACGGCGAGCGGTATGCGGCACACCACGCGCTCATCGCCGGTGAGCGTGCCTATCTCGGCTATGACGACGCCGGGCTGGTCGTGCTGGACGTGACGGACATGACCCACCCCCGCCAGGTAGGGCATGCGCAGTGGGAAGGGGGTTCCACCCACACCTGCCTGCCCCTGCCCGGCCGGGGACTGGTGGTCGCCACCGACGAGCAGGTGACGGACGGCCCCGGGGCACCGCGGCGGGCGATCCGGGTCATCGACATCACCGGCGCCAGCCCGGCGGTGATCGCGATGTGCCCGCACCCGGCCGGATTCGATCACCTCCCCGGCAGGTTCGGCGCGCACAACCTGCACGAGAACCAGGCCGGCTCCTACCGCAGCGAGCGGATCGTGTTCGCCACCTACTTCAGCGCCGGAGTCCGGGTC
>OFHD01000036.1_pt1 | contig 10253 bp, 12 predicted proteins | sample 1521941 | NCBI WGS metagenome assembly OFHD01 (sample SAMEA2468439, study PRJEB22500) | soil metagenome | biome: Glassland; feature: Farmland; material: Clay | place: Australia | collected 2013-01-31 | depth 0.55 m | reverse complement strand
CTTGAGAAGCGGCCTCGCCGGAGAACCTCGTCAGGATTTTCTGTCGGTCTTGGCGAAGAACGCGGTGAACTTCTTATTTACCTTGTCGCTTCCGCAGTGCGGGCATGACACCTTGGGGTTTGCCTCTCTTTCCTTGAGCGAGAGGAAAATCATGAATTCTTTTTTGCAATCGCCGCACACATATTCATAGGACGGCATCACTGTACCCCATTCCCATGCCCTTACGTTCATCCCCGTTTATCCGCCAACAGCCACAGCTACCGTCCGCGAATGAGGAAATGAACGGCACTGTCGACAGCTCTTACTCGACTCCCTCATAAAAGGACTTCTTTATATTAGCATATTTTACAGAAAATGCAGGTTGCGTGCCTTGCCGTGTACTCGCCAACAAGCTGGTATGTCTATTACAGGCATCTTATTGCAGCTTTCGGCAACATTAAGAATAGTCCTGTTTATTTTAGGCGGCTTCATTGACACCGAAACCGATCTGTTGTTAAATGTAGTTATCATACGTGTTGCTCGACGCAGAGGGCCGGCAATGCCCTGGGGGAGGAATGGAAATGCCAGGCCGTTCGATTTTAGTCGCTGACGATATTGAAAATCAGACCGACGCCGGCAAAAGGCGTTCGCAAGCGATACGGAACGCTGCTTCTTTTTTGGCTCAGCGGCTCAAAACAGGGGTCGATCTTCTTTATGTAGAAGACATAAAAACGTATCCCGCCGGCAAGCTTGGTTCATTTCGTTTCCCGTCCTGGCACGTTGCGCATCAGGAAAGGCTCGAGGAGGTGAGCAGGCAACTTAACGTTCCGGTTACCTGTTCCTTAAAAAGCGGCTCTCCGGCTGAACAGATCCTGAAGGTAATGCGTTCCCGGCCCTCCCCGGAGCTTGTCGTCGTGGGGACACAAGGCCGGAAAGGAGTGAAGCGTTTGCTGATAGGCAGTGTCGCTGAAGAGGTGCTCCGCCACTCCAAACGACCGGTGATGGTGATCGGACCAATAGCTCAGGAACTGGACCGGAACCTCTCTGGTCAGAAGCGCCTGAAAATACTCGTACCGACCAATCTCGGGGAAAACAGCCGACCTGCCGAGCGCTATGCGCTTTCTCTTGCAAAACGCATCGGGGCAAGAGTCACTCTGTTTCATTGTCTGTGGGACAGTATCAATGCCATAATCGTCAACACTGCATACTCCGGGTGGGCCGCTTTCAATCTCGACAATGTTCTCACCGAGTCCCGGGGTACTGCCGTCGAAACCATGAAAGGGAAGGCCGGTTTCTTTCAGAAGCACGGCGTGCGGTGCGACTACAAGATAGAAGAGAGGGCGCTGACTTCCCTGTGCGCGGTGTACCAGGAGGGTGAAAGCGGCTATTCAATGGTGGTCATGGGAACTCACGGAAGAAATGCACTGCTCAATGCTTTTTTCGGAAGCACCGCCCGGGAAACGATCCTGAACGCACCGATTCCCGTGATCGTTGTGCATTCGAGTAGATAAAGGGTAGGGACCTGCTAAAAGGGGTTCAAGAAAGTGAGATAAATGGACTGCTAAGAAGTGTTCCTCCTTATCCCTCTTTAGAACGTCAAACGAAGATCTATGCCGGTAAAATCAGTCGAGCCTTATTCAGGGACTGAATACCCACTTGTCATAACCCGCACGAATGAAATACGCTTATCATGATAATTTATCTGTCACGTGATAATCTATTAAGCAGATTGAATATTTGTACGCGTTATTTTTCAGCAGACAAATTATCCAGGCTTGTCCGTTCCTTGCTGCATAATGACGGCAAGAGAAATTTAGCAGTGGAGGGAGATCATGCCGCAGCGTTCTCTATTAGTCGCGGATGACATCGAGAATCAGTCCGACTCAGGCAAAAGACGGTCGCGAGCGATAGGTCACGCTGCTTCTTTTTTGGCTCAGAGACTCAAGACCGGCATCGACCTCCTGTACGTGGAAGATATAAAAACGTATCCGCACGAGTTTGATTCAGCCCGCATCCGTGCATGGCACTTCCAGCATCAAGAAAGGCTCAAGGTGTTGAGCAAGCAGTTGCAGGCGCCCGTATTTCGTGCCATCAAGAGCGGTATTCCTGCTGAGCAGATCTTGAAGGCAATACACTCCCGGCCATCCCCGGAACTTGTCATTGTGGGTACGCAGGGCAGAAAAGGATTGAAACGGCTGCTCGTAGGAAGCGTCGCTGAAGAAGTGATCCGGCACTCCAGGAGGCCGGTGATGGTGGTCGGACCCCTTGCACAGGAAAAGACCTGGTTTCTTGCCGCAGACCGCGGTCAGCCAAGAGTCCTCGTTGCGACCGATCTCGGAAAGAACAGCCGTGCCGCCGAACAATACGCGCTCTCGCTTGCAAAGCGTATCGGAGCACGGGCCGTATTGTTTCATTGTCTCGGGGACAGTTACCGGGTCATTGTCCAGGACAGCAGCATGGTTTCCGGATGGGTACCGGTCAACCTTGATGAGATCCTGAACGGTATTCGGGATGCTGCGGTCCAATCCATGGAGCGGAAAGCGGATTTCTTTCAAAAACACGGCGTACTATGTGAGTATAAAATAGAAGATAAGCCGCTTCTGTCTTCCTGCGCGGTTTATCAGGAAAGTGCCCGGGGCTATTCGTTCGTCGTCATGGGGACGCACGGCAGGAATGTATTGCTGGAAGCCTATTTCGGGAGCACGGCCCGTGAAACGATACTGAACGCGCCGATCCCGGTGATAACCGTTCCTTCGGGAAGATGATTATGTTCAACTCCGCTGAGACAGACAAGCAAAGTCAACGGGAGAGCGTAAAAAATCCGGACAGGGGTGGTCCAACAAATCCCTCAGAAGATACGGCCATTCAAACGAAGAGCCTGTCCCGGAAGTTCGGCCAGTTGATTGCCGTTGATCGAATCGACCTCGGCGTCAAGCGCGGGCAGATCTTCGGCCTCCTCGGTCCGAACGGCGCCGGGAAAAGCACCACGATAAAAATGCTCACGACGCTCCTTGAACCGACTTCGGGCTCTGCGAACGTCGCCGGCTTCGATGTCGTCAGACAACCCGCACAGGTGCGGAGGCGGATCGGATATGTGCCTCAAATGGTGTCAGCAGACGGCGCGTTGACAGGACGCGAAAACCTGGTGCTCTCCGCCAGGCTCCACCGCATGCCCCGCTGCGGAGCGGGCGCCCCGCATCGACGAAGCCCTGCGCTTCATGGAACTGGAAGAATCCGCACGCAAGCTCGTCAAGACCTATTCCGGCGGAATGATACGACGCTTGGAGCTGGCCCAGGCGATGCTTCACCATCCTGTCGTTCTTTTTCTGGATGAGCCGACGATCGGCCTCGATCCGGTGGCGAGGCGGATTGTGTGGGACCGGTCCCTGTCGAATAGTAACACTTTAGGTCCACCTGGCTACTTGTCTGGCTGTTTCACAGTTATGATATAATGAAACCATAGACTATGCCATAAGAAAATATTCGCGATTAACGTCTGCGAAAGGAGGAATACTGATATGAAAACAAGATGGAAAATGTTGCTCATAACGATACTCGTCGGGGTACCGGCTTTTCTTCTGGGACCGGTAATCTGGCCTCCATCCCCCGATATTCATCCGACCCAGGCACAGATGCCGTATCTGATGGTGCTGTCCGCGATCGAAGCATTTGTCTTCGGGTTTGGCATCGCGTTCATTCTCTTTGGACGGCGACTCGTAAGACAGGTGGCGCGCGGAAGGGGAAAGGCTGCCGGCGCCATGTACGGCTCGCTGGCATGGCTCCTCATATCCTGGTGGCCCCACGATAATCTGCACATTCACAATGCGCTTTATCTCAACGGGCTTATCGCTATCGAGTACGCATTTCACTTTACGGTGATACTTGCCGGCCTGGTCCTGACCTATTCGTTTTTCGCGCTCTTCAAACCAGCAAGCGATCGGGTTGAGTTGCGCGAAGAGTGTCCTGCGGACCAGCCGGATTGTCATCCGTCGCCTGCGTGATTGACGCACGCCAGAGGCGCCCGGCCGTGCTTGCATGACGGAATAGACGCGGTCACGGTGAAAGAGGGTATTCCCCGACCTCCCGGCCGTCGTCACACAGAAAAGAGCCGGCAAGGTCCATTCCTTGCCGGCTCTTTCGATCCCTTCTTGACATCCTCACCATCGCTTGTTAGTATTTCCCTATCCATCAAGGTGTTTCATCGGAGGTAGCGTCATGGAATGGAACGACAAGCTGGCCGTCGGCATAAAAACCATCGACAGCCAGCATAGAGAGTTATTCAAAAGGATCAATAACCTCGTTGCCGCGATCAAAGAGCACCGCTGTAAATCGGAGATAGACGGAACGCTTAAGTTCCTCGATGATTACGCGCGGGTGCACTTTGCCGAGGAAGAAAAGCACATGCGGGAGACCGGCTATGCCGGATATGTGGAGCAGCGGCGGGACCATCAGCAATACCTGGCTGCGCTCGCTCAATTGAAGGCCCAGGCCGGGCAGCCGCGCGTACAAGGCAGCTCGTACGATCTTTCCGCGACGACGAACCAGGTGGTTGTGGATTGGATCGTCGACCACATCATGAAAGTGGACATGAAGTTCGGCGAGTATCTGAAAAACAGAGGGAAGGAATAGATATTGAGTAGTTACTTTTTTGATGTCAAGCAAGTCCATCCTGTCCATAATTCTCCAATTTCTGCGTTAACGGCCCTTAACCCCTTCATAATCCTGTAGATTCGATGCGTCCCGCATTAAATGATTTTCCCCTGGTCCTGCTCCTTGACAAGTGAACAAATGTTCACTATACTATGTGCCATGCCGGTTGAGATCAATGCACCCATAAAGGTCGGCGCGGTCTTCTCGTGCGGGGAGATCAGGCCTGCCTGGTTTTCCTGGAAGGGAAGGCAGATCCGGGTCAACGAGACCACGTATACATGGAGGACGCGGGAGGGAAGCGCGGCCATCCTCCACTTTTCCGTCACCGACGGCCAGGGGCTGTACGAGATCTGCTACAACGCGGAAAGCCTCTGCTGGCACCTGAAAAAAGCCGGGCGATGAAGCCTACGAATATGAGTTTGGATGAGTATCAAGTAAGGCAAAAGCAAAACGGGGGGCCACGAATGGACACGAATTTTCACGAATAGGATGAATTGTGTGGAGGGGAATATATGAACAACGAAAAGATATTTCATAAGGAATTATCCTACAAAATCATAGGGGTCGCTATGCAAGTGCACAGGGAATTGGGTTTTGGTTTTCTGGAAAAGGTATACGAAAATGCCATGATGGTATTGTTGCGAAAGGAGATGATCAATTCGGTGCAACAGGCAGCAATAACCGTTCATTTTATGGGCGTAGTTGTTGGCGAATATTATGCGGATATTTTAGCTGATGACCGGATAATATTGGAGCTCAAGTCGCTGGAAAAGATTACTGATGCACACAAAGCCCAGGCTCTGAACTATTTGAAGGCAACCGGGAAAAAACTTGCGATCATTCTGAATTTCGGGAAAGATCGCTTAGAGTATGAGCGACTTGTATATTAAGGCAATCCGCAATTGAATTATTGGCGTTTTTAACGATGGTTTGTTTTAATTATTGTACATTCGTGAAAATTCGTGGCTAAAAAATCCGGAGCTTTTGTTGGCTGAAGTTAGAAATATAATTCATATCGACATGAACGCTTTCTTCGCCTCGGTCGAGCAGCGGGCCAACCCGTCGCTCCGGGGCAGGCCCATGGCCGTGGTCGGGTCCCTGCACCGGGGCGTTGTGCTTTCGCCGTCGTACGAAGCGCGCGCCTTCGGCGTGAAGACCGGGATGACGTACGGAGAGGCGAAGCGGGCCTGTCCGGAGATCGTCCTCGTCCCTGCCGATTCAGCAAAATATTCCTCTGCCTGCGAGCGGCTGCTGACGATATGGAACGACTTCACGCCGGCGGTCGAGCTGTTCTCGATCGACGAGGCCTTTCTCGATGTTTCCGGCTGTGACGCTCTCTTCGGCGATCCCGTACGCATGGCCGTCCGGATCAAGGAGCGGATCTGGGAGGACATGGGGCTTACCTGCTCGATCGGCATCGGGCCGAACAAGCTTCTTGCCAAGCTCGGGAGCGACATGCAGAAGCCCGACGGCCTCGTGCTTATCGCTCCCGAGGACGTGGCCGACGTTCTCGAAGACCTGCCGGTGAAAGAGATCTGCGGCATCGGCCCCAATCTTACGCGGCATCTCTCGTCCCTGGGCATCCATACCTGCGGAGAGCTGGCTCGCGCTCCCCTGAGGAAACTGACGGCGCGATTCGGAATCATCGGAGAACGGCTCAGCGATATGGCGCGGGGCATCGATGACGATCCCGTCGTTCCTGCGGCGCTGGAGGACGGGGAATCGAGCAAGTCCATGGGCCACAGCATGACCCTCGACCAGGACTGCTCGGACATCACACTGATCGAGCGCCATCTGCTCCAGCTTTCGGAAAAAGTGGGACGGAGGCTCAGACGGGGGCGCTACTGCGGCAGAACGGTGACCGTGACCCTCCGGTACGCGGACTTTCATACCTTTTCGCGCCAGCGGCGGCTCAGGCGCGCCGTCAGCCACGGTTTGGACATCTATGCCGCGGCCGCGCGCATCCTGCGCGAGCTCAATCTCATGCAGGCGGTAAGGCTCGTGGGCGTGAGCGTTTCGAGTCTTGAGCGGAACATGGAGCAGATGCCGCTGTTTGCGGAAGAACGCAAGAGAAAGTTCATCGCCGAGGCCATGGACGAGATCAACGACCGTTACGGCAGCTTTACCGTTACCTGGGGCACGCTCGCCGACCGGCACCACCATGAACGGGTGATCTCCCCGGCGTGGCGGCCGACAGGGGACCGGGAGTACTAAGGCATTTGGTTTTTTTGATAGAATTCTTCTCTGCGTTCTCTGCGCCTTCTGCGGCGAAATGTTTTGACCCTGCACTGTGGCAAAAAAGGGGGTTCTATGCCAAACAGCATCACCGACCGTCAACAGGCAATTTACGACTTCATTTGTGCCGCCATAGACAAACGCGGCCTTCCCCCCACCATGCGGGAGATTGGCGAGGAATTCGGCATCCGCTCCACGAACGGGGTGGAAGGGCATCTTGCAGCGCTCGAGCGAAACGGGCTCATTGCCAGGCACCGGGGTAAGTCGCGCGGCATCTCGATGCCGGCACGTGAGCGGCCTGCCGCCGCAATACCCCTGCTCGGCAGGGTGGCCGCCGGGCTCCCCGTGCTTTCGCCCGAAAACCGGGAAGGGGATGTCCTGGTCGATCTTACGCTTTTTTCTCTCAGGAGCGCTCACAACCTTTTCGCCCTGAAGGTGAAAGGCGACAGCATGGTGAATGCCCATATTGTGGACGGCGATACGCTCCTGGTCCGAGCGCAGGCTTCGGCCCGAGACGGCGACATCGTCGTCGCCCTGGTGGACGGCGAGGCGACCGTCAAGCGGTTCTTTCTCGGGAAAAGCCAGGTACGGCTTCAGCCCGAAAACAGCGCCATGAAGCCTTTACTGCTCGACCGGGGTGAGTTCCTCATCATGGGGAAAGCGGTGGGCATTCTCAGGAGGCTCTCGTAGGTCGCGGAATGGGATGAATGGGGGTACGGAATTCGGAATAAAAAAGCCGCCATCCGGATGGCTCTATCGTTTCACTCCCGGCAGTTTGAGCTTGGCAGACGCAGGCATGTTCGTGTTTTCTCATATGGAATTTGACCATAAATTGTGTTAAGATAAGGGCTTACGATGGCAGATTCCGTCGGGCCAGTCCAGGAGGATGGCGGTTTCAGCTTTCCGGCGGGCAGGGGAGGACGCGGAAAACAGGGATACCCATGAGAAGAGATGTCTGGATATTTATATTCGTCCTTGGAGTTCTTTTTTTCAGCTGGCCGATCATGAGCATTTTTGGGAACAGCCTGGTCTTTTCGCTGTTCATCATCCGGCTCGTTTTTATCGCCTGTATCCTCATCACTTCTGTCTTTTCCGAACGAGAAGACGGCGGAGGCTAAGTGTTTTCTCCCTGGACACTGCTGTCAGTCATACTCTCCTATCTTCTGCTCCTATTCTCCGCGGCCTACTTCGCGGAGCGTAAGGAGCGGCAGGGGAGAAGCCCGGTTTCGAATCCCTATATCTATTCTCTCTCTCTCGCCCTTAAGGCTCTGTCGAAGCTGAGCAAAATTGAAGATTCCCAAGTTATTAATTATCTAAAAGCAACAGGCTTCACCGTTGGGGTTCTCCTGAACTTCGGTGCTGAGTCACTTGAATACCGGCGCTTTTTCTGAACCAAATTTGTGCGGTCTGCGTAATCTGCGGATAAAAAAAGGCTGAGTTCTCATGTCCAAGAGCATTTTGATCGTCGAAGACGAGGAGACGCTGCGGGAGTCCGTCAAGCGTATCTTCACCAAGGAAGGTTTCATGGTGGATGCCGCGGAGTCCGCCGAAAAGGGGCTCGCCCTCGTCGAGACCAACATCTATGACGTGATCATTTCGGACATCATCCTGCCGGGCATGGACGGGATCGAGATGCTCACCCGGGTGCGGGAGCAGATGCCCGATCAGATCGTCATCGTGGTCACGGCCTGCCCGTCGCTCGACACTTCGGTGAGGGCGCTCCGCGCCGGGGCGTACGATTACATCACGAAGCCGATTATCCATGAAGAGATCAAGCAGCTCGTGCGCAACGCGCTCCGGCAGAAGGGCCTCCAGGCCGAGAACGCGCTCCTCAGGCGGGAGATCGGAAAGGGCCCTGATTTCAGCAGCGTCATCGGCGAACGCGCGGCGCTCAAGGCAATCCTCGACGAGGTCCGGAATATCTCGGACGCCGGGAGCCCCGTGTTGCTGCTCGGCGAGGCGGGGACGGGCAAGGAACTTTTCGCCCGGGTCATCCACCGCAACAGTTCGCGCCGGGACATGCCGTTCGTGCCGATCAACTGCTCGGCGATCCCCGAGAACCTGCTTGAGACCGAACTCTTCGGCCACGTGCGCGGCGCGTTCACCGGCGCGGTGGCGAGCAAGAAGGGCATACTCGAGGAGGCCGAGGGCGGCACTGTGTTTCTTGACGAGATCGGCGATATGAGCCTCGCGCTCCAGGCGAAGCTGCTCCGGGTCATCGAGGACCGGGTGATCCGGCCCGTGGGAAGCACCAAGGGCAACAAGGCGGATTTACGGTTCATCACGGCGACAAACAAGGACCTCAAAACAGCGGTGAAGCAGGCGATGTTCCGGGAGGACCTCTATTCCCGCATCAACGTGATATCGCTCCAGATACCGCCGCTCCGGGACAGAAAAGAGGACATCCGATCGCTCGTGCGCCACTATCTTGAAAGGTACTCGCAGGAAATGGGGAAACGGGTCAAGGACGTCTCTCCCGCGGCCATGGACATCATGACGAACTACGGCTGGCCCGGGAACGTGCGCGAGCTCCAGAACGTGATCGAGCGGGCCATTCTCATCTCCGACGGAGACCTGATCGGGCCGGAGCACCTGCCCGTGGGAATAAGGGCGGAGGACTCGTTTCAGCACCGGGTTTTCAGCGAAAAACTCTCGATCGAAGACTATACCAAGGCGTTTATCCAAAAATACCAGACAGAATACAACGAACAGCAGCTCGCCGACATGCTCGGCATCACCCGCAAGTCGCTCTGGGAGAGGCGGAAGAAGTGGGGGATGCAGAAGGAACGGTAGATGCAGTGCAGAGTTAGGAGTGTGGAATGCGGAGTAGTAAGGAGTAAGGAGCGAAAGGCAGCGTGCCTGGGGATCGGGTTTTTCAACTCGTCACTCCGCACTCCGCATTCAGAACTGGGTCATATATGTCCCTTAAGAAAAAAATAGCGCTCAGCTTCTTTATCAGCGCCTTCATCATCGCCGTCCTGGCCGCGTTCGAATACGTCAATTTCGTCGAGCTCAGGAAACAGGTGCGCTATCTGGAGGTGACCGACACGATCAACCGCAAGTCGCTCCAGCTCCGGAGGCACGAGAAAAATTATTTCCTCTACAGCCCGCAGAAGGCGGATGAGGAGTCGGCGGCGGTCCATGCCTATATCGACGAGCTCAAAGACCTTCTGGCGCAGCACCCCGGCATCGACAAAACGGACAAGCTGGCGCTGCGAGGGAGCATTGCCGAATACGAACGCCTGTTCACGGCCATCGAATCGTCGGCGGGACGCCTGACGGACCTGTTCGAAAGGACAAAAGCGTCATACCGGAAAAACGAAAAGTTTTTCTCCCTGGTTGAAGCGACCTTCCTGGAGCGGCCCGCCCAGTCCGCCGGGTCTCTGGAG
>OFHD01000035.1_pt1 | contig 10352 bp, 10 predicted proteins | sample 1521941 | NCBI WGS metagenome assembly OFHD01 (sample SAMEA2468439, study PRJEB22500) | soil metagenome | biome: Glassland; feature: Farmland; material: Clay | place: Australia | collected 2013-01-31 | depth 0.55 m | reverse complement strand
CCGCCGAAGAAACCGGACTGACTGCCGACCTGTTGAAACGCGATTTGGGAAAACTGTTGCTGGCGGTGGAGCAGGCGCAAATGGAACTGGCCCGGCCCGTCGAGAAGCAGGCGGCGGCCGTAACGCTGTCGCTGGCGGAACGGGACGAGGCGGTGCACTGGCTGCGCGCGCCGAATTTGATTGGCCGGTTGCGCGAGGCGTTTCATCAGGCGGGCATCATCGGCGAGGAAAGCAACACGCTGGTGGCGTATCTGGCGGGCGTCTCGCGCAAACTGGAAAAGCCGCTGGCGATCATCATTCAGAGCGCGAGCGCAGCGGGCAAGACGACGCTGATGGACATCATCACCGGCCCGGACGCGCCGGCCCGCCCCCGGGTGCGGGGGTCGCCGACCGCGTAGAACGCGGCGCGGAAGAACAGCAGGACCGCCAGGACGGCGGCGGCCGCGGCGCCCTGGACCCGGTAGGGCGCATGCACCACATGAATAACAACACTGAACGCAAGCAGCAGGGTGACTGCCTGCCACGCACGGCGCTTGCGCCGTCGCAGCCCATGGGAAAGCATCAGCAGCAAGAGCCCGATGATCACGGTCGCGGTGTTCGTGACGTTGGTCATCGTGCCAGGCACGAAGACAGTGATCCGGTGCAGCCGGTAGTGCAGGTGCCAGCTCGGGATCGCGACCCCGATGATGTCAGCCAGCCCGATCAGCAGGCAGAGCCAGCCGGTGGTGATCGGCACCCATCTGCGCTGATGCCGGCGGTCGGGCGCGCGCGTAGCGCGCGCCCGGGTAGTCCCCGCCCCGTCACCCTCGCTGGGTGCGGCGGGAGGTAGGGCGCTGGGCTCGGTTACATCTGACATGTGCGTTAGGCCCTGCATCACGGGGGATCAGCGTAGTCCCGCTGATCGGCGGTGCGGGCCATCTCCCGCAATAGGGTTACCCATCGTTGCGGCAATTCCCTCTGCGAGCACTGGTTATCCCGCAAGCCACCGGCTGCGCGCCAGCCAGGTCAGCTGCGGCGCAGTAGCAGGCTCATCGCCTCCGCCCGGGTACGGTCACTGTCTCGGATACTTCCCCTGACCGCTGAGGTCACGGTCTTCGCCCCTGGCTTGCGGACGCCACGCATCGACATGCACAGGTGCTCGGCCTCGATCACGACCAGGGCCCCGCGTGGCTCGAGTACAGACATCAGGGCGTCCGCGATCTGGCTGGTCATCCGTTCCTGGACCTGGGGACGGCGGGCATAGATATCCACCAGTCTGGCCAGCTTGGACAGGCCTGTGATCTGGCCCTTCTCATTCGGAATGTAGCCAACATGGGCGAATCCGAAGAATGGAACCAGGTGGTGCTCACAGGTGCTGTAGACCTCAATGTCGCGCACGAGGATCAGTTCGTCGTGGTTGGCGTCGAACACCGTGCTGAGCACGTCCTCGGGACGCTGCGAGAGCCCGGAGAACTGCTCGGCATAGGCACGCCCCACCCGCCCCGGGGTAGCGATCAGCCCGTCACGGTCGGGGTCCTCACCAATGGCCAGCAGGATCTCGCGTACCGCACGCTCTATGCGCGCGACATCAATCCCCTCGCTCAACGGGGTTCGCCGCCACCTTCATCCCCGTCCAGCGACGGCAATCCCGCGGTGGAACCGCCAATAAAGCCACCTGACTGCCCGTTGCTCGGCGACGCGAGGTCCTTGACGTCGGCAGCCGCCGTCAGCGCCAGTTCCTTCGGCGTGAGCACCGGCGGGCGGTCAGACGGCAGGCGCTTGCCGTACCCGGTGTAGGAGCCGCGGGAGGGACGCGTCTTGACCGGGGCGAAGATCCGCAGGACCTCTTTGCGGCTGAGGGTCTCCTTGTCCATCAGGTGCAGGACCAGGTCGTCAAGGACCTCCCGGTACTGGACGAGGATCTCCCAGGCCTCATCGTGCGCGGACTCGATGAGACGGCGCACCTCCTCGTCGATCGTGGAGGCGATCTCCTCGGAGTAGTCCCTGGTGTGCGACATCTCCCTGCCGAGGAAGGGCTCACCGTCACCGGTGCCGAACTTGCGCGCGCCCAGCCGCTCGCTCATCCCGAACTCGGTCACCATGCCACGGGCGATCGAGCTGGCCTTCTCGATGTCGTTGGCGGCGCCCGTGGTGGGCTCGTGGAACACCAGTTCCTCGGCGGTCCGCCCGCCGAGCAGCATGGCGAGCTGGTCCATCATCTCCGACCGGGTGACCAGGAACTTGTCCTCCTTGGGCGCCGACGCGGTATAGCCGAGAGCCCGGCCACGCGGGATGATCGTGATCTTGTGAACCGGGTCGGCGTTCGGCAGCGCGTGACCGACCAGCGCGTGACCACCCTCGTGGTACGCGATCAGCTTGCGCTCCCTCTCGGACAGCAGCACGCTCTTGCGCTCCGGGCCTGCCATCACCCGGTCGATGGACTCCTCCAGCGAGGACATCGAGATCTGCGTGCCGTTGGCGCGCGCCGTGAGCAGCGCACCCTCATTGATCACGTTGGCGAGGTCAGCGCCGGTGAAACCGGCCGTCCGGCGGGCGATGATGTCAAGATCCACATCGGGCGCGAACGGCTTGCCGCGGGCGTGCACCCGCAGGATGCCCTTGCGGCCGGCCAGGTCCGGCTGGGCGACCACGATCTGGCGGTCGAACCGGCCGGGACGCAGCAGTGCCGGGTCGAGGATGTCCGGGCGGTTGGTGGCCGCGATCACGATGACCCCGCCCTTGACGTCGAACCCGTCAAGTTCGACCAGCAGCTGGTTGAGGGTCTGCTCCCGCTCGTCGTGGCCGCCACCGAACCCGGCGCCACGGTGCCTGCCGACCGCGTCGATCTCATCCACGAACACGATCGCGGGCGCGTTGGCCTTCGCCTGCTCGAACAGGTCCCGCACCCGGGAGGCGCCGACACCGACGAACATCTCCACGAAGTCGGAGCCGGAGATGGAGTAGAACGGCACCCCCGCCTCGCCCGCAACGGCGCGCGCAAGCAGGGTCTTGCCGGTACCCGGCGGCCCGTAGAGCAGGACCCCCTTGGGGATCTTGGCGCCGATCGCCTGGAACTTGCCCGGGCTCTGCAGGAACTCCTTGATCTCCTGGAGTTCCTCGATCGCCTCGTCAGCCCCGGCCACGTCCGCGAAGGTCGTCTTGGGCGTGTCCTTGGTGATGAGCTTGGCCTTCGACTTGCCGAAGTTCATCACCCGCGAACCGCCGCCCTGCATCTGGTTCATCAGGAAGAGGAAGAACAGGATGATCAGGACATAGGGGAGGAAGCCGATGATCAGGCCCAGCACGGAGTTACCGCTGGGCACCACGATGTTGTATCCACCCTTCAGGTGGCCCAGCTTGTACTGCTGCTGAAGTTCCTGCTGGAGGGTATGACCCTGGCCCGACACCCACGACGCCTGGTAGTGCTGACCGCCAACAGTGGTGATCTGGATCGTCTGGTTCTTGTCGGTGATGGTGGCGTTGCTGACTTTGCCCTGTTCAATCAGCGAGACAACATATGAGGTGTCCCTCGCCGCGTACGTGCTGCCGTGGTTGGCATACGTGAACACGATGAAGAAGAGCAGCAGCATCACAAGGACCGCGATGAACGGCCCGCGGAAATAGCGCTTCAGATCCATCGATCAACGACCCCGCCTGCTCGGGGCGGGGTCCCTCCTGACCAGCATCGTGGCCCGCCGACCCCCGGCGGGACTGTCGTCATGCGTCCCAGTTACCATGCCCGGCTTCCCTGTCAGTCCCGGCCGTGGCGCGGGGATATTTGACGTTACACCGCGCCCGGGACCCCTTGGGCGCGAGAAGTACCACAGGACGGCCTGCTGACCTCTCCCACATCAACGCTCTCTATCACTGATCGTGTTCCCCTCCTGGCTCCGCGGCCCAGTCACCACCGTAGACGTGAGGCGAGAGCGTCCCGATGAAGGGGAGATTCCGGTAGCGCTCGGCGTAGTCGAGCCCGTACCCGATGACGAACTCGTCGGCGATCTCAAAGCCCGTGTACGCCACGTGGACGTCCATCTGGGCCGCCCCCGGCTTGCGGAGCATCACGCAGACCGCCAGCGACGCGGGCTCCCGCGACCGCAGATTCCCCATCAGCCAGGACAGCGTCAGGCCGGAGTCGACGATGTCCTCAACCACCAGCACGTGACGGCCGCAGATATCGGTGTCGAGGTCCTTGAGGATGCGCACCACGCCGGACGAACGGGTTCCCGAACCGTAGGAGGAGATGGCCATCCAGTCCATCTGCACCGGCAGGCGCATGGCGCGGGCGAGATCGGCCATCACCATGACCGCTCCCTTGAGCACGCCGACAAGCAGGAGTTCGCGCCCAGCGTAATCCGCGTCGATCTGGGCCGCGAGTTCCGCGACCCGCGCCTGCACACGGTCAGCCGGGATAAGAACCTGTTTGAGGTCGGCCCCTACGTCACTCGCGTCCAACCATGACCTCCGCCTCATCGGGCCCTGCATTCTCGCTGGTCGCGGTGAAGATCAGCTTGCCATACCGGCGCGTTCCCCGGATCCCTCCGGGAAGGTCAGCCCAGCGCTGCCCGTGCCAGTGTGTCACCAGCGCGTCCAGCGCTTCGATATGACGCGCGGTGAGCGCGCCGGGCGGGCAGCCGGCCCCGATTGCCGCCGACCGCAGCAGGCGGGACCTGATCGCCGCAGGCTCCGCGGCGAGCAGGTCAGCCCGCCAGGAGCCATCGGTGCCGCGGATCCCCGGTGCGCAGCGGGCGGCGATCTCGTCGAGTGCCTCGGCGTCGGAGCGCAACTGGCCGGCGGTGCGGGCCAGGGCCTCCGCCACTCCGGGGCCGAGGGCCGCCTCCAGCGCCGGCAGCACCTGGTGGCGGACCCTGACCCGGGTAAAAGCGGGGTCAACGTTGTGCGGATCGTCCCAGGGGCTCAGGCCGAGCACCTCACAGGCAGCGCGCATCGTGGCCCGCCCCACACCGAGCAGTGGCCTGCGGTAGCGGCCGCGGCGGGCGGGCATTCCCGCCAGCGACCTGCTCCCCGAGCCGCGGGCCAGCCGCAGCAGCACCGTTTCCGCCTGGTCGTCCCGGGAATGGCCGAGCAGGATGACGCTCGCACCGGGGGCGTCCGCGACCTCATCGAAGGCCTGGTACCTGGCAGTGCGGGCAGCGGCCTCGGGGCCACCCTGGCCGGCCCCGCCGCTGACCGTGGCCCGGACCATCGCCACCGGATCAAGGCCGAGTCCCGCCAGTTGCCGCGCGACCGCCCGTGCCCGCTGCGCGGACCCCGGCTGGAGCCCATGGTCGACAGTGACCCCGCCGGCCCTCAGCCGCAGCCGCGGCGCCTCATGTGCCAGCGCGGCCGCCAGGGCCAGCGAATCAGGCCCGCCGGAGCAGGCGGCCAGGACTAGTTCGCCGGGGGCGAGGCCGGCCAGGCCCCGGCGCACTCCACTGCGGACCTCCGCTACCGCAGGATGGGGGCCCACCGGAGTCAGTCGCCAGCCGCCAGCGCGCCGCTGCTCCCCATGCGCTCGAGCCAGCGGGTGGGCGCGGCGATCTCCTCCTTGGTGGGCAGCGTCTGTGGCGAGGTCCAGACCCGGTTGAAGGTGGCCATCCCGGCTTCGGCCACCACTGCCTGCACGAACGCCGAGCCCTGCGCGTACTGCTTCATTTTCAGGTCGATGCCGAGGATGCGGCGGATGGCCTGCTCCACCCGGCCTGCCGCCCCACGGCGCGCGTTGAATTTCGCCCGGATCTCGGCGACGGAGGGCACCACCTGCGGCCCGACGGCGTCCATCACGTAATCGCCATGCCCTTCCACCAGGGTCATGACGGCCGAAAGCCGGTCCAGGATCTCCCGCTGGCGCGGGGTCTGGATCGCCTCGATGAGGCTGTCGCCCCCGTCGCCACCCCGTACCGCCCCGGCCACCGCGTCGGCGGCCGACCTGAGGCGGTCCACGATGGTCGCCGGGTCAAGGTCGGAGGCGAGGAGGAATTCGGTCATCTGCTGCTGGACATAGCCACGGAGCCAGCCGACCGCGGTGAACTGGGTCCGGTGGGTTTCTTCGTGCAGGCATACCCAGCGCCGGAAATCGTGCGGGTCCACGCCGAGTTCGCGCTCCACCATGACGATGTTCGGCGCGACCAGGGTCAGCCGTCCGGCCGGGGCGGCACCGCCGGGCGCCGCTGGGTCGGGTGGCAGGAACAACTCGTACTGCCCGAGTACCCGGCCCGCCAGGTAGGCCAGGATCAGCCCGGCCTGCATGCCGGTCATCCGTGATCCCACAGCCGCGATCACCGAGCCCGGATCCGGTGCCCGGCCACGTTCGCGCAGGTGCTCGGCAAGCGGATCGAAAACCACCCGGAACCCGTCCACATTCGCACGGATCCATCCCGGCCTGTCCACAACCGCCACCTGGCCAATGTCCTCGGCGCTGAACATCGCGGTGACCTGCTGGACCGGTTCGGCAACCGCGATGGCCAGTTCGCGCAATTCGGTGACGACCGCCCTCGCCTCGGCCAGGCTGACCTGGGGACCTGGCCGCACCCACCTGACGCCAGTAGAGATTGCGATGTCCCAGTCGATCATCTGCCCGCTGCTCACCACTCCACGGTACGTGGTCCTGGCCACAGGGCGGGGCGCACCCGGCCGGAAACCGTGGCGTTCAGCACACCGTCAGCGGCAGCCGCATCCGGCAAGCGCCGTGGCCATCGCGTCCATGACCCCGGCCGCGTGTGTCAGCTGCCCGGCCGGGAGCTGGTCCGCCATGAAGGCGAACGCCAGCTGGCGGCCGTCGGCATCGCTCACGATGCCGGTCAGGCTGGCCACCGTGGTGAGGTTGCCCGTCTTCGCCCGCACCATCCCGAGCGCGGCCGGGCCGAAGTTGCCGAACACGCTCTGGCCCGGCACCAGCGTTCCCGAGAAGCCGGCCACCGGCATGCCGGTGATGACGGGCCTGAGCGTGGCATCCCCGCTGCCGCCCGCCAGCCGGACGAGTGCCGCTAGCACGGCGGGCGTGATCCGGTCCAGCGGGGACAAGCCGCTCCCGTCCACCAGATGAATGCCGCTGGTGATACCCAGGCGCCGCAGGGCGGCCGTGACCGCCGCCGCCGAACCGCTGAAGGTGGCCGGCTTACCGCTGCGCATCGCGACCTGCCGGGCCAGGTTCTCGGCGATGACGTTGTTGCTCTCCCTGAGCATCCAGCCCACGATGGCGGACAGATACGGGGAGCGGACACTGGCGATGGTGGCGGCACCGGCCTGGGCGGTGATGGTCGCGGGGGCGCCGAGCACCCGGATGCCCTGCCCCCGCAGGAAAGACGCGAACGACCCGGCCGCGTCGGCGGCCGGGGTAAAGGAGCGCGGGCGGTAGTTGTCCGGATTGTCGGCGTTCTCCGGCTTGCCGGCCGGGGTCAGCCGGCCCTGGTCCACCTCAAGGGAGGTGATCGGGGTCACGTTGCCGGTGGCGATGTAACTGGTGGTCCAGCCCGGCGCGGTAAGCGGGCCGGAGAACAGCGAGACGTCATCCCCCAGCCGTACCGCGGTGCGGCCCTGGCTGTGCAGCCACTGGGCGGTCGCCGCCGCCAGCGAGGCGAGAGTGGCTGGCTGCGGGTAGTCCGCGGCGGGAGCCTGGCCCGCAGCCAGGGTCGGGTCACCGCCGCCCACCAGGACGATCGACCCCGGTGTGCGGCCGTTCACCACCCGGGTGGTGAAGCGTGCGGTGGGGCCGAGCACGCTCAGCGCGGCCACCGCGGTGGCCACCTTGGCGCAGGACGCCGGGGCGGCAGGGGAGGTGCCAGCCTGGGAGAACAGCACCCTGCCCGTCGCGAGGTCGGTCACGACCGCGCCGACATGGCTGCCCAGGGACCGGGAGGCGAGCAGGGCCCCCAGCGCGGCCGCCAGACCGCGCCTGGTCGGCGCCAGCGCCGTGGCGGCCGCGGGCGTCAGGACCTTCGCTGGGGTGGCGAGCGGAACGGCCGCCACCCTGGGGATCTGCCAGAGCGCGAGCCGGGCGGGCAGCATGGCGGCCACGGCCACGCCCGCGCCGCACGTGAACACGCTGAGCATCGCCAGCGCGGCCAGCGCGGTGAGCCGGAGGCGATTCGCCACGACCCGTCCTCTCACGAGATGCTTGGCACAGAACCTGTGTGCCCGACAGGCGACCCAGGCACAGGAGTAAATCATCTCCGCAGGGAGCTGAAACGTGGAATTCGATGTGGTCATCGAGATCCCCAAGGGACAGCGCAACAAGTACGAGATGGATCACGCGACCGGGCGGATCCGGCTGGACCGGATGCTGTTCACGGCCACCCGCTACCCGTCCGACTACGGCTTCATCGAGGACACACTCGCCGACGACGGGGACCCACTGGATGCGCTGGTCCTGCTGGATGAGCCCACCTTCCCTGGCTGCCTGATCCGCTGCCGGGCGATCGGCATGTTCCGGATGCGGGACGAGAAGGGCGCCGACGACAAGGTGCTCTGCGTGGCCGCGACGGACCCGCGGATGGCGCACATGACCGATATTGACGATGTCGCCGAGTTTGACCTGCTGGAAATCCAGCACTTCTTCGAGGTGTACAAGGCTCTGGAGCCCGGCAAGGGAGTCGAGGGCTTCAACTGGGTAGGCCGGGCCGCGGCGGAGGCAGAGATCGGGAACTGCCGGCGCCGGGCGTCGGTGCCGCATCCACCCGGATGAGCCCTGTTCTGTGCCAGGTCACCGGTACGGATGCGCCACACTGTGTACATATAACATGTGCAAGGAGGCACCCAAGTGGCTCACGCGGAGGACGTGCTCAGCCGCGCGCCCCTGTTCGAGGCGCTCGACGAGGAAGGAGCGCGGGCGCTGCGGGCAGGGGTGGTCGATGTCCGGCTGGCCCGGGGCGAGCGGCTGTTCGATGAAGGCGACGCCGGTGACCGGCTGTACGTCATCCTCGACGGCAAGATCAAGCTGACCAGGACCGCGCCCGATGGCCGGGAGAACCTGCTGAGCGTGCTGGGACCGGGCGAGATGTTCGGCGAATTGTCGCTCTTCGACCCCCGGCCGCGCACCGCGAGCGCGGTGGCCGTCACCGACAGCCGTCTCGCCGCCCTGGCCCATGACAACCTCCGCCACTGGCTGACCGGCCGGCCCGACGTGGCCATGCATCTGCTGCGCGCGCTGGCGCAGCGGTTGCGCCGCGCCAACGACGTCATGGCCGACCTGGTGTTCACCGATGTGCCCGGACGGGTGGCCAAGGCGCTGCTGGACCTCGCGGACAGGTTCGGGGAAGAGCAGGAAGAAGGGCTCCAGGTCCATCACGACCTCACCCAGGAGGAGCTGGCACAGCTGGTGGGTGCCTCGCGGGAGACCGTCAACAAGGCGCTGGCCGACTTCGCAGCCCGTGGCTGGCTGCAGCTGTCGGCGAAGTCGGTGCTGATCCTGGACCGGGAGCGGCTGGCCCGGCGCGCCCGCTAGTCCGCCACCCCTGGCGGGAGGCGGTTCTCACTGCCCAGGTAGTCGAGCTGGGCGCGGACGGACATTCTGGCGAAGGGCCAGAGCGCGCGGTCCACATCCGCGTACACGCGGGCCACGATCTCGGCCGGGGTGCGGTCGCCAGCGGCGAGAGCGGCGGTGATCTCGGCAAGGCGTTCCCTGCGGTGGGCCAGGTAGTAGTCGAGTGTCCCGGCCGGGTCGGCGAGCAGTGGGCCGTGGCCTGGGAGCAGCACGCGCAACCCGGCCTCGTCGGCCAGGGCGCGCAGGCGGTCCAGTGACCTCAGGTAGTCGGCCAGGTTGCCGTCGTAGGCGATCACGGTGGTGCCGCGGCCCAGGACCGTGTCGCCGGTGAGCAGGGCGTCGAGCTTCGCGAACAGCGCCTGCTTGATGTCGAGCCGCTCGATGATCGCCTCGACGATCAGGTCGCAGCCGGCGACCTTGTCGAGGTCGTCGTCGAAGTTGCCGATCTGCACCAGGCCGGCGTTCTTCGCCGCCATGTCGCCATTTCTTTGGCATGGCGGCGAAGTCTTTCGAAGAACTGGGCCGGGGCGATGGCATTGCCGTGCCCGTGGTCGTAGCGATCGCTTTGTATTGCAATTGCTGGAGTGCGTGTCGCCGACGTTCCTGCGTTCTTGGTTGCCGGATTTCCGGACGTGGGCGCATTGCGTGCAGTCGTTTCATAGTCGGGGGCTTCGTTGACAACGCAGAACAATGAGATCGAATTGAAGACACCGGATGAGAGTGGCGCGGCAAGCGGCGTCAGCCGTTACGAAAGGAGCCTGGTCGCCATCATGTTCTTCACATGGGGCGTCGTCTTTCTCGACCGGATGTCCCAGCTCTATCTGATGCCGTATATCGTGGCAGATCTGCGGTTGGCTGAGGAGCAGGTTGGCGTCCTGGCCTCGGTTATGGC
>OFHD01000033.1_pt1 | contig 10434 bp, 9 predicted proteins | sample 1521941 | NCBI WGS metagenome assembly OFHD01 (sample SAMEA2468439, study PRJEB22500) | soil metagenome | biome: Glassland; feature: Farmland; material: Clay | place: Australia | collected 2013-01-31 | depth 0.55 m | reverse complement strand
CGGCAATCCATTTGCGGTTCGGAGCCGCCGCTTCGAAGCTGCGGTCGAGCACGTTGGGCGCGATAGCGCCGGCCTGCCGCTCACCCGGATCGGGCGGCAGCCGGCGCCGTCGCGGACGTGCTTTAAGCCCATGGTCGTGCATCAATCGCTGAACACGATGCAGGCCGCAGCTCGCTCCGTCTTCGATCAAGTCGTGCCACACGCGCCTGGCCCCATAGGTCCGGTCGCTCTCAAGGAAGCTGGCGCGGACCTTGGCGCCCAGCTCCTCGTCGCTCCGGCTGCGCTGGCTGGGCGGTCGCGTCAGCCAGGCATAGAAGCCACCGCGCGAGACACCGAGCGCCCCGCACAACCAACCGACCGGCCAGATTCCCCGGTGCTTCGCAATGAAGGCGAACTTCACTGGCTCTCCTTCGCGAAGTAGGCCGCGGCTTTTTTTAGGATGTCCCGCTCGGCTTTGAGCTTGGTGACTTCGCGGCGCAGCCGCTCGATCTCCAGCTGCTCCGGCTTCATCCGGCCCTGACCCGGAAACGCAGACTGCGGATCGGCCGAAAACTCTTTGATCCAGTTGCGCAGCACGTTCGGGTGAATGTCCAGATCACGGGCCGCCTGCACCACCGCGACCCCGCGTTCCTTCACCAGCCTAACCGCCTCGAGCTCGAACTCCCTGCTGAACCTCCGTCGCCTCATATTCCACCTCCGGTTCCATCATGAAACACCTAAACTCGGTGTCTTTGGAACCGGCAGCAGCCCAAAGCTGCAAACCGAGTAATTTTCCAACGAGCCACTCTGCAAAATCTCCCTTCGTTGCGTCATCCATCAGATTCGCGTAGCGCCATCGCAAAAAGGCGCGAAGCTCCCATTTGACGCCAGTTGGGAGCTTAGTTGCGCGGACGGAATCCTGTTCCGTACACAGTTTGGGCGCGTAACGATCCATGTGAGCCTCCGATTGTCGGCAGGCCGTGGAATATCCGACCAGCCGCCTGCGTAGAGAATCCCCTACTACGCGGCGCTGGCGACCACTTCGTTGCTGCCCGAAGGGGTGCTCGTCAGCGACTCCTCGAGCGCGACCAGGTCGGAAACGTCGCGGAGCATGACAGACAGCGGCAGGTCGAGGGCCGAGCACAGCGAGGCAAGAAGCTCGGAAGACGCTTCCTTCTGGCCGCGCTCGACCTCAGACAGATAGCCGAGCGACACCCGTGCCGCGGCAGAAACCTCACGGAGGGTGCGACCCTGCCGCAGGCGCAGCCGCCGCAGCACGTCACCAAGCAAGTGACGAAGCAGGACCATGGTCGCGCTCCCTTCGCGAAGTCACCTCTGATAGCACCACGGTACCTGCCTTCACCGACAGTACGGGAGAGCGCATGAACCCGTGTTCGCTGATGACGTAACGCTGTAATCAGGGCGATTCTTCCCACAGGACATCCCACAGCAACCTCAGGGACTGCTGAACGGTGTCCCGCCGCACCTCATCCCTGGTTCCGGCCAGGTCCAGCGTCCGGATGACCGGGCCGGCCGCCGCGCTCACTGCAATATGGACGGTACCTGGGGGTTTGCCGTCCGCGGGATCGGGTCCGGCCACCCCAGTGGTCGCCACGCCGACCCCGGCCCGGAGCCGGTCCCGCACCCCTTCCGCCATCGCGCCGGCCACCTCCGGATCGACGGCCCCGCGGGCGGCCAGCAGGGCGGCGGGCACACCAAGCAACTGGGCCTTCAGGTCGGTGGCGTAGGCGATGATGCCGCCCCGGAAGACCACTGAGGCGCCGGGAACCGTGGTGATCGCGGCCCCGAGCAACCCCCCGGTCAGCGATTCGGCGACCGCTACGGTCAGCTGCCGCCGCCCGAGCAGCCCGACGATCTGTGCGGCCAGGCCCTGAGCTTCCAGGCCGCCGGGGCCGGGCACGTCATCCTGGGCCGGATACCGGTCAGCGCTCACCTCTGCCCGCCTTCCCCTTGGCTGGCGTTCCACACCAGGCCCGCGCCAGCATAGGCCAGCAGTGGGCGGCTCAGCTGGCGGGCGGCTCAGCTGGCGGGCGGCTCAGCTGGCGGGCGGCAGCGGGCGGGCGGCAGCGGGCGGCGGCGCAGCCGCACCGCGCGTATCCCGTAGTCCACCCCGGTGACGACGGTGACGACCACCGCCGCCACCATCACGACCTGCCGCACGACTCCCAGCGGCCCCGGCAGCACATACAGCGCGATTGCCACCACCTGCAGCAGCGTCTTGAGCTTGCCACCCCGGCTGGCCGCGATCACCCCGCGGCGGATGACCCAGAAGCGCAGCCCGGTCACCGCGATCTCCCTGACGAGAATCACCCCGGTCACCCACCACGGAAGCTCCCCCAGAGCTGACAGGGTCACCAGCGCCGCACCGGTCAGCGCCTTGTCCGCGATCGGATCGGCGATCTTGCCGAAATCCGTGATCAGGCCACGGCTGCGGGCTATCCGGCCATCGAGCAGATCGGTGACAGAGGCCACACAGAACGCGGCGAACGCGGCCACCCGCCAGCCCGGTCCATCGGCCAGCAGGCAGAGCACGAAGACGGGAACCAGCGCCAGGCGCAGCGCAGTCAGCCCGTTCGCGGCATTGACCAGGCTGGGAGCTGGCAGCGTCGGCCCTGATGCGCCCTGGGAGGGCGGCTCACTCCCCGGTGGCACCGGCGGCCTGCCCGGTCAACGAGCCCCCGCCGGCTGCGGTGCAGCAGGCGGAGTGGTGAGTGGCGCCAGGTCTGCCCCCGCCCGGCTGGTCCCCCGGAACGTTGCCCCGCCGAGGGTCACCAGGCGGACGGTGCGCTCTCGTGCCTGCGGGCTCCCCTGACTCCACGACACACCGGCAGACTACGGTAAACGCAGCGGTGCGACGGCCCCGGCATCAGCAACCTGACGCGCGTCAGCCAGTTGCCTGATTGGGCAGCTTGGTGCCAGGCCCGAAGCTCAGCGTCACCGGCTGGCCCGGCGAGCCCGGGCGGCCCAGGTTCTTGCCGTTCACGGTCAGCTCTATCCCGCCCGGGTTGCCGATCTGCATGGTCACCGCGTGCCGGAATGTCCAGGTCTTCGTGCTCCCGGCGACTATGTACGCCTGGGAGAGGTACTGGCCGCCCGAGGAGGTGAACTCCACCCAGCAATCCTCGATGGCGGTCAGCTGGATCACGACGTTGTGGCTGACCGGCGTCGGCGTGGGCGCGGCGGTGGGAGCCGACGAGGAACGGGCGGTCGGCGTGGCCGGGGACCGGGGCTTGCTGGTGGCACCCGCCGCCACCTGGTGGGGCGACGCCACCGCGGTCACTGCCCGGTAGACCCCATACCCCAGGACCAGGACGATGACAACGATCATGGCCACGCTCCAGTTCGGTGAGCGCCGCTCCCGCAGCTTGATCGGGGTAGCTGGCTCGAAGACATCCGCTGCCCTGATCGCCTGGGGCGCACCATGCGTCGCGTCATACTCGTGAATCAGTTCCTCGGGCTCAGTTCCGACCGCCCGGGCAATACTGCGGATATGGCCCCGGGCGTAGAAGTCGCCACCGCATGCGGAGAAATCACCGCGTTCGATCCCCCGGATAATCGTCTCTCGAATGCAGGTCCGCTGACTGACCTGCGTAATGGTGAGACCGGCCTGGCTGCGAGCCTGCGCCAGGGCATCACCGATGCTCACGCCGCGCCTCCACTGCGTTATGGCACTGCATGCCGCCCGGGGATGCGGGCGCAGTGTCCGGATGTGAGCGGCCCCCGGGTGCGGGACCGGTAACCAAGTGTAGACATGCCCTCGATTCGCCGGGAGAACCAAGGGGGCTGATCAGCCGTCCTGCCCACCCCGCAGCGACGCCAGCACACCGACGAGGTCGTCGGGGGCGACGAGGACATCCCTGGCCTTGGATCCTTCGCTGGGCCCCACGATGCCCCGGCTTTCCAGCAGGTCCATGAGCCTGCCCGCTTTCGCGAACCCGACCCGGAGCTTGCGCTGCAGCATCGAGGTGGAGCCGAACTGGGTGCTGACAACCAGTTCGGCGGCCTGGATGAGCAGTTCGAGGTCGTCGCCGATGTCCGCGTCGATCTCGCGCTGGCGCCCTTCGGGCACGGCGACGTCCTCACGGTAGGCCGGCTGTGCCTGCTTGGTGCAGTGGCTGACGATCTCGCGGATCTCCTTCTCGGAGACGAACGCGTTCTGCAGCCGCAGCGGCTTGCTCGCCCCCATCGGCAGGAAGAGCGCGTCGCCCTGGCCGACCAGTTTCTCCGCGCCCGGCTGGTCCAGGATGACCCGGCTGTCGGCCAGGCTGGAGGTGGCGAAGGCGAGCCGGGATGGCACGTTCGCCTTGATCAGGCCGGTCACCACATCCACACTGGGCCGCTGCGTGGCCAGCACCAGGTGGATCCCGGCCGCGCGCGCCAGCTGGGTGATCCGGACCACCGAATCCTCCACGTCACGCGGGGCCACCATCATCAGGTCGGCGAGCTCGTCCACGATGACCAGCAGGTACGGGTAAGGCAGGAAGACGCGTTCGCTGCCCGGCTGCGGGGTGAGCTTGCCCGCCCGCACCGCCTTGTTGAAATCGTCAATGTGCCGGAACCCGGAGGCGGCCAGGTCGTCGTACCGGCGGTCCATTTCGCCGACCACCCACTGCAGCGCCTCCGCCGCCCGCTTGGGGCTGGTGATGATCGGGGTAATGAGGTGCGGAATCCCCTGATAGATGGCGAGCTCCACCCGCTTCGGGTCGATCAGTATCATCCGCACGTCATCCGGGGTGGCCCGCAGCATGATCGAGGTGATCAGCCCGTTGACACACGTGGACTTGCCGGCACCGGTGGCGCCGGCAACCAGCATGTGCGGCATCTTGGCGAGGTTGGCCACCACCGTTCGCCCCTCGACGTCCTTGCCGAGGCCGACCACCATCGGATGGTGATCGGTGACGGCGACCGGGGACCGGAGCACGTCCCCCAGGCTCACGATCTCGCGGTCGGCGTTGGGGATCTCCACCCCGATCGCGGATTTGCCCGGAATCGGGGACAGGATACGCACATCCGCGCTCTTGACCGCGTAGGCGATGTTCTTCGACAGCTGGGTGACCCGTTCGACCTTGACCGCAGGCCCCAGCTCGATCTCGTACCTCGTCACGGTGGGCCCGCGGCTGAACCCGGTGACCTGCGCGTCCACTTCGAACTGTTCCAGCACGGCGGTGAGCGCCGACACCACCACGTCGTTGGCCCGGGTCCGTGCCTTCGGAGCTGTGCCTGGCCGCAGCAACGCGGCCGGCGGCAGCGTGTAGCTGGAGTCGCTGGACCCGGTAAGGGTGAGCTGCTCACCGCGGGCGGGCAGTGGCCCGGCCTCCGCTGAGGCGGGCTGGCGCCCGCTGGCAGGCGGCCCGAACCCGAGCACGTCCAGCAGGCTCTCCTCGTCGGCCGCCCCGGCCGGTGCCGGGCCGTCCAGGTCAGCCGCCAGGTCACGATCGCGGCGGGAGGCCACTCCCGCGGCCGGCCCGGCCAGTGCCGCTCTCCCCGCGCCGGCCCTCCCCGCCGCGGCCTCCCCCCCCAGCAGCGCGGGTGCGGAGGGCTTGGTTTTGTCCCCCGCCTCCATCCCCGCCTGCCGCCTGCGCCCCGGGCGCGCCGCCGGGCCAGCCTGCCCGCCGTCGCCGGGCTGCTCACCAGCCGGCCGGGGCCGGGTCAGGCCGCGCAGCTCCGCCAGCCGGTCGGGTACCCGGTGCAGCGGTGTGCCGGTGATCACCAGCAGCCCGAACCCGCAGACCAGGGCCAGCAGCGGGGCCGCGATCCACGGCGTCAGCGCCGCCACCAGCGGGGCCGAAGCGAAGTACCCGATCAGGCCGCCGGCCGCACGCATCGCATCGGCCCCGTCAGCGGGAGCCGGGGTGCCGTGTGCGATGTGCACCAGGCCAAGGCCCCCGATGACCAGGGCCGATCCGCCGATGGTGATGCGGCCCGTCTCGGCGTTCCGGTCCGGGTGGCGCAGGAACCGCCAGGCGAGCAGCCCCAGCAGGACCGGGACCGACCAGGCAAACGAGCCGAATGCCCCGCGGACGAACGCCGTCATGATCCGGCCGGCGACGTTGCCCATGCTCCACCACGTGGTGGCGGCGACGATGATCGCCGCACCCAGGAAGGCCAGCCCGACCCCGTCCCGCCGGTGCAGGGGATCCAGGTCCCGCGCGCTCCTGCCCAGCGCCCGGGCGGCGTACCCGACCCCATGTGCGGCCAGCATCCAGACACCCGCCAGGGCACTGAACAGCCAGCCAAAAAGGATCATGATCGGGTCGGTCTGCGGCTGTGACCGGCCTGGCGCACGTCCCGTCCCCCGGCCCGCCTTGCCGCCCCGGCTGCCGCCGCCCCGGCCGGCATTGCCCTTTCCGGCGCCGCTCTTCCCCCCGCCCTTGCGCGCCGGGGCCCGGGCAGGCTGCTGCATAGCGGCCCGGGTTGGCGGTCGCCCGGCGGGCCCGGGTGCGCGAGTACGCGCGCCCGACCCGCTCTGGGGCCGGGCGCCGCCCTTGGGGACACGGGTAGCCATGATGCCACGGTAACGAGAAAGCTCTGGCCGCCCAAGGAACCGCAGAGCGTGTCGCCATCTGTCCCGGGAACCTGCTGCGGGGCCATGGGACGCCGCGGTGAACGCCGGCCGGCGCGGATGTGGCGCTGCCCGGAAGACTCCGCCAACCCTGTTGGCATCTCCCAGCTGGGCATTCACCCTGGAACTGAGCTGTAGCCGGGCGTGACGGCACCGCCCGGCCGACCAGACATGGCACCCGGAGGCGATGACGCACCACGGGCGCCCAGAATGGAGCGATCTTATGATGAGCCTGGCCAGCGGCCCGGTGGGGGCCCGACCGGCGGCCGGGACGTGGGTCCCGGCCCAGCGCAGGCACCTGCCGGGGTGTTACCCGGACCTGGACGGGCTCGCCTTGGCAGTGGCGGTGGCTGCCCGGGGCCTACCTGCACGGGGCCTACCTGCACGGGGCCGGGCATGACCGCACAAGATCCCGTGCAGATCATCGCCGATTTGTTCGCCGGCGAGGGCGCCCGGGACTACCTGGGGGAGCCGGTGACCCAGGCCTCGCACATGCTGCAGGCGGCGGCGCTGGCACGGGCAGCACGAGCACCCGCGCCGCTGGTGGCCGCCGCCCTGCTGCACGATGTCGGTCACTTCACGTCGGCGATCTCCGGTCGTGACCTGATGCGCGGCACCGGCAACCGGCACAGCGCCGCAGGCGCGGACTGGCTTGCCCAGTGGTTCGGGCAAGAAGTCACCGAGCCGGTCCGGCTGCACGTGGCCGCCAAGCGCTACCTGTGCGCGGTCGAACCCGGCTACCTGGCTGCCCTGTCCCCCGCGTCGCTCTGCACGCTGGGCGTGCAGGGTGGCGCGATGGACGCGGACGAGCGGGCCGAGTTCGAGGCGCACCCGCTGGCCTGCCCGGCACTGCGGCTGCGGCGCTGGGACGATGCAGCCAAGGATCCCGCTGCAGCGCCGCCCGCGTTCGGCTATTACAGGTCGTTGCTGCGCCGTCTGCTCCGCCGGTCCTGACCCGCCTGCTCCGCTCCCCAGCCGCGCCGTCCGCGTTTCACGGGAATGAGCACCGGGAGGCGGGTGTCACGAGGGAGCGCCGGGGACCGGGGCGACCCGGTAGTGGTAACGGTGCACGGTGGCGAAGCCACACCGCTCATACAGTGCCCTGGCCGCGACGTTGCCCTCCTCGACCTGCAGGAATACCCGGCCGGCCCCGCGGCCGGCCGCTTCGGCGGCCAGCGCCCTGGTCAGCGCGGTGCCCAGCCCGCGGCGCCGGTGCTCGGGCGCCACGTCGATCGCGGTGATCCCAGCCCAGCCGGCCGCCACCGACACCCGCCCCACGGCGATGGTCTGGCCGCCGTCCTCCACGCTGGCGAACGCCTGCCACGGCGCCGACTGGAGGAGCCGCCGCGCGCTGGCGGGCAGCTCCGCCATCCCCCGGTAGTGATAGCGCGCGAGCCAGGCGGCATCCGGCCGCGATGCCAGGGTGACCGGCACCCCGGTGGCGCCGGGGGTGCGGTCAGCGCCTTGCCCGCGCCCGGCCACGGCACCGGTCTGCGCCGTCATCACCACCGCGGGGCCCGACCGCACCCGCCAGCCGCGTGCCGCCAGCAGAGTGTCCAGCGGATCTGGAGGCTGGGCAGCCGATGCCAGCGGCCCCGGGATCACGATCATGGGTGGCAGCCCACGGTGCAGGTACCATTGCCCGATCCGGTCCACCGCCTCCACCAGCGGCATCCCGGGATCTCCCACCGGCAGCGCAGAGTTCGCCCGGCCGGTAAAGCCGCCGTCAGCGCGCAGCAGCCACTCTCCCAGCGCCGCCTGATCGGCCGCCTGCCAGTGCGCGGCGGCGATCCGCTCCAGGCTGGCGATCGGCGGCGCGCTGTGATCGGCGCTCAGACCTCGATCACCACCGGGATGATCATGGGGCGGCGGCGGTAGTTCTCGTTGACCCAGCGCCCCACGGTCCGGCGCACAAGCTGCCCCAGCTGGTAGGCGTCGTTGATGCCCTCGGTGGCAGCCTTGGCGAGCGCCTCGTCGATGCGGGGCCTCACCTCGCTGAACGCGGCGTCGTCGATACCTGAGCCGCGCGCGTGGATCTCCGGGCTGGCGGCCAGTTTGCCGGTGGTCGAGTCGACCACGATGATGATGGAGACAAAACCCTCCTCGCCGAGGATCCGCCGGTCCTTCAGCGAGGTCTCGGTTACCTCGCCCACCGACAGCCCGTCCACATAGACGTAGCCGCATGGGACCGCGCCGGTGATCGACGCCTTCCCGTCCACCAGGTCCACCACCACGCCGTCCTCGGCGAGCACGATGCTGGTCTCGGGGACACCGGTGAGCCCGGCGAGCCTGGCGTGCGCCCGCAGGTGCCGCCATTCGCCGTGCACCGGCATGAAGTTCCGCGGCTTCACCAGGTTCAGGACGTACAGCAGCTCACCGGCGGGCGCGTGCCCAGAGACGTGCACCAGCGAGTTCTCCCGGTGTGCCACCCGCGCCCCCCACCGCGTCAGCTCGTTGATCACCCGGAACACCGCGGTCTCGTTGCCGGGGATCAGCGAGGAGGCGAGGATCACCGTGTCCCCCTCGGCGATCCGGATGGGGTGGTCCCGGCCGGCCATCCGCGACAGTGCCGACATCGGCTCGCCCTGGGAGCCGGTGGAGATGAGCACGATCATCTCCGGCGGCATCTCCTCCGCTTCCTTCATGTCCACCATCAGGCCGCCGGGGACCGAGGGGATCTGCAGGTAGCCGAGGTCGCGGGCGACACCCATGTTGCGCACCATGGACCGGCCGACGAAGGCGACCTTGCGCCCGTGCGCCGCCGCCACCTCCAGCACCTGCTGGACCCGGTGCACGTGGCTGGCGAAACAGGCGACGATGATCCGCTGCTGGGCACTCGCGAAGATCTCCGCCAGGACGGGCGTTATCTCCCGCTCGCTGGTGACGATCCCGGGCACCTCGGAGTTGGTGGAGTCCGACATCAGCAGGTCCACGCCCTCGGCGCCGAGCCGGGCGAACCCGCCGAGGTCGGTCGCGTCGAACGAGGCGAACGCGCCCGAGAGCTTGCCGATCGGCGTGCGAGCGCCAGCGAGGATCACGGAACCGGCCATGGGCTTTCCCCCAGTGGTGACGATGTGGTGGGGGAAAGGTTACCGGCGGGTAGCGCGCACCCCCAAGGCCGCGTTCGTTCAGCTTCGGCGGCGGGCCCGCCGCCTTCGTTCTTCTGCTGTCGATCTTCGCCTATCTGGTGAGCGGAGCCCTGGGCCTGACGCACCTGCCCGGAGTCCCCGACGTCTCCGACAACCCGTACCTCGACGCCCACAACGCGCTGCGGCTCGCCAAGGGCTTCGCCATCCCGGTCGCGCTTCTGCCCTTCCTCGGGCACGCCTTCCGATCGAGATCGAATGCCTTCAGGCTTCTCGGCGTCGGCATGGTTCTCGGCCTGTTGGCCGTCTGCGGCGCGGCGTTCCTGGAGCGCTACATCTTCACTCCGGACGTCTTCGACCTGTCGCTGAACTATCGCATCGCGGCGACCTTCTCGAGCATGCACCTGGGAGGCGGCCACATCGGCGCCTATCTGGCCATGGCCTTGCCGTTTCTGGCGATCGGTTTCGATCCGCCGAGGAACGTGTTGCGCGTTCTCGTCTCGCTCGCGATCGTGGTCGCGGCGGGATTCACGCTGCTCACCACGTTCTCCCGCACGGACGTCGTGGCGGGAGTGCTCGCGGTTCTGGTCCTGACGGTCGGCTACGCGGCGGCGCTGTCCCCGCGGCGCATGCACCCGGCGCTCGGCCGGGTCCTGATCCTGGTCGGCGGCGGCGCGGTGGCGGCGGCCCTCGTCGCGGCCGATCTGAGCAGCATGTTCATGCAGGAACGGCTGTCCCATATCTGGCCCGATCTCGCGCTGCGCGAGAAGAATTGGACGTCGGGAC
>OFHD01000030.1_pt1 | contig 10640 bp, 7 predicted proteins | sample 1521941 | NCBI WGS metagenome assembly OFHD01 (sample SAMEA2468439, study PRJEB22500) | soil metagenome | biome: Glassland; feature: Farmland; material: Clay | place: Australia | collected 2013-01-31 | depth 0.55 m | reverse complement strand
CCCCGGGGGTCTCCAGCCACCTCGTGAATCGTTCCAGGTGGGCGGGGTCGGCGAACCATTCCACGCCGATCCCGTCATGCTTCGGGTTGGGGCCGGTGAGGTCGGCCAGGGTCGTGCACACCGCGATGCGGGACGGCCGGGCCTCGGGCGGCACGTCGGCGGCAGCGGTGACGACCTGGCGCCAAGCCGCCGGGAACGCCGACTCCGGCAGGTCCTTGCTCCTGGTGGCGAACTGGATCCGCTTGATCACACGCGCACTCCAGCGCCGTCGCCCGCTCGGGCCGGTTCCTGCTGCCGCAGGCCCGCGACCTGATCCCGCCATGCGGCTACGGCTGCCTCCTTGATCGGGCCGTAGCCCTTGATCGCCATCGCCGACGCGGCGAGGCGCACGAGCGAGTCGTAGGGCACGCTGGACGACGGCCTCGCAGCCAGCGCGGCGGAAGTCAGCGGTGCCGTGCTTTCCTCAATCAGCCGCTCGTACTCGCCGATGACGGCCCGCTCGGTGCGCCGGTCCCGGTCCCAGCCGAAGACGTCGACCGGCGTCCCGCGCGGCCGCCTCATCCGGGCGAGCACGCGGAAGGCGAGCTCGTACGGCCTGCCCATCGGCAGTTTCTTCGTCAGCCCGAGCCGCCGCAGAACGGGCGGGTGCAGGTGGTAGGTCACCGAGTACCCGCCCTCGATCCCGAGGTCACGCGCACGCTGGCCGTAGTCGGCCTTCAGGTGCAGCCGGGCCACCTCGTACTCGTCCTTGTAGGCCACCAGCGTGTGCAGCGAACGGGCCACCGCTTCGGCCAGCTCCGTGCTGTGGCCGGCCTGGAGGGCCTCGGCCCGGCGGCCCTTCTCGACGGTCTCGGCGTACGTGCGCGCATATGCAGCGTCCTGATAGGCCACCAGGTCCGCCACCCGGATCCCGGCCAGGCGGGCCAGCTCCGACCCCGGCTCGGCCTGCACGATGCCGGCCAGTGCCCGGGCCTCATCGGTCATCGCAGGCCCCGCCCCGGGCGTGCTGCCCCGCAGATCGGCCACGGTGGCGGCGAGGTCGGCGGGCCTGGCCACAGCCTGGCGGCCGCGGCGGAACGCCTGCAGGTTCGCCTCCGCTTTGACCCCGTTGAGCCGGATCGCCTCCTCGATGGCATCGGCTGGTACCGGGAGGGCGCCGGTCTGGTAGGCGGCGCCGGTGGGCAGCATGTTGGCGGACTGGTCGTCGCCGGGGAGGGCCTCAGCGAGCTCACGCGCGTTGAGGAAGACGGCGTCGGTTGCCCTGGTCGCTTCCCGGATGCGGCGGAGGATCTGCGCGGTGTCGGGAAACGAGGTCCCGGTGTCGATGACCATCTTCCCGGTCGGCACCTCCGCGGTGGACACGACCGCCACGGTGCGGGCGGGATCGGCCGCGGCGAGGTACCTGGCGTCTGCGGCGACCAGGAGGTCGCAGCCCAGGTACAGGTCGCACTCCCCGGCCGCGGCCTTGCTCGCCTGCTCGTGCGGGCCGTCGGCGATCTTGACGTCGGATACCACGGCGCCGCCCTTCTGGGCCAGCCCCGTCTGGTCGAGTGCGCGGACGTGCCGCCCCGCCATGGTCGCGGCCATGCTCAGGACCTGGGACAAGGTGACGACGCCCGACCCGCCGATCCCGGTGATCCGGGTGGTGTGGGGCCCGGGCGCGGTCGTCGGCGCGGGTTCCGGCAGGCCGGCGGGCTCCAGCGGTGGCGCGAGCCGCCGCCGGGCCTTGCCCCGGCCACCGATGACGGTCAGGAACGAGGGACAGTCGCCGTCCAGGCAGGAGTAGTCCTTGTTGCACGAGGACTGGTCGATCTGGGTCTTGCGGCCGAACTCGGTGACCACCGGCTGGACGGACAGGCAGTTGGACTTCTGCCCGCAGTCCCCGCATCCCTCGCAGACCCGCTCGTTGATCATCACCCGCATGGCCGGGTCCGGGGCCAGGCCGCGCTTGCGCTTGCGGCGCAGTTCGGTGGCGCATTCCTGGTCGTGCACCAGCACGGTGACACCGGGCACCTTGGCCAGCGTCTCCTGTGCCTCGATCAGCCGGTCCCGGGGCCAGACCTCGACGCCCCGGGGCAGTCCCGCGCGCCGGTACCGCCGCGGCTGGCCGGTGGTGACGATGACCCGCTTGACACCTTCGGCCATCAGCTCCCGGGCGAGCTCGGGAACGGCCATCTTCCCGGCGGGCTGCTGGCCGCCGGTCATCGCGACAGCCGAGTTGTAGAGCAGCTTGTAGGTGATGGCCGCCCCCGCGGCCACCGCCGCCCGGATGGCGAGACTCCCGGAGTGGTGGAAGGTCCCGTCACCGAGGTTCTGGAGCAGGTGGCGCTGCCCGACGAATGGCTCCATGCCGATCCACTGGGCGCCTTCACCGCCCATCTGGGTCAGCCCGGTCACGGTCCCGACACTGCCCGGGTCCATCAGCGCCACGATCGCATGGCAGCCGATGCCGGCCCCGACAAGTGAGCCGTCAGGCACCTTGGTCGAGCTGTTGTGCGGGCAGCCGGAGCAGAAATACGGGGTGCGGGGCAGCAGCGGCAGCTCGATGTGCTGCCGCGGCGGGCTGCTGGCGGACAGCCAGTGGTCCACGGACGGGAACCCGCCGATCGCGCCGAGCCGGGCGGCCAGTGCCGCCGCGATCGTGTCGGGGTCCAGTTCGCCGCCGGGCGGCAGCAGCGGTGTGCCGTCGGGGTGGCGCTTGCCGCTGACGGCGGGCGCTGCCGGCCGCCCGTACAGCAGGTCCTTGAGCGCGCTCTCGATGAAGGGCCGCTTCTCCTCGACCACCACGATTTCGGCCAGGCCCGCGGCGAAGCCGGTGACGGCGGACGGTTCCAGGGGGTGGATCATGCCGAGGTGGAGCAGGCGCACGCCGCGCCGGGCGAGCTCGGCGTCGTCGAACCCCAGGATGCGCAGGGCCTGCCGGAGGTCGAGGAAGGTCTTGCCGGCCGCCACGATCCCCACCCGGTCGTCCTTGCCGCCGGCCACTACCCGGTTGAGGCCATTCACCGCGGCATACTCGCGCGCGGCCGCCAGCCGGGCCCCGTCGCGGCTGCGTTCCAGCTCGCCCAGCACGGGCTGCAGCATCGTCGCGGTGACCTGGTGCGCCACCGCATGCTCCGGCACAACCGGGACCACCCGGTCCGGATGCACCTGCACGGTGCCGGAGCCGTCGGCGACATTCGTGGCGATCTTCATCGCCACCCACAGCCCGCTGGCGCGGGACATCGCGACCGCGTGCAGCCCGAAGTCGAGGGCCTCCTGCGGGTCGGCCGGGTACAAGGTGGGCATGCCGAGGTCGGCGAGCAGCAGTTCGGAGGCGCCCGGGACGGTGGAGGACTTGGCGGCCGGGTCGTCGCCGACCAGGGCCAGTGCCCCGCCGCTGGCATGGGTGCCCATCAGGTTGCTGTGCCGCAGCGCATCCGTGGCCCGGTCCAGCCCCGGCGACTTGCCGTACCAGATCCCGATCACGCCGTCGACTGTCTTATCCGGCGACGCGGAGGCGAGCTGCGAGCCCTGGACAGCGGTGGCGGCAAGTTCCTCGTTCACGCCAGGCCGGAAGACGATGCCGAGAGCGTCGAGCAGCCGCTGGCTGCGGCTCAGTTCCAGGTCGTATCCCCCCAGCGGGGAGCCCTCGTAACCGGATATGAAACCGGCGGTGGCGCGGCCGGCCCGCCGGTCGGCCCGCAGCAGGTCCAGCGGCAGCCGGGCCAGCGCCTGGACACCGGTCAGGTGGACGAGACCGTTCTCGAGCAGGTAACGAGCGTCCAGCGATCGGACAGCCATGGTAAGCATCTCCTTCGGCGATCCAAATCGGGAACTTCACTATGATCACAGTCCGCGCCCCCTCTGATCGATGCGAAATTTCCCGAACGTGTGGCCTACTGTTCGTGAAGTCCACAGGAGGCGAGCCGTATGCCCGGTGCCCAGAACCTGCTTGAGTCGCTGTCCGCGCGGGTCGGTGAGCTCTCCCGCGATATCACGGACCGGATCAGGGCCGAGGTCCCCGGCTACGCGAAGCTGCCGTACGCCGAGCACCATCGCGACGTGCGAGCACAGATCGAGACCATCGTCACCGGCCTCAGGACCCGCCGCCCGCCCACGGCCAGTGCGCTGGAGCAGACCAGGGCGGTCGGCCGCCGGCGGGCCGCCGCCCAGCTGGCGCTGCCGGATGTCGTCGAGGCCTACCACATCGCCTACCGCGAGATCTGGAACGAGCTGCTGGCCGGTGCGAAAAGACACGACCCGGACCTCACCCCGGAGCTGGCCGGTGAGGTGGCGCCGGTGTGGCTGTGGTTCCACCGCCTCACCGCGGCCGTCGCCGACGCGCACGCCACCGAGCTGCGCACCCGGGTGGCGACGCGCCTGACCCTGCGGCGGCAGTTCCTGCAAGCCCTGACCGATGGTGCCCACGGAGCCGCCCGGCTGGCCCGCGCGCTCGGCTTCGACCCGGACGGCGAGTTCGTCGTCGCCTGCGCCGGCCCGCTCGACGAGGAGGCCGTGGACCGGCTGGACTCCGCGCTGGAAGCGTCAGCCACTCCGGCGATCTGCGTCCATGACGCCGGCCGGGCGGTCCTGATCAGCCAGGGACTCCAGGCCGGCCTGGCCGCCATCGTGCGCCAGTCCCATCGCGATATCCAGCTGCGGATCGGCACTGGCCTGCCGCGGGCAGGCCTGGTGGGCGCGTCGGCGAGTCTCGCCGACGCGCTCGACGCGCTCGGCCTGGCGCACGCCGCGGGCCGGGATGTCCATTTCGCCGGCGACTGGCTCATGACCCTGCTTCATGCCCAGCAGCACCGTCTGGCCGGCCTGCTGTCGGGGGGCGCCGAGATCGCCGCGGAGTATCCGCGGTTGCCGGAGACGGTCCGCGCCTATGCCAGCAGCGGCTACTCCATCTCCGCCTGTGCACGGCTGCTGCACATCCATCCCAACACCGCGAAGTACCGGCTGGAGCGCTGGAAAGCTCTCACCGGATGGGACACCCAGACCTTCCCCGGCCTGGCCTCGTCGCTGCTGTGTCTCGGCCTATATCACGGGGCGGGGACGGCGCCTTCGGCCCGCTGAACGGCAACGTCGCCCCCGGGTTCGTGAGCACACCCAAAGCCGGCCTGATGCGGCCATCGAGGACTGCCCCGGATGGCGATCCGGGCTGATGATGGGAGCTGATCGCTTGATGGGAGCTGATCGCTGGCGTTGGGGCGCTGGCTGATGGTACGGCCGCATGGCTGCGGCTGCCGCGGAGGGAGCGGGCGCGATGACAGCAGGCCTGCCGGAAGTGCGCCGGCTGGGCGGGCTGATCGGCACGGAGATCCGCGGGCTCGATCTGTCCTGCGATTACCCGCCGCGACGTATGAAGCGGTGCGGCAGGCCTGGGGTGACCACGGGGTCATCTTTTTTCGTGATCAGCATCTGACCGCGGAGCAGCGGGAACGTTTCGCCCGCCGCGGCACGCGGCCGGTACCGGCGGCAGCCTCCTAGCACGGACCGGGTCGGCACCCTGGATTCCGCGACATTTCACGGCTCCGGCCCACTCTGGCGTCCTTTTCGTCCTGATATGTCAGTGCCGGAGCCGTGAAAAGGGCCTCTTACCCGGTGACCGCCTCGACGTTCACCGTCGCGCCTGGCGGTGCCAGTGGGACGAGCGTTCCCGTGATCGGCTCGCCGTCGACCGCGAGGTGGGCGACCCGGCGGCCGCCGCCTGAATTGCGCCCCGGCCGATCATCGCCTCGGCGATCATCACCCACGGATTGGCATGGCAGAAGACGCTGGCGTTCTCCTTGTAGCCAGGCGGGTACGACGATATTTCGCCCAGTTCGACGTGGTAACGGGTGTATGCGGGGTGAAGCAGCATGATGCCGTGGTCGGTGGCCAGATGCTCACGCACGCTGTCGAGCGCCCGGGTCGCCAGGCCGTCCTCGACGCCGAAGCCGCTCAGCACACACATGCCCTGCGGCTCGACGAAGATCTTGCCCTCCTCGTTCTCGCACGAGCCGACGGCATTGCCGAAATAGTCGTAGGCGCGGCGGAACCACGCGCCATCCCAGCCGTGCTCGACGACGGAGCCAGCCATCTTGCTCGCCTCAGCCCGGTAGTCGGTGGCGTCGCCGGCCAGGCCACGCCGCTCGGCGATCTCCGCGAGTTCGGTGACGGCGAGTATGAACAGGCCGGCGATGAACACCGACTCGGCACCGCCGCCCTGCTTGTTCGCCGTCGTCTGGAACGGCTCCCCGGGAGTGTCCGAGAAGCAGTTGAGGTTCAGGCAGTCGTTCCAGTCAGCCCTGCCGATGAGCGGCAGCGCGTGCGGGCCGAGCCGGTCAAGCGTGTAGTGCACCGACCGTTCCAGGTGCTCGTAGAGCACTGTTCGTCGCGTCGTCCTGGGCGTCCCCACAGGCAGAATTCCACCGGCGAGAACACCGACATGCGGACCGGAACGTCACGCTCGTTCGAGTTCCGCAGCCGCCAGGCCTCGAGCGTCTCGTCAAGCGGCACGAAGTACAGGATCTCCGCGCGCACGCCCCGGTACCGCGAGGCGATCTGCGTGTACGAAAGCCCGTGCCGGCATTCGTAGTGGTCGAGTTTGCGCTGAGTGGGCTGCCACGAAGGGGACCAGTACTCGCCAGAGCCGTCGTCCCGCAGATAGATATAGCGTCCACCCGAGTCGGGCGGGACGCTGTTGTACCGGTCGCGGGTGATTCCCCTTAGTGCCGGCGCAGCAGGCAGGTAGCTGAAGGGCAGCGCGGGATGACACCCGGTTAGCGCCCGGGGCACACGCCATTACGCCAGCGCCCTGTCCAGATTCCGTCCCGTGACGTGAGGGCTTACCGGGCCATGGGGCCCAGCCTGGTGCGACCTTCGCCGTCTGGCGTACCAGGGTGGCCGCGGTGAATGGCGCCGACGATGCGGCCACCGGCTGCCACGGCGAGCCAGGCGACGGCCAGGCCACCGGCGATATCGGCCAGGTAGTGCTGGTGGATCAGGACCGTCGAGGCGACGATGAGGCCGCACCAGATCGCGACGGCCACCCCGGTCCGCCGGTGGACCCTCCACCACAGGATGGCGACGATCGCCGACAGCGAGGTGTGCAGGCTGGGGAAGTCGTTGTAGGGCTGGTCGAGTGCGTACACGTGGCGGACCGCCGCGCTCAGCCAGTCCCGGCCGGTTGGGGAGGGCCGGATGACATAGGACTGCGCCAGCGCGTAGACCAGGTAGCTGATCAGCAGCGCCAGTGTCACGGCCAGGGCCAGTTGCTGGAACCGGCGCAGGTCGGCGACGGCGAAGACGACGGCCGCGAGGATGATCAGCGGGATCAGCGACAGGTACGGGATGGCCATGACCGGGACAAGCGGGATCACGCGGTCCAGTGGTGTGCGAAGGAAGATCCTGGCCGGGCCATGGTTCAGGACCGGGTAGAGCAGGTAGGCGGCGACGCTGACGGCGCCCAGGAGCAGTGTCAGCAGCACATCCCGCCGGCGGGCGCTGAAGGTACCGGTCATGCCAGCATCATTCCGTCCGGCCCACTGCCGTGCGCCAGGCCTGTCCGCCGGGATGTAAGGATCTGGCCGGCAGGTAGTGTGAGTTGACGCTCGAATCACGTCATGTCGCGAGTTGCCCTGACCCGTCTGCCGGGTGTGCCGGGAGCGCCGCGGCAGGAGAGGGCGCAACGTGGTCTGGAGAGATGGCCCGCCGCGCCGGGTCACGCGGCCGCCGTTCCTCTACTGGCCGCTGGCGGGGCCGTTTCTGCTCGCGGCGGTCTTCCTCGCTGTCGCGCTGGCCGTTTTCCTGCTGGTGGGTGTGCTGACCTATGCACTGGCCAGCCTCGGCATCGCTCCGTGGATCGCCGCGCTGCTGCTGCTCGCCGTCCTGCTGGGCAGCGCCGTGAACATCCCGGTCGCCAGGTACCGGGTCAGCGCGGTGCAGATGGAACCATACGTCAGCGTGTTCGGGATCCGTTACTTCGTGCCCGTGCTGCGCAGCCGTTCCGCAGTGGTGGCGGTGAACCTGGGTGGTGCGCTGGTGCCCGCGGCGCTGTCGGTGTACCTGATCATCCATGACCGGCTCGGCTGGCAGGCGTTTGCCGCCATCGCCATCGTCGGCGTCCTGGTGCACCTGGTGGCGCGCCCGGTGCCGGGACTGGGCATCGCGGTTCCCGCGCTGCTGCCCGGGATTTTCGCTGTGCTGACCGCCTTCCTGTTCCACCCCGCGGCGATGGCGGGCCTTGCGTACGTGAGCGGCACGCTGGGCACGCTGGCCGGGGCCGACCTGGCTAACCTGGGCAAGGTGCGGCGGCTGGGTGCGCCGGTCGCGTCCATCGGCGGCGCCGGCACCTTCGACGGGATCTTCCTCGCCGGTGTCATCGCGGTCCTGCTCGCCGGGTTCCTCTGAGCCCGCGCCCGCTCATCCGCCAGCGCTGGTGCTGCTGGCCGCCAGATGTGCTGGTGCCGTGAGGTATTACCGGGCCGCGAGGACGGCCGTCCGTTGCTCCCCGGACAGCGGCTTGATGGCCTCGCGGATCGTCACTGCTGAAGCCCGCGCCGCTCGCGGTAGCAGCCAGGCGCAGACCAGGCCGGGCCGTTTCCTGGCGGTCTCGCGCAGCACCCAGCCGATGGCCTTGCGGATGAAGAACTCTCTGTCCTCGAGCATCGCATCGGCGTATCTGGCGAAGCGCTCGAAGTCGCCTTCGCCGCGGCGCAAGGGGCCAAGCAGCGCGAGCAGCGCGGAACGCCTGATCCAGAAGTCGCGGTCGCCTGCCCAGCTATCGAGCACCGCACCTAGGCCGGGGTGGCGCTCGGCGAGCGGGCCGGCCACCGCCGCGGCGAGCGGGTCGACGAGCGCCCAGGTATGCGACTCCCGCAGCAGGCGCTCCAGCGCGGCGATGTCCGGTCCGGACAGACGGTCGTGGAACATGCGGAGCAACTCGACCGCAGCCATGCGCCGCTCGTGAACCGGCACCGCCCACAGGGCACCCACGAGCGCCAGCAGGTCATCGCGGCTCAGCCCGGGATGCTGGGAGGCGACGGCTCTGGCCACCGAGCGGATATCGGGCACACTCACGCCGTAGTGCCCGGACTCGCTCTTCAGGTAGGCCTTTTCCCGCTCCGCGCGGTCAGGTGTGCCCCGCGCGCGCAGTGCGACGTCGATCTGGTCAGCGAGCCGGCTGGCATCCATCCGTGGATCCTATGGCCGGCAGCTCTGGCTGCTCCCCGCGGCAGTACTCCCGCACCGTCGTCGCCAGCAGGTAGGGGACCAGGTCCGTGCGCCGGCGCAGCACCCATGCGGTGCCTTTGGTCGCCATCCAGGTGAGTTCAGCGTGGCGGGATGGCGGTGGGCTGGTCGGCTCGGTCCCCGGGCGTGGCCCGACCGGGGGGCCATACGCGGCGACCTGGTCGTGAAAACGGCAGGCGACGAGCCGGTGACCGCGCTCACTGGGATGCAGCCGGTCCACGCTCCACATGCGGCGGTCGTAGGTCTGGCTGTCCCGGGCCGCATCGAGGTGCAGCGTGCCGAACTGCTCCGCCACCTGGTCCAGGGGGACCTGGTTGACCTGGTGGGTACGCCTCGCCAGCGGGCGTGCCAGCGCGCCGGGCAGGCGGAGCATCTGCCCGGGGTCGGGGAGCCGCATCGTGAGCACCACGGCACCCGCCGCGCTCGGTGAACCGATCACATGCGCCAGCGCGGCATGGATACGCACCGCGTCGAAGCCCGGCCGCAGCGTGTCATTGATCCCGACCACGGGCATCTGACGGACTTGTGGATAAGACACAGGCCATTTCTGGGTAGCCCGGGAGAACTAGACGCTGTGTGCCGGAAAGGTGAATGACGGTAAGTGCTGAAATGGCAACGAAAAGTAAGCCAGCCTTGCCTCCGCGCCGAGCACGCGATGGTGCACAACGACAGCCACTCACTGCGTAATGCAGCCGTCAGGGCCCGATGGCAGCGCTACCGCCTTCAGTGGCCAGGCGCGTCAGCCTGCCGACGGCGTTGAGGTGGCGCAGGGCCTGGGCGTAGGATCCCGCCACGCTGGCCTGGCAGTAGGGAATGTCGCGCTGCTGGCAGAACGCCGCGGTGAGGGCCTGGGACCGGCGCAGGTTGGGGCGGGGCATGGAGGGAAACAGGTGGTGCTCGATCTGGTAGTTCAGGCCGCCGAATACCAGGTCGGTCAGCCAGCCGCCGTGGACGTTGCGGGACGTGAGCACCTGGCGGCGCAGGTAACCGGTGCCGTCGGCGGCGCTGAGGATGGGCATGCCCTTGTGGTTGGGTGCGAACGAGCATCCCAGGTACAGGCCGAACAGGCCCTGCTGGGCCAGGATGAACGTGGCCGCCTTGACCGGCGGCAGGACGAGCAGGATGACGGTGAGATACCCGGCCAGGTGGCTGCCCAGCAGCGCGGCTTCCCAGGCCCGGTGGCGCGGAGCGCGGGTGGCCAGCGCGCGGATGCTCGCGATGTGGATGCTGATCGCTTCCAGCAGCAGCATGGGGAAGAAAAGGTACGCCTGGTACCGGAAGATCAGCCGGGTGACGCCTTTGCTCAGCCGCGCCTGGGCAGCGGTGAAGGCCACCACGCTGAGCATGATGTCGGGATCGGCGCCCTCGGTGTTGGGATGCGCATGGTGGCGGTTGTGCTTGCTGACCCACCAGCCGTAGCT
>OFHD01000029.1_pt1 | contig 10654 bp, 12 predicted proteins | sample 1521941 | NCBI WGS metagenome assembly OFHD01 (sample SAMEA2468439, study PRJEB22500) | soil metagenome | biome: Glassland; feature: Farmland; material: Clay | place: Australia | collected 2013-01-31 | depth 0.55 m | reverse complement strand
GGTCAGGAGCGGTGCTGGCCCGCCACGCGGGCATCGACGAGCAGACCGGGCAGCTGCTCCCGGACGCGGATGGCGGTCCGCGCCGCCTGGTGATCTCCTCTGATTTCTATGCCGTGTACCAGTCCGCCGGGCGGAAGGCTGACGGGCTGGTCAATCTTTTCTGCTGGTCTCACCTGCGTCGTTACTTCGTGCGGGCGGGGGACGCGAGCCCGGAGCAGCTGCGCCGCTGGTCCGGCGCGTGGCTGGACCGGATCCGGGACCTGTACGCCGCCCACGAGACGCTCATGAGCGGGTGGGGCGAGGCCGCCGCGCCCGCGCCCCGGGAGAAGGAAGCGGCTGCCGCCCGGCTCGAAGCAGCGTACGCCGCCTGGGACACCGCGATCGCCGTGATCGACGCGGCCCGCAAGAAGCAGGCGACCGCCCCCGGCCTTCAGGAGCCGGCGAAGAAGGCGCTCGCCACCCTGGACCGAATGGGACGGCCTGGCCGCGCACCGGGACTACCCAATGATCGGCCTGGACAATAACCCTGCAGAGCGGATGATCCGCGGCCCCGTCGTGACCAGGAAAAACGCCGGCGGCTCCCACAACGGGGACACCGCCCGGAACGCCGCCACGATCTGGACCGTCACCGCCACCATCCAGATGGCCGGCCTGAACATCCTGACCTGGCTCACCGCCTACCTCGACGAATGCGGCCGCAACGGCGGGAAACCGCTCGCCGGCCCGGACCTGGAACGGTTCCTGCCCTGGAACGCCAGCCCCGAAGACCTCCAGTCCTGGGCACAGCCACCACAGCAGCCCGGCTAGCCGCACGACCACGCCCCTCAACGGCGCGGACCTCGCAGAAGTCCACGCCGGCTACTCGCGTGCCCGCTCACAGGACTTCCGAATACTTACGTTGCGGTTCGAGCGTATGTCAGGACTGGACGAAGAGCAACTCGGCGAACTTGAATGTTGCGTGGCCGAGCTACTCGAAGAACCGTGGGATAAAGGAGAAGGACGCCCGCGCGAACTCACCTTGCGGGAGGCGCTTGTCGTTACCTGCGGATATCTTCGGCAGAACATCGTCGAGGATGTATGGGCCGACATCTTCGATGTCGATCAATCGACGATATCGCGGTACATCACGTTTCTCACGCCATTGGTCGAGAAAGCAACGGACGAGGACCGGCCGACGGCCGAGGATGCGGCCGAGGCCACCAGGGACGCGATCGCACTGGTAGACGGCACGCTGTGGCCATGCTGGTCCTGGGACGGTGAGAGGAAGCTATGGTCCGGAAAATACAAGACCACGGGACACGGCTCCCTGATTGTCACGAATCTTCAAGGCCGCATAACTTTCGTTTCCGAGCCCGTTACCGGTAACCAGCACGACATGGAAAAACTGAAGGGATCAGATGTCGAGAAGATCCTGAAGAAGGCAGGTGGAGTGTTCGGTGACAAGGGATTCATCGGGACTGATTACATCACCACTCCCATCCGCAAACCGCAATGCCGTCAGCTCTTGCAATGGGAACACGAGTGGAACAATCAGGTGAGTTCCTACCGCGCACCAGTCGAGCGGGCCGTCGCCACCTTGAAGGCATGGCGGATTCTCTTTACCGACTACCGCAGGCCGCTGAAGACCTTCAAGTCGTCATTCCGCGCCGCAATCGGTCTTTACTTCTTCAAAGAGAGTTTTGCATAACCCTCCCTGGAACTCGGCAATCCTGATGTGGTCACGCTGACCGTGGACGGCAGGAGCCGCACCGGGCTCGGGTCGCAGCCGGTCACGCTGAGTGGCACCCGGTCAGGGACTTCCGGGTAGCGGCGGCGCGGCGATGGCCGCCTGCGGGGTGCCCCGCGAGGTGCGGGCCGGTGAGCGCTGCAGTGCGCCTGCCGGTTCGGCAGGTCATGCCCGGCCCAGGTGACAGCCGGGCGGATGTGCCGCAAGCACGGGATCCGCCAGCTGCTGACCAGGCCGTATTCGCCGGCCACCAGCGGACAGGGCCGTTGCCGGTCCCGCACGCACCACGATCGGCCGCGAATTGCTGCAGCGTGACCGCAGTAGATCATTTGTGCCGGTCAGAAGCTGCTGGCGGCTGTTGAGGGTCACTGCGGGCGGCGGGCACTGCTGTACTTCGGTGCTGTGCGGCAAGGGGTGCGACAGTGGTTGCGATGCCAGTTTGGGCAGTACGCGCAACTGGCGATCGCCGCCGGCTCGCGTCCTCACGGCAACTAATTCTCGGGGTGCGCTGCGTGAGGTCGTTCCCGTGCCAGAGCGGCAGCCCGCCGACCTGGGGAGGTAGCGATGCCAGGGCTGAAGGACAGGCTGACCGACGCTGGATACGGCCTTGGCTGGTCGGTTGTGTGCCGCCTGCCCGAATCGTGGACGCGGAGCGCCTTCAGGTTCGGAGCCGACCTCGCCTGACGGCGCCGGGGCCCGGGGGTCCAGATACTTGAGGGAAACTTGCGCCGGGTGATCGGCGCTGAGGCGCCAGGCGGGCAGCTGCGGGCCCTGTCCAGGCGGGCGATGCGCTCGTACGCGCGCTACTGGCTCGAGGCTTTCCGGCTGCCGGTGATGCCGGTGGACCGGCTGGTCGGGGGGATGCGCGACACTGGGCATGTCCGGGCCGCGTTCGAGTACCTCGCGGCCGGGCGCGGTGTGGTCTTCGCCCTGCCGCACATGGGCAACTACGACCTAGCAGGCGCCTGGGTTATCGCCAGGGGGCAGGTTCCCTTACCGCCGTGGCGGAGCGGCTGAAGCCGGAGTCGGTTTATGACAGGTTCGTCGCGTTCCGTGCGGGCCTCGGCGTGGAGGTGCTGCCGACCAGCGGCGGGACGAGCAGTGCGTTCGGCGTCCTGGCGCAGCGGCTGCGGCCCGGCAAGCTTGTCTGCCTGATCTGTGACCGCGATGTCACCGGCACCGGCATGGAGGTGGAGTTCTTCGGCGAGATGGCGCGCATGATGAGCGGCGCGGCGCGCTCGCCGTGCAGACCGGCGCGGCGCTGATACCCGTGATCTTGTGGTTCGAGGGTGATCACTGGGGCGTGCACATCCATGAAGAGATACCGGTGCCTGCCGGGGGAGACAGGAAGCAGAAGACGGCGGCGATGATGCAGCAGGTCGCGCACCTGTTCGAGGCGGGAATCAGGGGCCATCTGGCTGTAGCACTCTGAAGTGGCCCCACCGTACTTCCCTGATCTGGCCCCACCCGGGTCTGGCCGGGGCGGGGTTGTAGCACTCTGATCTGGCCCCACCGGGGTCTGCCTGGCGGTGACACGCCGGGGAGGTTCCGGGGTGAGCGGGTCGACTGGGCGGATAGTTGGTCACACTCAGTCGTTGCCCGCTCACGGTGAGGAATCGATGGGACAGGGGAACAAGGTGGAGCTGTTCGCGGCGATCCGCTGGGATCACCAGAAGGGTTTAGGAGTCCGGGAGCTGGCCCGTAAGTACAAGGTGCACCGGCGGACGGTGCGGCAGGCGATCGGCTCGCCGGTGCCGCCGGAGCGCAAGGCCGCGGTGCGGGAGGCTCCGGTGCGTGAGGCGGTGGCCGGGTGGATCGACGAGATGCTGGCCGAGGACCTGGACGCGCCGCGTAAGCAGCGGCATACCGCGCGGCGGATCTTCGAGCGGCTGCGCGATGAGCATGACGCGGCGGTGTCGTATTCGTATGTGTGCAAGTACGCGGGGCAGCGGCGGCCGGAGATCGGGGCGGAGCGCCGCGCGGGTGCCGGGAGCGTGGCGGGGTTCGTGCCGCAGGCGAAGGAACCGGGCGCGGAAGCGGAAGTGGACTTCGGCGACGTGGACGTCTGCCTGGCGGGGCAGCTGGTTACCTGCCGCCTGTTCGCCTACCGGCTCTCGTATTCGGGCCGGGGCGTGCACCGCGCGTATGCCAGCCAGGCGCAGGAAGCCTTCCTGGAAGGGCACGTGACCGCGTTCGAGGTGACCGGCGGGGTGCCGTGGCGGCATATCCGCTACGACAACCTGTCGCCGGCGGTCGCGAAGGTGCTGAGGGGGCGGAACCGGAAGGAGACGTCGCGGTGGCTGTCATTCCGGTCGTGGTACGGGTTCGAGGCCTTCTACTGCGAGCCGGGCCTGGAAGGCGCCCATGAGAAAGGGGGCGTGGAGGGTGATATCGGCCGGTTCCGGCGCCAGCACATGGTGCCCGTGCCGCAGGCGGCGTCGCTGGCGGAGCTGAACGCGCGGCTGGCCGAGGCGGACGCCGCTGATGACGGGCGGCACATCGGGTACCGGGCGGCGACGGCCGGGGAGGATTTCGCGGCCGAGGCGCCGCGGCTGCTGGGGCTGCCGGGCGAGCCGTTCGATACCGCCGCGGTGCTGTGGCCGCGCGCGGACCGGTTCGCGCGGATCAGCGTCGGCAAGTGCCGGTATTCGGTTCCCGCCCGCCTGATCGATACGCGGGTGCGGGTGAGCCTGACCGCGAACGAGCTGCGCGTGTTCGACGGCTCGCGGCTGGTCGCGGTTCATCCGCGGCTGGCCGCGCCCGGCGCCGAGCACCTGGACCTGGATCACTACCTGGAGATCCTGGCGCGCAAGCCGGGCGCGCTGCCCGGCTCGGTGCCGCTGGCGCAGGCGAGGGCGGCGGGGGCGTTCACCGCCGCGCATGACGCGCTGTGGGCGGCGGCGCGTGCCCGGCTCGGCGACGGGCCCGGCACCCGGGCGCTGATCGAGGTGCTGCTGCTGCACCGGCGGATGCCCGCCCCGGCGGTGATCGCCGGGATCCGGGCGGCGCTGGAAGCCGGGACCTGCTCCCCGGACGTGGTCGCGGTCGAGGCCCGCAAGCACGCCGCCGCTAGCGACAGCGCGGCCCCGGGCAGCGGCCGCGAGGCGGCGGCGTGGCCGGCGCTGGAGCGGCCGCCGCGCTCGGCGGCGGTGATCACCCTGCCGCGCCGGAACACCGCGCTGCCGGCCGACGGGCGGGCCGCCCCGTCGGTCGCCGCATACGACCAGCTGCTACCCCGCCCGCCCGCAGGCACTCAAGGAGGCGCGTCATGACCAGGGCCGAGCTGACCGACACTGCGGCCGACGCGGCGATCGACCAGGCCTGCCGGATCCTGCGGCTGCCCACGATCCGGGACCGGCACGGCGAGATAGCCGCCGCCGCGACCCGCCAGCAGGCCGGCTACAAGGGGTTCCTGACCGAGTTGCTGTCGCTGGAATGCGACGACCGGGAGACCCGCCGCAAGGCGCGGCTGGTCCGCGACGCCGGGTTCCCCCGGCCCAAGCGGATCGAGGACTTCGACTTCTCCGCCAACCCCGACGTGCCCGCCGCGCTGATCCACACCATGGCCCGGTCGGCGTGGGTAGCGGCCGGGCAGCCATGCTGCCTGATCGGCGACTCCGGCACCGGCAAGTCGCACCTGCTGATCGGGCTGGGCACCGCCGCCGCCGAGAACGGCTACCGGGTCCGGTACGTCACCGCCGCCGCGCTGGTCAACGAGCTGGTCGAGGCCGCCGACGACAAGACCCTGTCCCGCACCATCACCCGCTACGGCCGGATCGACCTGCTGTGCCTGGACGAGCTCGGCTACATCGAGCTCGACCGGCGCGGCGCCGAGCTGCTGTTCCAGGTCTTCACCGAACGGGAGGAAAAGGCCTCCATCGCGATCGCGTCCAACGCCGCGTTCAGCGAATGGACCGCCACCTTCACCGACCCCAGGCTGTGCGCCGCGATCGTCGACCGGCTCACCTACGAAGCGCACATCATCCAGACCGGCACCGGCTCCTACCGGCTGCGCACCACCGCCGCCCGCCGCCAGGCCGGCAAACCCTGACCCCCGCCACCCGGAAGGCACCCGCCATGACATTAATCCACCACCCCGCCAGCGACCACCAGCTCGCCGTCATCACCATCGACGCCGGCCACGCCCGCGACATCATGCTCATGCTCGCCGACACCACCGCCGTCATCAGCGACCTCGCCGGCGGCACCGCGCCCGCCGCCGCCAGCCAGGCCGCCGCCAGCCTCGACGACGCCAGCAGCCCCTACACCCTCCCCGCGCTCACCGCCGCCCTCACCGAGGTCACAGACTGGCTCGCCCGCGCCTGCCGCGACGCCACCGCGCAGATTCCCCCCGGCACCTGACACGGCCCGCCCGCCCCCTTTTCGTTTCTTTTCTTTTCACCCCTGATCAGAAAAGAAAAGAAAAGAAAAGAAAGACCGACACCGGAAGGCACCGTCATGACCAGTCATCCCCCCGTCGGCAGCCCCGGTGACCAGCCGCCCGGCGCGCTCGCGCCGGCCGTCTGCAAGCGCCCCGGCTGCGGGAACCCCCTGCCCGGCCAGGCCCGCGGCCGGGCACGGCAGTTCTGCGGCGACGACTGCGCCCGCCGCTACCACAACGACTCCCGCACCCCCGCCGCACCGGCGGCGCTCCCCGCGGACAGTACCGACCCGCTCGCCGCACTGGAAGCCGTGATCCGCCAGGCCGCCCTGCTCACCCGCACCGCCCGCGAGCAGGCCGCCGCCCTGGACCCGGCCCGGGTCCGGGCCCAGATCGCCGAGGCCGAAGCCGCCCGGCGCCGCGCCGAGGCAGCCGCCGTCACCGCCGCCGCCCGCACCGCCGAAGCCGACGCCGAGGTCCAGGCCCTCGCCGAGGCCCTCGACGCCGCCCGCGCCGACACCCGCGCCGCCCAGGCCGCCGAAACCGCCGCCCACCAGGCAGCCAGCAACGCCACGGCCGAACTCGGCCAGGCCCGCCAGCAGGCCACCGCCCAGATCGCGCAGGCCCGCGCCGAGGCAGGCGCGCAGGTCAACGCGGCCCAGGCCGAGGCCACCCGCAGCGCCCGCGAACGCGACGAAGCGCTCGCCGCCGCCCGGCACGCAGACGCCGTGATCAGCCGCGCCCGCCAGGCCGAAGCCGACGCCCGCGCCGAAACCACCCAGGCCCGGGCCGACGCCGCCCGCGAACGCGACACCCTCCGCGACCAGCACCAGGCCCAGCTGGACGCCGTCGGCGCGCTCACCGCCGCCGAGCACGCCCGCGCCGAGCGCGCCGAAACCCAGCTCGAAACCGAGCGCACCGACCGCCGCCACCTCACCAGCCAGCTCACCGCCACACCCAGCCCAGCCGACCCCAACGGCCACAACCCTGCCCCGGCCAGGCGAACCCGCCCCAGCCAGCCCTGACCCCAAGGCGGGGCCAAATCAAAGTGCTACACCACCGCCAGCACCAGACCCGGGCGGGGCCAAATCAAAGTAGAACAGTGGGGCCAAATGAGCTTGACACAGCCAGCTGGTGCTGGTGCATGCACGGGCGCTGCTGACCAGCACTCCGCAAGGCTGCTGCGGCTACCTGGACGCCGATCTGCGCGACAGTGCCGCCATCGTGGCCGGCGCAGCGCGGACACTGGACTTTACCCAGCCGGTTGCCGTGCTGCTGCTCGCCGTGCTGCATTTCCTGGCTGATGCTGATGACCCGGCCGGGGTCACCGCCACGCTGGCCGCCGCGTTAGCACCAGGTAGTTTCCTGGTCATCTCGCACCTGACCGCCGATCTCGCGCCGGGCCAGGTGAGCGCCGGGGTCACCGCCTACAACACCTTGGTCCCGGCCGGGGTGACCGTCCGCACCCACTCCCAGGTCACCGCGTTGTTCGCCGGCTTGCCGCTGGTAGCGCCAGGCGTGGTGCCGGTCACCGAGTGGCGGCCCTGCCCCACCAGCGTTCCCCCCGGCCCGGCCGACCTGTACGCAGGAGTGGCCCGCATCCCCCGGGAGCGGATGTGAACGGCTCCCCGCCGGGCCACGACCAGATCACCCTGACCGTCCCCCAGGGCCGGTGCCTGTGCAACGACCGGCAGCACCGCAACCTCGGCACGCTCGCCGATGTCATCGTCACTTTCGGGCAACTCGGCGTCCCCGGCACACCCCGCGACGCATTCTGGCCGGAAGTGTGGGGACGCTCCTGCCCGATGTGCGCTGCCTGCTGGGAGGCCACTCGCCAGATCGCGGCCAAGACCCGACCGCACCTGACCATCACCGACCTGACCCAGTGACCACCAGCGACCGGCCCGGCGAAGTGTTCGACCCCGGCCAGCGTGCCCAGGCCGCCCAGATCCAGGCCACCCACCCGCAGTGGGCCGTGTTGTGGGGCTGCGCCTCCTGCCGTTTCTGGGCGTTCCCGCTGTTCGCGGCCCAGCCCGCCACCATCATCAGCGCCAGCGACCCCGCCACGCTGGTGGCCCGGATGCGCCACGCCGAACTCGCCAGCACGCCCCACCGGGCCGTGTACCGGCTGGCGGAGCACGCCGTGCGCAGCGGTGAGCCCCCCGTGCTGGACGTGATCCCGCTCTTCGAGAGCGGCAATACGCTCCGGCTGCCCGGCCCTGGCCCGCGCCGGGGCAGCACGGGCGGTGGTCAGGGTGCAGGGTGAGCAGCAGCTAGTTCGGCGCGTTTGCGCTGGTGGGCGGGCCAGCAGGGGAACCGGGCGCCGGTGCCCTCGCCGCGCAGCAGGGCGGCGATCGCCTCCCTGGTGACCTCGTCGGCGGGCGTGTACACGACCACCCGGGTGCCCGGGACGGTGAGCACGGCGAGGCTGGTGGTGGTCATGGCCAGCCGCTCGTACGCGGGATGCCGGAAGATCTTGAGGTAGGTTGCCTGGCTGGCCACGTCGTGCTCGGCCCACAGGCGGGCGAAGTGCGGGCTGCGCGCCTGCAGCCGCCGGACGAAGCTGGTCCAGGCGGGCTCGCCGACATGGCGGCCATACGCTCCGCGCAGCTGTGCGACCAGCCGGGGCAGCTGCTCGTCACGGTTGATGTAGGGGTGGCAGCATTCGGCGTGCAGGAAGGTCAGCCACAGCACGTTGCGCTCGCCTGGCTCGGCGGTGACCACAGTGGGCCACAAGGCCGCGTAGGCGGCGTTCCAGGCGAGCAGGTCGAAGCGCTCGTTGAGCACGCTGGCGGGCAGCGGCAGCAGGGCGTCGATGATGCCCTGCACCTCCGCGGGCACCTGCTCACAGGCATGCTGCCCGTCCGCGGCCACCGTCGCCGCGTCCGGGACGTCGGCCAGCCGGAACAGATGCTCCCGCTCGGCCTGGTCGAGCAGGAGGGTGCGGGCCACCGCCCCGAGCACCTGGGTGCTGGCATTGATCGGGCGGCCCTGCTCCAGCCAGGTGTACCAGGTCACCCCCACGCCGGCCAGCTGCGCGACCTCCTCGCGCCGCAGCCCGGGCGTGCGCCGCCGCAGGCCAGGCGCCAGGCCGGCCTGCTCAGGGCTGACGCGCTCACGGCGGCTGCGCAGGAAGGCGGCAAGTTCGGCGCGGCGGTGGTGCCCGTTGGCGCTGGCCACGGTGCTCATACAGTCATCCTCCCGGACGCTGGGGACGCCTGCCAGGTGGCATTGGTACCAGGATAAACAGGCTCCTGGTACCGGGATCGCAGTGGCGGCAGGCTCAGGTGCATGACAGACACCCTCACCACCGCCAGATCCGCGCCGCTGGCCCGGCCACGCCCGGCCAGCGCACGCGGGACCCTGGCAATCGTCCTCACCGGCCAGTTCATGGCCCTGCTCGACGCATCGGTGGTAAACGTCGCCGCCCCCTCCATCCATACCAGCCTGCACGCATCCGGATCGGGCCTGCAGCTCGTCATCGCGGGTTATGTCATCACGTACGCGGTGCTGCTGGTGACCGGCGCCCGGCTCGGCGACATCCTCGGCCACCGCCGGATGTTCCTGGCCGGGGTGGCCCTGTTCACGCTGGCTTCGCTGGGCTGCGGCCTGGCCGGCTCGACCGGCGTGCTGGTGACGCTGCGGTTCGTGCAGGGCGTCGGCGCGGCCACCATGATCCCGCAGGTGCTCAGCCTCATTCAGCGTTCGTTCCCCGGCCCGGCCCGGGCCCGGCCGATGCGCCTGTACGCGGCAGTGCTCGCGGGTGGGGCGGTGGCCGGCCAGGTGGCCGGAGGGCTGCTGGTCAGCGCGGATCTGTGGGGCAGCACGTGGCGGCCGGTGTTCTTGCTGAACGTTCCCATCGGCGTGGTGCTGCTGATCGCGGGCAGCCGGCTGCTGCCCGGTGGGCGCGGCGAGCCGGGCAAGGGACTCGACCCGGCCGGGCTCGCGATCCTGACCCCGGCCGTGCTGGCGCTGATCCTGCCGCTGGTCCTCGGGCAGACCGAGCACTGGCCGGCCTGGGGCTGGGCCTGCCTGGCCGCGAGTGTGCTGGGTTTCGCCGTCTTCACCCTGGCCGAGCGGCGGGCCGCGGCCACGGGCGGGTCGCCGCTGATTCCCGGCCGGGTTCTGCGGCTGCCGGGGGTGGCCACGGGCATCGCGGCACTGTTCACGGTGATGGCTGTGTTCGGCGGGTTCTTCTTCACGCTGGCTCTGCACCTGCAGGGCGGGCTGGGTTTCCCGGCGCTGCGGGCCGGGCTCACCTTCGCTCCCGCGGGACTCGCGTTCGCCCTGGTCAGCCTCAACTGGCAGCGGGCCGGCCGGGCCGGGCTGGCCGGAGGGGCCGGGCTGGCCGGAGCCAGTGGGAACCTGGCACTCATCACAGGTGGTTTCGCTGCCAACGCGGCCGGGCTGGTCGCTCTCGCGGTCCTGCTGCGCGGTGGCCGGGACGGCGGCATCTGGCTGTACGTCGCGCTGGCCCTGACCGGGGCGGGCATGGCAGCCGCGTTCGGCCCGCTGATGACCGCAGTGCTGATGCGGGTGCCGGTGGC
>OFHD01000024.1_pt1 | contig 11521 bp, 9 predicted proteins | sample 1521941 | NCBI WGS metagenome assembly OFHD01 (sample SAMEA2468439, study PRJEB22500) | soil metagenome | biome: Glassland; feature: Farmland; material: Clay | place: Australia | collected 2013-01-31 | depth 0.55 m | reverse complement strand
AGTTCCGCCACCGGCCCTCTGCACCGGGATCGTGCACCGGGCGCATAACGCCGGGCTGGCCGGGGCGGCGGCACTACCGGTGATCGCTACGCTCCGGCACGGCGTGCGTGTTACGCGTAACATGGCCCGGTGGCTGATATCCGGAACTGTGAGCAGTGCGGCACCGCGTTTGCGCCGCGCCGCGAGCATGCCCGGTTCTGCTCTGCCCGCTGCCGGGTGGCCTGGAACCGCGAGAAGATGAGTGATCCTGTGACCGGGGTGAACGCGCTCCAGTGGTCCATCACCGCGATGAGTGACACGACAGACCGGCTTCCCAGGGTGAGGGCGTGGGACCGGGCCCGGGCGTTCGCGGTGATCGGTGAGGCGGTGTGGTGGGTCACGATCGTCGATGCCACGCTGGTGCGTCATTACCCGGAGACCTATGACCGTGTGCTGGCGGGCCAGGCTGTGGCGGAGCGCGTGCTGGTCGAGGGAACCCTGGCGGGATTGCGCTTTGTCCGCAACCGGATGGGTGACGAGGTCGATCACGTTGACTTCATCGAGCCGCGGGCGGGCCACCCGGGCCCGGGCGGTGACCGCATCACGGCCTGGACGTGGAAGCCGGTGCCAGAGCCGGCGCTTGCCTCGCTGCCTCCGCGCGGGCGGGCGTGGGAGATGTCGCGATACCAGGCGTACCAGGCTGAGCTGGCAGGTCACCCCATCGGGGAGATCTTCGGGCGGGCCGCGGCGTTCCTCAAGCTGACCGCCGCGAACGTAACCCCCATCACGGATGCCGGCGTACATGCCGCACGCTGAACAGCGCTGCCCCTCAGTCCGCGATGCGTGGCACTGGGTACTCTGAGGGCACGGTGGCGGTGGGACCCGCCGGTAACCGCGGCGTAGCCGCCAATGGTCCCTGCCTGCAAGGGTAGGAGGCCATGTGCGCACACCAGATGACACCGGCCCGCTGCTCGCGGCCCTCAATGAGCTGTCTGGCCTGGGCGGGGAGGATGACCGCGGCACGCTGAGCGCCCTGCGCGCCCGGCTGCGGCAGCGGCGGCTGCGGGTGCTGGTCGCGGGGGAAGCCAAGCGGGGCAAGAACCCCGGCAACCACCGCAACCTGACATCGGTCACCGTCGTGGCCGATGCGCCGGTGCTGGCCCGGGGCGTGGAACTGGTGGATACGCCCGGGACCGGCTCGGTCTACGCGCATAACACCGCCGAGGCGGAAGCGGCCCTGAACACGATGGACGCGGCCGTGTTCGTGCTCACCGCCGACCCGCCGGTCTCGGCCAGCGAGCGGGAGCTGATGGCACTGGTCGCCGAACTGTCGGTCACCATGTTCGTCGTTCTCAACAAGGCCGACTACCTAGCCGGCTACCACACCGCCGGCAGGAGCCTGGCGGCACCAGGCACCGTCGGCGGAAGCGGCGGTGGCCTGGATGGGGCTGGCGGCAGTGGCCTGGCCCGGGCCGGAGCGAACGGGGACAGCGAGCTTGCAGAGGCGCTGGAGTTCACCGCGCGGGTAGCCGCAGAGGCCACCGGGCGGCCGGTCAGGCTCTACGCGCTCTCGGCACGCGCCGCGCTCACGGGGACTGGCGACCCGGGCTTCGCCACGTTCGCGAAGGACTTCACCGCCTACCTGCAACAGGGGCGGGCAGCGGATCTGAGGGTGTCAGTGGCCGCGCATGCGCGCCGTATGGCGGGGTCTCTGCGGGATGAGGCCATACTGGCCCGCCACGCTGCCCAGATGCGCACCGGTTCCGCGGCCGGGCGGGTGGATGCGTTCGCCACCCGCCTGGTGGCGGTGGGCGGGCGGCGTCAGGACGCCACGGACCTGGCTGCGGCCGAGTCAGCCCGTATGCTCGCCGAACTCAACGCGGCGGCGGAGAGCGGGGTGCGGGACTGCGCGGCACGCGTCGGGGCCCAGATGGAGTCTCTCCTGGTCGGTGACGTGCGGTCCGCAGCGCCTGCCGAGATCGAGCGCATCGGGCGGACGCGGCTAGCCGAACTCGCCGTAGCCACAGCCGAGGCCTGGCGGCAACAGCAGGCAGAGCACCTGGAGGAATGCCTAGCGCGGCTCGACGCCCGGCTCACCGGGGACTTGCGAGCCGAACTGGACGCCGTGCGGGACGCGGCGGCCGAGTTGCTGGGGCTGAGCCTGACCGTGCCGGAGCCGGGCGAACGCCTGGCACCGGATCTACGGTTCTTCTACCTGGTGGCCGAGCAGGCCGGGCAGACCGAACTGCTGGCTGGGGCCATCCGCAGGCGGCTTCCCGGCGAGGCCGGCCGACGCCGCGCGCGGGCGTACCTGCACCGGGAAGCCGCCAGCCTGGTTCCCCAGCAGATCGGGCGGGCGCGCGCCGACCTGCAGTACCGGCTGGCTGAGGCCACCCGGCAGCTGATCCGGGCAGTGGCGGACCGCTACGCCGAGAGCACCGGCCGACTGGAGAGCGCGCTGCGGACCGCCGCCGCCGCGCGCGAGGCGACCGCTGGTGACGGGGCCCGGCTGGACACCGAACTCGCCGGCCGCCAGCAGGTCCTCGATCACGTGCTCACCTTGCTGGATGAGGCCACCGCCGAAGCGATCCGGGCGAGCGGCCCCGATGCCGCCGGCCCGGCATCGGGTAGGTGAGCCTGGGTGTTCCGCAGCATCCTCTTCGGCGATACGCCACCGGCGCTAGATGTGGACAGCCGCCCCGAACCTGCGCCCTTCCGCGACTTGAACCTCGACCAGGTCACCGGGTCGGTGACGGCCGGGCTCGACGGCTATCACCTCAAACCGTTCTTCTACACCCCGCTCTCCGAGCTTGACCTGGTCCAGTACCGGCACGAGGTGTTCCGCGACCTCGACGACACGGCCTTGCTGGAACAGGTCGGAGTATTCGCTGCCGCGATGCGGCGGATGCGGGAGCATCTCGCGACCGCGCAGAAGCTGCACTACCCACTCCAGCAGGAGCGCTGGTTCCTGGAGGCGGTGGCCGCCTACTGTGAAGCGACCGCCGGGCTGGCGCGTTACCTGGATAGTGCCGGTATCACTTCGCGCGGCTTCCTGGGGCTCCGGGAGCACCTGGCCGGCTACGTGCATTCGGAGGCTTTGACTTCACTGGCGGCCGAGACCACACAGCTCCGGGAGGACCTCTCCGGCATTACCTATTGCCTGCACATCAGGGGAAACCGGGTGCGGGTCCGCAAGTACGCCGGGGAAGAGGACTACAGCCAGGAGGTCCTGGCGGCCTTCGAGAAGTTCCTGCAGGGCACGGTAAAGGACTACCGGGTCCGGTTTCCCCCTGCCGGGGGCATGAACCATGTCGAGGCGGCCGTACTGGGCTTGATCGCGAGACTCTACCCGGATGTATTCGCCGCCCTCCATGACTTTTGTGAGCGGCACCGGGGCTACCTCGATGACACCATCGCCCGCTTCGACCGCGAGATCCAGTTCTACCTCGCCTATCTCGCCTACATCCGGCCCATCCAGGCCACCGGCCTGCACTTCTGCTACCCCGTGGTGTCGGCGGAGTCAAAGGAGATCCGGGTTGGCGAGACGTTCGACCTTGCCCTGGCCGGCAAGCTTGTCCGCGATGGTGCCCGTGTGGTCACCAACGATTTCCATCTCGAAGGGCCCGAACGCATCATGGTGGTCACCGGACCCAACCAGGGCGGCAAGACCACCCTGGCCCGCACGTTCGGCCAGCTTCACTACCTGGCCCGCCTCGGCTGCCCGGTCCCCGGCCGCGCCGCTGCGGTGTTCTTGTGCGATGAGCTGTTCACCCACTTCGAGAAGGAGGAAGACCTCGCCACCTTGAGCGGCAAGCTGCAGGACGACCTGGTGCGCTTCCGCGACATCCTGGACCGGGCAACCTCCTGCAGCGTCATCGTCATGAATGAGATCTTCACCTCCACCACGCTGGACGACGCCCTGTTCCTCGGCAAACAGATGCTGAGCAGGATCGCCAGCCTCGATGCGCTCTGCGTCTGCGTCACCTTCCTGGACGAGCTCGCCGCTATGGACCCCGCGTGCGTCAGCATGGTCGCCACCGTGGCGCCGGATAATCCGGCGGCCCGGACCTACAAGGTGGTCAGGAAACCGGCGGACGGCCTGGCCTACGCCAGCGCGCTCGCCGCGAAATACGGGCTCACCTACGACCAGCTGAAGCGGCGGCTGGCGTCATGAAGGCCTATCTCATGCACCCCGGGCGGGACTTTGACACCGGGCAGAAGTTCCCGCCCAATGCGAAGGCGCTGACCCAGGACCTGGAACTGACCACACTGCTGAACGCCATGGCAGGGGGGGACAGCTTCCTGCTCGAGGTGGCCCACAGAGCACTGATGTGCGGCGTGACGGATCCGGAGACGATCACCTACCGGCAGCAGATCCTGCGCGACTGCCTGAGCCAGCCGGCGGTCGTGCGGGCGATCTACGACATCACGGTGCAGGCGATCGGTGAGGAGAGGCGCATCTGGTGGGGCATCGGGTCCCGGTACCCATCGGCGATCCTCAACCGCGCGGTGAATGCGATGAACATCTTCGTGGCCGCACTCAAGCGGCTGCGCGACCTCGCCGATTCACATGCCTCAGGCTTCCGTTCGGAGGGGTTCACCAGGTTCTTCGGCATGATCGAGGCCGAACTGGACGACGATTACTTCGCGCTGGTCGCCGGTCACCTCAAGCAGCTCAAGTTCCGCGACGGCGTCCTGGTCAGCGCCCGGCCCGGGGAAGGGAACGCCGGCACCGGCTACCTGCTGCGCCGGCCCCGGCCCACCCGCCGGGGACTGGCCGGCCTGGTGCCCATTCCGGACCACTCCGCTTACACCCTCACCGTCAGCGACCGCGACGAGGCCGGCGCACGGGCCCTGGCCGAGCTGAGCGACCAGGGCATCAACCATGTCGCCAACGCCCTGGCCCAGTCAGCCGACCACGTCCTCAGCTTCTTCCGCCTGCTGCGCACCGAGCTGGCGTTCTACATCGGCGCCCTGAACGCCCACGAGCGGCTGGCCGCCAAGGGCGAGCCGACCTGCTTCCCGGTACCGCTTCCCCAGGCCGAGGCCGCGTTCTCCGCGGCCGGTCTCTACGACCCGTGCCTGGCGCTGCGTACCGGCACCAGGGTGACCGGCAACGACATCAGCGCCGACCACAAGCCGCTCGTGATGATCACCGGCGCCAACCAGGGCGGGAAATCCACGTTCCTGCGCAGCGTCGGCCTGGCCCAGCTGATGATGCAGTCCGGGATGTTCGTAGCCGCCACCGCCCTGCGGGCGAGTGTCTGCCAGGGCCTCTTCACCCACTACAAGCGAGAAGAAGACGCCACCATGACTAGCGGCAAACTGGACGAAGAACTGGCCAGGATGAGCGACATCACAGCGCACATCACCGGCGGCTCCCTGCTGCTGTGCAACGAGTCGTTCGCCTCCACCAACGAACGAGAAGGCTCAGAGATCGCCCGCCAGATCGTCCGCGCCCTGCTCGGCGCCGGCATCCGGGTGTTCTATGTCACCCACCTCTATGACCTCGCGCAGGGCTTTCACACCAAGCCCGCCACCCCCGCGCTGTTCCTGCGGGCAGAAAGACAGCCCGACGGCCAGCGCACCTTCCGGCTGGCCGTGGGAGAACCCCTGCCAACCAGCCATGGCAAAGATGTGTACCAGGACGTCTTCGGCGCACTGGCCGGTGCCACACCACCTGCGCCGCCACGCGGGGACACCGGGGACGATCCTCGCTGAGGCGGACCGGCGCGAGACCAGGACCCAGGTATCTGTCACTGGCCTCGCTGCATAGCGGCACGCCGGGCAGCCGGGCTGCGTGAGCAGCTCAGCTGCGCTGCCGAGCGCGAGCACCGACGGGCCACGCGGAACGGGGGTGACGCTGGGCATCCCCCGCGCCTTCCGGCGGCTTCCTCGGGGCTGCCCACCGGGGAAATCCGCCAGATCTGCCCTCAGGCCCGGGCGCTGGACCGGCCGGAGATTATGCATGGGGCCAATAGTCCATCCGAACAAGCCGTTGTCCCCATGGGCGCCTGCCCTCCACCTCCATAGCGTTGCTTGAGAAGCAGCTTCGGCTTATGGGGGTAACCGAATGAAGCGCTTGATAGCGGGGGCGGCGGTGTTCGCCGCGGTTGGCCTGGCGATCGGTGCCTGCACCAGCACGCCGACGTCCACGACGCCAAGCACGGCACAGGCGACGTCAGCGCCAGCGGCGACGCCCGCCCAGTCCTCGCCGCCGGTAGCGGTCGGCCGTGCGCTCGTCGCCTCGGGCACCTACGCACACGAAACCGGAGAGGACCCCGGGGAGTTGTTCACCCGCTTGCACGCGGGAACGGCCTACCCCAGCGCGTCTGGGCATTCCGAGTACGACCAGGAAGGCAGCTTCCGCGAGCTTCACGTCTTCGTGACCAACATCGGCGGGCTAGCTGGCCATCACCTCACCGTCTCCATCAACGGCCACCCGGCCGGCACGATAACCGTGTCCAGCGCCGGCCGCGCCGTTGGCGAATGGGACACCGAGCACCGGCAGAACGTGCCGTCCGCAACCGTCGGCAGCAAGATCCAGGTGAAGACGGGCTGACAACTCACCCCGCGTGGCGGCCTCACAAGCGCGGGAAGCACGGCAATTCCCGGGAAGGGGGCCAGTGGTGCTGAATCGCCTGCACGCCTGCGTGGCGCACGACCGAGCGCAGCACGGCGGCCACGATGATGGCGTCATCGGCCCTCCCACACCGCCCGCCCGTGCTCGTGATCAAGCTCCGTTTCGGGGACCCCGGCCCTGGCAAGCTGCAGGGCGATCTGGCCGCGCCCGCTCCGCGCTCACTTTCCCTGGAGCCTTGGCGAGACGGTGAACGAGGTGCTGTAAGAGGTGCCACGCCATCCCCGCCGCCACACGGGGGCACCGGGGACGATCCTCGCCGCTGAGATGGACCGGGCGCGGGTTCAGGATCCGGGGAGCCCGTAAGGCAGGCCGGGCTGGGTGGCGGTGATTTCGAGCAGCCGGTTGTATTTGGCGACTCGTTCGCCGCGGGCGGGTGCGCCAGTCTTCAGTTCCCCGCATCCAGAGCCGGTGGCCAGGTCGGCGATGAACGTGTCGGTCGTCTCCCCCGACCGGTGGGACACGAACTGGGCGTACCCGCCACGTCGGCAGGTCGCCATCGCTTCCAGGGTCTCGGTGACGGTGCCGACCTGGTTGACCTTGATCAGCGCCGCGTTGGCGACGCCGCGCCCGATGGCCTCCGCGATGATCACCGGGTTGGTGACAAAGAGGTCATCGCCCACCAGCTGGACCCGGTCCCCCAGCCGCGCGGTCAGCTCCGCCCAGCCGTCCCAGTCGTCCTCGGCCAGGCCGTCCTCGATCAGCCAGACCGGGAACCGCTGGGTGATCTGTGCGTACCGTTCGATCATCTCGGCACTGGTCAGCTTCTGCCCGGCCACCTGGTAGCGGCCGTCCTCTCCCCGGAACTCGCTCGCTGCGGGATCCAACGCGATCGCCACCCCATCCTGCCCGGCCACATACCCGGCCTCGCCGATCGCGGTGACCAGCAGCGAGAGCACCTCCTCCGGCTCGGCCAGCTGCGGGGCGAACCCTCCCTCATCACCCAGGCCGGTCGCGTGCCCCTTACCCGCCAGCAAGCTCCGCAGCGCGGCATACACCTCGGCGCCCGCGCGCACCGCCTCCGGGAACGACGGCGCACCCACCGGCGCGATCATGAACTCCTGGAAGTCAAGCGGGTTCGGGGCGTGCACACCGCCGTTGACCACGTTGAAGTGCGGCACCGGCAGCCGCGGTTGGACGCCGGCCGGGGTGAGCCAGTCCCACAGCTCCCTGCGCTCGGCCCGGGCAAGCGCGCGGGCGCACGCCATCGAGACTCCGACGATCGCGTTCGCGCCCAGCCGTGCCTTGTTCGGTGTGCCGTCCAGCTCTATCAGTGCGGCGTCGATCTCGGCGAGGTCACGCCAGCTCTGGCCCCGTAGCCGGCCGGCGATTTCGCCCTGAACTGAGCTGACGGCCCCGAGCACACCCAGCCCCCGGTAGCGACTGGCGTCACCATCGCGGCGCTCAACGGCCTCCTTGCTGCCGGTGGACGCCCCTGACGGCACCCCGGCTACACCTGTCGTGCTGTGGGCGAACGTGACCGCGACCTGCAGGGTGGGCCTGCCACGGGAGTCCAGGATCTCCAAGGCATCAACGTCGGTGATCTGGCGCTTTCCGTTTCCTGCGGCCGATGGCGTGGTCATCAACGTTCATCTTCCTTCACCGGGGACAGGGCAGCATCGCCCATCGTCGCGGTATGTGATGAGCCGCGGCGAGAGGCGAAGGTCACTGCCTGCGGATGCCTGCAGCAAGCCAGCTGGGCACCGCCGGCGTACTGCCAGCCAGCACACGACGCGCCTACCATGGTGGCAGTGGCCGATGCCACCCGGTGATGGATCCCGCCGACGCCGCGCATTCTTGCTGCGCGGTCACATGCCAACTGGCCGATGGGTCCTGCTTTGAACGTGAATGAGGAGGCAGGACCGTGGCGGCCCCTCCACGCATCGTTCGCCATTCGCCTGAGGCTGCGCGCGCCTGGCGGCAACGATCGGTAGCTGGCCGGGGGAATCGGTGAGGAGGTTATCAATGACCCAGGAATACCTCAGTGGCGAACTGTCGGTACGCCTGGAGCAGTTGCAGGCTGCCACGGCACGGGGTGCTGCGGGAGACGTGGCACGCCTTCAGCATCAGGTGGAGACGGGGACGCTGACGGGACTGGCTTCAGCGGCGGTGCGGGCGCTGGCACTTGCCGATGATTTGTGCTGGCAGTCGCTGTCACGCGGCGACACAGTCGCATTCGCCCGGCAGGCCGAGGTCTCGGCGGACCTGCGGCAGTTCGGGGTCTGTTCCCGGCTGCTCAGGGACAGCCAGCCGCTAACCGGCTGCCACGAGCGGCGCCGCGCCAGCGGCGGCGACTCCGGCCGGGACGAGCCATGGTGAGGCGGGGACCGTGCTTATCGCCGCGACGGCGGTGATGAGCGCGGCGGCGAACCCGGTGGCCAGGGCCGGGAGGCGGCCGCGAGCTGGCTGACACCGGGCTGCTGGGAGTCATCGGAGGCGGGCCGGGCAGGGTCGAGCAGCTGCCACAGGTCATCCCCGAGCGCCTCCCGGGCCGCTTGGACGTCCCTGGACACGTCCAGGCGGCGCCGGTCCGCAAGCACCGCGGCCAGCAGCCGGTACAGCAACGGCCTGGCCGTACGGTCGAACAGCCGGCCTGACATCCGCGCCTGGTCCAGTGCGCTTTCAATGCGCCGGTAGGCGGCGAATGCCGCGTTCGGGTGCTGCTCCTGCCGCGGGCGTGACGGCCGGGCGGGGAGGCGGGCATCCGCAGCCGGGCTGACAGCAACCCCACCACGGCGGCCAGTCCCACCACCGCGAGCAGCCCCGCCACCGCGAGCAGCCCCAGCTGCCCGCCGACCGCATACCCGGCCGCGAGCATGATCACTGCGGCCAGCGAGATCAGCACCGCCGTCATGGCCCACCTGCCAGGTCGCGGCCGATGTCGTCCAGCGCGGTCCTGGCGCCTGCCGACCCCCTCCCCACCGCCCGGTTCAGCAGTTCCTCCGGGGTGTCCGCGGCCCGGCGCGGCGGCCCGGCGGCGGCCAGGGTGTCCTCCGTCGGGAGTAGCAGACGGGGATCGCCTCCCCGGCGCCGGCCGCGCCGCCCCCCCCGGCGCCGGCAGCGGCGCCCCTGGAGGAAGCCGGCCACGACCTCCCCGTCTCGCCGGACGACCGCGTGCTCTCGCACGAAGAGTTGCTCACGGCGCTTGCCGAGGTGCGGCCGGAGGCGGTCACGCTTGCCTCGCGGGACGCGGAGGGGTCCGGGCCGCTGGTCGGCACGGTGATCGCCGTCACGTTCCTGGGCGCAACCAGCCGGGTCACCGTCGACCTGGGCGATACCACGATCCTGGCCCAGCTGCCGACCTCCGACGCCACCGCGCTGTCAGCCGGCAGCCGTGTCTCGCTGATGATCCGCCCCGACCCGGTGCTGGTGTCCGGTGCCGAACCGGCCGTGAGCCAGGAGTGAGCCTGCCGCGTCCGCCCCTGACCACGCAGCGCCGGCTGGGGCCGGGCCTGGTGCTGCGGGCGGGATCGACCACGCCCTACCGGGCCGTCTCGATCATCGAGGGCGAGCCGCACGTGGTGCGCGACGACTTCGGCGTCGGCGTGGAGGATGTGCGGAGCAGCAGGGGGGCCGCCAGCCTCGCGGGTGGCGCGGTCCCGGCCGGCGCTGGCCGGCCACTGCTGGGCCTGGTGCACCTGACCGACCTCCAGCTCGCTGACGTCCGGTCGCCCACCCGCTTTGAGTCCCTCAACCGCCAGTTCGCCGACCCCAGGTACGCCGAGATCATCCCCGTCCAGCGCCCGCAGGAGGCGCTGACCGCGCACGCGGTGGACGCCACGCTGCGTACGGTCAACGCCCTGCACGGGCCGGTCACCGGGGCGCCGCTGGCACTGGCGGTGACGACCGGGGACGCCATCGACAACGCGCAGTGGAACGAGCTGCAGACCTTCCTCGCCCTGCTCGAGGGTGGCCTGGCCAGGCCGGACTCCGGCGGCCCCAGCCACGAGGGCGTGCAGGCGCTCCACTGGCCGGATGACTTCTTCTGGAAACCGGACGGTCACGGCCCTGGCGGGCCGGACTTCTTCCGGCGCGAATTCGGCTTCCCGCACCACCCGGGCCTGCTGGAACGCGCCCTGCGTGAGTTCCCTGCCGCTGGCCTGAGCATCCCCTGGCTCTCCTGTTTCGGCAATCACGAGGCGCTCAACCAGGGTGTCGGGACGCCGACGGCGGGTATCGCGCAGGCGCTGGTCGGCAGCAGCAAACCGCTGGCGCTGCCAGACATCTTCGACCATGACCAGGCGCTGGAACTGTTCACCGAGCGCCCCGAGGCCTTCCTGGCCGGCCCGGCCCGCACCGTCACGGCCGACCCGGGACGGCGGCCGATCACCCGGCAGGATTTCATCGAGGCTCATTTCCGGCCCGGGGCCCGCCCGGTGGGGCACGGGTTCAGCGAGCAGAACCGGCTGGACGGCACCGCGTACTACGTCCACGACACCCCGGCCGTCCGGCTGATCGCACTGGACACGAACTGCCTGGCCGGGGGGGCCGCCGGCTGCCTGGACCACCAGCAGGCCCGGTGGCTGGAGGCACGGCTGGCCGAGGTGCACTCCGCCCACCTGGGCCCCGCCGGCACCGAGGTGCGCACCGGCCATGAGGATCGGCTGGTGATCGTGTTTTCCCACCATGGGACCGACACGCTGACCAACACCCGGCACAGCGGCCCCGGCGGGGAGCCGTTGTTCAGCGGCGCCGATCTCCTCGCCCTGCTGCACCGCTTCCCCAACGTGGTGCTGTGGCTGAACGGGCACACGCACACCAACGCCGTCCGTGCGCGCCGCGACCCCACCGGCCCGGCACGGGGATTCTGGGAGGTCACCACCTGCGCGATCGCGGACTGGCCATGCCAGACGCGGGGTGGCGAGCTCCTCGACGCCGGCCGGCACCTTTCCCTCGTGTGCC
>OFHD01000023.1_pt1 | contig 11621 bp, 7 predicted proteins | sample 1521941 | NCBI WGS metagenome assembly OFHD01 (sample SAMEA2468439, study PRJEB22500) | soil metagenome | biome: Glassland; feature: Farmland; material: Clay | place: Australia | collected 2013-01-31 | depth 0.55 m | reverse complement strand
GAGGAGTACAGCAACCGGCCCGCACCGAGGGGGATCCGGATGGACGCTCCGGGACGCTGACCTGCGGGAATAAGAAGGGAAACCTCCGAGGACGTGGTCCAGTTTCAGGCAGCCCTGTCACTGCTGTACTTTCCCGCTGTACTCGCGCCCCGGCTGTTCGAATTATGCTTCTGACCTGTGGAGCTAAGGGGACTCGAACCCCTGACCCCCTGCTTGCAAACAACAGGCAGGCAGTTCATCGGTGTCTCGCGCCGGGTGCTGATCTACGGCGAAGCACACCTGCGGGCGATGCTGCGGGCCTACGTGCCGCAACAACGATCATCGGCCGCACCAGTCCCGGCAGCAGCGGCCACCCGGCCATGAAGGGCTGGTCGTCGTACCGCTGGACGCGCCGGTGCAGCGCCGCAAGGTCCTCGGCGGCGTCATTAACGAGTATCACCGGGCGGCGTGGCCGCCTGAACTGAACGTATGAGGTTTCGGCAAGCACAACGGCTCACGTCTTGTTGTGCCCTGGCACGCACCAGGGGATGGTTCGCGGCAGCACCGAGCACGGGCTCGGCATTGACGCCTCCGGCGGCAGCGGCATCAGCGGGAACGTTGCGTCTTGCCGTGGGTAAACGGCGCCGTTGCACAGCGGGTCACTCGGCTGGAGTTGGTACAGGTTGCAGAGCACCTGCCCGAACAGGGGGTCAGTGAAGCCCGCACCTGGTCCGGCTGTGGCGCAGTCGCCATTTGCCTGCTCGAGGTTCGCGGGCGAGGAGCTAACACCAGCCGGGTCGATGTTGTTATGCCAGCAGTTCCCCTGGCCCGGCGCGGCCGCCGGAATGCCCGCCGCGCTGAAATCGCTCAGATCGGCCAAATCACCGTTGGTCGGGTTGTTGAACGAGCCATTGCCGCGGAAGACGTTGCCGTGCACGTTCGAGCCATAGTCATTGAAGAAGCAGGCCGGGCCACCAGCCAGCGAGCCGGCGAATGGGTTGTCCCATACTCCGCCACCCGAGGTGCAGTCGGCGGGACCGTTCACGACACCAGTGATGTAGGGCACCATGGCGACCGCCCACGCGCCATTGTTGACCAACAGGTTGTTCCTGATCGTGTCGTGCCTGCCGCCTGCTACCACAACGCCGGCGCCTACCAGGCCCAGCCCGTTGCCGGGCACGTCACGGTTGTTGTTGTCGTGGATGTAGTTGCCCGTGACAACCCAGCACGAGCCCGAGCCACCGGGGCAGGAGCCATCCTGCGGCGCGGGCAGGTCCCCGCTGCTGGCGCTGTTGGTGTCGATGCCCTCGCCGTTGCGATCCCACTCGCCATTCTCAATCACCAGATGGCCGCCCGAGTTGGTACCCGAGTAGCCGAGCGCGTTGTTCTCCCCGTGTGCGTGGTCGAGCACTGCGTTGCAGTCCGGGCAGGCGCCGATGTAGTAGCCGGAGTCATTCATGTTGCTGGCGTAGGTCCGGTCGATCAGGCCCGGTCCAGCCGCGTTGGCGGCGAAGATCCCATAGGTTGCCTGGGCGGGATCGCCCTGCTGGAAGTACGTGGTCGTCGCCGAAAGGTACGAGCCGAAATAGCTGTGCATGCGGATCTGGCCCGTGTCATAGCCACCATTCCACCAGATCTGGTTTCCCGAGCCGTCCTGGCCGGACAGGAAGTTGCAGACCGTCAGGTTCTGGATGGTCACGCCGCTGGCTTCGTAGACCTCGATGCCGTTGCGTCCCCACGGGCCCTGCGGCCCGACTGGGCCCCGGTCCTGGTCGGACGGGCTGGCCGAGCAGGGCGGCCCGGACCTGGTGCCATCGACGATCACGCCTGCCCGGCTGAGACCCAGCAGGTGCAGGTTGGGCTTATCGATCCAGACGCCGGCGCCAGGTGCCGTGGTTGGCTGGTGTGTCGTGTAGTCGCCGCGCTCCTTGTAGTCGCCCGGGGCGATGACGATCCAGTCACCGGGTGACGCAGCGTCCACCGCTGCCTGGATGGACCGGAACTGACCCCGTTTACCGTGCCAGCTGCCCACGGTCCACACCTTGGGCTTCGGGCCGCTTCGGGCCGACGCGGCGGCGACGCCGCTGAGGCCCGGCCCCAGCAGGACCGCGACAGTGGCTGCGGCCACCATCCGCAGCCATGATCTGGCAATGGTGCGCCGAGCGCGTACAGAGGACTTCGCTGGCCCCAAGGCTATTCACCTACCCGCCAATCCGGCCGCGGCCGAACACCGTGACACGCTGGCATTATCCGCCCGGGATGCCCCGATGTCATGCCATAGCCGAACAGCGCTGCGCACGCACGCAGCACCTGGCAGAACACTGTTGCGCTTCACCGGGACCACAGGATGCGCCACACCACCGCCATCGTCGCTGAGCCGTGCGCGGCAGATCGGGCTCGGCGACGGCTGCACCACGTCTACACAGGGAACGTGCACGACACCGAGGAGGTACCACCCGCTGCCTGTCATGCGGGTAAGGCGGTCGTCGTGCGGGACTGGCAGGTTTGGTGCGGCGCAAAAACGGCGACCTCATGCCGCAGCACCAGCAACTCCACGTTCTTCGACGCCGGTGAGCGGCCGAGCAGGACCAGCCAGCCGCAGACCCGGATGAAGATGAGATACAGCAGACGAACACACGACTGATCATCATGGCGCACCGCTGACTCCGGTGCATCGCTGCAGCTCACAGGCCAGGCAGACTTCTGGCACCCCACACCACCTGCGCCCCAGGCCGGCGAAGCAGAAATTGACGAGAAAACGGGCAGCAGCCGCCCTGCCCACCGTGCTGCGCCTGCTGGGAGCGGACAGATGACGAACCCCGCTGAAGCCGCCGGTGAGGAGCGCCTGCGCCGGTGGCGGCTAGTCCTGGGAGGCGGTGACGCCGACGGGACCGGTGCCGCCCTCGGCACCGCCGAGCAGGGAATGGACGAGGCCCTCGCCGCGGTCTACGGGGGAGCACTGATGCGGACCGCGCCCCGCCCGGCCGGACCCGGTGCCGGGCTCGGCCCGTCAGCCCCGGCGGTCGCGCGCTGGCTGGGTGACATCCGCGCCTACTTCCCCTCGACAGTGGTCAGAGTCATCCAGCAGGACGCCATTGCGCGGCTCGGCCTGACGGAACTCCTCCTCGAACCAGAGGTGCTCGACGCGGTGGAGCCCGACGTGCACCTGGTGGCCACCCTGCTCGCGCTGAGCGAAGCGCTGCCGCAGCGGGCCCGCGAAGCGGCCCGGGTGGTCATCCGCCGCCTCGCCGACGACGTCGAACAACGGCTCGCCGAACCCACCCGCCGGGCGATCACCGGGGCGCGGCGCCGGGCCGCCCGCACCCGCCGCCCCCGCCCCGGTGACGTGGACTGGGACCGCACCATCCGGGCCAACCTGCGCCACTACCGGCCGGAACTCGGCACCGTGATTCCCGAGGTGTTCATCGGCTACGGACGGGCGCAGCAGTCCGTGCAACGCGAACTCATCCTCGCTATCGACCAGAGTGGCTCGATGGCCTCATCGGTCGTCCACGCCGGCATCCTGGGCGCCGTCCTGGCCAGTGTGCGCACCCTGCGCACCAGCCTGGTGGTGTTCGACACCGCGGTCGCCGATCTCACCGGCCTGCTGCCTGACCCAGTCAGCATGCTGCTGGCGACCCGCCTCGGCGGCGGCACCGACATCAACCGCGCGCTGCGGTATTGCCAGGCCCTCGTGCACCAGCCCCGCAACACGATCCTTGTCCTCATCAGCGACCTGATGGAAGGCGGTTCCCGTGAGCAAATGCTGCGGCGGGCCGCGGACCTGGCAGGATCCGGGGTCACGATGGTCGCGCTGCTGGCCCTGAGCGACGACGGCGCGCCCGTGTATGACCACGGCAACGCCGCCAGCCTCGCCGCCCTCGGCGTCCCCGCCTTCGCATGCACCCCAGAACTCTTCCCAGAACTGCTGGCAGCCGCGGTTCAGCACCGCGACCTGCGGGACTGGGCTGCCGCGAACCTGCCGCAATAGGGCCCGCGGCCCTGCTCCCCGGGCGGAGGGAGGAAAAGCATGAAGGACAGGGCTCCCAAAGTGCCGCCCGGGGCTCAGGGGGCCGCGGACGATCCGGTCGTGCGCCGGGCCACCGGGGCCCGCCGCTCGCACCACTCACACCAGCTCGCGAGAAGCCGGGTGATCAGCTCCTTGCGGCTGGTGGCCGGGACTGGCTGGCGGTCGGTGATGACCGCTTTCTTCTGCCGCTTCAGCGGGATGCCCCGAACCTGGCGACCAGTGGTTTTCTGCCTGCCCGTTCCACGCTGGCCTCAAAGCAGGTGCGCGGCCCGTGCGGTGCGTCGACCTTGACCTTGTACTTGCGGGCCATCTTCGTGACCGTCGAGCCGTGCTTGGCGGCTAGTTATCCAGGGTCCGTCCGCGACAGAGCCGGTGTCCGCGGACGGAGGTCCATGGACGCTCCAAGCGCCCCACCTGGTGGGTTCCCCCGGTGCGCTCGGCTACGGCGCACCAGTCCCGCCAGCAACGACCACCCGGCCCCGACGGCAGGGCAGCGGTTCCGCCGGACCTGCCGGTCCAGCGGCGGAAAGTGCCCGGCGGCGTGATCAGCGAGTACTACCAGGCTGCGTAACTGATCTCATGAACCCGAAGGTCAGACACCATGCGAGTAGTTTTGAAGCGGTACAGGCTGCGAAGCCCTCGCGGCCGAACCGGCGCACGATCGGCAGGCGCAGCCCGGGACCCGCGCCGACGATGGCGATAACTGACATGACCTGCCCTTTTCAGGCGGATCCCGTGCGCTGGCGTGTCTGTGGGTACCGCAAGCCGGCAACGCAGTGCGCCCGGGTTTGTCGGTGGCGGAGATTGCCCGGCGGGTGGCCGTGCACCGAGACTGCGTGTGCATCCACTTAGAGCATTTCTGCCGTGGCGAGATGCACAGGCTGGGAGGTCACGTGGCCGCGCCGATATTTCAGGGTCACCGGACGTTCGCGTGGTTCACGCCACGCAGGAGAAATGCCACCGAGTACGAGCTGTACACGGTGGGCCAGCAGTCGGGCCCGGAGCAGTGGCTCGCCGTGGACTGGCCGATCCGCTTCGATGACGGGCGCGCGCCGTTCACCGCGTCATCGACCGAGGTGCGATGCAGCAACTGGCAGGACTACCGGGACCCGGCGCAGCTGTGGCAGCGGCCTTACGTCGTCGCCGCCAATCACGAGGAGCAGGCGCTGGCCCGGCTGGTGCCCGACGAGCTGTCGACCGGCCTGGCTGCGGAGATCGACCCAGCCTGGCTGGACCCGATGCTGGCGCGGTACTACGGGGCGTGGCCGTTCGTGGAGTACGGGCTGTTCCTCGCGCTCTGTTACGCGGTTCGTGAGGCCCTGGCCGACACCGCGCAGTTCTCCATCGCGTTCCAGGCCAGCGACCGCATGCGGCACCTCCAGGACATCGTCCACCTGATGTTCGACCTCACCGCCGCCCGGCCCGGGTTCACCGACGCCGACGCCAGGGCGGCCTGGATGTCGGATCCGGTGCTCGTGCCCATCCGTGAGAACGTCGAGCGGATTGTGTCCCTCCGGGACTGGGTGGAGATCGTGGTCGCCGTCAACCTGGTGTTCGAGCCCATCGTGGGCCAGCTGGTGAAGACCGAGCTGCTGGCGCGCAACGCACCGCACCACGGCGACGCGGTGACTCCGCTCGTGCTCGCCAGTGTGCGGGCTGACACCCGCCGTCACCAGGCGGCAGCCGAGGAGCTGATCCGGCTCCTACTCGCCGACGCCGAGCACGCCGCACACAACCGGGCCGTGCTGGCCGGCTGGGCCAGCCGGTGGGCGGCGGAGAGCACGCACGCCGCCGAGGCGGTTGCCCCGCTGTTCGAGACCGGGATGACAGCAACCGGCGAGACGTTCAGCGGCTGCCTGAAGCGGGTCCTCGACCGCCAGCACGCCCTGCTGGCCGCCCTCGGCCTCACCGGCTAGCGACGTGAACGGAGTGCCCAGAAGAGCGAGACGGCGCAGACCCCGGCCCGCCGCCAGGCGCGGACCCGCGTCGGCATTTCCCTGATGACGAGCGCGGAGACCGAGGCCACGGTCGATCTGGTCCGCGATGAGATGCCTGACGCCGTGGTGCACTTCCGCGACTGCTACTACAAGATCGAGCGGGACGGCGACCTGGACTTCGACATGCTGAAACTCGGCGACCGGCTTGGCCGGGACATCGACACCGACACCTTCCTGGTGAACATGAGTTCTTACTACGGGCGCATCGTGGTGTCGGACGACCACGTGGCGATCTACTCCGACATCCGCCCGGACCGGTTCCGGGACTGACGGGCGAAGGCGGGACACGACGATGACGAAGAACCTGGTGGCTGTGCACGACAAGGCCAAGAGCTACGACTGGCAGTTCACTGTGGGCGACCAGAGCCCGAAATACCCCACGCGGTACACGATCCCGGCGACGGGCAAGGACCCGTTCCGCATGCTGATTCGTGACTACGTCAAGATGGAAGCGGAGAAGGACGACCGGACGCACGGTTTCCTCGATGGCGTGCTGCGCATGGGGATCGCCAAAGAGATACAGCCGCGCTTCATGGAATGCATGAAGCTGACCCTGCCCGACCTGACCAACGCCGAGTTCCAGGCGGTCTCGGCCGCTGGCGGCCTCATCGCCTCGGTGCAGAACCAGGAACTGCGGCAGGGCTACCAGGCCCAGATGATGGACGAGATCCGGCACACGCAGCTGGAGATGAGCCTGCGCGACTACTACGTCAAGCACTGGCGCGACCCGGCCGGCTGGGACATCGCGCAGAAGGCGCTTTACCAGCACCCTGGGGGCCTGGTGTCCATCGGGCTGTTCCAGAACTTCAATACCGGCGACCCGATCGACTGCATCGTCAACCTCAACATCTGCGTGGAGACCGCGTTCACCAATATCCTGCTCGTCGCGACGCCGCAGGTGGCGGTGGCCAACGGCGACCACGCGCTGGCCACTACGTTCCTGTCCATCCAGTCCGATGAGGCGCGGCATATGGCCAACGGGTATGGCTCGATCATGGCCGTCCTGGAGGACGAGAACAACGTCCCCGCTCTCAACCGTGCCCTGGAACGCCATTTCTGGCATTCGCACAAGGCGCTGGACGCGCTGGTCGGATGGCAGGCAGAGTACGGTGCGACGGTCCGGCCGTGGTCCTACTACGACCAGTGGCAGGAATGGGTGGTCGATGACTTCGTCGGCAGCTTCATCGACCGGCTGACCGAGTTCGGTGTCCGGCCGCCGGAGCGCCTCGCTAAGGCGGCTGAGGACGTGCGCTGGTCACACCACACCGTGGGGCTGGCGCTCGCGGCGATGTGGCCGCTGAACTTCTGGCGCTCGGATGCGATGCGGCCGGCCGACTTCGAGTGGTTCGAGAACCACTATCCGGGCTGGCATGACGCATACGGCGGCTTCTGGGACGCCTACCTGCAGATGGCACACCCGTCGTCGGGGCGTCTGATGCTGCAGGAACTGCCGGCCTTGCCACCGTTCTGCCAGGTGTGCCAGCTGCCGTGCGTCCTGCCCCGGCTGGACCTCAACGAATTCAGGCTTGCCGAATGGCGCGGGTCGAAGTACGCGCTGTGCAGTGAAGGCTGCGAATGGGTCTTCCGCAACTGGCCGGAGGCGCACGCCGGACGCAAGCAGTTCTGGGAGCGGTACGACGGCTGGGACCTCGCCGACGTCATCCTCGACCTCGGGTACGTGCGCCCGGACGGGCGGACCCTCATCGGCCAGCCAACGCTGGACCTGGAACGGCTGTGGACGATCGATGACATCCGGGCGATCGGCTACGAGGTCAAGAACCCGCTGGCCGGCCTTTGATCCCCGCGACGCATCATGGGTGAGGACGACACGAGGGCCGGTGACCGGACGTGCCGAAGGTCGAGGTAGTTCCCCTCGGGGCGTCTTATGACTGCCGCGACGACGAGACCCTCCTGGCCGGGGCACTCCGCGAGGGCCGCTACCTGCGGTACGGGTGCCGGCACGGAGGATGCGGCACCTGCCGCATCCTCCTCGTCGAGGGGGATGTCGAGCAGTCCGGGTCGACCTTCGCGTTGACGGCCAGTGACCGCGCCGACGGCTGGGTCCTGGCGTGTGCGAGCGTCCCGGTTGAGGACTGCGTCATCGACGTGTCCGCGACGGACCTGACTGCGGAGGAGTTTCTCGCTGGCGATCAGGTGCGTGGCTACACGGCGGAGATCGCCGAGATCCGGCGGCTCACCCCCGACGTGCGGGGTGTCCGGCTGCGGCTACTCGACCCGCCCTCGATGCGATTCACCGCGGGACAGTTCGTCAATGTCGAAGTGCCCGGGACCTCGGTGCTGCGGGCCTACTCCATGGCCAACCCGCCGAGCGATTCCGGGCACGCCGACCTCGTGGTCCGCCTGCTGCCAGGTGGCGCCTTCTCTGCCTTGCTTGAAGACCGTCTCGCGCCCGGCGACCGGCTCCGCCTCTACGGCCCGTTCGGCCAGTTGAAGGTCCGGCTGTCCCACCGGCCGATGATCATGGCCGCCGGGGGCTCCGGGCTCGCCCCGATCCTGTCGATGGTGGGAGATCTCGCCGACCAGCAGAACAGGCGGCAGGTGACGGTCTTCTTCGGGGCGCGCAGCGCAGCAGACCTGTATCACCTCGACCGGCTGCGGGCGCTGCAGGACCGGATGCCGTGCCTGGAGATCGTACCCGCGCTGTCCGAGCGTGCTCCGGCAGGCTGGGCCGGGGAGACCGGGCTGGTCACCGATGTCATCGGCCGCCGGTTCCCCCAGCTCGAGGGGTACGACGCCTACCTGTGCGGGCCTCCGGCCATGATCGACGCCGCGACCGGGCTCCTCACCGCGCGCGGCGTGCGCCTGCGCAACATCTACTTCGACGCCTTCGTGCCAACCGGCTGAGGCGGCGGACCCGCCAGCAGGCCCAGGCTCAGGACCTTGAGCGCGAGCTGCGCGTGGAAGCGATCCTCCTGATGGGTCAGCCGCAGGCCGGTGAGTTCCTCGATCCGGTGCATGCGGTACTGCATCGTCTTCGGATGGACGAACAACTGCTGCGCCGCTCGATGAGCGGTGCAGTCGGCGGCCAGGTAGGCCGCCAGCGTTTCCACCAGGCCCGTGCCGTGCGAGGCGTCATAGCCCAGCAGGGGGCCCAGGGTCCGGTTGGCGAACCGGGCGAGCGCGGCCCCGCCCGACGGCGACACGAGGAATTCGAGGACGCCGAGCTGGTCGAACAGGCCGACTGGCTGCTCGGGCTGCCACGTGGACGCCAGCGCGATTCCGGCCTGCCGGTAGGCTGCGGGCAGTTCGCCGGGGCCAGCGGCCGGGCCGCTGAACCCGACCGACCGCCACAGCCCCCGCGGCCGGTGGGCGACGAGCATCCGGCCGAGTTCGCGCACATCGCCGGGAGACAGCGCGGGGCAACAGGGCAGGATGCTCACGAAGGCGTCGCCGCGGCACACCTGTGCCGCGCCCCTGATGCCCGCCTGTTTCAGCTGCTCGCCGATCCAGTTGCTGATGTGAGTGCGTGCCCGCTCGAGTCGCTCGGCGTCCCAGTCCTCCCGTTCGGCCAGCGCGGTGAGGCCGCTGATCTCCATGATCGCCACCCGGACCGGGAACTCCAGCAACAGCCGGAGGTGGCGCCGGCGAACCAGGAATTCGGCCTCGTCCGGCAGGTGGCCCTCCAGGAGGTCCCACAGGAGCTCGGACTGGAGCCGGCGAACCGCAGATGCCGATGCTGCTTCCCCGGCCCACAGCAGTGCGCATACGGTTGCGGCGTGTTCCGCCAGGGCGATCTCGCCTTCGCCCGGGACGCCGGGCAGCCCCAGGTATAGCTGCCCGAACACCGCGTCGCCCACCCGGACCGGGACATCGAGGATGCAGTTGCCGTCGTTGCCGGGAGCGAGCAGCTCCGCCTGCCTGGCTGGGCCCGGCTCGGCCGCCTCCAGCCAGGCCGATGCCCGCCGCCGGAGCTGGGCGACCGCCTTCTCGTCACCCTCCCCCAGGTGGCAGTCAGGGCCCGCCAGCAGCACCGCATGCGCACCGGTCAGCTCCCGCGCCGCCGTCGCGACCGCGTCCACATTGCCGCCATCGTTCGCGATCCTGGTCAGCGCCTCATGCCCCTGCAACGTCAGTTCCGCCTTGTGGTGCCGGAGTGCCGAGTTGGTGTGCTCGCGCTTGAGGGCATCGACGATGGCCCGCTGCTCCCCGTATGACCGTGCGTTGTGAACGGCGAGGGCGGTCAGATCGGCCAGCCCCTTGAGCAGGCTTTCCTCCTCGTCCATGAAAGGCACGCAGCGCCGGCGCCAGACGCACAGCACTCCAGCTGTGGCGCCGTGCAGAATCACCGGAACACCCAGAGCGGACCGGGTGCCCTCCTCCTCAGCGATACTCAGGAAATGGCGTGACAGCGTCGCCTCTCCCAGGTAGTCGCGGACCCGCAGCGGACCTCCGATCGCGAGGACCCGGCCGGCCAGGCCCTGGCCGCGCCGCACACGCAGACGCGAGGTGGCCACGGCGCGGTGGCCGACCGCGCAGCGCATCTGGAGTTCCTGGCCCGCGTCATCGAGGAGAAGGATCCCGGCAATCTCAGCGTGCATCAGGGCCGCCGCTGAATTCGCGACGGCGAGCAGCACCTCATCGAGAACCCGCAACGAAACGATCTTGGTCGTCACGTGGTGCAGCGCCACCCAGGCCAGGCGGGGCGCCTCCGCAGCGTCGTTGAGCAGCCTGGCAACCGTGGCGAGCGACTGTGCCGCCGCCTCGTCGAAGAGCCCGCCGCCGCGCACGACGACCAGGTCGATGCTGTCGGTCACGGATGTCACGATGGCGGGTGTCCCCGCGAGCCGCCCAGTGCCCTCATCCGGTCGTCTGCGCAGCAGCGGCAGCGCGAGCCCGTCCGCGGCCATAACCTGCGGAACGCCCTCCACCCAGCGGACCAGGTGAGCTCCGTCGCCCGAGGCCAGCCGGCGCGCCACGCCGAGCACGCTGCGCAGGGAATGACCGCCCAGACCCTGCTCGGGCAGCTGATCCCAGGCGGCGACAGGCCGGCCCGGCCGTTCCTCGGGGCCCGGCCCGTACCCGGCAGACGCGACCATGCGCCACCCCTTTCGCCGCAGGTATCCCACGACTAGCCTGAACCGTGCCGACACGGTCCAACACCCGGCCTGCATCTGAGCATCAGCCCAGCACCGGGTCCGGTTCGTCGGCCTGGCAGGACGAACGATTTCGCTGTGTTAACCCTGACGGCTCTACATCGGCCAGGTCAGCGGCCAGCACGATCTCGGTCTCAGCCCAGGCGGCCGCCGCACTGGCCGAGGAGTAGATGTTCTGGGTGCGCTCAAAGTCAGCTCTGCGCGGACAAGAATGCGCGGCAATGTGCGCGGGCGCGGTCAGCGTTCAGCAGCTGGAGGCGAGCCCGGAGCGGGGTGTGCGGCACTGCGGTCACGGCGCGGGCGTGAGGGCTTCCACCGCGGCGATGATGTCAGACGCTGCCTGGGCGTTGCGGGCCCGGCGGGCGGCGCTTCACCGCAGCGCCGCCGCGGTCCGGAGCCGAAGCCGCCCGGCATGCTCCCGGACCCCCCCCGCGCCAGCCCCGCCCGCGGCATCGCGCGCCCCCACGGCCGAGCCCCGCACGGAGAACGCGCGGTGGCGAG
>OFHD01000022.1_pt1 | contig 11728 bp, 11 predicted proteins | sample 1521941 | NCBI WGS metagenome assembly OFHD01 (sample SAMEA2468439, study PRJEB22500) | soil metagenome | biome: Glassland; feature: Farmland; material: Clay | place: Australia | collected 2013-01-31 | depth 0.55 m | reverse complement strand
CTACCGCCTCACCATGCGGGACGAGACGCGCCGGGACGAGCGGTACTCCCTGACGCGGCAGATCGCGCGCCTCCTGAAGGCGTCCCGCACCCGCGGCATCCCCGTGGTCGTGACCTCCCAGGTGTACACCGACATCGACACGGGCCGGTACCTGCCGCTGGGCGGGCACATGCTCAGCCACAACGCGAAGACGATCATCCGGTTCGAGAAGCTCGCCTCGAGCCAGCGCGCGGCCGTGCTGGAGAAGCACCGCAACCGGGAGGAGGGCAGCCGCGCCGTCTTCCGGCTCACGGGGAAGGGGCTCGAGGACTAACGGACGCGGGAGCGCTGCGCCTCGAGCAGGGCCTCGAGGAGGGCGCGGGCCTCCGGATCCTTGGCGGGAATACGTTCGAGGGCCTTGCGCGCGAGGTCCAGGTTCTTCTCGAAATTCCCTCCTACAAACCGCGGCATGTTGCGCCGCCAGTCGTCGGGAGCAAGGTCTTCGTAGTTCTTGATCTTGCCGGCCAGAAATCCGCGTCCCAGCGGGCTGTAAGGCACAAAGGTAATTCCCAGCTCGCGGCAAACAGGTAAAATTTCGTCCTCGGGGTCGCGGCTCCAAAGCGAGTATTCGGTCTGAAGCGCCGAGATGGGATGCGCTTTGTGCGCGCGGCGGATGGTGGCCGGTGAAGCCTCGGACAAGCCCAGATAGCGAATCTTGCCTTCCTCGATTAATCTCGCCATGGCGCCCACGGTTTCTTCGATGGGAACGGTGCGGTCCACGCGGTGCTGGTAATAAAGATCAATGTGGTCGAGGTTCAGCCGCTTCAAGCTCGCGTCGCAGGCCTTGCGGATGTATTCGGGCCGCCCGTTGATGCCCACGAACTTTCCATCCGGCGCGCGAACGTTTCCGAATTTGGTGGCCAGAATCACTCGGTCGCGCCGTCCTTTGAGTGCTTGGCCCACCAGCTCTTCGTTGCGTCCGATGCCGTAGATGTCGGCGGTGTCGAGCAGGGTGACGCCGAGTTCCAGCGCCCGGCCGATGGTGGCCAGCGACTCTGCCTCGTCGCCGGGGCCGTAGAACTCCGACATGCCCATGCAGCCCAGCCCCTGCCGGGATGTGACCAGGCCCTGGCGCCCGAGCGGGACCTGCCGCATCACCGCACCCGGGCCAGGGTGAGGCCGTCGCCGACCGGCAGCATCGCCAGCACCACCCGTTGGTCGGCGAGGACGTGCTCGTTGAACTGCCTGATCGCCAGCGCATCGGGGTCCGGGTCGGCGAGGAAGATCCGGCCGTGCAGGAGCGTGTTGTCCACGACGATCATGCCGCCGGGGCGCACCCGCGGCACGATCTCCTCCCAGTAGCCGGTGTAGCCGGTCTTGTCGGCGTCGATGAACGCGAGGTCGAATGACGCCTGCGCGGGCAGCGAGCGCAGGGTGTCCAGGGCCGGGCCGAGGCGCAACTCGATCCGGTCGGCCAGGCCAGCCTTCTGCCAGTAGACACGCGCCAGCGAGGTCCATTCCTGGTTGACGTCACAGCAGATGAGCTTGCCATCGGGCGCCATCCCGCGGGCCAGGCAGATCGAGGAGTACCCGGTGAAGGTGCCGACCTCGATCACCTGCCGCGCGCCCATGAGACCGGCCAGCATCGTCATGAACGTGCCCTGTTCGGGACCGATCTGGAGGATGACGTCGCCGGGGAAGCGCTCGGCGGTCTCCGCGATCAGGTCCCGCAGCAGGCCATCGGGCGGGGTGCTGTGGGCGACAAGGTACTCGTGCAGCCCGGGGGCAAGGTGCTCGGTTCCAGTGGCCATGCTGACGAGGTTAGCCCGTGGGCTAGCGGACGATGATGGTGGCATCCTGCCTGGGGCGCAGTTCGCCGATTACCGGGGCGCCCGGGATCTCGCCGGCGATCAGCAGGCCACCCGAGGTCTGCGCGTCGGCCAGCAGCAGCAGGTCCTCCTCGGCCAGCGCGCCGAAGTCCGCGTGCGGCGCCACCCAGTCCAGGTTCCGCCGACTCCCGCCCGGGATGTAGCCGCCGCGCACCGCCTGCTCGGCGCCCTCGATCAGCGGTACCGCCCGGTAGTCGATCACCGCGCTGACACCGCTCGCCCTGGCCAGCTTGAACAGATGGCCGAGCAGGCCGAACCCGGTGACGTCGGTCGCGCAGGTCACCCCGGCGGCCAGGGCCGCCCGGCTGGCCGCCGCGTTCAGGGTGGTCATGACCTCCACCGCCGCGGGGTGCGGGTTCCCTGTCGCCTTGTGCCAGGAGTTGAGGACGCCGCTGCCGATCGGCTTGGTCAGGCTGAGCGGCAGGCCCGGCGTACCTGCGTCGATCCGCAGCAGTGCGGCGGGGTCGGCCAGGCCCGTCACCGCCATCCCGTACTTGGGCTCGGGATCGTCGATGCTGTGCCCGCCTGCCACCAGGCAGCCGGCCTCCTGGGCGGCGTCCAGCCCGCCGCGCAGGACCTCGCCGGCCAGTTCGGCCGGCAGCTTGCCGCGCGGCCAGCCGAGCAGGTTCAGTGCGACCAGCGGCTCACCGCCGACCGCGTAGACATCGGAAAGGGCATTGGTGGCAGCGATCCGGCCGAACGTGTACGCGTCGTCCACCACCGGGCCGAAGAAGTCGGCGGTGGCCACCACCGCCCGCCCCTCGCTGAGCTGGACCACGGCCGCGTCATCGCCGTGGTCCAGGCCGATCAGCAGCCCCGGCTGCGCCCCGGCTGGCAGCAGCCGGGCAACCGCCTCCTCCAGCTCACCGGGCGGGATCTTGCAGGCGCATCCGCCGCCGCTCGCGTACTGAGTCAGCCGGATGTCCGCTGTCATCGTCATGGAACGACTCTATGGCGGCTTCCTGCCCTGGAGCGAGGCCCGGGAAGGGGCGGTGGCCGGCCCAGCCGGGTGAGTGCGGAACGCAGTGATCCACGTCGGGCGGGATGGTTGCGGCCAGGCTGGCGACGTGGTGGCATTCGTCCAGGGCAGCACCGGCCATCGCGTGCCCGGATCGACCAGCGGAGGTACACCGTGACGACCGAGATACTTCAGCAACGGGCTGAGATCGGGCAGGAGATCGACGGCGACACGGTCTGTGACCGCCTGCGGCGTACGGCGGAGGACTCTGCTGACGCGCCTGCACTGTCCGACCAGGTCACCGGTGCGGCCGCTGCGGACGGCGACGGCTGGCGGACACTGACCTGGGCACAGGCCAGGCAGCAGGTGCTGGAGCTGGCGGCGGGCCTGGCCGCGCTGGGGCTGGGCAAGGGGGAGCGGGTCGCGCTCATGCTGCCCAACCGCGGTGAGCACGTACTCGCCGACCTGGCCGCGCTGCACGCCGGGGGGCTCGGGGTCACCTTCTATGCGACCCTGGCACCCGAGCAGATCGCCTACGTGGCGGGCGACTGCGACGCCAGGATCGCCGTGCTGGATGGGACGGACCAGCTCGCGAGGTGGCAGCCGATCCTGGACCGCCTGCCCGGGCTGAAGAAGATCATCGTCCGGGACTCCGCTGTGTGCCCGGCCGGGGACCAGTACCTGAGCTGGGACGATTTCGTCGCCCTGGGCAGGGAGCGGTTCACCGCCGATCCCGGGGAGATCACCGCCCGGATCGCGCAGATCAAGCCGGACGACCCGGTCACCCTGCTCTACACCTCGGGCACCACCGGCAACCCCAAGGGCGTCCTGCTCACTCACCGTAACGTGCTGTACGAGATTGCCTGTGCCGACGCCACCGGCACCGTGACCACCGGCGTCCGCTGGGTGTCCTACCTGCCGCTGGCGCACATCGCGGAGCGCATGTTCAGCATCTACCTGGCCATCCACACCGCTGGGCACATCCATTTCTGTCCGGACACATCACAGCTGGTCGGGGTGATCGGGAAGGTGCGCCCGACCTCGTTCTTCGGCGTGCCACGGGTGTGGGAGAAGGTGCGGGCAGGAATCGAGGGGCTGCTCGCGGCCGAGCAGGACGCCGGCCGCAAGGCCGCCGTGGAGCAGGCGATGGCGGCCGGCCGCCGTTATGTGGAGAGCTGCCAGTATGGTCACACCACACCGCCCGAACTGGCGGAACAGTTCCGGGTGGCAGACGAGCAGGTGCTGGCCCCGATCCGGGCACTGCTCGGCCTCGGCGAGGCGGCCACCGTGTCGAGCGCCGCCGCCCCCCTGCCCCCCGAGGTGGCCGCGTTCTTCGCCGGCCTGGGCATGAAGATCCTCGACATCTATGGCATGACCGAGACCACCGGCGCCTTCGCCTCCAACACGGTGGATCGCTTCAAGGTCGGCACCGTCGGGCAGCCGTTCCCCGGGGTGGAGGTCAGGATCACCGAGGACGGCGAGATCCTTACCCGCGGGCCGCTCAACACCCCCGGCTACCTCAACAAGCCTGACCTGACCGCTGCGCTCATCGACGAGGAGGGCTGGCTGCACACCGGCGACGTCGGCAGTCTCGACTCCGACGGCTTCCTGTCGGTCGTCGACCGCAAGAAGGAACTGATCATCACGGCGGGCGGGGAGAACATCTCACCGGCGACGATCGAGAACCTGCTGGTCGCTCACCCACTGGTCGGCCAGGCGCTGGCCTTCGGGGACCTCCGCCCGTACGTGGTCGCGCTGCTGACCCTGGACGGCGATGTGGCGCCCGCCTGGGCCAGGGCGCGCGGCATCGAGGCCGACTCGCTGGCGGAACTGGCCACCCACCCGGTAGTGCTGGCCGAGGTGGAGCAGGCAGTGAGTGCGGCGAACCAGCGGCTGGCCCGGGTCCAGCAGGTCAAGCACTGGCGGCTGCTGCCGGTGGAATGGACGGCTGACACCGAGGAACTCACCCCGACCCTCAAGCTCAAGCGAAGGATCGTCCACGCCAAGTACTCCGACGACATCGATTCCCTCTACAGCGGCTGAGCCCTGGCGGCCCAGGTCGGGATAAGGTCGGCAGCGGAGGCGTCCGGGTGCCTGGTGGCCCCCCCGGTCTTCAAAACTGGTGGACGGCGCTCCGCGTCGTCGGCGGGTTCGATTCCCGTCCGCCTCCGCTGAGCTGGTGAGACGTGGCTGCGCGGATGACCGGGCGGGCGCCTCCCGGTGTGTTCCCTGCTGGCCAGAGCAGGGCTTCGGGGAACATCCGGGGAACACTCGTTCATGATCCGTCTCCTTCCACGAGCTTGGCGACCGCCTCCGCGGCGGCCCGGTGGGCCTGCGCCTCGATGTGGGTGTAGTGGGAGGTCATGGCCTGGTCGGCGTGGCCCAGTGTCTTGCGCCGGATCTCCGGGTCGACCTCGGCGTCGCGGGCGAGGCTGGCCGCGCTGTGCCGGCCCTCGTGCAGCTTGATCACTGGCAGTCCGGCGGCTCGCGCGATCGCCTTGAACCGCCGGCTCACGGAGTCCGGTTTCCACGGCGTGCCGTCGTCCTTGCAGAACACGAGGTCGTGGTCCTGCCATGCCGTCCCGGCGGCCAGCCGGGCGGCTAGCTGCTGTTTGCCGTGCTCCCGCAGCAGCGCGATCGTGTGCTCATCGAGCCAGATCTTGCGCTCGCCTGCCTGGCTCTTGCGCTCGCCTTCGATGACGTGGGCGCCCACTAGCAGGAGGGTTCGCGCCACGGCGAGATACCCAGCGTCCAGGTCCGCTCTGCTCCACCGGAACCCGCAGACCTCAGCCCGCCGCGCGCCTCTCAGCACAACGATGCGGAACAGCAGCCCGAGCGGGTCATCAGCAGCGGTGGCGAGAAAATGAGCTGCCTGCTCGGCGCTCCACCGCTGGGCTTCCTCGCGCTCCTCCGGCTCGAGTTCGATCGCGTACACCGGGTTGAACGACATCCGCCGGGTCTTGCGGACCTCGAAGTTGCAGAACTCGCGCAGCGCGGCGTAGACGCGGTGCTGGCTAGCCACACCGACCAGCCGGGGCCGCGAGCGCACCTCGTCGTCCACCCTGACCAGCGCCCGGCTGTCGACGCTCCGCGCGGCTATCTCGGCATTGATCCGCTCGATCCGCTCGAATACGGCCGCGCAGTGACCGCCGTTGAGCCGCTCGGCCGGCACTTCTGCGAGCACCGGGATCAGCCAGTGCTGCCCGATCTGCTCCAGGCGCTCGCGCGCGCTTGGACGGAGGCGCTTTTTGCCTGCGAGCCAGGACTGCCACGCTTGCTGGAAGGCCACCCCGGGCGCGCCAGGATCCGCGCTGATGCCGATCCGGCGGCTGACGTCCGCAACGGCAGGCAACTGGCCGCCGTGCTTGGTGGCAGAGAAGATCATGTCGCCGATCGCGGTGAACTGGTGGAGCGCGTACGCGTTCGCGCGTTTCGAGGGCAAGCGGCTGCCCACCTCGCTGGAGTGGGAGGCTGCGGCCCGCGGGTTCGACGGGCGCCTGTTCCCCTGGGGCAACGAGGTGGACCTCGCTGTGGTGACCTGCGCCGACTCCTGGAGCGACCACCCGCTGATCACGTACGAGGCGTGGCGGGCAGAACTCGACCGGGGACGGCTCGGCGACGCGCTGCCCAGCCCGGTCGACGCGCACCCGGGGAACGTCTCGCCGTTCGGGATGCGGGAGATGGCCGGGAACGTGTGGGAGTGGACCTCGACCGTGCTCGACGACCTCAACGAGGCCGTCATCTGCGGCGGCTCCTTCGACAACCCATACCGGGCGGTGCAGGCGTCATCGAAGGGCACCTACCGGCGCCGCGGCGCCAGCAACGCGGTCGGCTCCCGCTGCGCGGAGGAGGTGTGATACGGGTGGGCCATCTGAGGTGCCCGAGCGGTGAGGCTGGTGCTGAGCAGGAAGGTGTCGTTGCGGGCACCTACTTCGTCCGCGACGACAAGACCGGTGCCGTCTACTCCTTCAGCTATGCCGACATCGTTACCGAGGGCTTCCGCACCATCCGCACCGGCGAGCGCGTCCGCTTCCTAACCGGTCCAGCCGAGCCGGGCAACGCACTCTATGTGATCCGTCTCGACATGCCAGAGGTAGAGCAGTACTACGGTTGATCAGCCTGTTCAGGGCCGCGCTGGTCCGGCGTGCCTCAGTGGGGTGGTATGCCGCTGGCGGGGGCGGGCGGCTGGGACCCGGTGTAGGGGGTGACCGGGCCGGTGGGTGTGTCGTCGGTGGTGACGACGCCGGTGAGGGGGGTGATGGTGGTGCCGCGGGTGACGCCGATGTAGGCGCCGGTGACGCCGGCGTGGCTGGTGGGTGAGTAGCCCAGCGGGGCGACGGCCGGGCCTTGCGGCAGGCCGGCTGTGATCGCGTTGACCAGGTCCTGGCGGGACGGGTTCGGGCCGGCCCGCAGCATCGCCTCGGTGAAGGTGTAGGCGGCCGCCATCCCGTCCACAACGTTGGTATCGAACGGAAGTTTCGGGATGTACTGGTGGTGGATCCGGCGGAACAGGGTGATCCAGCTACTGGCCGGCGAGCCGGCCGGGGGCAGGGAACTGTCGGTGATGATGCCCTGGATCAGGGCGCCGGCGGCCCCGCTGCCCGTTGCCTTGGCCAGCAGCCCGGTCAGGGTGGCCGGGTCCGATCCCTCGCTGGCGACCACCAGCTGAGGGCTGTAGTTCAGATGCGCCATGGCCAGCCGCAGCGCGACCGTGGCCGCCGGGCCCGAGAACGCCACGACCACCCGGGCGCCGCTGGCTTTCAGCACCGCAACCTGGCGAGTGATGGCGGTGCTGGCCGGGTCGTACTTCTCGGCCGCCGCGATCTGCCGGGCCGGGATCTCATAGCCCAGTCCCCGGGCGCCGTCCAGGCCGGGCTCGTCGCTGGAGTAGAGGAAGCCGATCTTGGCGCCCCGGAAATGCTGCGCCACGTAGGCGCCGAGGATCTTGCCTTCCCGCACGTAGTCCAGCTGCCAGCCGAACGTCTCCGGTGAGGTGGGCGGGGAGTCCCAGCACGGGCAGCCCGAGGCGGCGAACACGTCGGGCACCCGCACCGCGTTCAGGAAGGATGTCACTGCCAGGTGCGGGGCGGTGCCGGCGGCGTTGAAGATCGCCAGGACGTTGTCCTGCTGCACCAGCTGGTGCACGATCGAGGGGGCCAGCGCCGGGCGGCCCTGGTCGTTGAGGTACTTGTAGATGATCTTGCGGTGGTAGATCCCGCCGTGGGCGTTGACGTAGCTGAAGTAGGCGGCCGACGCCGGGGCGATCTCGCTTGCGCCGGGCGCGGCGGCGCCGGTCAGCGGCTGATAGCTGCCGATCGTGACCGACCCGGACAGCACGCCCGGCGCGCCGGCGACCGGGGAGGGGGCGTGCCGGGGAGCTGAGCCGCACCCGGCCGCCGCCAGGGTTATGGCGGCGAGCCCGGCGGCAGCCACCAGCCTGGCCCGTGAGGATCGCGTCATCTGATGCCTACCTCCCGCTTGCCCGTTGCCGCCATGCGCCGCCGGCCGGTTGCCGGTGGGTGGCTGCCACCGGAGCCAAGGCCGGTGTCAGCCGCCTCGCAAAGTATGGTCAAAAACGGGTGCGACTGGCTTTAGTTCCTGCCTGGCAGGAACCTGCCTGGCAGGAACCTGCCAGGCCAGGCCGGGTTGTGACGCCATCTTCCCTGGCTGGGGCGCGGTGGCGGTATTGGCGGCTTCCGGCCAGGCATGTTCCTGCCAGGGTGAACTCATTGACCGGGTAAATCGCCCACGCTCAATCTTGTCCCGTGGCCCTGGCCGAACCTGGTCAGTGGCGTGCCTTCGTGGCCGCGCCCTGGGGCCGTGCCGGTTTCGCTGACTGGTGAGGGATGGGTCATGACCTGGTCTGGCGCGGGTAGGGACGGCAAGAGGACGGGCGGGGCCCGCCGGGGCACGGGCCAGGCTGGGCTGCGGCTGTGGGTGCTGACGCGGCGGGGGCTGCGGCGTGGGCGGCGTGCGGCTGCTGTGGTGACCGTCCAGTCGCTGCTGGCTTCCTGCCTGGGGGCCGGTGACCGCGGTGGTGGCGGTGACGGCGGCGGTGACCGCGGCCAGTGCGGTGACCGCGGCGGTCCCGGCGAAGGCGGCGTCGGGGTCGGTGCTGATCCTGGCGACGTCGGTGAATGGCGGGACCGCGAGCGCGGAATATCAGGCGGCGACAGCGCTCGGCTACACGGCGACTGTCGAGCCGGCGGCGACGTGGGACACGCTGACCACGGCGGATTTCCAGTCCTACAACGCGATCATCATCGGTGACCCGAGCACCACGACGTGCTCGTCCACGGTGCCGTCCGACGCGCTGTCGACGGCGGCGACGTGGGGCGCGGCGGTGACCGGGAATGTGGCGGTGCTGGGCACGGCGCCGGCGCTGGGCGGCGGGAACAAGCTGATCAAGGACGCGATCTCGTATGCGGCGTCGGGTAGCGCGACGGGCCTGTATGTGTCGCTGAACTGTGAGTATTCGGCGGCGGCGGCGGGCACGGATGTGACGTTGCTCGATCAGGTGGAGGGCGGGGGTTTCACGGTGACGGGGCAGGGCGGGAACTGCCCGTCGGCTGCGGGCACGGTGAACACGTGGGAGGCGCTGGCGCTGACCCCGTTCAACGGGCTCACCTCAGGCGATGTGGGGCCGTGGGCGTCGCCGGCGTGCTCGGTGCAGGAGACGCTGAATTCCTGGCCGGCGGGCCTGGCGGGGGTGGCGTACTACACCGGTGCCACTCCGGCGACGTTCACCGCCTCGGATGGCGCCACCGGGCAGGCCTATGTGGTGGCGGGTGTGTAGGTGCCGGTGGCCACGGCGCATCTGGCGATGTCGATCAATGGCCAGGTGCCAAGTCAAGCAAAGCTTCATCAACGCCGGAATCATCCTGGCGAGCGCGATCCCCGTCGGCGGCATCCTCGACGCCATCGCTGGTATCATCGGCCGTGCCCCAGAAGAAGTAGGGGCAGGTAGTTCGATACCGGATTCGACGATCATCGCGCACGGTGGTACGCGTGAGGTTCTTTACCCGCCTGGCGAGGTGTTTTCCGGCACGCAGGGCCGGACGATTGAGGAGGCGGGCCAGGGCGGCAGTCCTCTGCCGACCGAGGATGCCACCGAGATCGGTATGCGCATCGCTTCTGCAAGCCCGGGCCCTTGGATGGTCTTCCTAGAATCGGACGGGGGGATGGGCGGGGACAGCGTCATCGTTGTGAGTGAAAGCGACAGCGAAGCCGACATATACCTGTGGCTGGGCCCGGACCTCGCGCCATCTGAGATCTTCGTCTTCGTGGCTGAGGCGCGTCAGGATCTGCCCGCGCTCCTGGCGGCCATTCGGTAGCAGGACACGGGGCAGGGCTGGCAGGCTGGTGCGCCCTGCGCCGCTTGCGCGACGCCTCACGAGGTCGCGCCGCGTCAATTTCCGACCTCGCGTCATGGAATGCCAGCGAAGTCTGGCGCTTCGCATGGGACGACCGGACGGATCCGTATCTCATGTTCGGTGAGACTGCATGGGTGATCAGTATGCCTACCGCCGTGGAGCGTCTGGGGATCTAGATCAGGAGGTTTACTTCCTTGAGGGGACACTGCTGCGGCCGCAGGTGATCGCTGGTTCGTTTGAGGACTTCATGGTGAATGAGTTTCTTCGTAATGCCCGTGATCCGTACGACGAGCTCACGATCGAAGCAGTGCAGCGTCGTGGGCCGATTGACATGGGCAACCATTGGGTCTATGTGCCATCTATTGCGCTCGGCGGCACCGAGTCGATTGATAACGTCATCGAGATGCCGGCAGTCACGGCCATGACTTTCGCCGGCGACGTGGCTAGCGCGCTGAGGGCATCGCGGCCCGGGACTTCTCCGACGGGGGTGACGTCGTGGACGGATGACCACGGCCGGGCGCGCTTGAAAGTCGTATTCGCCTGAGCTGAGGGCCCGCCGCCGTCGTCGTCCGATATCAGTGACGACACGACGGTCCAAGGCGTGAATTTCAGTGACCCTCAATACCCCGGGTGTTGTGCTGACCGTTGCGTGTCCTGCTTGCCTCCGTGCTGGTGCGCGGGTTCGACTCGCGCGGGTCTAGTGCCGCCTGGCTGCGAGCCGCATCGCGCGGTGGCTGTCGTCATGATTGCGCGATGCTTCCGGCCGTCCTGGTCCTCGTCCTCATGACCGATGCCCTGTCTTCCCTGGCCGTTCGCCTGTCCGTTTCGCCCGTTTCTCAGTTGCTGCCGTTCCACCACGCACCTATGCATCAAGATGATCATGGTGGCTCGGGTGGCTGCGGGCCGGGGCGGTCGGCTGGGGCGCCAGGGCCTGCCGGCGCGGCGGTGGTGCCCGCTGCGGTCGGCGCGGGGCGGGCCGGTGGCCGCAGGGTGGCTCGCGCCGTATGGCCGCGCTTGCGCGCGTCCTGGGCGCGCGGCGCGGCCGCGGCCGGATTGTTCGTTGCGTGCGCCGGTTCGCGCCGCTGTGATGCACGTGTTGGTGCGCGCGGGTTCTGCGCCGCTGTGATGCGCGGCGCGGCCCGCGCGGTTGGTGCTTGCCGTCGCGGTCGCGCCGGTTCGTGGTCTGCCTGCCTGGCCCGCGGCTGCCGCTCGCCGCCGTGCTTGCTGCCGCCATCCGTCGGCGCGATCACCAGGCTCGGTTCGCGCCTGGGCCGCTGTCCTGGCACAGTAGAAATCTGGGCCTGGGGAGGTGATGAGCAATGAGCGTGGCGCCCGCCGAGGTTGAGCGCGAGGAGGCCGGTCTGGATGCCGTGCCCGACCTGCCGTGGGTGACGATCGTCTGGAACGATCCGATCAACCTCATGTCGTACGTCACCTACGTGTTCCAGAAGGTGTTCGGGTACGCCAAGCCGAAGGCCGAGAAGCTCATGCTCGACGTGCATCACAAGGGCAAGGCCGTGGTGTCGGCA
>OFHD01000021.1_pt1 | contig 11867 bp, 12 predicted proteins | sample 1521941 | NCBI WGS metagenome assembly OFHD01 (sample SAMEA2468439, study PRJEB22500) | soil metagenome | biome: Glassland; feature: Farmland; material: Clay | place: Australia | collected 2013-01-31 | depth 0.55 m | reverse complement strand
GTCCTCACGCATGCCGTCCGCGGGGCTCGCCCGCGCCACTCGCTGCCGGGGCAGATTGACTCGCGGTGAGGGCATTCGTATCCTACGCGGCGTCAGAAGGCCGGCGACGGACCCGGTCGAAGCGAACGCCGGAGATGATCACGGCAGCGCAGTATGTGAACCGCCGCTGGTTGAGCGATCGAATGGCCGCCTTCTGAATGGTCGGCCCGTCCGCCAGGGGATCGGAAAAGGGTGCGCCGAGCTCGATTATGTCAGAGCCCGCCTTTTCCATCTCGGAAATAAGCTTCTTCGTCGTGGCAAGGTCCGGGTCGCCCGCCATGATATAGGGGATGAGCGCGGTCTCGTTCTTTTTCTTAAGCCTGCTGAACGTATTTTTTATTCTGGACATGTATCCTCTTTAAGATATATAAGCCGTCATTTCAGGCTTGCAAGCCTGCCCCCGAACGATTGAAATAGAGGGAATCCAGAGGTTTTTTTCGATCGACTCGCATTTTTTACAATTCCACCCCTTTTATCTTCGCTACCTGCATCACGTCCTTGTCCCCGCGGCCGGACAGGTTCACGATGATAACCTTGTCTTTGCCGAGTGTCGGAGCGAGCTTGAGACAGTAGGCCACCGCATGCGCGCTCTCGAGCGCCGGGATAATGCCTTCGAGGCGCGAGAGGAGATCAAAGGCCTCCATGGCTTCCTCGTCGATGGCGTAGGTATACTCGATGCGGCCCGAATCGCGCAAGAAGGAGTGTTCCGGCCCTACTGCCGCGTAGTCGAGGCCGGCTGATACCGAGTGCGTAAGCTCGATCTGGCCCGCATCATCCTGGAGCACGAAGGTCTTGGTCCCCTGCAATACGCCCAGGGAACCGCCGGCAAAGCGCGCCGCGTGCTTGCCGCGCTCGATGCCGAGACCTCCCGCCTCAACACCGTACATCTTTATGGATGCATCCTCGAGGAACTCGTGGAACAGGCCTATGGCATTCGAACCGCCGCCCACGCAGGCAATCAGCGCATCCGGCAGCCTGCCTTCGAGCTTCATGATCTGTTTCTTCGCCTCCCGGCCGATCACGGACTGGAAGTCCCGCACCATCATGGGGAAAGGATGGGGCCCGAAGGCGGTGCCCAATACATAATGCGTGCTCGCCACGTTCGTGATCCAGTCGCGCATGGCCTCATTGATGGCGTCCTTCAAGGTCTTGCTGCCGAGATCAACGGGCCGGACAATCGTGCCGAGGAGTTTCATGCGAAAGACGTTCAAAGACTGGCGGGCCACGTCGTCGGTGCCCATGTACACTTCGCAGTCAAGGCCGAACATGGCTGCTGCCGTTGCGGTCGCGACCCCGTGCTGGCCTGCGCCCGTCTCGGCGATCACGCGCGTCTTGCCCATGCGTTTGGCGAGCAGCACCTGGGCCAGGGAGTTGTTGATCTTGTGAGCGCCCGTATGGCAGAGGTCTTCGCGCTTGAGATAGATCTTCGCGCCGCCAAGATGGTCGGTGAGCCGCTTGGCTAAATAGAGGGAGGTGGGACGACCGATGAATTCGCGGAAATAGTAATCGAGCTCGGACTGGAACTCCCTGTCCTTCTTTGCCGCAAGGTAGGCTGCTTCGAGTTCAGCGAGCGCGGGCATCAGCGTTTGGGGGGCGGACTGCGCGCCGTAGAGGCCGAAGGGTCCTTTTTTATCCGGCATGCTCATGGCCGTGACGCCCTCCGAATCTCGGTAATAAATTTTTTCATCTTCGCATGGTCCTTGATCCCTTTTTCCCTCTCGACGCCGCCGGCCACGTCCACTGCGTACGGCTGGACGAGTTTCACGGCCTCAACCACGTTCTCCGGCGTCAGTCCGCCGGCAAGGATTATTCTTCCAAAGGTCTTGGCAACCACGGCCAAATGCCAGTCGAAAGTCGCGCCCGTGCCGCCCCGGGCGCCGTCACGGTAGCTGTCGAGAAGCAATGCGCTTACATGGTAATGCGCCATATGCTTGAGGCTCTCCTTGTCCTTGACCTGGAAAGCCTTGATCACCCGGGTGGCGAAGCGCTCGCAAAATTCCGGGCGTTCGTCACCATGGAATTGAAGAACCTTGACGCCCGTGGTGAACATGATGTCGCGGATCTTTTCCTCACGCTCGTTCACGAAGATGCCGACGGGCACGACAAAGGGAGGGAGCTGTTCGATGATCTCGGCCGCTTTTTCGGGCTCGATACAGCGGGGACTCTTCTTGTAGAAGTTGAACCCCAGTGCGTCCGCCCCGGCATCGGCTGCCGCAAGAGCGTCATCGAAATTCGTTATGCCGCATATTTTTATTTTGATCATAAAATCCTCTTTCTCACGCGGAGCTTGCTATATTGCAGTAGCCAAGCTCCAATAAGAAAGGCTATACTCACTTTCTAGATTTGGAACCAGCTGGCGAGTTGGTAAATCCAAACCATTGAAAGGAGCATAGCCGTGAATAAGATTAAACCAAAACGAACCAAAGTAGTCAATGGAAATGTTCTTATTGCAACGATTGACGGCGGCAAGGACAAACATTACGGATACTATCGCTGTCCTGACGGCACCGAAGGAGAATCTCTTCCTTTTTGGAACAACGGGCGAGGCTTTCAGGAGTTCTGGGAGCGCATCTCTTCGGCAGCGACTGCCCACGGCTTTGAAGAAATCATTGTTGGCTTTGAGTCCACCGGTCCGTATTTGGAGCCCCTGGTCCAGTTTCTCAGAAGCAAAAAAGGCGTTCGACTGGTCCAGGTCAACCCGATGCATACGAAGCGGCTGAAAGAGCTTTCCGGCAACTCGCCGCTCAAGACGGATCGGAAGGACCCGAAGGTCATTGCCGACATTATTACACTTGGCCATGCTCTGACCGTGGTGATTCCCGAAGGCGCGGCAGCTGAGCTTCGGAGACTCACTCAAGCGCGCGAGCGGACGACGGCAAGCCGCACCCGGTTGCTGAATCAAATGCAGAGCCTGTTGGTGCTCAGCTTTCCTGAGTTTCTGCAGGTGATGAAAGATATATCGACTGCGAGCGCCCGGTATCTGTTGCAGCACTACCCGACGGCGCAGGATATTGTCGGGCTGGGAGAGTCCGCTCTTGCTGCCGTGCTCAGAAAGGTCAGCCGGGGGAAGCTCAGAGAAGACCGTGCCAGGGCGCTTTTTGAAGCCGCGAACGAATCCGTAGGCATTCAAGAAGGCCGACACAGCATGCTGCTTGAGATCAGGATGCTGCTTGACACCATAGCGAGCTATGATCGATTTATCGACCAGGTTGAGACCGAGATGGAGCGGCAGTTGAAACTGATCCCTTACAGTCACATCATTTTGTCGATCAAAGGCATTGGCGCTGTCACCGCTGCCGGCCTGATTGGCGAAGTCGGAGATTTCACCAAGTTCAAAACCATCTCCGAGGTTATGAAACTTGCAGGTCTTGATCTGTACGAAGTCAGTTCGGGCAAGCACAGGGGCAAGCTCCGCATCTCCAAACGCGGCAGATCGCACATCCGAAAGCTTCTGTACCTCGCATCCCTGAGCGCCGTAAAAAAGGGCGGCGTGATGCATGCATGGTATCGACGAGCCCTTGATCGGGGCATGCAGAAGACCAAGGCCTTGGTGGCGGTCAGCCGGAAGTTGCTGGGACTTATATATGCGCTGGTTCGTGATCATAGTGTGTACGTGGATAATTACGAGCAACAGAAACCGATTTACCAGGAGGCTGCTTAACTGATACGATTGTTGCGTGTAAACGGGGAGATTATCGTCCGCGCCATCTAAGGCGGCCATGCCGACCTTCTCGCAGAGCCTACATAACTCCCCGTTTGCACCTTATTTCCAATAAAGCAAGATCAGGGCTCTGTCGAGACCCTTTAAACCAGAGTTGGATAAGGTGCCGCACTCACAATCATTACTCAGAAGCATTACCTCTTTTAAAAAGTGCTTGACTAAAACAAACCAGGCGCGGAGGACGCAGAGATGAAACAAAACCCTTAAGTCTCGGTTTTTTAAACCGGAATGTCTATTAGCTTTTCTCTGCGAACTCCGCGCCTCTGCGAGAAAAATTCCGTGCTTGCTTCACCTGAAATCATACGGTCCCTTCGTGACCACGGGCTGCTCCGCGAAATTCTCCACGGGCGGAGGCGACGTGGTTTGCCATTCGAGCGACGCCGCTTCCCAGGGGTTGTCCCCGGCCTCTTTGCCGGCGAAGAGCGAACGGATCAGGTTGTAGAACATGATGATGAGGCCCATGGCCAGGACCCAGGACCCGATGGTGGAGACCAGGTTCGGGCCGTTGAATTTCGGAAGGTAGTCGTAATACCTGCGGGGCATCCCTTCCCAGCCCAGGACGAACATGGAGAAGTAGAGCATGTTGAAGCCGATGAACAGGAAAAAGCAGGCCAGTTTCGCCAGGTGCTCCTCGTACAGCCTGCCGGTGATTTTGGGGAACCAGTAGTGCAGACCGGCAAAAAAGCCGAACGCGGCCCCGCCGAACATCACGTAGTGGAAGTGACCCACGATAAAGTAGGTGCCGTGAACGTGCAGGTTCGTGGCAAGGGCCCCCTGCACGAGCCCGGTCAGACCGCCTATGGAGAAAAGAAAAATGAAAGCGAGCGTATAGAGCAGCGGCGCATTCATCCTGATCGAGCCTTTGTAGAGGCTTGCGATCCAGTTGAAGACCTTGATCCCGCTCGGCACGGCCACGAGGAACGTGAGCAGCGAGAAGACCACGCGGGCAGTGTCACTCATGCCGCTGGTGAACATATGGTGGCCCCAGACGAAGTATCCGATGAATGCGATGGCCAGGCTCGACGCGGCGATGAACGAGTACCCGAAAATGTTCCTGCGGCTGAACACGGGGATGATGTCGGTGACCGCGCCCATGGCCGGAAGGATCATGATATAGACCGCCGGGTGCGAGTAGATCCAGAACATGTGCTCGAAGAGGATAGGGTCCCCGCCTTTGGCAGGATCGAAGAATCCCACGCCGAAGAATCGCTCGATGATGATCAAAATGAGCGTGATGGCAATAACCGGCGTTGCCAAAAGCTGTATCCACGAGGTGGCGTAGATGGACCAGGTGAATAAGGTCATGCGTTTCCAGGTCATGCCGGGCGCCCGGAGCCGGTGGATCGTGGTGAGGAAGTTCATGCCCGTGAGCGTTGATGACAAGCCGATCAGGAATACCCCGAATACTGCCAGCGAGATGTTCGTGTGGGTCCGGATGCTGTAGGGAACGTAGAAGGTCCAGCCCGTGTCCGGCGGACCTCCACCCGTAAAAAGCGAGGTGATGATGACGGCGCCTCCCATGATGAACAACCACCACGACAGGATGTTGATCTTGGGGAACGCCACGTCCCGCGCGCCTATCTGGAGCGGCATGATGAAGTTCCCGAGGGAAGCGGGGATGCCGGGAATGATGAAGAGGAAGATCATGACAACGCCGTGGACGGTGAAGAGGGCGTTGTAGGTCTGGGCGGAGATGATGTGCATGCCCGCGCGGATCAGTTCCAGGCGCATGGTAAGGCCGAGGCTGACGCCGACAGCAAAGAAGCTGAGCGTCGAGATCAGGTAGAGCAGGCCGATCCGCTTATGGTCGGTCGTGAAAATCCAGCCGAAGATGCCGGGGTATTTCGTCTTGGCGTGATAGAAGCTTGCTTCCATAAACTCGTCACCTCAAGGGGATTTTTCCGCGATGGACGCAGAGAAAACAGCGTGCTCATTTCCTTCCGAAGCATAACGGCGTTATTTCATTCCTTGCCGGTACTTCTTCGTTGTTTTCAGAAGATAAATAAGAAAAGCCCCCAGGAACAGGACCATTACGGTCCCCGTCACTTTCAGAATGTTGAAGACATAGGATTTCTTGAGCGGATCGTAACTGAAGCAGTATTGGATCACTCTCCGGGTTGTGCCGATCCTGCCCTGGGCGGCCTCGTTCAGGGCCATGGTCACCTCGAACGGAAGGAACGTGAACCCTTCGAGGTAGCGCACGATCTTTCCTCCGGGAGCGATGACGACGAGGGTGACGGGATGCGAAAACTCATCGCCGTCCCGCTGGAACTTGAAGCCTATGGAGTCCGTGAATTTCCTGATGTTCGCGGCGTCTCCGGTCAGGAATTTCCAGTCATCCGACGGAAAGGGTCTGCCGATGGCCTTTAGGTAATTGACCTTTTTTTCCCGTGCGATCGCCGGCGTGTCTTTTTCGTCGAAACTGAGCGTGATCACCTGGAAATCTTTGCCGGGCTTCACGAGTTCAAGCCGGCCCAGGACCCGCGCCAGGCCCATGAGCAGCAGGGGACACTCGTGCATGCAGCCAAGATAAACGGGCGCGATGATCGTGGGCTTGTTGATCAGATTTTTCAGGTCTACCTCTTTACCGTTCTCATCGGTAAATACGGCGCCTGGCGGAAGGTATTGGCCCGTTTTTTCATCGAGGGTTATGTCCGCTTTCGAGGCCTCGGTTCCATGCCCGAAGGCGGTGCCTGCCGCCAGGAAGGCGGCCAACACGGAGATGACGAGAAACATCGGTCTCACGAATTATTCTCCCTATAATGATGACGTCCTTAGCTTGTAATTGAAATATGGGTACCAGGGTATCGAGTCGAAAATATCGTGCTTCAAGCATAGCGTAGAATCATAAAAAAAGTCAAGTAACTTGGACGGTTTTATTTTATCGAATACCCAAGTCGTTTTCTTTATGCTATATTCTAAAATAGTATGCTCAATGCCCTGTCCCTCTTGAATACCCGCGGAAAAAAATCATGAATATCCTGATCATCAGCACGAACCGGGCCGTCTCCCCGATGCCGGTAATGCCGATCGGAGCGTGCATCGTGGCGGAGGCCGCGGAGCGCGCGGGCCATTCCGTTACGCTGGTGGACCTCATGTTCTCCGCGGACCCGGTCAGCGCAATCGAGGCCGCCCTGGGGCGGGCGAAGTATGACCTCGTCGGGCTCTCAATCCGGAATATCGACAACAATGATATGTACGGGACCGTGTTCTATATAAACGAGCTTGCGCCTCTTGTCGATGCGGTCCGAAGGCGTACGGATGCGGCTATTGTCCTGGGCGGGGCGTCCCTCACGGTCATGCCCGAGGAGATCCTGCGCGCTGTCGGAGCGGACTGCGCCGTGATCGGAGACGGCGAGGTGACGTTCCCCCGGCTGCTACAAAGGATGGCGCGACACGAGCCGTGGGAAGACCTTCCGGGCATCGCTTTTCTGAGGGACGGGGCATTTAGAATAAATCCGCTGTCTCTCGCCTCCTCTATTGAATGCGCTGCTCCGGCGTATCATCGCTGGACGGACCAGCGTGCATACCGCCTGCACCTCTCCACTGTCCCGGTTCAGACCAAGATCGGCTGTCAGTTCCAGTGCGTGTACTGCACCTACCGCAAGATAGAAGGAAGCGCCTACCGGCTCTCTGACCCGGAGTGCGCGGCCGATGCAGTCTCGCGGCTTGCGGCATCAGGGCTCCGGGACATCGAGTTCGTGGACAGCGTGTTCAATGCGCCCTACGAACATGCCCTGGCCCTCTGCGATGCGCTTGCGCGGAAGAAACACGGAGCGCGGCTGCAGAGCCTGGAACTGAACCCGCGCTTCTTCGATGACGGGCTGGTGACGGCGATGGAGCGCGCCGGTTTCAGGGGCATGGGCGTTACCGTGGAGAGCGCTTCCGACCCGGTGCTCCAAAGCCTTCGGAAGGGCTTTACCGTTCGTGAGGTTCGCCATGCAGCCGAAGTGGTGCGCAGGCATAGCCTGCCCTGCGCCTGGATCTTTCTGCTCGGCGGGCCAGGAGAAACCCGTGAAACGGTAACGGAGACGCTCCGGTTTGCTGAGACGGCGATCCGGCCGCAGGATGTGGCGTTCTTTAACATCGGGATACGCATCTATCCCGGAACAGGGATCGAATCCGTTGCGAGACAACAGGGAGTTCTCACGCTCCCCCCCGGAGAAATGCTCGCGCCCGCGTTCTACCTGTCGCCCGAGGTAGACGCAGCGTGGATCAGGGAGCGGGTAAAGAATTCCATGAGCAGCCGCATGAACTTTATGAGTGTCGATTCCTTCAGTTTCCCTTATCTTCCTCTGATCCACCGCATGGGGTATCGGCTTGGCCTCAAGCCCCCCCTCTGGCGATACACCCGCTTCATCAGACGCGGGCTCAGGTTTGCGGGGCTGGATGTGTAAGAACACGAAAAGTAAGAAGTAAGGAGTTAAGAAGTAAGAAGAGAGGGATTTTTTCTATGAATCCGAGTTCCGCGCATATTGCCTCATTTGCAGTAGCAACGCCGCCGTACAGTCTCGGCCAGAGCGAGCTCGAACAGCTCGCGCACAAGCACTATAGCAAGAGGTTGAGTTCGCGGAGCATGTCGCTTCTTCGCGCCCTGTTTTCCCATCCGAGCATCAAACAACGGAGCTTCGCAGTCGACAATGTCGAAAGCCTTGTGGACGAAGACCCCGACGCGCGCGTTGCACGGTTCACGCACTGGTCCGTGGAGCTCTCCGCCCGGGCGATCAAACAGGCGCTTGAGCAGGCCGGGATCAACGCCGGCGACGTTGCCGGCCTGGTCGTCAACACGTGCACCGGCTATCTCTGCCCGGGGATCTCGACCTACCTGATCGAGAGGCTCGGTCTCCCGCGCAGCGTGCATGTGTACGACCTGGTCGGGAGCGGATGCGGCGGCGCCATACCGAATCTTGAAATTGCCGAGTCTTTGCTTAAGCGCAACGGGGGCGGGCCGGTCGTGAGCGCCTCGGTCGAGATCTGCACCGCGACGTTTCAGATGGACGACGACCTGAGCCTGCTGCTTTCGAACACGCTCTTCGCAGACGGCGCCGCGGCGGCCGTACTCTGGACGAAACCTTCGGGATACGAGCTCGTCGCCTCGGCGAGCCGGTACGTGCCCGAGCAGCGCGATTCCATACGCTATGTGCACAAAAAGGGCCGGCTTCATAACCAGCTCTCGCTCAAGCTGCCGGGCCTGGTTGGAAAGGCGGCGGCGCAGGTGGTGGCCGACGTGCTGGAGCCCCGGTCGCTCGCGCCCGGAGACATCAGGCACTGGGCGCTCCACACCGGCGGAGAGAAGATCATCAATGCCGTTCGGGACGAACTCGGCCTGTCGGAAGAGCAGGTGCGTCACACGCGCCGGGTATTGGCCCGGCACGGCAACATGTCGTCTCCCACGGTGTGGTTCGTGCTGCGCGAGATCGAGAACGAGGGGATCGCGCCCGGTGAATGGTGCATCATGGTCGCCTTCGGCGCGGGATTTTCGGCCCACGCGTTTTTGTTAAGAAAAACATGATGTGTTTACCCCAAACCGTTTGCCCCGTTAGAGAAAGCCGTCACGCCAAGGAGGGAGGACCATGAAACGACTTCCTTTTAACGCCTGTGATTACCGGTGCGAACATTGTCTGGCGACGGCGGACTGCGCCGTGTTCCAGAAGCTCCAGGAGCCTTCGCTGCAGGACTTTATCGGCAGCAATAACGGGAACGATTCCGCCGCGGTCCTTCGCGAGATCCGCGAATCGTTCCGGGAGACGGAAGCACGGATCAAGCAGAAGGCTCGTGAACTGGGGATCGATCTCGACGGGATCTCGGGCGGATCATCGGCTGAGGAAATCCGGGAAACATGCCTGCGCACCATGAATGATTCGCTGTATAAACGTTCCTATGATTTCACCATGCAGACGCACGAGTTTCTCCAGGCTGCGGAGCGCGTAGTTGACGGAGATGCAAAAGATTACTTTGATGATATCGCCTGGCATCATACGGTGGTAGTTGCCAAGGTCTACCGGACCGTGGGATGGAAAACTCATGAGGAAGGGGCGGTCGATGCTAAAAATTCAGCGGCCGTGGCTGTAAAATCATTGACCATCTGCATCATGGCTTTCGATTACCTCGCGTCACGGCATCCAGAAATCTCGGAAGAATGCGAAAGGCTGTCCGCTGCCGCCAGGCAGATAAAAGAAGAGATCAAGGAGCGAATCGGGCCTCGCAGCGGAGCGTAACGGTCCCAGCGAGTTTACGCGGCATACTCACCTTGAATCAATCCCGTCAACCGGGTATAATGCGCATGATGGCAAATCCTGAACATACCGAACACTGCATGGTCTGCGGCTCTCCTCTCGAATATCTGGACCACGGCCGGGAACTTGTCTGCACCTACTGCGGGAAAACCGCGCAGGGGCATATCAACTGTCCGGAAGGCCATTTCATCTGCGACGCCTGCCATGCCGGAGACGTCATGGCGATGATCGAGGCCGTTTCCTTTACCACGAAGGCGAAGGACCCGTTCGAGATAGCAGAGCTCATGATAGGGCATCCCGCTCTTCCCATGCTCGGCTGCGAACATGCCTTTATCGCGGCGGGCGCGTTTATGGCGGCGCCCAAGAACACTCCCTACGGGGCAGGGAAGATAAATGATCAGGGAATCAGGGGGGGCTTTGCCCGGACAACGAAACAGGCAGCAGGCGGCTATTGCGGACTGACGGGTGTCTGCGGCGTTGCACCCGCCGTGGGCGCCTGTTTTTCGATTTTTCTCGGCGCGCGGTGCGGCTCGGACACGGAGCAGAAAATAACGATGGATGCCGTGACGAGGGTCTCGCAGGCGATCACCGACCTTACCGGGCCGAGCTGCTGCAAGGCCTATGTGCGCGGTTCGCTCGATGTTGCCGTGAACATCTTTGCCGAGCGGTTCGGCATCGCGCTCCCGGCCGGGAAGTCCCCGGTCATCTGCAGGCACAGCGGAAAGCATCCGCATGGGTGCCGGGAAGAGAAGTGTCCCTATTTTAAGAAGGAAGAGAGTAGCGATGTTGCTGCAGATGCCATTTATCTGCCGATAACCGCCTGCCACTCCTGAAGGCCGGCATGGTAAGCCGTCCGGTCGGACGGTAAATAAATAATGAAACGATCGGCGCGCGGATATCATATCTGTTTAAACGCTACTTTTCGTTACTACCCCAAAAATCCCCCTTCGGGGTATGTACCGCGAAATCGTTATCATGTATTCTCAATGCCTGGATCACGCCGTGCAGAGGGTTTTCCCGCAAATCGTCCAGGGGATCCCCGGCGCCGGGGGACCGCCATTCGGGCTGAACGGGTGAAATCCATCGTCCCCGGGAAGTCCACCAAGAGCGACCTGCTCGATATGTTCGGAGCTCCTATGACCATCGCTTCGCGAGGCGAGATACTTACCCTCTCCTCGACCGCGATTATGGGAAAGCCCTTTTCAAACCGGTTTTCCTACAGACTCCGTGCCGATACGTTTTTCGCGCTGTTCCCGCCTGCCGATGAGTACCGCCGGGTCTATTATTATTATCACGCGGTCAGCTATAAATATCCCGTCTGGTATGTATTGTACTTCGGGGAGAACGGAAAGGCCAAGATTGACCGGCTGTGGGTGCTGGTGAACGAACAAACGGGGACTGTGGAGGATTATGCTTTCAAGCGGTATGGAGAGGACACGGTCTTCGGCAGGTTGCCCCAGGCAAAAGGAGACGGGTATGGCCATGAACAAAGCGCTTTGTTTTACCGTTATGCGGGTCGTAATCGCATCGTTGGCCGGCGGCCTTCTTAGTGGTTGCGGCGGCGCATACAAGAGCATCAGCGGTTCGGACAACTCGGCATTCTTTACGTCCGCGAGGTTTACTCACCCGCTCGATGAGGAACTTTTTCAGCCCCTTGCTTCAGGGACCTCGGGGACTTCGGAAACAGAACCCGCTCTGGTTGCGGTGGATCATTCCGCCGCCCTCGATCTCGAGCTTGTCCGGACAAAGGGCAGGGCGTCCGAGTCGCTTTTACCCGGCGAACAGGTCAATCTGAATGACACGATCATCACGGGACCGATCTCCATCGAAGAGGCGTTCTCCCTCAGCATGGTTTCGCTCGCGTTCAGGAA
>OFHD01000020.1_pt1 | contig 11879 bp, 11 predicted proteins | sample 1521941 | NCBI WGS metagenome assembly OFHD01 (sample SAMEA2468439, study PRJEB22500) | soil metagenome | biome: Glassland; feature: Farmland; material: Clay | place: Australia | collected 2013-01-31 | depth 0.55 m | reverse complement strand
GAGACAGGCTCTCGACCGTGAACCGCCCCGCCACCCGCACTTTGCGAGAGTCCTCGTAGGGCCGATCACGGAGGGTCTCTGTCTCCGCATGCCGTGCGATCACCGCATCGATTTCCTCCCGGGACATTCCCTCTTTGATGTCCGGATTGTTCGCGATCGACTTGAGCGTCACGTGCGGGACCCGTTCGTACACGAACCCCTTCCGTACATCGCCAGACACCGCCCCATCAGACGGAGGAAGTCCGGTCAGCTCAGCTTCTTTCCGCTGCCCCTCCCGGGAGTCGGCTAGCAGATAGTAAGGAAACCTCGCCCCCATAATCCGCTGCCGAGCTACAGAAGTTGAAAGGCCAGCATTCGTGCCTCTCTACGGGGGCTGGAGTTCGAGGGTGAGGCCGGTCTGGGCGAGGAACGCCTCGATGAGGGCGGGCCGGTACTGGATGCGCTTGAGCCGGTTCTTGATGATGACGGCGAGCTGGTCAACGTCGCGGGCGGCGAGATTGCCCAGGCCGTTCTTCATGTTCGCCCAGGCGCCCTCGGCCGGGTTGAGCTCGGGGGCGTAGGAGGGCAGCCGTACCTCGGTCAGCCAGCCGGAGCGGGCGCCGATGAGAGCGCGCATCGCGGCGCTGATGTGGGTGTTCAGGTTATCCCAGATCAGGATGACCGGGGCATGCAGTTCCTGGTGCGCGGCGGTGATCAGGTCAGCGTAGTCAGCTTCGGACATCGAGCGGCGCTCGCCCTTGCGCCCGCGGTGGATGCGGACCCGGTAAAACAGATGGCCCCGCGCGCCGGGCTTCAGGCACACCAGGCCCGCCACCGAGACCCGGCCCGAGCCCTTGCCAGACACCCTCACGATGGGGGTGTGCCCGCGGGGTGCCCAGGTCCGGGCCTTCGGCGGGCGCAGGTTCTGCCCGGCCTCGTCCTCGAAGCAGACATACGCCCCGGTCGCCGCCGCTAGCCTCGAAGCTTGACCCAGGTCCCGGTCCGCCACGCGGCGATCGCCTTCTCGTCCCGCTCGGCCGCCCGGTGGATGGGAACCTGCGGGGCGTAGCCGAGACGGTGCAGTAAATACGAGACCCCGCGCAGCGTGTAGCGGACGTGGAACAGCCGGGCGATCAGCGTCGCGACCCGGGCCAGCGTCCACCGCTGATCCTGGTCCCACCCCCAGGCGGCCGGGCCCCCTTCCAGCGCAGCCGCCAGCCGGGAAAGCTGCACCCCGCTCAGCCGGCACACCGCCCCACCAGGGCCTTTAGATGCCAGCGCCGCCTCGCCACCCGCCCGCAAGCGGCGCCGCCACTGGTAGGCCGACTTGGTGCTGACCCGCAGCCGGTGCGCCACCTGCACCGCACTGACATCGTGCTCAAACATCCGCGCGGCCTGCAACCGCACGCTCTCACGCCTGGCCCGTCCAGCAGCGGTCAGGCCACCACCATCTGGCCGGGTAGCCCCGGTGCATTGCTGCACCGGGGCCCCCTCAGGACCGCGCGTGCACGTCATCCGCGCACGCGGCCCAAGCAAGCCGCTCGGGCGGTTCAGGCCTTCTGCTGCACCACGGTGTGTCCCGCCAGCCGGGGCGGATGCTTGCTCCGGTGGCAGGTGGCGTGTACGAGGTGTGTTCGGCTGCCGCGCGCGGCGCTGGGCGTGTCGTGGTGGACCAGGTAGTCCGCCGTGATCGCCTTCCTGGTGACCCACAGGAACCAGTGTTCCCAGCCCTGGGGGGACTGGGGCGGCTGGTCTGGGGTCAGCAGGTTCTCCCCGCACAGGCTGCACCGCCCGTCCTGCCTGGACAGCAAGCGCACGGTGTAGGAGTCCAGCGGGGGTTTGACCTTCTGGCGACGGTGCGCCCAGTACCCGGCCAGGGCGGGATCATCGGGGGACGCCCCGCCTTTGACCAGGGTGTGCCGCACGATCTGGGTCCAGGCCGGTTTCGGCAGGTAAGCGCCGGTGTCCCGGTCGCCGAACACCCACCGGTCGTTCCTGAACTTTATCTAGAGCCTTCGAGTCGATCATGGCTGTGACCTGGGCGGCTGCGCCGAGGTCAGTGTCGTCGGCGCAGCCGTCTGGGGGTCTTCGGTCACGGGTCAGCAGGTCTGATCGTTACCGAAGAGCGACGCGGCTGGTTGGTGTGTGGCCGTGTTGCGGCAGTTGGGCTGGGGGATGAGCGACGGTCGCCGAGGGCTTGCTCGAGCTGGCGCCGCAGTCGCTGGTTCTCTTCGGTCAGAGTCCGGTTGCGTTCCAGGGCGGCTTCCAGCCGTGTGCGGAGCGAGGAGTCCGAAGCGCGCTGGTGTGCTGGGAGGGGCGGGGATGGTGCCCGGCGGGTCGCGTCGCGGAGTCGTTCGATCTCGGCTCGGATGCCGGGCTGGGCGTAGAGCCAGGAGCGCGACACTCCGGCTGCCTGAGCGACGGAGCCGAAGGTGACCGGGGTTCCGGCGCGGTCGAGTTCGCGGAGCGCCTGGATGGCCTTGGCCCGGGTCAGTTCGTGTCGTTGCCTGGCTGCGGCGATGAGCGGCGCGGTGTTGTCAGGACGCATCGGCTGCCTCCCGGTGGCCGGTGCCGTCGCTGTCTTCCAGGCTGGCGATGATTTTGCTGAGGTTGCCGGCGACCTGCCGGTTCATCTCCGCCATCCGGGCTTGGCCGCGAGCCTCGGCCGCGGAGATGATCTGCAGCGTCTGCCGGTGCTGCTCACGGTGGCGGGGCAGGAACTCGGCAGTGGTGATGAACATCGGGCAGGTCAGACACGAGTTCGCATGCGGGCAGGTCTGCACCAGCGGCAGCCCGCAGTAGCCGTTGGGCAGCGCCTGGGTAGCGCGGGAGACGCGCTGCTTGGCCCAGGCGGCTTCGGCCAGCGGTCCGGCCGGGTCCAGGCTGACGGTCTCGCCGTGGGAGTTGACCTTGCGGGCGGCCTCCCAGTGCTTGCGGATGGTGGTGTCGGCGAGCCGGGCGTAGTGGGATGTCATCAGGTGCGAGTCGTGGTCGAGGATCCGGCGGACGACTTCCTGGGGGACATCGCGGTTGATCAAACGTGTCCCGAGGGTGTGCCTCCACTGGTGGGGCGTGATATGAACCCGTCTGCCGTCGTTACCCGGTTTGTCGCGGACGTCGATGCTGGCAAGCCAGCGCTTCAGCGCGGCCCGGTAGGTGGAGCTGGCTGTCGGCATGTCGCCGCGGGGGTTGGTCTTGGTGCGGGGGAACAGCACGGGGTTTCCTGCTGGCCAGCGCTCCAGCAGGCGCTGCTGCCAGAGCGTGATCTGCTGCTGAAGCTCTTCGCCGATGGGGACCAGAGCCTCCCGATTCATCTTGTGGTTGAAGTACCGCAGGTAGGGGGCGCCGCCGGCGTCGGTGACGACGCAGTCGCAGGGCAGGCGCAGCGCGTCGGTGATCCTCAGCCCGCAGCGCATCAGGATGAGCGTGACCAGCCGGTGGGCGGGGCTGGGCCACCGGTCCAGGCTGGCGGGGTGCTCGACCTGGGACATCACGTATTCCGGCAGGGCACGGGGCAGTCGCGGGCCGGTCTGGGGGAAGTCCTCGGAGTAGAACATCGCCGTTGCCGGGAGCGAGTCATCCCAGCCGTGCTGGCGGATGGCCCGGAAGAACGCGTTCAGCCCCCGGACGAACTTGCCGTGATTCTCTGTGCCCGCCATCGTGGCGTGCAGTTCGGCAAGGTAGCGCTCCAAGACCGCCCGGTCGATCTGGTCCAGACGGTCAATGCCAGTGCCCGGTGAGGCGAGGAACGTCCCGAACGAGGTGATCGCAGCAAGGCACGGCACCGTGCTGCTGGCGCTGCGGCCGCTGCTGAACCGCCAGCGGATCCACCGTTTGGCCAGCTGTTTTAGCCACGGCTGGGGAATGCGGCCAAAACGCAGGCGGGCGGGACCATGGCTGATTCCGAGGTTGCGCAGCCGCCAGACATCGCGGGGGTATTCGACGTCCCAGCCGCGGCCGTAGGCGAGCTGCTCGACCTGGCGGCGTGCGTAGATGAGCAGGGCGTGTTCCGACTTGGCCGATTTCCTCGCGTGTCTGGCGTGTTCGCGGGCCCAGGCCTCTTCGGTCCGGTCCAGCAGTGATGTCACGTCCTGGGTGGCCAGGAACCTGGTGGCCTGCTGGACCCGGCCAGGCGCGGTCTTGACCCGGCCCTCCTCGTGCCGGCGCTGCAAGGCGTACTGGATCTCCAGCCGCAACTGGGGCCGCAGCGGCCGCAGGTCGAAACGTTCACCGGTGGTGCGCAGCTCGCCTTGCTCCTGCCGGGAGCCGGTGAACCCACGGGCGGCGTGGCCGCCGAACTCCGGGTCTGTCGTGGCGATGAATTCTTCGAGGTCCGGCCGGCCGTGCCTCTTCCACCGCTGGGCGTGCGAGCTGCACAATCCGTAGACGCGTCCGGTGCGCCCGCAGCCATCAACGCGGCATGGCGGACCGCCGAAGATCGGGTCCTGGGGATCGAAAACCAGCACGTCGGAGCGGAACTCCGGCCGGACGGCGCCCATCAGTTTCTCCAGCAAGCCCGGCGGCGGTGCCGGTGCCGGCGCGTCCGCTGCCGCGACGGCTGCCGAAGGCCGGTCGATGCCAGTGCTCATCCCTTAGCCCTCGTCCTCGAAAACGTTCGCGGTCAGCCGCACTTTCACCTGGTGGCGGCGGGAAGCCGCGCACAGCCACACGATCCCGCCGCTCATCTGGTGCTCGCGGTAGTCCTCCAGAGCCAGCGCCCGCCGCCAGGCGCCGAACACCTCCCGCACCCGCGCCGCCGGGGCCAGGCCGCTGACCCGGCCGACCAGCACCGACCCGGCCGGCCCGACCGTCCAGGCGATGACCGGCAGGTCCTGGCAGGCGCCCAGGATCGCGGCCAGCTCGGCGGCGGCCCGGCGCTGCCACAGCGCCCGCTCACCCTGGCTGATCCAAGAGCCGCTCACCAGGTCACCTCGGTCCCGGTGACGCTGAACCAGCCTGCGGCCTCCAGCGTCCTGCGGGCATCTTCGGCGGTCAGGTGGCCGTAAATCGCGGATGTGGTGGTCACCGAGGAATGGCCAAGCAATTTGGAGACGACCTCGATCGGGACACCGTCGCGCAGCATCCGGGTCGCGGCCGAATGGCGCCACCAGTGCGGGTCGAAATCGATCCCGGTCCGCCGCCGCAGCCTCTTCACCAGGTCGTACACCGCCGTATACGAAAGCGCCCGGCCGCGTGGCCCGGCGAACAGGTTGACGAACAGGTAGTCGGAGTCCAGGTCGCCGTACTCAGTCGCGAGATAGTCCGCCCACAGCCTGATCAGCGGGGCACCTACGGGGACGGTGCGCTGCTGTCGCGATTTGGTACGAGCGCCGTTGGCGTTGGCCCGCGGGACGATCGTGATCGTGCGGTCCGCCGCGGCGACGTCCTCATGGCGCATGCCGAGGGCTTCACCGACCCGGACGCCGCTGTCATAAAGCAGGGCACAAAGGAAGCGGTCCCGCAGGTGCTCGCAGGCGTCCAAGATGGCCTGCGTTTCGGCTGCCGTGAGAATCCGCGGCAGCTTCGCCGGGGCCTTCAGCGCGATCGTGCGCCGCGGCTGAAGCTTGCCCTTGCTGACGTGATGCAGAAATGGCTTCCACCCGCCACGCTGCCCCGGCTGCCAGGTGACCAGCAGATCACCCACGTCGACGCCGTGCCGGGCCTGATAGGCGTAAAACGCCGACAACGCGGCCAGCTTCCGGTTCACCGTCGCCGCGCACACGTGCGCCTGCACCGACGGAAGCACCGCGACCTCACCGGATCGCCCGGACGGGGGCAGCCGCAGCCAGGCCACGAACTCGCCGATGTCTTCCAGCCGCACCTCCCGCCAGTCCAGGCCCCGGCGGGCAAGAAAAGCCCAGTAATCCTTCAGGTCGTGGGCATAGCCCTTGATCGTGTTGGGGGACCGCTCGATATCGGTGAGGTAGGCCAGATAGCGCTCGACCGGCTCGACCGGAACGTCGTCATCCCCCAGGACCGTCCACGAACCCACCCGGGACGCGGGCATCGCCACACGCTGAACCTGCATTGCTCCTCCACTTGATCCACGTACTGGACAAGCGGGAGATAACCACGTCCGCCAGGCAGATCGCAGGGCCTCACAAGCCCGTGGTGGACGTGGAAGACAAGATCAGAGAGGCCCTAGATAATGAACTTATCGAACTTCCGGAAATACCGGTCGACGATCCAGTGTTTCGACTTGTTGCGGTGGTTCCAGCACGCCCATTTGTACGTGAGCTTCCACAGGTAGTCGGTCAGGGCAGCGAATACCCTGGTCGACACCACCGTCCGGTAAAAGGCGACCCAGCCCCTTACGATCGGGACTATCTTCGCCAGCACCGCCGCGACGTTGGCCCCGCGGAGTGCGCGGAACTCCTTCGCAAGCCGTTCCCGGAACCTCTTGATGGCCGTGGCACCCGGTTTGATGAACAGCTTGCCGTTAGGATAGCGGCGGAGATTAAATCCGAGAAAATCGAAACCCTCAGAAAGGGAGACGATCCGGGTCTTGGCTTCATTGAACGCCAGCCCCCTCGGCTCCAGCCACCCGGCCAGCCGCGCCTTGATCTCGTCGGCCTGCTGCCTGGAATGACAGCACACGACCAGGTCATCAGCATATCTAGTGAGCGCCGGGCTACCGCGTCTCAGCTCCCCGGTTTGAGCGTCGGAGAGTCGGTAACGGACGCCCGCGGCCTCCTCCAGCCCGTGCAATGCGATATTCAACAGCAAGGGCGAAATGACACCCCCCTGGGGGGTGCCCTCCCAGGTCGGAGCGAACCCTTTCCCAGCCTCGAAAATACCCGCTTTCAGCCACCCGGCGATCATCGCTTTCGCGGGGAAATCGCCGAGCATTTCCAGCAGGTGCTCATGGCTGATCTTGTCGAACGCTTTCGCCAGGTCGGCATCTAGTATCCATACCCTTTTGGATTTCCCGTGCAGGGTGCAGAACAAGGATTCTATCGCGTCGTGGCAGCTGCGGCCCGGCCGGAACCCATACGATCGGGGCTCAAACTTGGCCTCCCACTCAGGCTCCAGCGCATTACGCACCCGTGCCTGATGACACCGATCCGCAATTACCGGAATTCCGAGCGGGCGCATTTTTGCCTTATTACTGGCTTTCGGTATATACACCCGCCGGACCGGGGAAGGCCGATGCGAGCCGATGCTGGCGTGCACCTGCACCGCCATCTCAGCCCGTGCCTGGCTGGTCAACGCGACCAGCCCGTCAATTCCCGCGGTCCTGCGGCCCGTGTTGCGCTGCGTCACCTGCCGCACGCTACATAGCGTATTAGCCCAGCTCCGCAGCATTAGCTTCTGCACGTTCCTGGCCGTAGGCCAGTCACCGTCCCGCACCGCCTTGAAGATCCGCCCGCGCAGCCGCCGTACCTGCTCCTCCTGGTGCCGCCAGTTCACACGATCCCAGGCGTCACCGTCGAATGAGGACAGGCCATCAGGTCCGTTCACCGAAGTGTCCAACTTGCCCATCAGTTCCGGCATTTACCCTCGCTTCGCTTCAAAGGCCCACCTGCCCACGTCAGCTCCCTTGCGGGCCGGGCACACCGTCCCGTATCCGGCCAGTTATGCGGGACGGCCGGCGGAGGAGCCGGCCATTGCGTCCCGTTTTCCTGTTCCCTTTCAGGCGCCGGCATTTGCTTCTTGGGCACCCTGTCCCACTGGGGAATTCCGCTTCCTTTACAGTCGGCCTACCAGAGCGCATGATGCGCCCTGGACCCCAGCCGGGGTTTACACGTTCCGCACACGTGAGACGCGGCCGGGGTGGGTGCCCTCTGTGCCCCGGGGCAGTGGTGTCCCTCCCAGCCGGGCAACATCCCCAGCCAGGCACGTGCGCTTTCCAGCGGCCAGCCCTAAACCCCGCCAAAGCTTCCACCTGCGAGGCTCGAAATCACGAGACATCAGTCAAGGGTTCAATCATTCACCCGTCCGGCCTTCTTCTCGCCCGTGGTCCCCGGGTGGCGCGGGAACCCTTCGGCTTTCCCCCGAGCTCAGCACCCTGCCGTTACCGGCAACGCACCTCGGGGCGAAGACAGGTCATACGGACACAGACCCAGGGCTACACCATCGGCATAACCGAACCTCCTTCGTACAGCCCACTCACCTTGTGCGACCTCGTGTCGCAATGCCGCCTTTCGGCCGCCCGGCATCCGCTTGATGGGCACCCTGTCCCGCCACGGGGATTCAGCCTTCCGGAGGGTCGGGCCGGGGCGCAGTGCTGGCCTTGCGGCCAGCCCGTTTCCCCGACCCGCCCGCCGAACCCGCCGTGCGCCTCTCAGCGCAACGGGCTCTCCACGTGTCGTACCACCGGCTCAACCGCGCACGGCGGTTGCCGGGTCCGGGGTCCATGGGGTTGGTATCTTGCTGCCGCGGTAGCGGTAGCGGGTCACCGCGACACTGGATGCGCCGGTGAACACGACCCCGTTACAGGCGAACCTCCACCCTTTGTCGCAGAAGCGACGGCGGAGTTCTTTCATCCCAAGCCGGTTCTTGCCCTTGTACTTGGCGCGTATCCAGCGCATCAGCCGCGACCAGGCGTGGCTGTCGATCGCGTCGAACACGTCCTTGGACACTCCGTGCCTGAAGTAGTTCGCCCACCCCGCCAGCAGCCGGTTGAGGCTGGTGATCACCTCGTCCAGGCCCATGTGGCGGGTTGACCTGTACGTCTTGGCCTTCACCTTGTCCTTGATCGCCTGGATGGCTTTCCTGGACGGCTTGGTGTAGACGTAGTACTTCTGAGTTCCTCGTTTCCGCTGTCGGCGGATGTGCATGCCGAGGAAGTCGAAGCCCTCATCAATATGGGCCACGCGGGTCTTCTCCGGTGACAGCCGCAGCCCCAGCGGGGCGAGGACGGCTGCCACCTCCTCACGCAATGCCTCGGCGTGGCTCCTTTCCCCGAATACCATGATGACAAAGTCATCGGCGAAACGGATGAGTCGCCAGTTGCCCAGGCCGTTCCTTACACGTTTGGCTCGCTGCGACTGTGTTCCCATCTGCTGCTGCCATTGCCGGTGGAAGTACTCGTCCAGCTCCGACAGCGCTATATTAGCCAGCAGCGGGGAAAGCGGCCCGCCTTGCGGGGTTCCTGTGATGGTCTCCTCCCGATCCCCGGTGGCCGTCATGACCCCGGCTTTCAGGAACGCCTTCACTAGCGCGCACACGCGTTTATCCTTGATCCTGCGCCGTATCCGGTCGAGTAGTGGCGTATGCCCGATCTCGTCGAAACAGGCAGCGATATCGGCCTCCAGCACCCAACGGTAATTGATAGGCTCGGAGGCCAGATGATGGATTTCGGCGATCGCGTCGTGTGCCCGCCGGCCGGGGCGGAACCCGTACGAGCACGGCAGAAAGTCCGCCTCGAAAATGGGCTCGAGTACCAGCTTCAGGCTTGTCTGAACCACCCGGTCGGCGACAGTAGGTATACCGAGTTTGCGGAGTTTCCCGCTTTTCTTCGGTATCATCACCTGCCGCACGTGCACGGGCTGAAACTCGCCCGCTTTCAGCGAGTCCCGGATGTAGCCCAGAAACGTCACCACCCCGATCCGGGCTTCGATCCAGGCCACCGTGGCCTTGTCGACTCCCGGAGTCCTCGCCCCGGCGTTGGATGACACGCGTTCCCACGCGTGCACCAGGAACGCCGGGTCGTAGATGAGATTATGCAGGTCACCGAACCGGCGGGAGGCATCTTCCCCCGCCCAGCGGTGCAATTTGGTCTGCATGCTCCGTACCGCGAAGTACGCCGAATCGGGATGCGGCCACTCCACAGCGCCGGTATTCGCCGACGCGTCTTCGGACATTGCCTTACCTCCTTTAACTGACACGCTGCCGTTCTTCCCCATGTACGCGGCTCTCCCGCGCTCGGAGTACTACAACGGCTCCGCCCCACCCGCCCCTTCGGCTGGCGTCGCGCCTATCCCCGGACTCCTGCCCTGGATGGCCCAGGATTCCGTGGAATGGTCACGGATGGTTCCCACGTTCACTGGTGTTCGGTCAACGGGTTAGGCACCCGGCTGTACCCCTGCGGCATCGCCAACGGCTACGCCGTAGACTTTCACCGTGGCCTCCCGGCCCAGACCGCAAAGACCCGGCCGGAAGTTCTCCGTCCGTCATGAAGGACGGATACGCGCCGCATCCCAGCCCAGATCCGCCGGATTAGAGCTGGTAAGGCCGTCAAGAGGCGTAACAACACCGGTTTCTCTCGTATACCTTCCCGTCTCGCTCACCGGGCCCGGCCCATCCGGCAGTGCTGAACCGGCCCGACTTTGTCGAGGCTGCTCCCACCCTTCCCGGCGACCCCCGGCTCGGGCTGCCTCCAGCTTTATTCCGCCGCTACGACAGCGGAACAATGGACGGTCTTTCACCTCCATCCGAAACACCCGCGCCTCGTGGCGCAGTCACGGTCGGCCTACCGGCCCTCATCAGCAGGCCGGACTCTGTCGGGGTTCCCGTGTTCCGCATGCGTGAGACACGGCCGGGGTGGGTGTCTTCTTTGCTCCGGGGCGGCGGTGTCATCCCGATCGCCGTGACCTCTGCGACCGGCGCCTGCCGCTTCACAGCGGCCAGCCCTGTTGCCCCGCTGGAACATCCCATCGGCGGAGGGTTGGGATTACGAAGCATACGAAGATTCACTCGATTCACCCGTCCGGCCTTCCCCTTGCCCGCAGCCCCCGGATGGAACGAGGGCCCTTCGGCTTCTTCCCTGGGCTTCGCACCCCACAGTCACCCGTGACGCACGCCAAGGCGGGGACAGTCCCGCTGACACTGAACCGGATCACGCCGCCACCAATAGAGCCTCCAAACGGCGTGACCACTCATCACATGCGGCTTTCCACGTCGCACGGTCGCCTTCCCAGTGTCCTGGCTCGTCCCGCCCGGCGGCCGCGGCTGGCCGCTGATCGATCATTGTCATAGCGGTGATCCCGTTCGGTCTGCGTTCGCCAGGGCGGCGGTGCGGCCTGCGGCGGCGCCGGCGGGTGCGCAGCGCCCCCGCTGGCAGCGCCGCGGCCCAGGATCACCACCCGCCTCACGGGCTCATGATGCCGGGTCGTGCGGCTTGGCGTGCGCGGCACCCGTGGCCACGTACCTCAACGCGGCATGAGCGGGCACCTGGCGCGCTACTCGTTCATGAGCTGCTCTCGCAGGATGTCCGCGTGCCCGCAGTGCTGAGCGAGCTCGCGCAGCACGTGGAGGTACACCCAGCGCAGCGGGAGCGGGCCGCGCCGGTTGCCGTGGACCATGTCGTCCAGCCCCAGGGATGACACCGCGCGGCGTGATGACTCGCATGCCTCGCGGTGCGCTTGCTGGACGGTGGCAATCGTGTCGTTGTCATGAAGGATGAACGACTCGTCTGGCGTCGCGGGGATGCCGATCTCGGCACGTGACCGGCATGTGACAGCTTCGTCGAACCAGACCTTCTCGACGAAGGTCGCGTGCTTCACCAGGCCCAGCAATGTGGTCCGGGAAGGCACCAGCGATCGGCGCGCCTGTTCCTCGGTCAGCCCATCCAGGCAGCTATTGAGCTCTCTGCGGTGCTCGTCGAGGAACGCCCCGAACTGGGTCCGGGCTGGCTGATCGATGACATCCTCGGCGGACGTCGTTGGGTGGGAAGACATGAGCAAAGCCTCTCAGGGCCGCCGCCCACAAGCCAACTGGCGCTCGTACAGCGGCACCCATGAGGGCCGCGAGGACTTCGACGCCCATGGCGCTGACGCAAGGCCCGCTCACCGAGCCCATCCGGGTGCAGCGTCGCGCCAGCGCCACCGGCGTGATCGTGGTCTGCGGCCAGAAGACAGGTCAACCCGAGGCGCGAGTCCACATCCAAAAATCTAGGGCGTGTAAAGGATCAACCGAGGCCGATCCGTCAAGGATCAAGTGGAGCCAGGCAATCGTGC
>OFHD01000017.1_pt1 | contig 12019 bp, 12 predicted proteins | sample 1521941 | NCBI WGS metagenome assembly OFHD01 (sample SAMEA2468439, study PRJEB22500) | soil metagenome | biome: Glassland; feature: Farmland; material: Clay | place: Australia | collected 2013-01-31 | depth 0.55 m | reverse complement strand
GATCGTGGCCGGCCGGGTGGAGATCGAGACGCCCTGAAGCGCCAGGACGCCGCCGTATCCGGCGACAACCTCCTCAACCGTGAGCGCCGCGGGGTCAGTCACCGGGGGTTTCACCGCCCTCCGCGTCCGGGCTGGGGTGGCCGTCCGGGGCGGTTTCGACGTTCAGGCCGGTTTCACCGTCCGGGCCGTTTTCGCCGTTCGTGCCCAGGTAGGCGGCGGTGACAGCCGGGTCGGCCTGCACCTGGTCCGGCGTTCCGTGCGCGATGAGCCTGCCGAAGTCGAGCACGGCGATCGCCTCGCAGACCGACATCATGAGGTCCATCCGGTGCTCGACGACCACCACCGAGGCCGCTGCCGCCAGCCGCGTGATCAGTTCGCCCAGTTCGGGGAGTTCGGCCTCGGACAGCCCACTGGCCGGCTCGTCCAGCAGCAGCACCTTGGGTTCGGCGACCAGTGCGCGGGCGAGCGCAGCCCGCTTGCGCATGCCGTAGGGAAGCTGGTCGGGCATGCGCCCGGCCAGTTCCGCCGCGCCGACCCGGTCCAGTGCCGCCAGCGACCGCTCCCGCAGCGCACGTTCGTCGCGATCTGACCGGGTGATCCCGAGCAGGCCCGGCCAGAACCCGGCCCGGGCGTGGCAGGTGGCACCGGCCATGACGTTCTCCAGCACCGTGAGCCCGCGGAACAGGCCGACGCCCTGCAGCGTCCGGGCGATTCCCAGGGAAGCGAGCCGGTGCGTGGGCAGCCCGGTCAGCCGGGAGCCGCCCAGGCTCACCTCCCCGGAGTCTGGCCGCACGAAGCCGCACAGGACGTTGAGCAAAGTGGTCTTTCCTGCCCCGTTGGGGCCGATGATCCCGGTGACCTGACGCGGGGCCGCGGTGAGCGAGACCTCATCCAGAGCGGTCAGGCCGCCGAAACGGACCGTGACGCTGCGGACGTCCAGCACGCCTGCCGGCTGGGCGGGTGGAGGAGAAGCCGCCACTGCTGATGAACCATCATTCATCGCACATGTCCTGCTCAAACTGCCAACATCGCCAGTTAATGAACCCCAATTCAAGGCTAGGTCAGGGCGGCAGGCAAGACCCAGATCGATTCGTGGCCGAACCGAGACCAGCCCGGCATAACCGGCGAGCAGGTTCCACATGGTGGCCATGGTGATCAGGATGAAGACGTTCACCAGCAGGTTCGTCGTGCCCGCGTACACCATGTACGGCAGGTAGGCCAGCACCCCGACCACCACCAGGGCGGCCAGGCCGGTCCACCACGTGTTACGGCGGGACCGGGTGACCCGCACCCGGCGGCCGGATCTCGCCGCGGCTACCGGGTCGCTCATTGTGGTCATGCCGTCCTCCGCTGACCTGTGATGCCCTGGGGAAGAATCACCAGCACCGCGAGAAACACCAGCTGCCCCGCCAGGATCTGGTAGGAGGGGTTGATCTGCGCACCGATCTGCTGGACGACGCCCAGGATGATGCCGCCAGCGAGGGTTCCCCACAGTGAGCCCAGTCCGCCGATGACGACCGCCTCAAAGGCGTACAGCAGGATCTGGTCGGTGCCGGTCGTAGGGACGAACTGCGAATACATACCGAACGCCAGCCCGGCCAGCGCGACGGTCGCGAACGCGATCGCCGCCGCGATGCCGAACACGTGCCGGTAGTCGGCGCCGGAAAGCTGGACGGCCTCGCGGTCGTCAGCGACGGCCCGGATCAGCCGCCCCTGCTTGGACGAGGACAGGAAGTACTGCAGGCCCAGCAGGACGCCGACGGCCACCACGAAGATCACCAGCGACAGGTAAGGAATGGAAAGCTGGGGGCCGAGCGTGAACGAGGCCGTGACCAGGGAACCGCCGGGGAGCGAGTGGCTGTTGGCGGAGGCGAACTGGAGCAGCGCGTTCTCGATCACCACCGAAAGCCCGAAGGTGACCAGCAGCGTGATGAGCGGGCCGCGCTCCAGGCTTGCCTGGAGCAGGGTGCGCTGGACGAGGTAGCCGACCACCGCGAAGATGGGGACCACCAGCAGGAACGACCACAGGGTCGGGAGATGGGTCACGGCGATGACGCCGACGGCGATGTAGCCGGCCAGGATCGCCAGGTCGCCGTGCGCGAGGTTGACCACCTTCATGACGCCGAACATCAGCGACAGGCCGCACGCGAACAGCGCGTACAGGCCGCCGAGCAAGATGCCCTGCATGATGGTGCTGACCCAGATCACGCGGGTGTTCTCCCTTGTCCCGAAGCCTGGCTGGTGGAGCCGGCCAGGCCGAAGTACGCGCGCTCGATCCGCTCGGGAGTCAGCCCCTGGGGGACACCTTCGAGCGTGGTCCTGCCCTCCAGAAGGCAATGAATATGGGTCGCGACGTGCAGGGCCTGGCTCACGTCCTGCTCGACCAGCAGCACAGTGACACCGACCGCGAGCAGCTCGGGCAGCAAGGTGTAGATACGGCGGACGATCACCGGCGCCAGCCCCAGCGACAGCTCGTCGAGCAGCAGCACCCGCGGGTTGGCTACCAGGGCGCGCCCGATGGCGACCGCCTGCTGCTCGCCTCCGGACAGCTGCGCCGCCTTCTGCGTCCGGCGGTCACGCATCCAGCTGAACAGCTCGTATACCTTCTCGATGCGCCACGGGCCCGGCCGGGCGTACGAGGCGCCCACCTGCAGGTTCTCCTCGACGGTGAGCGAGGGAAACAGCCTGCGCCCCTCGGGAACCATCGCGATCCCGGCGGCGAGCCGTTTCTCCGCCCGCAGCCCGGTCACGTCCACACCGTCGAGCAGGACCGATCCCTCGGTGGGGTGGTGCAGGCCCGAGATCGTGCGCAGCAGGGTGGACTTGCCCGCCCCGTTCGCGCCGATGATGGCGTAGACATCGCCGGGCATGACCTGCAGGCTCACGTTGTCCAGGGCGCGCAGCTGGCCGTGGTGGGCGGTCAGTCCCCGCACCTCCAGCAGCGGGCTGCCGGAGCGCGCGACCGCGCCCGGAGCGCCGCTGCCCGTTCCTGCCGGGCTCATGCGCCCTCCCCGGTTGTGTCGCTTGCGCCCCCGGTCAGTGACGTCGTCACCTCGGTACCGAGGAACACCTCCCGCACCGCCGGGTTGGCCCGCGAGGTCCGGATGATCGACCCGCCCTGGACGTGGATCCTCGACACATCCGTGCTGGACAGGGGCCGCGCCTCCCCGGTCCGGCCCTCGATGAGATGCTGGAAGCCGTCCATGATCCCCAGAACGTCCCACCCGGAGTTCCGGGCCTCGATCGTCGCCGCAGAGATGACCGAGTTCATCCCGGGGGCCGGGCCGCCCCCGCACAGAATCCCCAGCCGCACGCCCCCATCGTCCCAGCAACCAGGCGCTCCGAACAAGCGGGCCGGCCCCGGGCCTGCGCCAGCCCGGACCCGGTGATCCGCGACGCCAAAACGGTCAGCCTTCCGCACCGCTGCCCACGCCGTGCCGATACCCCGCGGCACCTGCGCCCGGCCGCTATAGGTGGGAGTGCTGACCCGTGGGTGGCTGCAGGGATGCGGGCGGCTTCTGCGGTCGGCCAGCCTGTGCTGGCTGAGCTATGGTTGGGTCACTGGCGGCAGGTCGTCTGCCGTCCGGTGCCTGGTCATGATGGCGCCCTGCCGTCGTGTCCAGGGGTGAGCTGGCTCATGGACGATAATGAGTGCCTGCCTGATGTCGCGAGCAACGGTGGCGCGGTGCCGCTGCCTGATGCGGGACCGGCAAGCCCAGGGCGGCTGACCGCGGAGGAGACCGCCAGATACGTGGTGACGGCGGCGGTGTGGGCGCCCTCGGTGCACAACACCCAGCCCTGGCGGTTCACCGCCGTCCGGCAGCAGATCAGCCTGCATGCCGACGCCGCGCGGCAGTTGCGCGTGGCCGATCCCGATGGCCGCGAGATGTTGATCAGTTGCGGTGCCGCACTGTTCACCGCCCGGCTGGCGCTGCGGTCGCTTGGCTTTGTTCCCGAGACCGATGTGCTGCCCGATCCGGGCCAGCCGCTGCTGGTCGCGCGGGTGAGCTGGCCGCGGCGGGCGGCCAGCACCGAGTTCGAGCAGGCGCTGTTCGGCCAGGTGCGGCAACGGCGGACGCACCGCGGCGGGTTCGACCCGGTGCCGCTCCCGCCGGGTCTGCTTGCCGCACTCCGGGAGAGCGCCGCACGGTACGGCGCGATGCTGCGCATTGTTGCCGACGACGGGCGGCGGGCCGCGCTGGCAGCGGCCGTTGAGGAAGCGGAACGCACCCAGCGGCTCGACGGCGAGCGGACCCGGGAACTGGCCCGGTGGGCTCCGGCGCCGGGCAGCCCGCGGACCGACGGGGTGCCGCCGGACTCCTACCCGGCGCGGGCCGAGCACACCGATCCGGACTTCCCCGGCCGGGATTTCGCCCATGGCCACGGGTGGGGCCTGCCGCCGCTCAGCACCGCGCGGTGGCCCAGGTCCGCTGGAGTCGCCGCCCTGCTCACCACCGCCCGTGACCGCCCGGCGGACTGGATCAACGCCGGGCAGGCCCTGCAGCGTATCCTGCTCACCGCCGCCACCAGCGGGGCCGCGACCGCGCTGAACACCCAGCCGCTGGAGTTCGGCCGGCTACGTGAGTCCATCCGGACTGGGCTCAGTGACGGCGCTTACCCGCAGATGGTGCTCAGGTTCGGGGCAGTCATCCAGGCGGCGGCCAGCGTGCGGCGCCCACCCGATGACGTGCTGTCCACAGGCGGCAGCGAAGATGACAGTACCGGTGAGGGGTAACCGGCCTGCGCCTGGGGCCTGCTGGCAACAGCGGGCTAAGTCCCGGTGCTTGACGTGCGACCCCTGGCGGGCTGCTCGGCGTGATCTCGGGGCCAACCGCAACGAGGCCCTGAAGAGGCGGTCAGGGCCGAAAGGCCAGGCTTCCTGGGACCTTGGCGCATGGCGGGCCACCAGGCCTGGCGGCACACCATAGAGGCGAGGGCTTCGGCGCGGATGGGAGGTGACCGGGCGTGGCTTCGCGGCAGGGGGCAGGAACCAATGACGGGCCGCAGGAGAGCGCGGCGCCGCCGCCGGCCTGGGAACCGGGCGACCTGGGCAGGCGAGTGTCGGCCAGGCGTAAGGACCTCAAGCTGAGCAGGCGCCAGCTCGCGGAGCTGGCCGGCGTGAGTGTGCCATATCTGCAGCATCTGGAGACGTACCCGGCTTTGCCCTCGCAGGCGGCCCTGCGGCAGCTGGCCGCCGCACTGCAGACCACGCCAGAGACGCTGCTCGGCGCCGGCTCCAGCCAGCCGCCCGGCCAGGCTGGCCCCTCCGCCCATCCGGTGCTTCAGGTGCTCACCGCAGTGGAGTGCTATGACCTGCTGTCACCCGGTGGGGTGGGCCGGGTGGCGTTCACCGCCGCCGACGGGCCTGTCGTGCTGCCGGTGAACTATGCCATGGCGGGCCAGACGGTGATCTTCCGGACCGCCCCGGACACGCTGCTCGCAAGGTGCCTGGACTGCCCGGCCGGGTTCGAGGTAGACCGCCTGGATGAGACCCTGAGGCAGGGCTGGAGCGTGCTGGTGACCGGGCGTGCGGTCCGTGTGACCAGCGAGGCGGACGTCCGCCACCTTGAGCAGCACGCTGGCGTCCGGCCCTGGGCGGGCGGTGCGCGCGATGTGTACGTACGGATCATCCCGCGCAAGATCACCGGCAGGCGCATACGCGACTAGCCCAGACCGGACCCAATGGGGTGCGCTGGCAGGCAGCCGGAAGACTGATCACGCCAGACAGAACGTCCTGATCTGCACCCTCGGCTAGTGATCGCCGAGACGCTACCATCCGCCCAGAACGAAGGCGGGTAGGGGTGCGTGCTGGTACCTCTGATCGGCCGCGCTACGTGAGCGCATGATGATCTGCGTTGACGGGATGGTGCGCGGCCCGCTCTCTCAGGACCCCGCTGGGGTGCGCCGCGCGCGGACGGCGGCGAGCACCCGGCGGCCAGCCCGGTGAGTTTCATACCCGGCGCCGGGAAACCCGGCCAGGCGGACCGGAGATCTGTCCCGCTCCAAGACGCCCCGATCGCGGTCATGGGCGGATATCGGGAACCCGGCAGCGGAGCAGTCTTCGGCGGGCTGGTCTTCCCTGCCAGGGCACCCGCTGGATCTGCCGGGCGATGGGATGGGGCGAGGTTTACCTCGGTGATGCAGCGTCTGCTGCCGGATGGTCAGCGTCGCTGCCGCCGCTGGCGGCGGCCCTCCGCGCAGTGTGGCGGGCGGCCACTGGCTGACGGGCATGCTGGTAGCCAGCGGAGTCGCCCGGCGGACGGCTGAACGCGCCGCTATCAGCTGGCGGCCGGGCCGGCCCAGGCCGGGCGGTCACGGGAGCGGCGGTTGGGGGCTGCCACTCCCGGGCCATATGGCCCGGGACCGGCTCCGGCTAGGGCTCCCAGCAGGCGGGCAGGGCGGTGGTGGGAGCGCATCAGGGCTGGTCTGGCTCGGTGGCTGGCTGCGGCCAGGGTGTTCCCGCCTCAAGGGCTGGCTGGTGCTGTGGTACTGGGTGGGTGATGGCGCCGGAGAGGCCTGCCAGGAGGGAGCGGATCGTCGCGGTGGCGAGACGGTGCATGATCGCCTCGTCGAGCACGGCCCCGGTCCGGCCGAACGGCGGCCGGTAGGAGCCCGTGAGTGCCAGCAAGGTCTGGCCGTCACCGTGGCGGGCCACGATCAGGTCGGCATCCAGCACGGGGAACAGTTCCCCCACCGCACCGGTCGCCTCCCAGCGCATCGGCACCGTGATCGTGGCACCGCGGCGGACCGGTTCCGCGAAGCACACCCGCACCAGCTTGGAGAACCCCCGCCTGCCGCCGAACGGGCCGACCCGCAGCACGACCGCCAGCCCGTCCTGGTAGGCGCCTTCGCAGACACTGCTCACAGCGCCCCGGTGCAGCAGGTTGGCCAGCCGTGCGGCGGCCATCTCAAAGGGGACCTCGATGGTGACCTCATAGCCAGCGAACATGAGCCCACCGTGCTCGCCCCGGACGTGCTGCGCTCAGGGCCTAAGGTCCCCCGCCGGGAGGCAGAGGTCTGGACCTTTCACCCGCCTGCGCCTCACCCGCCTGCGCCGGGTTCGCCATCGATGGTGCGCCGTGCAGCCGTCCAGGACCACGTGCAGGTGCCGCCGCAAGCGCCACCGGCTTGGGCACGGGTCCTCAGAGTTCCCTGGCAGTGACATTAGCCGTCCCAGCGGCCAACTGTCTGGCCCATCTCGAGCCGGATGTGTGCTCCGGTCAGGTGGCTGTCTCCGGGCCGGTTTCCCACGGCTTTTCCGCTGCCGCATCGCCGGGCGCCGGGACCGTGCCCTCCAGTGCCCCGCCTAGGTTGGTCATCAGGCAATGGATCGTTGCGGTGGCGGCCTTGTGCAGGAGCACCCGGTCCAGCCCGGCGCCCAGCGGGCCAAACGGAGGCCGGTATACGCCGGTCAGTGTCATCCTGGTGTCCTGGTGCCCCTCGGCGGTGAGCGTGATGTTGGCGTCCAGCGCAGGGAACAACCGGCCACTGACGCCGATAGCTTCCCAGCGCATCCCGGTAATCACCGAGCCGGTCCGGTCCACCGGATCCAGGAAGTGGACCCTCACCAGCCCGGACGGGCCTGGCGAGTTGCCAGGCGGCCCAGCCCAGCTCAGGTGATCAAGGCCGACCCGGTAGGCCGTCTCCGAAGTCCCGCTGAGGTGGCCATCGTGAATCAGGTTCGCCAGCCGTGCCCGCGCAGCGGCGAGGCTGATGGCGAGCATCCGCTGATCCGAGAGGAACATGCCACAACCGAACCGATCACACGGCCTGTGGGGTAAGTGACCAACGTCACTGCTGGCGGCGCAATAGTCTAGACCTTCATGCGATCCACCGGATCCTGCCCCTAGCCTCACAAGGCGGCCGATGAACCACGCCGATGCAGGCGGTCGTCGCCCCGCCAACCGTGCAGGCTGCCACCGCATAATGCCAAGGGTCTCCCCGGCCCATCCCGCCCATTTACACCCCGGCCCACGGGTGAGTAGCTTAGGGCTTCCATGGTTGCCCTAAGCGATGCCCTGGTCCCCGGCGGCTGCTCTTGGGCCCCTCGGATTTATGGTTAGAGCGATTGGCCACGAAGGACCAGGCAATTGGGTGAACCGTCTGCGTCGCCAGGGCAGGTGACCTGGCTGGGCTGGCTCCCTATCCCGGCACTGATCCTCGCCTCCGACGGCTCCACAGTTGCAGTGAGCCCAGCGTGGGCCACCCTGTGGCCGGAGGCCTCAGCCGGTGACCGGTGGCTCGAAGCGGTCGAGCCACCGTTTCGCTCCGCACTCAGGGCACAGCTGCGGCTGGCCACAGCCACAGGTGAACCTGGCCACACCGACTGCCAGGTCACCGGCCCCCGCGGCAGCCGGTGGAGCCGATGGTGGTGGCACCCGGCCCCACCAAACAGCCTCGTGGTGTGCGTGGCAGTGATCGACGATGGCCCGGCCAGCGCGGCGCTGCCGGTGCGGGGCGAAACCCCCGATCTGCCCGCACAAGGGCATCCCGTGGCTGCGCCCGCCATCAGCATCAGCGCCGACCATGCCATGACCGTCATTCACCGGATCTTCGAGGCCGGCCTGGCGCTGGAATCCGCCGCCAGCCTGCTCGACGGCCCCCTGGCTACCTTGGTCCTGCGCGCCCTCGATGACCTCGACCAGCTGGTGCACCACATCCGCAGCGCGGTACTCGAGCAACTGACCCACCCTGCAACTCCCCCACCCCGGGAGGCACCATGACCGTCCAGAACACGGTGTCACAAACACGGTGTCACAAGAGCCATCTGTGATCCGCACCGGCAAGACGCCGCCGCAGATGAGGCGGCGCTGCACGCTACCCCCCCCGGCAGCGGCGCTGACTGGCACCTATCCGGGGACAGCCAGCACAAGATCAGCTCTCACCGCAGCTGGACCCTAGATGCTGCGACCGCGTTTAAGAGGGCTTGCAGCTGGGGGGCGGGGGCGCTGTCGACCATGCCGGCCACCAGCGTTGCAGCGCGATCCAGGGGGAAAGCCAGGCGCGCACCGAGCGCAGCGCCCGCGGCCAGGACGGCGCCGCAGTCCGGCACCGCGAGGCTAACCCCGGGCTTCTGGCTAATGACGGACAGGTCCTTGTCATTTAGCCACACAATGCCGCCGCGGCCCTGGGTCCTCGAACAAGCCCTGAACAGGCCGCCGGCCCGAAGCCGTTCATGCCACCTGGACGAACGAGGGTGAAGGGTCACTGCCTGGACGAGATCATGTACTACCCGCCGGCCTTCTTCCAGGAAGCCGCGACGTGCTCCGCCGACTGTATCCGGACGCCATCGTGGCCTCCGCTGCCGACGCGGAGGCGTTCGGGCTTAACGCCGGATCTGATAGCAACCATGCCGTACTGCCTCAGGCAGCCACCCATCAGGTTTCCGGTCCGGGGGACGGCGGGTCACCGCCAGCTCCTGGCGCCGGAACGCGCGAGTGGCGGCCGGGGTGGTCCCCCGCGGTCAGCAATTCCTGGTGCAAACGCTGTAGCGGCGACGATGGGTCGATGCCAAGCTGGCCATGGAACCACTCGTTGAGCGGGTACATCGCCACCAACGACCGCAGTTCGCCGATGAGTTCGCGCCCGCGGCACAGCTGGACATCCGCCTGGATCCGAAGCTGCAGTGCCCGCAGGTGCTGCTCTTCGAGGTGGACAGCATGCCTGCTCAGCAGTGGGCCGCGGGGAATGTCCGCAAGCGCCGGACCTGACCACAGATCAAGCGCTTCTTGCAGCCGCTGCGAGGCAGCCTGCGGCTGCCCGCCCCCCGGCGGCTGCGGGAGTGCCCTTGCGGACAAAAGCACTACTCTCGCCTCGCCGCTTCCGACCTCCGCGTATATGTGCTCCAAGCCATCGTCGGGGGTGGCGGAATCCGTCAGATGGTTACGCAGATCTGTGTCGCTGACCGGTAGCGCAACGGCCGCGCCGCAAGGGGATGTCGTGCTGGAATCACTCGGCCATGGCGCCGGCACCGTCACCGTCACCGTCACCGCTTACCGTGCTGTGCTCGCGAACGTGTCACTGGACGGTCTGGTTGAACACGGTCGGCAACCGCGGCGCGTGGTCCAGTGGGGACACTGCAGCTTGGCCATTGACACTGCCAAGCTCTCTTGGGTTCTCCACGCCGGTCTCCGGTCGCTACCCTGAGGCAACGTGTCCTGGCGCGGGCGAGGACGTGGCCCCGAGAATGTGCGTTCTCAGAAGAGCTCCGGAGGCGCAGGACAGATGGCGATCACCGTCAGTGAGCTCGTTGCCATCCCTTCGTTGGGTACTCGCTTGGTTGCCGGGGCCGGGCGAGCCGATCGGGTGATCTCCTGGGCGCACGTCTGTGAACTCGATGAGCCCTGGAGCTGGCTGGGTGACGGGGAATTGCTCATGACCACCGGCATCGGGATCCCATCCGCGGTGCCCGCCCAGGTGCGTTATGTCGAGGAGTCGGCTGCCGCTGGTCTGGCGGGGGTCGTGATCGGGGACCGCATGCGCGCTCCGCCGCTGACCGACCGGATGCTGGCCACGGCCGATCGGCTGGGATTGCCTGTGCTGCTGACCCAGCCCGAGGTTCCATTCATCGCCCTGGCTCGCACTGTGGCTGGTGCCAATGCGCGCGAGGAACAAGCTCGGCTGGCCTTGACCGAACAAATCTACAACCGCCTGCGGTCGCTTACAGCTGGCGGCGAGATCGGAGCCCTGCTGGCTCCCTTGAGCGCGGATCTGGGCCAGCGACTCGTCGTGGTCGACGGCCTCACCCGGCACGACGCCGGAGGTTCCGCTCTGCTCTCGGAGGATCCGGAGGTGAGCGCGCTGATCTCGCTCGCCGCCGACCACCCAAAGCACCCACGCCCAGCCGTGATGCGGCTGTGCCCCGGATCCGGAGCGGTCGCGCTGGCCCTGCCACCTCCTCGCCCGGCTGTGCTGCTGGCGATCCCGCGTTCGTCCCGCCATCCCGATGTCGGCCTGCTGCATCATGTCGCAGCGGTCATAGCGGTGCATCGGTCAATCTCGGCCGCGGACCGGGAACGCGCCCGGCGGCTCGGATCTGCCCTGTTCGCACGGATTATTGATGACGCCATCGATCCGACGGTCGCGCTCGATGAACTGCTTGAACGTGGCCTCGGGGTGACCCGGGTGGTGGCGGTCGCCTCACAAACCGAGGACAGTGACGAGTGGGGTGACCTGCACCATCATCTCGACGATCAGGGCATAGGCCACCTGCTGCTCGCGCGCGGCGGAATCGCCATGGCGATGCTGCCCGATCAGGAGGATGCGCTCACCACCCTCGTCTCCGCTCTTCCCGCGACCGCACGGGTAGGAATCAGCGAGCCGTATGACCGTGTGGCTGACACGCGTCCAGCGTTGCTCCAGGCCAGATGGGCCCTGCACCAGGCACCGGCCGCAAGCGTCAGGGTGAGCCGGTATGCCCCCGTCGAGGGCTCGTCGGGGTTCCTCCCAGCCAGCCTGCCTGACAACGAGCGGGCCGCGCGCCGGGTCCTCGGCCCGCTCCTCGCGTACGACAAGGAGAAGCACAGTCAGCTTGTGCCCTCGCTACGTGTCTTCCTCGAAGAGAACCGCTCCTGGCAACGCGCCGCCTCGCGGCTTCACGTGCACAAGCAGACTCTCGTCTACCGGATAGAACGAATCGAGCAGCTCACGGGCCGTCAGCTGAACTCGACAGCCGATGTCGCCGACTTGTGGCTGGCTATCCAGGCCGCGATGGCCTGCGGGCTCCTGGCCATCTGAGCCTTCCCGCTCTCATGCACCAGTGAGGTGGGGAGCAGCCTCGTCGTCGGAGTAGGGAAACCACCAGAAGTCGTGCGCCGTCGCCGCCGGGTCGATCATCACCAGCTTCGTGTGACGGAACGTGTCAAGCCCTTCCGCGCCGAGTTGCCGGCCGACGCCGGACATCTTGCGACCGCCGAACGGCCCTGCGTCGTTGTCAAGCAGGGCAGCGTTCACCCATACCATCCCGGACTGGATCTGCTCGGTGGCACGGATCGCCTCGGTTAGGTCGGTTGTGTAGATG
>OFHD01000016.1_pt1 | contig 12028 bp, 11 predicted proteins | sample 1521941 | NCBI WGS metagenome assembly OFHD01 (sample SAMEA2468439, study PRJEB22500) | soil metagenome | biome: Glassland; feature: Farmland; material: Clay | place: Australia | collected 2013-01-31 | depth 0.55 m | reverse complement strand
GAACGGGCAGGCCATCCCGCAGCCGGCCTGGGAGGACACGCACATCGTGACCCGGTCCGGGTAGCGCATGAGCACGCTCTCCACCAGCGCCCCGTCGAACGCCCGCCAGAGCGTCTTGCGGGTCGCCCCGTCGTCGCAGGACACGTGCCGCACCGGCGTCCACAGCGTGGGCAGCAACGCCTCGGCCAGCGGGCCGCGCACCGCGGCCGGCAGGTCGGTCATCTCCCCGGGATCATCGGTCAGCCTGGCGAAATAGTGGCGTGCCAGCTGGTCTCCCCGGAAGGGCTCGCCACCGAGTTCCGCGGCAGCGGCACGGCGCGCGGCCGGATCAAGGTCGGCGAGATGACGGGGGGGCCGGGATCGGGTGCCGGGCAACGCTGCTCCGTTCGGCGTGCTGGGGTCTTCGTTCGGGTGCCGGGGTCTTCGCCACTAGTGCCGCAACGGTGACGATCCGGCGTTTTGGCTGGTTACAGGCCGCGTCCTTGGCCGGTTGCCGGGACAGTCCCGGCACTGACAGTCCGGCCAGGCCTGCGCTGGGCAGGTGCCGCCCACGACCTAACTCAACAATATCTGCCCGCCCGCATTCATGACCTGCGTCGAGTCAGTAGATTTCGACACATGGCAACGTTGCGCAAGGGCGCCAGGGGCTCACGGCTGGCCACTCATCAAGGTCAGCCGGGGATCCTGCTGGAGAGCGAGAGCCCGTACGGCAGCCGGCGCGTGGTGGTCGAGTACGACGGTACGACGACCGCGGCCTACCTGCACGACGCCGACGTAGTGGTCGGTGCCGCATGGATCGCGAACCACCAGCCAGCCCCGCCGAGCACAGATCTGTCGCGGCTGGACGCCGGCGAGGCGCCGCTGATGCCCGCCGGGCACACCAAGCACCCCGGCGGCCGGCCACCCCTGGATGCCAGGACCCTGCGTGCCCTGTGGTTCGAGGAAGGCGACGGTGTGGCCATCATCGAGGGCGGCCAGTTGCTTGCGGTCATCCCAGGATGGTGTGAGATGTCCCGGGGCATGCCCGGTTACAGCCGGGACGTGATTGGCCAGACGCCGTTCGGCTGGTCGCTCGATGACGCGATGGAGGGGCTGGGCCCCCGGGCCGACCGGGCAACCGCCTTCTGGCGGTGGCGCCAGCGGGAGGACTCGTGGGCGGGCTTCCAGCAGTCCATGCTCGGCCACCTGCTCGCCCGGCTGGGGCCGGGCGCACGATACTGGGATGTCGCCGGCGGCAAGCAGCCCACCATCGGTGTGTCCGAGCGCCCGCCGACCGAGCACCGGCCCTACACGGTGCTGTCCACACTCGGCATGAGCTGCCAGCGGATGCCGGTGGTCGAGCAGGTGATGGAGGACCCCAGCGGCTGCGCCCGGATCGAACTCGCGATAGCCACCACCATGCCCAGCCCCGACGTTGCCCGCATCTTCCTGTGGCTGGCCCAGTACCCCTGGCGGGCGATCACCTGGTTCGGGGCTGGCCACAGCATCCGCTGGTACCACGAGCCCGCTACGTTCCCGCTGGGTGGCGGAAACGAGGCGGTGCTGCTGCTCGACGACCCGGCCAAGCTGATCGGGCCGGAAGTACCTGACCTGTCCGGATTCTCCTTCGCCGGGGAGCCGGTGCGGTGGCTGTGGATTCTGCCGATCAGCGAACGGGAACGGCTGCTGGCCAAAGAGCGCGGGGCGGCGAGCCTGGTTACCCAGCTTGCCGCACAGCGCCGTAGCTGGGTGGTGGGCCGCTGAGTCGCCACCGGGTACTACCGCCGGCCCGGATTGACCGGGCCGGCGGCTGTGATTCCCGCTAGTTGCTAGTGAATGTGCAGGCTGACACCCAGCAGAGGCAGCCACCACAGCAGGATCGCGAGTATCGCGGACAGAACACCCTTGAGCAGGCCAACGGTTAGGTAGCCCTTGGACCATGCGACGACTATGCCGATGATGAGGTAGATGAGGAAGACGATGCCGATCGGCCGCTTCAACATTCCGCGCCGCTCCCATCCCCCCGAACGTGAGTGAGTCGGCCCTCATCTCCCCCCGGCGGAAGAGGCCAAACATGGCGGCCGGGAGGCGTAATTTCCCCGGAATCCGGGCCTGCCTACTTGATGAAGACGAGCAGGAGCAGCCACACCACCGGGGCGGTGACCAGCAGGGAGTCGATCCGGTCGAGGATGCCGCCGTGGCCCGGCAGCACAGTGCCCATGTCCTTGATCTCCAGATCCCGTTTGGTCATGGATTCAGCCAGGTCACCGAGGGTGGCGGCGGCGAGCGCGGCGAGGCCCACCAGCACCCCCTGCCAGAGCGCCCCATGCAGCAGCGTGGGCAGCGCGATCCCGCCAGCTACTACGCAAACGAGAACGGACCCGCCGAATCCCTCCCAGGTCTTCTTCGGGCTGATGCCGGGCGCCATTTGATGCCGCCCGATGAGGACGCCGGCGAAATAGCCGCCGATATCACTGCAGACGGGCAGAAGCAGGAAAACCAGTGTGCGCCGTGGCCCATCGGGAGCAGCCAGCATGAGCGCGACGAAGCTCGCCATCAGCGGCAGGTAGAGCAAAGCGAAGACGCCTGCCGTCACATCGCGCAGATAACCCACCGTGCCGCCGGTCATGCGCCAGGCGAGGATCGCGATCGTCGTCAGGGCCAGGCAGGCGACGAGGGCACGCTCGCCCTCCCAGTAGGCGAGCGCCACCGCTGCCACGCCGCCCACGGCCACCGGCACCAGTGGCAGCCGGATGCCCCGGACCCCGAGCGCACGCGACAGTTCCCACAACGCGAGTCCGGCCGCTGCCCCCATGTAGAGCAGGAAGGTCGCCTTCACGGTGAAGAGGGTGACCAGCGCGAGTGCACCGAGCGCCAGCCCTACCCCGATCGCGGCAGGCAGATTGCGGCCTGCTCGCGAGCGACCGCCAGCAGTGCCACCGTTGCCCGGCGCCCCGGGACCGTCCGCTCCGGCCCGGGGTCCCGGGTCCAGCGGGGGGGTGTCGTCCTCCGGCACCACCGGGCCGCCCGGGTCGTTGAATGGCAAGTCAGACCTCGAGGAGTTCGGCTTCCTTGTGCTTGAGCAGTTCGTCAACCTGCGCCACATAAGTGTGGGTCAGATCATCGAGTTCCCGCTCAGCCCGGTGAACCTCGTCCTCGCCCGCGTCCCCGCCCTTGACCAGCTTGTCGAGCGAGTCCTTGGCATGCCTGCGGATGTTGCGGATGGACACCCTGCTGTCCTCGGCCTTGTGCCGGGCGAGCTTGACGTACTCCCTCCTGCGCTCCTCGGAAAGCTCAGGGAAGACCACCCGGATGATGGTGCCGTCGTTGGACGGGTTGACGCCGAGGTCGCTGTTGCGGATCGCCATCTCGATCGCGGCCAGCGACGACTTGTCGAAGGGCTGCACCACTACCATCCGACGTTCCGGGATATGGAACGACGCCAGCTGGTTCACCGGCGTCTGTGAGCCGTAATACTCGGCCGTGATCTTGCTGAACATGGCCGGGTGGGCGCGGCCGGTGCGGATGGTGCCAAACTCCTCCTTGGCGACCGCGACGGCCTTCTCCATCTTTTCCTCGCCCTCGAGGAGGATCTCGTCTATCACTGCCGCTCCTGTGCGTCCCGTGGGCTGTCTGGACTACCGCCGGCGGGCATCAGCCCTCGCCGCACCGGCCGGCCAGCGTGCCTAGCCGCTTTTCGCGCGCCGTCCGCACGACGTTACCCCCTCTGCCGAGCGGAGGACCGCCGTAGGCAGCCGGCTGTCCGCGCCCAAGGTAGCCCCTGGCATACCGCGGGCAGCCCGGCGTACCTCAGCCTGCCTGCCCCACCTGGAACCTGGCGAAAGCCTGCACAAAGACACCCTGCTCGCCGACGACCTGCTTGATCGTCTTCTTCGGGTCCTTGACGAAGGCCTGCTCCACGAGCACCACATCCTTGAAGAACGCGCCAAGGCGGCCCTCGACGATCTTCGGAATCGCCTGCTCCGGCTTGCCTTCCTCACGGGTCAGCTGCTCCGCGATGCGCCGCTCGTGCTCGACCACGTCGGCAGGAACCTGCTCACGGGTCACGTACTGCGGCCGCATCGCCGCCACCTGCTGGGCCACGTCCTTGCCTGCGTCGGCGGCCGGCGCGTCCAGCTGGACGAGCACGCCGACGGTCGGCGGCAGGGCACGGTCGGACCGGTGCAGGTAACTTGCGATGTAACCGCCCTCGAGCAGGGCGTACCTGCCGAGTTCCAGCTTCTCCTTGAGCGAGGCCCCCGCCTCCTCGATGAGCTGCTGCGCGGTCACACCGGGCCGGACCTCCACCCCCAGCACGGCCAGCCTGTCGGCGGGCCTGCTGGCCAGTGCGGCAGCGGCGATGTCCGCCGCCACCTGCTGGAAGAGATCGGTCTTCGCGACGAAGTCGGTCTCACAGTTCAGCTCAATGAGAACCCCGGCGCTAGTGCCGTCCAGCACAGCGGTGACCAGCCCGTTCGCGGCGGTACGGCCTGCCCGCTTGCCAACGTCCTTGGCGCCCTTCAGGCGCAGGATCTCGACTGCGGCGTCGAAGTCCCCGTCCGCCTGTTCGAGAGCCTTCTTGCAGTCAAGCATTCCGGCGGCTGTAGCGTCCCGGAGCCGCTTCACGTCCGCGGCGGTGAAGTTCGCCATGTCCTCGTCTTTCGCTTCTCGTCAGTCAAGGGAAGGTGGGTGGCCGCTGGCCGGCTAGGCACCTCCGGCGGTCACCCAGACGCCGCCTCCGGGCCAGCCCCGGCCCCGGCCCCGGCCGCGGCGTGCGGCCCGGGCTCGGCCCCGGCCTCGGCGTGCGGCCCGGCCTCGGTTTCGGCCCCGGCCTCGGCGTGCGGCCCGGCCTCGGTTTCGGCCTCGGCGTGCGGCCCGGCCCCGGCGTGCGGCCCGGCCGGGTTCGCCTCGTCAACGGCGGCGTTGTGTTCCAGCAGCGCCCGCTCCCACTCGGGCAGTGGCTCCTCGGCTCCCAGTTCGCCGACCGCCGCCGCGGACGGCTTGTCCTCACCGTTCGAGGCCCCGGCCCGGGCAATCAGGCCATCGGCGACCGCATCAGCGACCACCCGGGTGAGCAGCGAAACGCTGCGGATCGCGTCGTCGTTACCAGGAATCGGGTAGGTGACCTCGTCGGGGTCGCAGTTGGTGTCGAGGATGGCGATCACCGGGATGCCGAGCTTGCGCGCCTCGCTGACCGCGATGTGCTCCTTCTTCGTGTCCACCACCCAGACGGCGCTCGGCGTCCGGGACATGTCCTTGATCCCGCCCAGGGACCGGTCAAGCTTGTCGCGCTCACGGCGCAGGTGCAGGAGTTCCTTCTTGGTCATGCCCGACCCAGCGACATCGTCGAAGTCGATCTCGTCGAGTTCCTTGAGCCGCTGCAGGCGCTTGTAGACGGTGGAGAAGTTGGTCAGCATCCCGCCGAGCCAGCGCTGGTTCACGAAGGGCATGCCGACCCGGCGTGCCTGCTCCGCGATCGCCTCCTGCGCCTGCTTCTTGGTGCCGACATACAGGACCGTCCCGCCGTGGGCGACGGTTTCCTTGATGAACTCGTAGGCACGGTCGATGAAGTCCAGCGACTGCTGGAGGTCGATGATGTAGATGCCGTTGCGCTCGGCGAAGATGAACCGCTTCATCTTCGGGTTCCAGCGCCGGGTCTGATGCCCGAAGTGAACGCCGCTTTCCAGCAGCTGCCGCATGGTGACAACCGGGGCCATGCCGGTGTCCCCTTCCTGTTCATGCGCCGCGTTCTGGGCACGGCGCGGTCGGTTGGTCCTGGCGACCGTGCGCTTCTCACTGCGGTAATGAGCCCGCAGACCGATGAGTTGCGCCCCACCGGACGTCCTGGCGGACGTGCCCGGCGGCAGGCGGACGCGCGAATTAGCCGGAAAGCCGGATGCGCTGGGCGCACAGGTACTTTCGCGACCGCCCGTAGTCTACCCGCTCCCGGCGGGCGGGCGGGTGCGTGGCGGGCCTGGGCGGCGTCCACCGCCGGGCGCACGGCCGGGCGCACGGCCGGGCCGCCTGGGCGGCCGGCACCGGTGTCAGGCCCGCGGGTGAGCCTGGCGGTAGGCGGACGTCAGCCGTTCGACCGAGATGTGGGTGTAGATCTGGGTGCTTGCCAGCGACGCATGACCCAAAAGCTCCTGCACGCTCCGCAGATCGGCGCCGCCTTCGAGGAGGTGTGTCGCGGCCGCATGCCGCAGGCCGTGCGGTCCGGAGTCGGGCACACCCGGCACCGCGGCGAGACAGGCGTGCACGACCCGGCGTGCGGTCCGCGGGTCGAGGCGGGCCCCACGCGCACCGAGAAAGAGCGCAGGACCACTGCCCGTGGCCGCGACCGCCGGGCGGCCCGCCCGCTGCCAGGCGTGAACGGCACGCAGCGCGGGCACCCCGACCGGCACCGTCCGTTCCCTGCCACCCTTGCCGAGCACGCGGATGGTGCGGCGCTCCGCGTCGAGATCATCGACGTCGAGGCCGCACAGCTCGCTGACCCGGATGCCGGTCGCGTAAAGCAGCTCCATGATCGCTGTGTCGCGCAGGGTCAGCGCCTCATCCAGGCCCTGCCTGGTGGCCCGGCCAGCGGTGGCGCCGGGCGGGGGGAGAACGGCTGCCATCTGGTCCTGGCGTGGCACCTGGGGGAGCCGGCGGCGGGCCCTGGGTGTCCCGAGCAGCGGGCCCGGATCGGAACCGAGCAGGCCACGGGCACAGGCCCAGGCGGTGAAGGTGCGGGCGGCGGCCGCCCGGCGGGCCAGGGTCGCCCGGGAATGGCCGCTGCGGTACTGGCCCGCCAGCCAGCGCCGCAGGATGCTGATGTCCAGCGCATCCGGGGCGGTGATCGCGGACCGGGCCGCGTGCTCAAGCAGGGAGTGGACGTCGCCGAGGTAGGCGCGGACAGTATGCGGGGAAAGCCCTCGCTCGGCGGAGAGGTGGCGGCCGAATGCCGCCAGGGCGGCACTCAGCTGCTCCGGCAGGGGGAAAGGTTCCGGCTCCGGCCGGCCGTGCCCCGGCTGGCCGTGCCCCGGCTGGCCGTGCCCCGGCTGGCTGTGCCCCGGCTGGTTCATGGACCCAGTGTGGGGCACGGGGGCCGCGCCGGAAGAGTATCGCCGGGCCTGGCCGGATTCGTGTCCCGGTGTGGGCCGCTCACTCGACTGTCACGCTCTTGGCCAGGTTCCGTGGCTTGTCCACGTCGTTTCCCAGCGCTACCGCCGCGTGGTAGGCGAGCAGTTGCAGCGGCACCGAGAGCAGGATCGGGTCCAGCTCTGGCTCGTTGCGCGGCACCAGCATCACTTGGTCGGCGAGCCTGGGATCCAGCGCGCGATGCCCTACCACCAGCAACGGGCCGCTGCGGGCACGGATTTCACCCAGCGTCGCGATGTTCTTGTCGAACAACTCGTCGTCGGGCACCACGGCCACGGTCGGCAGATCCGGGCCCACCAGCGCGAGCGGGCCGTGCTTGAGCTCACTCGCCGGGTACGCCTCCGCGTGCAGATATGACACCTCCTTCAGCTTCTGTGCGCCCTCCCGCGCGACAGGCCAGCCGCGCACCCGCCCTATGAAGAACATCCCCGGGTGGCCCACCAGCTCCCGGGCGGTGTCCGCGATGCGCTCCTCCGCTTCGAGAATCTGCGTGATCTGCCCCGGCAGCGCACGTAGTCCTGCGGTGATGCGTGCGCCATCCGCCAGGGACAGATCGTGGATACGTCCCAGGTGCAGCGCCAGCAATGCGAACACGACAGCGGTCGCGGTGAAGGTCTTCGTCGAGGTAACCGAGATTTCCGGGCCTGCGTGCAGGTACACGCCGCCCTCGCACTCCCGGGCGATGGCGCTGCCGACCGCGTTGACGACGCCGAGGACCCGGCCGCCTTTGCGCTTCAGTTCCTGCACCGCGGCGAGCGTGTCGTAGGTCTCGCCCGACTGGCTGACGGCGACATAGAGGGTGTCCGCCTCAACGACGGGATTGCGGTAACGGAACTCCGAGGCAGGCTCGGCATCGGCGGGGATCCTGGCCATCTCCTCGATCAGCTGTGCGCCCAGCAGTCCGGCGTAGTACGCCGATCCACACCCGAGGATCTTCACCCGCCGGATTTCCCGCGCCTGCCTGGCGTCGAGGTTGAGGCCGCCGAGGTGAGCGGTGTGGAACCGCTCGTCGAGCCGGCCACGCAGCACACGCTCGACCGCCTTCGGCTGCTCGTGGATCTCCTTGCGCATGAAGTGCCGGTAGCCTTCGGCGTCGTATGACCCAGTGCCCAAGTCGACGACGGAGGGCTTCTTGATGGTGGTGCGGGCGTCCAGCGTGGAGGTGCTGAACCCATCGGCCCGCACGGTCGCCACCTCCCCGTCGTCGAGGTGCACCACCTGCCGGGTGTAACGGACCAGCGCGGCAACGTCGGAGGCGACGAACATCTCCTTGTCGCCGAGTCCGAGCACGACCGGGCTCCCGTTGCGGGCAACGACGATCCGGTCCGGCTGGCGGGTGTCGAGAACGGCAATGCCGTAGGTCCCGACGACGGACGTCCGCGCCTGGCGCACCGCCTCTGCCAGGTCGCTGGCGTCAACTGCCGCGATCAGGTGGGCGAGGACCTCGCTGTCGGTCTGCGATGCGAACTGCGCTCCGTCGGCGATCAGCTTCGCGCGCAGGTCGTCGGCATTCTCGATGATCCCGTTGTGCACGATCGCGACCGTCCCGCTGGCGTGTGGGTGCGCGTTGACGTCGCTCGGCTCTCCGTGGGTCGCCCACCGGGTGTGCCCGATCCCCGGGCCGCCCCTGAACCGCGCGGGCAGCCCAGCAGCGAGATCGGACACACGTCCCTTCGCCTTACGCACGCGCAGGTCGCCAGCCCGGCCGATGACCGCAATGCCGGCCGAGTCATACCCCCGGTACTCCAGCTGCGCTAGTCCCTCCAGCAGCACAGGGACACAGTCCCGGCTCCCGATGTGGGCCACGATCCCGCACACAGTCCAGCCTCCTTCAGCCGTAGACGATTCGGCGGAGTTGGCGAAGCGAGAATTGCGGCGCCGCCACCCGCCGCATCGGCAATTCGGCCGCGATGACCTCGAACGCCCGGTCGTTGGTCAGCCTCCGCGATTGCAGTTCGTGGTGGCGGCGACGGACGAACGCTTCCGCTGGCTCGCTGAAGTACCCCAGCACATCCGCCACCACTCGCGCTGCCTCCCCCGGGCTGAGCGGACTGGTCCTGGTCAGGTGCGCGATGAGCTCCTCATGAGGCTGTCCCGGACCTGTCACATCAGACAGAATGACCCATCATCGGCGCGAAGAGCAAGAATCCTGCCCGGAATCGGGCAGGATTCTCCTAAACACCGCGCCTTATGCGCCACCCCCGGTCGCAGCGCTCGACGAAGCCTCCGGCCGCCAGCACGCCGAGGCAGCGCATCACCGTATCGAAGTCGACCCCGGCCGAGACCGCGATCCTGGCTGGCCCGCGCCCGGTCCGGGCGGGGACGGCTTCGAGCACCCGCGTCGTCACCGGGTCGAGCATGTCCCGCGGCAGCAGCGGGCCACGGGGGCGGCCGGGCACCTCGTCGCCGGGGAAGGACAGCAGTTCCATCACATCCCTGGCCCCGGTGACACAGACCGCTCCCCACTCACGGATGATCTCGTGACAGCCGGCGGACAGCACCGAGGTGACCGGCCCCGGTACTGCCATCAGCGGGCGGCCCTGGTCACGGGCGTGCCGTGCGGTGTTGAGCGCGCCGCTGCGCAGCGCCGCCTCTACCACGACCGTGCCCCGGCTCAGGGCAGCGATCACCCGGTTACGGACGAGAAAACCTGGCCGGGTGGGCATCCGGCCAGGCGGCCATTCACTGATGGTGGCGCCCTGCCCACGGATGGCACCGAAGAGTTCGTGGTGGCCCTGCGGATAGGCATGGTCCACGCCACAGGCAAGGACGGCGATTGTCGTCCCGGCCGCTGCCAGGGCAGCGCGGTGTGCACAGCCGTCGACGCCGAACGCTCCGCCGGAGATGACGGTCCAGCCACGCTCGGCCAGCGTCATGGCCATTTCTGTGCACACGTGCGAGCCGTAGGCGGTCGCCGACCGGGTGCCGACGATGGACACCGAGCGCAGGCATGCGTACCGCAGGTCGGCGTTGCCCCGCACCCACAGGCCCCACGGCCGGGTATCGCCCAGCACGTCGAGCTGGCTCGGCCACCCGGGATCTGTCGGGCAGACCAGCCGGATGCCTTCCCGCTGCCAGGCATCAAGGACGGTCGCTTCCGGTGCCTCCCCGAGCCGCGCTGCCCACCGGGCCAGCGCCCGGTCCAGGCCGGGAATCTCAGCCGGCCAGGCCGGGCCCGGGCCGCTGTCGCCCCCGGGGATGGTGCCTGGTTCCGGCAGGCGTCCCTCGCGGAGCGCAGCCATGATTTCCGCCGGAGCGCAGGTGCGCAGCAAAGCGCCCATGACCGGGTCGCCTGGCTCGGCCACACAGGTGAAGGCGGCCCGGGCCAGCCTTTCAGAATCGGGGACGCCGCTCACCGTCCCACTCCCAGCCACAGCCCTAGCGCGTAGCTCGTCTCGCTGGCCGTGGGCCTGGCCAGGCCCGCCAGGTCCGCCAGCGTCCAGGCAACGCGGATCACCCGGTCGACCCCCCGCGCGCTGATCTCCCCGAGGTCCATGGCACGTTCGAGTGGGACGAGTGCTCCCGGCCCCGGCGCGAAGGCGCGGCGCAGCTCGCTGCCAGGTATCTCTGCGTTATGCGCCCAGGGGGTGCCCCTCAGCCGGGCAGCCGCCCTGTGCCGTGCGGCCTCGACCCGCGCCAGCACCACCGAGCTGGTCTCGGCGAACCCGCGGTCGCTGAGCAGCTCAGCCCGGCTCACCGGCAGGAACTCGACCTTGACGTCCACCCGGTCCAGCAGCGGGCCGGACGGGCGGGCCAGATACCGGCGCCGGGCCGCCGGCGTACAGGTGCAGGCGGCCTGCGGTCCTGCTCCCTTGGCGCATGGGCACGGGTTGGCCGCCAGCACCAGTGTGAACCGGGCCGGGAACCGGGCAGTCAGGCCGGAACGGGCCACCACCACCTCGCCCGATTCCAGTGGCTGCCGCAGTGCGTCCAGCACATCCCGCCCGAACTCGGGCGCCTCGTCGAGGAAGAGGCAGCCCCGGTGGGCCAGCGATGCGGCGCCAGGACGGATGACCCCGCTGCCGCCGCCTACGATGGCCGCCTTCGTCGCCGTGTGATGCGGCGCGCAGAACGGGGGCTCGGTCACAAGCGGGCTCCCGGCAGGCAAGGTGCCTGCCACGGAATGGATGGCGGTGACCTCCAGCGCGGCCAGGCGGTCCAGGGGAGGCAGGATGGTCGGAAGGCGCTCGGCCAGCATGGTCTTGCCCGCACCGGGAGGCCCGAGCAACGAGAGGTGATGACCGCCGGCGGCGCAGATCTCGGCCGCGCGGCGGGCGGGCGGCTGTCCCCGCCCCCCCGCCAGGGCCCCGCCAGCCCGGCCCCGCGGCCCCGCCCGCCCCCCGCCCCCCCCCCCGCGCCCCGCCCCCCCCCGCGCCCGCCGCGCCCCCCCCCCCCCCCCGCCTCCCGCCCCCCCCCGGTGCCGCCACGCCGCCCCGCCCCCCCCACAAATTTCTCTCTGGTTTGAGATCAACATTATTTGGTCACCTGTGGGGGTGGGGGAGAGGTTGATTTTCGCGAAACCCCCGCCACTCCTGGCCCTGATATCAACTTTACTTTTTGGAGGTCACGTTCATGACGACATCGCAGGCGCCCTCGCTTCCGGCGCCGTAACAGATGTCGGCGATCGTGCCGGGGGTCCGCCGATCGAGTGCCGACCCATGACAGATCCAATGCCCGCCCGATAAGAAAAGAGCTACGGTGAAGAACCGTCCCGGATCCAAATCCTCGGATGCATGCCCGTTGCCCGGGCCCAGGTCATACGAGTTAGTGATCGTGAACCCGTCGTGTCCGCCGGACGGATCGAACTGCATCAGGAAAATCTTCCAGCGCCGGCTGTCGTGGCTGGCCAGATCCATGTGCGAGCGGCTCGATGATGAGAACACCGGTTTGTCGCGGCACAGCCAGGGCC
>OFHD01000015.1_pt1 | contig 12317 bp, 17 predicted proteins | sample 1521941 | NCBI WGS metagenome assembly OFHD01 (sample SAMEA2468439, study PRJEB22500) | soil metagenome | biome: Glassland; feature: Farmland; material: Clay | place: Australia | collected 2013-01-31 | depth 0.55 m | reverse complement strand
GGGAAGACGACTGCACGACACAGAGCGGGGTGCAGGTGACCCCAGAGGCTGTCGCAGCGGGTATGGAGCATAGGCTGGAACCGCTCCTGGCAAGTCCAGGTCCACAGTCGGGGGATGACTATGGTGGCCTGCTCTGCAGTGCCCAAGAAACATGAAGTTGCGGCGCGGGGGCCCGGCAGGCACATGCTGCTCGGAGCAATCAAGGATCGGGTGAAGTCCCACCAGGCTTGGCCCAGCTTGGGCGTGCTGTCTCCGCGTCATCCCGTTCGCTCGGCCATCACGTCCTATAGCCGGCATCGGCTGAGAAGTCTGCCCTTCAACAAACTTACGTCTCCCCATTACCTGGAGATAGCCTCCCGCACACCTGCGCAGGTGTACTGTTCAGCAATGGCAGGGACCCTCATCGAGCAGCCTTGCATCGGAGCACCTGCGAGTCTGCGCGTCTACACCTCTGATGATCACGAAGATGTCGTGCGTTTGCTGACGCCTGTACTGCGAGATCTCTACCCCGAGGGCGAGGTATGGCTAGCTCGTCGACTCGACGATATTGTCGCCGGGAAGGCTAGCTGTATTCTTGCGATATTCCAGGGCAAAATGGTCGGTGTGGCGATTACTACACCAAAGAAGCCCGGACGGGTGAAGCTGTCCACACTCTATGTTTCTCCTGGTGCACGTGGTCGCGGAATAGGCAAACAGATCTTGAGGGCTACGCTTGCTCGACTCCGCATGGATGGTGTAGACGACGTATATATTACGGCCGCGCACACTGTCGCCGAGCAGATCGCCCCCCTCTTGATAGCTCAAGGCTTCATAAGGCTTAATCGTTCACCAAATCGTTATGGGCCGGGTCGTCATGAAGATATCTACGAGGCATGGTTGTCTTAACTACTTACGGAATGCAAGCCAAATAGTATTGCCGGAGGCGATGCGTTTCTTTACTTGGGAATCTTACGAAATAGTGTGGCTTCCATCTGCAACGCCCAACTGTGTAGACGATCTATCGTCCATTTGATTCCGGACAGGCGCCGGGCAAGAACGAAGGAGATGATTCCTGCCACAGATGTAACCTGAAGCCATGTGGGTATCATCTGCACGAAGTGCCAGATATCGGCCACCACGCTTCGGTACTCAGGTCGGAGTTGGAGCCGAAATGCGGTGAAAATGAATAGGACTGTAACTAGCGCATACAGGACACCCCTGACCGGGGACAACGGGCTTTGTTCCATTGCAAGGTCAAGAAAAATACGAAACGGTCTTGAGATGGATATAGGGGCAGATGGGGCGATCTGAGACGAAATCCCTGCAGCTCCCCGCTTTCTAATCCCCCCGGCGGGGGGGTCGGTGCGCCACGAGTAGACAATTAGCTTCGATGTGCTGCGTGCCTCAGGTGCTCTGCCCAGATAGGTTGACCATACCGGCCCCTCTAGCAACCGTACATAATTAGGTGCTGGGCTGCTGGATCGCGTGTACAGCCATGCAGGGACTATGATGAAAGCAGCTAGGCGAGCGATTGGCAGGATGTCAGAACGCAGTTCCTCGCCACTTGGGACGGTGACAGTTCTTCTGATGTCACATATCCGGAAGTCGATGACAGCACCTGTGCGGACTAGCCAGGCTCGCCGCCACCGCCAGACACTCCTCGTTCCTGCAACAGCAAATCGGACGCGGATATAACCTTCTTCTCCAGGACTAAGCGGAACCGTGAGCGGAAGGTCCCAGACCGTAAAATCACGACTGGAATATACGGCTTCCCTCTTTGCGCGAAGTACGGCAACTCGGGTGATCTTCACCTCTTGGTTACGGTATTTGATCGTGTCGGAGGAAGGACGCAAGACCTCAGAATCGAAGATTAGTTCGGCCAAGTCTGTATCGAGGAGCATCCGTGCTAGATCGGTTACGCGGGAACTTTGAAATGGAATGGCAACGCGAACGCTTGCGACGGGGGAGGAGGTTGCTTTTAGTCTCACCCCGACGTCAAGTACCATGGTGCGCCGAGGCCCGATCGCACCGAGGCTCCAGAGGTTCAGGTGACATTCCTCGATGGTGGGCTGGTTAGCGTCTCCAGCCGGATGCAGTAGCGCGAAGAAAGACATGCCGTCTCCTAGCCTGGCACCGGGAACGCTCGGAGGGGCGCCCAGCTCAGGATCCGGGCCGATGCGTCACGCAGATGCCCACGTGTCTCCCACGTGATCACCTGCGTGAGTGTACGTAAGTCCAGGCCAGTTCGGGCGCTGAAATGGAAATTGATCCCATAATGAGGCATATGGGTTAGCAGCGACATGCCGGTTGGGTCGACTCTTCCGCCTATAAGATTGGTTCCGTGCAGCCTGGTTGACCCGCACGCGGAGGCTCCCGGTGGGAGTCTGTCGTGACGTAACTGCGGCTGGGGCGTGGCCATAGATCTCAGCAGTATCGCGAGTGCAGGCTGCGTGGCTGACATCCCGCGGCATGCAGCGCGCGAGAGATGCCGTGTCGGGCGATCGGTGCAAGATTCTTCGGTCGATAATGCGCGACAAGCGGCATGAGGGACCGACAGAGGCCCTTGCCCTTTGACAGTGGAGGTGGATCAGTGCGGGACGAGGGCTACTACGGCTGAGCCGTAGCCGACGAGGCCCCGCCCATGCGAGCCCGCTTGCAGTTCTCGTGCTATCGCTACGACGTGGTTCACGTCAGTTTCGGCTAGGAGTGGGTTCGACGACGCGTACAGGTGGTACCGCGCCGGGACTGTTCCGGTCAGCGCCCAGCGGAGTAGGCCGCGGGCGGCCCAGGCTTCGACGCTGTCTCCTTCCACTGCGGGCACTTCGGCGTAGTCCTCGAAGCCGTGGAGCATGCCGGTCACGAGCAGGTCGCACTGGGAGGCGATGAGGAGTTCGTCCAGCTCCCACCCGACCCGCGCGCCTTTTCTCTGGGTCGTTAGCTTGTTGCATGGCGTTGCGTAACCGGGCCGTGTTCCGGGATTCCGCGGCGTGTCTTCCAGGGTGTTGCTGATGTAGCTGATAGTAGTTATTCCTGTTCAGGGGGACGGGGATCGGGGGTTGTGGTGCGGGCGTTTCCGGTGCGGCTGCCGTCGGGGGCGAGGTACTGGACGGTGCTGGACGGGGACCTGGCGGTCGTGCCTGTCGCGGACGGGTTCTTGCGGCAGGTCCGGTTCGGCCGGGACGGCGCTGAGTCGACGACGAGGTGCTACGCGTATTCGATCGCGCTGTTCCTGCGCTGGTGCGACAGGTCCGGCCGGCCGTGGGCCGAGGGCGCAGGACAGCTCGGGTCGTTCATGACCTGGCTGCGGCACGCCGGCCCGCAGGCATCGGGGGCGGAGCCTGGCGGCGCCGGGACGGTACTGGCCGGCCCGGGGGCGGCTCCGGCACGCTCGGCGAGCCGGGTGAACGGCGTGCTGACGGCGGTGCGGGGAATGGTGGTGCACGCGGCCGCCGCCGGCCAGGCGCCGGGACATCTGGTGCCGCTGCTGTATGAGGTGGCCGATGATCGGGACCTGCCGGATCAGGCACGCGGCGGCGACGGGCCGGTGAGCTGGCGGCTGCGCGCCCGGCATCGTCTCCGGGAGCCGGAGACGCAGGTGGAACGGGCTTCTGACGCGGAGATCGTCGCGCTGCTGCGGGCGTGCCTGTCGGCACGGGACCGGCTGGTCGTGCTGCTGATGGCCCGTGCCGGGCTGCGCTGCGGCGAGATGTGCGGGCTGCGCCGCTCCGACGTGCACCTGCTGACGGACTCCCGGCCGCTGGGATGCGAGGTCGCCCGCGCTCACCTGCACGTGATCCGGCGGGAGGACAACCCGAACGGGGCATGGGCCAAGTCGCGGCGGCAGCGCACCGTCCCGCTGGATTTCCTGACCGTGCAGGCGTTCGACACCTACGAGCTCGAGCGGATGCGGGTTCCCCGGGCGGCCGGAAGCGATTTCGTGCTGCTCAACTTGTTCCGCGAGCCCGTCGGCGCGCCGATGCGGCCCGGCGCGGTCGGGGACCTGATCACGGCGGCGGGCGCGCGGGCCGGGCTGGGCCGGCGCCTCACGCCGCACATGCTGCGCCACGCGTGCGGGTCGAACCTGCTGGACGCGGGCGGCGCGCTGGATGAGGCGCAGGACATTCTCGGGCATATGCACCCGTCCTCGACCCAGGTCTACCTGCACCCGGACCCGGCCCGGCTGCGGGAAGCCGTGGACCGGGTGCCCAGCCCGCGAGTGATGTCGTGACGGGCACGGCCGGCAGCGCCGCGCTCGCGCTGGTCCCGCCGCCGGCCGCCGGTGCCGGCGAGGTGTTCGGCCACGTGCTCAGCGGCGTGGCGCTAGCCGGGGATGCCGCGCGGCTGGCCGGCGTCCTGGACCGGGATTTCCTGGCGGAGGCCGGCTGGGACCCGGCGAGCCGGGTGCTGTCGATGCCGGCGGAGCATCCGCTGCTGGGCCGCCGGGTATGCCGGGCTGGAGGATGCGCCGCGACCGTGCACGGCAGCGCGGGCAGCTTGTGCTACCAGTGCCCGGCCCGGCTGGCGCGGGCCGGCTGGAGCCGGGAGGAGATCTGCGCGGCGGCGGAGGTGCCGCCGCTGCCGGCCCGGCCGCCCGGGTGCCTGGTTCCCGGCTGCCAGCGGATGTCGCCGGGCGGGCGGCAGGGACAGCGGACCGGGCTGTGCCAGGCGCATTCCCGGCGGTTCCGCCGGGTCCCGGGCACGACGATAGAGGAATTCCTGGCCAATCCGCGGGTCCGGCCGCTGCCTCCGCTCGGGCCGTGCCGGGTAGCGGCGTGCAGCCGCCGCTCTGAAAGCGAGCATGGCTACTGCCCCACCCACTACGTCCGCTGGCGTTCCGCCGTCACCGCTGATCCATCCACTGACCAGGCGCAATGGGACCTGCTCTGCACGGCGGTCGCCGAGCCCGGGCGGGTCAGCCTGCGCGGCCTGGCACCGCTCGTGGTGGTGCAGGCCCTGGCCGGGATCCAGCACCGCATCCGGGAGCAGGGCGCGAAGATCACCGACGTGAACCTGCGGGCGGTCTGCGACGGGCTGCGCCGCCAGCAGGCCGGGTCAGCCGTGACGGCCGATCCGGGCCAGATCATGGGCAAGCCGGCCCGGTCCCTGCTGCGCGCATTCGCCCGCCATGCCCGGCTGGCGCTGGCGGATCCCGCCCGTGAGCAGCTCGCCGACACGTGGGACCTGGCCGTCTTCGGGCATCCCGGCCGGCTGTCGTTCACCGGCATCACCCAGCCCTGGCTGCGGGAGGCCGCCAAGGCCTGGGCCGCTGAGGACCTGCCCCGCCACCGCGGCGGCGGGGCCGCCAACGTCCGCGAGAAGATCAGCGCGGCCGCCCGGCTGTCAGAAAGCCTGCGCTGCCGCGATGACCGCGGCGAGGAGCCCGCAGCGCTCGGGCGGCCCGATATTGACGCGTTCCTGAACCGGCTCGGATACCTGGAGTCGGCCGGGACGATCAGCCGCTACCGCCGCAACGTCATCTGCCGCGGTGCCCGCTTCGTGCTGACCGGGATCCGCTCCCTCGGGCTGACCCGCCCCGGGCAGCCGGCCGCCGGGCTGCCCGGCGACTTCACCGTCGGGCTCGGCGACATCCCCGCCGACCCCGTGCGCGGCGAGCCGGGACGCGACCTGCCGGCCGAGATCATGAACCAGCTGTGCGCCGGGCTGGACACCCTGGAGCCGGCCGAGGTCAGGACCGCCATCCAGATCGCGATCGACACCGGGCGGCGTCCCGAGGACATCCTCGGCCTGCCGCTGGACTGCCTGCACCGGGACCGGGACGGCGCTCCGGTGCTCGTCTACGACAACGTCAAGGCGGACCGGCCCGGCCGGCGGCTGCCCGTCGGCGAGGCCACCGCCGCCGTGATCACCGCCCAGCAGGGCCGCGTCCGCGCCCGCTACCCCGGCGCGCCTGCCGGGACGCTGAAACTGCTGCCCGCCCCGCGGGCGAACCCGCACGGCCGCAAGGCCATCACCATCTCGATGCTGGAAGACCGGCACCGGGACTGGGTGACAAGCCTGGGGCCGCTGCGCACCCGCGACAGCACCGAGATCGCCCGCGGCCGCTTGATCCCGTACGCCTACCGGCACACCTACGCCCAAAGGCACGCCGACGCCGGGGTCCCCGTCGACGTCCTCGCCGAGCTCCTCGATCACCGGAACCTGAACGTCACACGCGCCAGAGACGCTCGCCTCCCCGACCCTGCGCGCCGCCTACGACGAGGCCATGGGCAAGATGCGCCGCCAGTTCGCGCTCACCCCCGCCGGGCGCCCGATCGTGCCAGATAAGGTCGCCTGGCTCGGCACGGAGATGCCCAAGACCCGCCTCGCGCACGGCTACTGCTCTCGCGACCCAGTCGCCGGGGCCTGTCCATACGCGAACATCTGCGAGAACTGCGACAACTTCGTCCCCGCAGACGCCGGAGTGCTGCGAGCGCAGCTCAGCGACATCAACACCCTCCGCGACGACGCCACCCGGCGCGGCTGGGACAGCGAGGCCGCACGGCACGCCAGGACCGCCGCAACGATCGCCGGCCACCTCCGACACATCACGGCCGAACCGGACAATCAATGATTATCCCGTGCTAATCGCCAAGGCCGGTTAATACGCATCAAGGTCTCCGGCTGCATGCGATCCATGGCCGGGGCCGAGGTGTTCTGCGCCATCCGCTCCTACCTGTCCACCGCCGCCAAACACGGCACCGGCAAACTCGACGCGCTCACCCTGGCCGCCAGCGGAACGCCATGGATGCCCGAAGTCGCCTGACGAACGCACATCGACCTATCTAGTTACCCTGCCGGGAGACAACGAATCCGCCGGCACATTGAATTCGACATAGCGACTGCCGGAGACGGCCTGCTGCATATATGCCGCAGGATCAGCTGGGGACGCAACGTTGGTAACACCACCTGCGCCTTCCTGCACTATGCCGGTTTCTGTCATATTTTGATGCTCCACGGCGGACATCTAGCGCCCGACACGAGTCAGACCTCCCGCCGCATCGGCAGCCGCGCCGCCTGCTTCTGGGGCAACTACTCTTCAGCGGGGACTATGTGCTCGAAGATCAACATGTCAATCTCTCGGGCGACTTGCCTGATCCTGGCCGCTTCCTCCCCGCTGTACAGGTGGCTGGATGAATCAACCCACGAGAAGAGGCCCACGAGGAGATTGACAGCGCTCTTTGGCAGCATGGACTCCTTTTGCCATGCTGCTCCGAATTCTATCAGTGCATCTCGAAGATTCGAATAGGCTCTCTCGTCCATACCGGGTCCTACTCGCAGAGTTCCGATTAGTTCATCCGCCGAAACACGGAGCTTCAGCTCGGATGCTCTCTGAGCTTCGGTCATGGCAACGGTATTTCCGTGATTGCGGTTGGCGGAACCCATCCTTCCAGCACAAGCTCGTCGGACTTCATCGCATAACCCCGACCCTTCCAATCGAGCAGATTGTACTGCCGCGCCTCGTAAGTTGAGAGATCGGTAATTTCGCCCTCTGCCTGTGAAAGATCAACTGACACCAATCGACTTCCTGTCTTCCTGGCCCAGAATTCAGCGATAGCCCGAGTGTTATTCACGCGGGGGTGCCAGGTTTGTGGCAAATTTCCGGTTAGCGGCGCGCCTACGTGAAAGGCGGCCTGCTTCTCGAAAGGATTGGGTTACCACACTCAGTCCCACAGAAACAGGCCGCGCATGTATCATACCACCGGATTCAGCAAAGACGAGATCATCGACCTGTGTGCGCTGGTATATGCGAATGAGGAGAACTGTGACATCGATACGTGGCCGCCGTCTCTCGGTCTTTACAAGTCCGTGGTCATAGCGCTCACCTATATGCGGCGGAACCGCGTTCAGCAGGAACTCGCAGAGACATACAAGACCTCCCAGCCGACCATCAGCCGGGCTAATTCCCGGATCACTTCCCGGCTGGCGATCGTGCTCGCCCCGTTCGTCCCCACGGCGGAGGACCTCGACCCGGAGACCCAGTACATCTACGACGGCACGCTGCTTCCCTGCTGGTCGTGGCGGGGGCACCGGGAGCTGTATTCGGGCAAGCACAAAACCACCGGTAAGAACGTCCAGGTTGCGTGCAATCTTTACGGACAGCTCGCATGGATATCCGACCCGATCGACGGAAGCCGCCACGACGCACATTGCATCGATGAATCATCCGTGCTTTCTGGGTTTCCCGAGGGAAGCCAGGTGGGTGATAAGGGATACGTCGGCAAGGGGATGATCACACCCATCAGGAAACCGGAGTGCCGGGATCTTCTTGACTGGGAGAAAGAGTTCAATACTCAGGTAAACAAGATTCGATGCATGATCGAGCGGGTCATTGCAAATTTCAAGGCCTGGAGGATTATGCACACCGACTACCGTCGCCCGCTTGACACCTTTGACACCACCATCTCAGCCGTTGTTGGGCTGCACTTCTACCAGATGGCGTGAATAACCCTCACTGCATGGGAACGGGCCGGTTGGGCGTGCGTGCCCACTTGAGGTAATCCCTGGCCTTCCACCGCCCGTGCTGGCTGAATTCCCATGTCTGCAGCCCCATGTACCGGCCAGGCGGCGGCATCTTCCCATACATCACGATCGCGTCCCGGGGATCGAGCCGATAGGTCGTGGTGTAGCCGGGCCGGGTCCGGCCGAACGCGTTAACCGCTGCCGGGTTGACGTACTCGCCTGGCCACGTCTTGACGACCGGTGTCACGTACGGGGCCGCCGGGTTGTTGGCGAAGCAGTTCTTCAGCAATGGGTAGGTGTAGTCCTCGCAGTCTCGCTGGGTGTATAGCCTCGGATAGCCCGGGCTGACCTTAAACCCCTTCTCCTCAGGTCAGCGACCAGCTTCCTGCTGAACGGGCCGCGGGAGTCCTCCGCGGTGCCCGCCGGCGCGCCGGCCTGATGCTGGCTCGCTGCTGCCGTGGCGCTTCCCTGCGGCAAGACGGCTGGCGCAAGCCCGCTCACGCTCAAGGCCATCACGGCGATCAGCGAATACCATGCCCTCGGCGCCATGTTGCTCACATTCATCTCCCTCTGTCCGGCTTGGAACCTTCCGGGGGGATGACTGCAGCCCGGGCTGCGCCGCTTTGCTTCTTATCCGCGCCTCCCACGTCAAGCACACACAGTGATAGAACAATAACAATAAGTTAATCAGGCAACCCTAATCACATCGGTGAGTCCGCGTCGTCTTGTTTGATGCGGCGGGCCGGCACCTCGTCGCGGCCTTGCGCCGCAGCGACCAGATCCGCCCTGGGGTGCCTGCCGTAGGACGGCTCGGCGACAGCCTGCGGCGCGCGGGCCGCGTAAGCCGCTGGCGGGGCGAACAGCGACGACCCGCGGGCAGGCCCGCCGGGTCAACCGGCGAACGAGTTGCTACTTGCGGAGGAACGGGGTCAGCCAGCCTCTGACTAACACAGATCGGCGCGTTCGGTACGGCGCAGAGGGTCACGAGAAAAGTGCGCCAAGACGTACCGAACGGCGGTGCGGCGCGCGGGGTGGGCAAGCGGCAGCTGTTACGGAACGTGGTCGCTAAGAGTCTCGGCGCCGTCCTGTGTCGCCGGCCCGGCGCTGTCGGCCGAAGCTGCGGCGAGGGCCGTCACTGCCTGCAGCTCATCCCGGCGGGCTGTGCGTACGGGCCGAGGTGACCCGCTGCTACGGGATGTGCCTGCCGCCGAACCGCGATCCTGCTGGGTCCGGCCGGGACGTCGCCGGGTCTGATCAGTCCGGAACGTGCAGGCGTGGGTGAGTCGTTCTCGGGCGGCGGCAAGCCACGCTTGGCCCGCTGACGGTGCCGCCGCCGGTCATCGAGGTGGTGGAAGCCTTCCGGCCGGCCAGAAGGCCAGTCACCGCCGCCGGCGAGGGCGCCGTTTAGACCGGCGAGCCCGGCGGCCTTGGCCCGGCGATCGGTCTCGATTGCGGTCCCGGCCTGGTCTTTGGACGGAGATAGCGCTGCGTCGCGGCAGGGCGGGGTGGTCAGGTCCCGCAGCAGGCACAGTGAGCGCCGGCTGGGCGGCAGGCGCCGTGGGCGCGGACCGCAGCAGTGTGGTTGCGGTGGTGATGAGATCGGCCAAGCCGTAGGTCACGGCGCAGGTGATGGCGGCCGGCAGTACCAGATCGAGGGTCTGCTCCATCCTCGAATGGCCGGATAGGCCACCGGCCAGCCCGCTGAGCACCAGCACGGCCTCGATGATGACGATCACTGGCCACCCCGCGCGTACGGTTTTGTGGTCGGCGAGCACGGTGAAGACGACTGGTATCGCGGCGGCCACCATGCCCCACAGCGCGCCAATGACGATCAGGGAGAAAGAGTTGTGCCCGGGTGCTACGAATACAACCGCGATCAGGAAGGCGACCGGGGTCCGCACCTCGACACCCGCCAGGAACAGGCGATGAAGGGCGGCCCGGCTGCCTTCGAACCCGGGTTCGCTCGCGGTGGAGAATGTTCCTTTCAAGTTCCACAAGACGCTCAGGCCGGTGCCCATCAGGGCGCCGGGGACGGGCTTGACGAAGTAGGCGTGCGCGCTGAACGGCACCAGGCCAAGGGCCAGCAGCGGGAGCTGGGCAAAGAGGACGAGCGCGTAAATGAGAGGCACGCCCAGGAAGAAAGCCACGATCGGGTCAACGATCACCGAGCGGATGCCGGCGTCGGTCACGCCATAGACCACAAGCAGTGCGAACAGCCCGGCCAGTACCCCGGTGGCGGGGTCATGCCAGAACCGGTAACCGGAAAACCATCCGCCCACGCCGAAGCCGGCGGACAGCAACATCCACAACCCGATCCGCCCGGACCGGCGAAGGCCCCGGTGCCACTGGCCGAACGGGCCGCCGGCCTTAGCTTCCGCACGCGGCACCGCAGGCATGTGCCTCACTGCCTTGGCATCTGCCTGAGCCTTATAGACGGCGGCCCCGATCAGCAACAAGAACCACAACACGAACTGAACCGCGCTCACCCACGCTCCCCCCGCGAAGGCGGGCAGGACGAAGCTGAACACCAGCATCAGCAGTAGCAGGCCGAATCCTGCGTATGGAGCAAACCGCCGGTGCCTGTCCCCGAGCCGGCCGTTCATCGTCGCCTCCAGACGCTTTCCCAAGGCGCACTGTGCCCACCGCCTGAGCAACCATCATGGAACAAGTACGTGCCGGGGGATACCACGTGACTCTCACGGCCACAACCCCACGGACCATAACCTGCGGCCGTCCACACCCGCTCAGAAATGCCATTCGAGACCCCCTTCGGGCGGCCACACGGTGGTCAAGTTGCCAATCAGAACTGGACGGTTCTGGCACAGTTCCCAGCCCGCACGCCGGCGTCTGGTTCGCGCACCGAAGGAGCCGGATCGGCGATTTGGCAGCCCGGAACTGGTGATCACGCAGAGTGAGCCCAGTGCCCGGGGAGGATGGACTGCTGTGCAGGTGTGGCGGCCGCCAGCGGGACGCCTGACGGCCTGATGATGCCCATTGCGCGACGGCGGGGCAGCTGGCCGTGCGCTGCCGGCCTGGTTCGCCGGAGTGGGCGGCCGCTGCTCGCCGCCGGCTACGCCCAGCCCTGACCGGCTGGCATGCCGGTCAGGCCTGTTCCGGCGGCTCGGCCGGACCAGAGGTACCGGACGCCTCCTCGGGGGCCGGGGCGACCTTGTCTAGCCAGCAGACCGGGCACAGCACGTGCGCCTGTGCGTGCCGGCCCCGCTCGTGCTCCCACACGAAGTACGCGGCGCCAGCGACCAGCAGCAAACCCGGCCCGCCGCCGAAGGGCAGGCCTGGCACTCTGGGTATCCGGCGAAGCATCGCAGGTCACCTGCCAATCGGTAAGACGGCGCGCACGGGGGTCGCACTTGCCGCCGGCCCATTCCAGTGTGGCACCACCATGCCGATTTGCGGAGGCATCATTGATGCCGGGGCTTCTTGCGGCACTCCAGGGAACGCTGAACCGGACCAGACCCGCAGCCGGCGGCCGGTGGCCCTCAACCATCGATCACGGACCGTGAGCAGGAGCGAATCCGCCGTCGCACCTACCGCCGAGTCTGTGTTCCTGCCTGAGTCCTGGCGCTGTGTCGTGGCTGGCGACATATTAACTGTTTTGCGCGAGGCACCCCTTCAATATCGTCGGCAGATCGGGAGAGCGCTGACCAGAACAGGTGAAGATCACATACACCACGTCGCGGAACGCGACCGCATCCGAAGAGCTGATGGGACTCCCCCTTTGTACTGGGCTGGCATGACACCAGTCGATGCGGTACCCGTCATCTGGACTTGCGAGTCCGGGCCGGAGAGCGTGGCCCGTTAGTGGGACGCGCGGGTGTCACGCTCATGGCTGCTGTTCAGGCGGTATATCTCAGGTGTGA
>OFHD01000014.1_pt1 | contig 12630 bp, 8 predicted proteins | sample 1521941 | NCBI WGS metagenome assembly OFHD01 (sample SAMEA2468439, study PRJEB22500) | soil metagenome | biome: Glassland; feature: Farmland; material: Clay | place: Australia | collected 2013-01-31 | depth 0.55 m | reverse complement strand
GAAGGTCGCCGTGCACCGCATGTACTGGGACAACATGGACGCAGCCCGCCAGGCCGGTCTTCTGCCGTAACCGGGGAACGGCTTAATTCCGGGGAAACCCATTCGCACTAGCCAGGGCCTAGTACTACAGGGCTAGATCTGCATGGTCTGGAGGCGCAGACGGCGCCGGAAGTGATGCCAGCGTGCGTCGGCTTGGTGCGCGCGGCGCCATGCGGACCAGTAAAGCCCGTGGTCAACGGCGCGGCGGTCGTGGCGGGGAAGGTTGAATAGGCGCCGGACCTCGCCGATGGTGAGCCCGATCAGGTGGCCGGGCCGGCGCGCGGGCACTGGTGTGGTGTTCTGTGGTTCTTTTTCCCCGTCTGGGCTGTTCGTCCTGTCAGGCCGTTCTGGCTGTCCACAGGCAGCGGGTCCCTTTTTTAGATTTGTGTCCCATGACCGCGAGAAAGGCCAGGACGAGCATGGCGAGAGTGACATGCCGGTACCAGGCGTGGTAGAGGCGGACCTGGTAGTTGTCCAGCCCTGCCTCGCCTTTCGCCGCTTCGAACGATTCCTCGATGGGCCAGCGCATTCCGGCTGCCCGGACAAGCTCGCTGAATCCTTCTGCCCGCGGGTTGTGGCAATGGTAGTAGGCGAGTTCGCCGTCACCGGTGGAGCGCCGGATCGTGTCCATTCACGGGGGTTGAGACCCGAGATTGTCAGGCCGCGGCCGGGATGGCGGGCAGCGTGGCCGGTAGCCAGGCAACGGCAGGCGCCGGGCACGGCTTCGCTTCCCGCGTGATCGGGATGGCGGGCTGGGTGGCCGGTAGCCAGGGCTCGCCGGCCAGGGCGCTGGTAATGGCGTCGAGCGCGGTGAGACCGTGGTTTGCTGCTGAGTCGAGGTAGCTGCGGATGCGGCACCAGCGGCCGGGGGTGTCCTGGGTGTGCCAGTATCCGGAGACGGCCTGATGACGCTTGGGGCCTTTGACCGCGCGCTCGGCGGAGTTGCTGGTCCATTCCACGCCGGCGGCGAATTCTGTGGTGAACAGCCAGGCCTGGTCCGCGTGGTCGCGCAGCCAGCAGCCGAGGACGTAGCCGGGGTGGTTGCCGCCGGCGTCCCAGTCCCGCAGCCGGCTGTGGATGATCCCGAAGCGAACGGCGTCGTCGTAGCGCTGGCGCAGGCCCGCGAGCAGGTCCGCGTCCAGGCGGGGCTGGCCGCGGCTGCGGGCGTCTTGGACGGCCTGGTGCGCTTCCCGCAAGATGGTGATCACCTCGCCGGCCCAGGACTGCAGGCTGCCGGGGCCGAGTTTGGTGACGGCGCGGCAGCGGCGGATGATGTGCTGGCAGCACTGCTGGATCCCGGCGAGCTTGCCCGATAGCTGCTGGTAAGCGGAGTACCCGTCGACGATCAGGAAGCCGGTGAAGAACGCCAGCAGCGCGGTGATCGCCTCCGCCCGCCGCGAGCCGAGGGCCTGCAGCCAGACCAGCCGCTCGTCAGGGGTGCGGATCACCATCACCTGCGCCGCACCGGGCACCGGCTCGCCGCTGCCCGGGTCAGTGTCCGCGGTCAGCACGCTGACCGGGGTCTCATCGGCGGCCAGCACCGGCTCCTTCTCCAGCGCGGCGCGCATCGCCGCATCGAGCCCGGCGTCTTGCAGCCGCCCGTCCAGCCGGGCGCTGGCCTTGTCCACGAACCCGGCCGAGACCGGCATCCGCAGCAGCATGCCGATCACCCGGGCGGCCCGCTCCGGCGGCACGTTCCCGTAGGCGGTCAGCAACACCGCCGCCGTGTTCAGCAGCGGCCCGTACGACACCGACCCCGCATGCGCCCCGGCCGGCGGCGCCGCGGTGGTCACCGTCCCGCAGCACGGACACCGCAGCCCCGGCAGCAGGTACTCCAGGACGTGCCGGATGATCTTGACGTCCCAGACCTGCGCCCACGACGATCCCGCGTCCTCCGCGCCGGCCAGGCCGGCCCCACACCGGCAGCACTGGGACGGCGGGTCAGCTTCGCGCCGCTCATCGGGGTCCAGATCCCGGGACAGCCCCTTACCGGGATGCCCGGGCTGCCCGCCGGGCTTGCGGTCCTTGCGCCGCTCCCGCTCCGAGGCATCCCGCCCGCGCCGCTCCGCGCGGCGCCGCTCCCTGGCCCCGATCCGCTCCTTCGACGGCGGCGTCCCCGAATCGGAGCTATCCATCCGCAGCCGCCGCTCCAGCTCAGCGACCCGCAACTCCAGCCGCCGCCGCAACTCCCGCTCCGCCTCCAGGTCCGCGCGCACCGCAGCGAACCCCTCCCGCAGCGCGGCGAGCTCAGCATCCCTGGCCCCGATTACCGCCCGCAGCCGCGCAACCAGCTCACGCTGCTCACCGGCCACGCCGGACGGATCGGGCTCACCGGACACAAGATCCAAGCATGCTCAACCTGAACTAGAGGTTCAAACATCCCGGCCTCACGGCGTGTCACACCGGCTGCCAAGCCTCAATGGCCGCGCCAGACCCGTGAATGGACACCCGGTGTTCCTACGCATAGAAGGGCCCCGTCAGTCTCACCTGCAACTCATCGATGACAATAGGTACCTCATTCAGCCGTCAATCAATGTGATAGTCATGAGCTGTCAAGAGTGGCCTCAGCGGGCTAAACAAGTACCTCTGCTTCGGGTTCTTAAATTCGCTTCGAAGTGGGTCAGAATGATGCCCCAAGGCCCCGTCTACGCCATGCAGAGCTCATCGAACAGGCAGTGGGCTTGCAACTACAGGCTGGCTGAAGCCAACCCATGAGGCCTTTAGGGCAGACCCGACTCACCTATCCACTGCGGCTACACCCCTCGCAACCGGGCCAGCCATGCGTTACGGTAGCTATTACCCTGGTAAACATCACTATGGTCAGACACGGACGTCCTCCCCTTGCGTGTGGGATCCGAACCCGGACACCTCGGACGGAGTTGCCTCGCGACCAGTGGGAAGTCCTGATTCCCGAGGGGGTTGAGGCTGACATGGCCGACAGCGATAACGAGAGTCCTCCGGCAGAAGATTTTGTGAGCCTAGCGGACGCGGCAGCCGCTTTGCGTGAGCAGCTTTTGAAGGCGATATCCGCGCCCGTTGCGGAAGGGCCGCGGTTCACGATTGATGAGATCGAGATGGAGTTCTCGGTCGAGCCGATTGCCGGAGCGGGCGGCCAGGTGACGTTTGGGGTGGTCAGCACCGGCAGGGATGGCAGGGGCGACGGCCCGGCAAGCCACCGAGTGAGGATCAGGCTGAGGCCGACGGATGACGAGGGCGGCCCGGTCCGTACCGGCAGAGGGTGGGATGAGGGTGACTGGCCACGGTGACCGGGCATCCACTGATGGCATTCGACTTGGCGTCAACCGCAGACACGGTCACCCGGACGATCATCGCTGTGCTCACGCTGGTGGCAGCCTTGCTGGTGGTGATCGGACTTGGCCGTGCATGGGTGGGCCGGCGGCGGGCTCAGGTCGTCATCGCGGACGTGTCTGCTGTTGAGGGCATCCCTGCATCTGCTGTCTCGGGCCTGTCACCGCAACTGCGGCAGGCGGTGCGAAAGGCCCTCCTGCGGGAAAGCACGGACGCCTCGTACTCGGTGCTGAAAACCCTGGATCAAGACATCAACGGTCGACTGTTGCGAACGCGCGGGCAGATGCGGGTGAAGACTATCGCGGCGGGTCTGCGCTCGGTGGCCGAGGACTCGCTGACAACGTTGGCAGCCGGCGTCCGCGCGGTGGCGCCGAAGGAGGCCGAAGGGCTGCTCGCGGCGCTTGGCGCCGCATTGCCGGCGCAGCGTGGGTGGGCTGTCCACGTGTTTCCGGTGCTCCGCGGCGCCGGGCAGGACGCAGAGGTCGGCGTGGCGCTGGAATTGGCGCAGCTCGGACATCCCCCGGATGCGGTGACGACGTTTTGGATCGGCTCCGGTGCGCTGCGGTCGCCAGCGAACGACGAGGCACGGGCCGATGCGATACGCGCACTGCTACATCTGCTTCTCAACCCGGCTGCGCTCTGGATCGCGACGCGATTGGTGTCACGACAGCTCGCTGAGTCCGATGTGCCAAAGCGGTGGCGGCTGCTGTCCGGGCGAAAGCTTCGCCAGGAGCTGGCCGGGTTGCAGATGCAGCTGGCAGGTCAGATGTCGCTGTACGCGGCACGGAAGCAGAAGGACTTCGACCGGGGGTTCGCCGAGCAGGCCCTGGCCGACCTGGCGGAGTCCGCGCGGCTGCTCCCGGAGTACTTCCGGCCGCATTCGACGGAGGCTGCGGTCCACGAGCGGCTCGGCTGGTCGTATCGCCGCAACGGGGACATGCAGCAGGCAGCGAGCGAGTTCGCGCGGGCCATCCGCGACTACGACGATGCGGATCGGGTGCTGGCCGCAGCCATGGGCGCCAACCCTGCGGAGCGCGAGGCGGCGCTCGGGCGGGTGCGGGTACGGCGCACGAAGTGCCGACTGCTAAGCGGTGACCGCGCTGACCTCGTCATCGCGCAGCAGGAACTCGCCAAGCTACGCCAGACGACCGGGTCGACGGCGCTGGAACTGTACAACGCCGCGTGCCTGTTCGCGGTCGCGATGGCGTCTCCAGGCCTGCCGTCGCACGAGCGGTCGCAGTACGAACAACTTGCATGGAGCCTACTCGGCCGTGCGCTGCTCGCAGAGGGCGAAGGCGGTCCGTGGGAGCTTCTGTTGACCGACGTCGAACTTGACGCCCTGGACGCGCAGCAGCGCGGCGGCTTCCGGGACGAGATAAGGATCCGGCACCCCAAGCTGACGCCCCTCGCCGGTGAGGCCGCCCTGCGGGTGATCGAAGAGGCGATGCACGCGATCGGGGTAGACCACCCGCAGCACGTGTGATGCCACCGTGCCTGTGGGCATCTCCGCCAATCACCGCATACCGCTCAGCTGCCCGTACGTCCTTGCCATAGACAATCGGAGAACCGCAAGGTTCTGAATGATGATCATGAACTGTCGAAGCATGGTCGAGTTTCGGGCAAAGATGGGGATAAGGTGGCGGAAAGTATCTGTCCAGGGACAGGGGGGACGGAGGCCAGATGCTGTGAACCGTCGCCATCCTATGGAGCGGCCGCGAGACCGGGATCTGCAAGAGGTCTTCAGGCTGATCGCTGCGAGCAAGAACGGTCTGTCGAAAGCGGAGATCGTGAAGAAGACCCATCTCCGCCACCTGGCTGTGACCGACGCGGTCCGCACATTGGTCGAGCGTGGCTTCATCGACATCACCCCGCACACCCACGACGAGCTAACGATGGATGACGCCGTCTCCATCATCCAGAGCAGGTTCTGCGTCATCGGCCTGAGAATCCTGCCGTCCGAGGTGCTGGGTGTAGTCACCAATCTGCGCTGCGAAGTGCTCCCAATCGGCGTAGCTGGTGAGGAGCTGACTGCCGTCAAGGACCTGCCCGACGGCGGACACGACGTAGAGGGCGTCGTCCAGGCGGTAGCCGAACTCACCCAACAGCTCGTGGACCAGATCCCGGAAGGGTACAGCGTGCTGGGGACCGGCGTGGAGCTAGGAGGGCACATCAAGTCCGGCACGGTCGTTTACTCACCGAACCTGCAGTGGCGTGACGTCCCTCTTCGTCAGCGGCTCGAGGAGGTGCTGCACAGGCAGCTGAACGCTGAGCAGCATGCACGGTTTGGACCGAGAGGTTCCCAAGTCATCATCGAGAATGACGCGAACGCTCTAGCGGTCGTGTCGCAGTGGTTCGGCGCCGGAAGCGAACGCACGTCATTCGCCCTGATCCTGGTCGGCGACGGCATTGGCTGCGGCCTGGTGATTAATAACGAGCTCGTGCGGGGCTTTGGCGGGATGGCTGGTGAGATTGGCCACCTCGTGATCGCACCCGAGAATCCGGGCCTTGTCTGCCGCTGCCAGAAACAGGGTTGCCTAGAGGCAATTGCGACGATTCCAACGATTCTCGAGGCCATCGTACGTGCCAAAAAGGCGAACGGTGAGGACCCTCCGGCGACGATAGCCGACGCGGTGAAGCTTGCCGAGAAGGGGGATAAGCTCGCAGAGGAGGCCTTCGAAGTCGCCGGGGACGCGCTGGCGCGCGCCATCTCCTACCTGCTCAACCTGGTCAACCCCGAGGCACTCATCCTTGAGACGTATGAGCCGATGGTCACTCAGCGTCTCGTGCCGATTGTGACTAAACGCCTGCGGCGTTATTGTTTTTCAACGGTTCAAAAGGACACCGACATCCCCCAAAACCCCGCCGCCCCGGAGCGGGGCGCAAAAGGTGCCGCAGCGGTCATGATCATGGAGCTCCTGAGCCAACGTCTACCTGCGGAACAAGCTGGCCGGACAAGGCACCTAGCGGACCCGGAGCGGGGGCTGTAATGGAACGATCAGCGGCTGAGCCGATCGGGCTGGTACGAGTCAGCGCGCCGGGGGGCGGTGTTGTCGGAGGGGGCCTTCTCGTAGGCGAGCGCCACGTGGTGACCTGCGCTCACGTGGTCATGGCGGCGCTCCAGCTCGCCAAGGGCACCACCGCGCGGCCGACCGGGGCTGTCACCCTCGACTTTCCGGCGCTAGGTAATGCGAAAACTTCGGCCAGGGTCGTCTCTGACGGCTGGACCCCCATCACGGAGGACGGCAAGGGTGACATTGCCGTCCTGGAATTGGCGGGGAATCTACCGCACAATGCCAAGGTGCCGACTGTCCGCGTCGCGCGAGGGACCTTGGGGCATCGCGTCATCGCGTACGGTTTTCCCCGGAACGTTGACTCCGGCATTATAGCGACGGGCAGGCTGCTCGAGAGAGTGGGCCCGGGGTGGCAGTGGATCCAGATCGGAACCGAAGGACCCGGCGCGCCGATCGAGAGCGGCTTCAGCGGTTCCCCCGTCTGGGACCGCGACCTCGGAGCGGTAGTGGGGATCATCGTCGCCCAGGACCGTCGGCGATGGGTGGAGGGCGGCGCGCAAACCGCGTGGATGATCCCGGCCGAAGTGCTGGCGCAAGCTTGGCCGCCCATGTACAAGTCGATGAAATCGCCGCTTCTGCTCGACCCGGCATTGCGTACCCATTGGGACCCGCGGGCACGGGGAGTGGAGCTTGAGGCGGAGCAGGGATGGTACTTCACAGACCGCACTACTGTTCTGCGCGAGTTGGTCAGTTGGCTCAAGGACCCACCGGACGCACACACCCGGGCCCGGGTAGTCACCGGGGGCATGGGGTCGGGAAAGTCGGCGGTGCTGGCACGGCTCGTCACCCTGTCCGACCCCCAGTACAGGCTCCACTACCACTTCCCCGCCGGAAGCACCGACGAGTCGGCAATGCCGCCGGATGGCGCGATCGACATCGCCGTGCGTGCCAGTGGCAAGACCCTTGAGCAACTTGTCGGCGTGATCGCCGACGCCGCCGACGTAACGGCCGACGACCCGATGTCACTGGTAAATGAACTGGTGCATCGCGCCCCGCTGACCATCGTGATCGATTCGCTCAGCGAGGCAGAGCAGCCACTCCTGGTCGTCCGCAAATTGCTGCGGCCGCTCGCCCAGCACGGACCTAGCGCCGGGGTGCGCCTGCTCGTCGCAGCGGGGCGGGAACTGCTGGGGGCGCTCGGGTCCGGGATGAAGGTAATCGATCTTGATGAGAACATCGAATTGGATGACCTCAGTCGGTATGTCGAGCGGATGCTTCTGGGAAAGGATTCTCGCCAGAAGAGCGCCTACCGCCGAGACCCTGACCTGGCCAGAAAGGTCGCGAGAGGGGTGGCCGAACGCGCGCACCCATCGTTCCTGATCGCCCAACTGGCCGCCCGATGGCTGGCGAACAGGCGTGCGGTGATCGACACCTCGGTACCTGGGTGGAACGACTTCCCCCAGACCGTCGACGACGCGATGGACCAGTACCTCTCGCGCTTCGACGACGCCGCTGAGCGGCGCAGGATCTGCCAGTTCCTTGGGCCACTCGCCTGGGCCGAGGGCCAGGGTCTGCCGTCTGAGGTCATCTGGCCGACGGTGGCGGGGGCTCTCGCAGGCATCAGCTGTAACGACGGCGACATCCAATGGCTGCTCGACCGTGCCGCGGACTTCGTTGTCGACACCCAGACAGAAGGCGGGCCGACGTACCGGCTGTTTCATGGGGCGCTCGGCGTTTACCTGCGGCGCTCGGAGACGAAGAGCCACTCACACGAGTGGATCCAGAACAAGATGGCTGGTGCCCTGCTGCAGACAGTCCCAGTCAGAGATGGACGTAGAGATTGGCGGGCAGCGCACTCCTACGTTAAGGCGCATCTCGTTACCCACGCGATGGCCGCAGCAGAGGACCCGGCGTTCGTCTTGCTCGACACCATTTTCGTCGACCCGGGGTTCCTGCTCGCTGCCGACCCTCAGCGGCTGCTGCGCGCAGTCTCGAAGGCCAGCGGCAAGCCGGCCCGACTGGCCGCACGCGCCTTCTCCCTCACCGTCGACTACCTGCGGACCAAGCCACCGGCCGAGTGGAGCGCCTACCTGGAATTCGCCGCTAGGCGTTCCGGAGCTTACGGCCTTGCCGACCGGATCGAGGAGGATCAGTTCGACAGACCTTGGTCGGTGCGCTGGATCAAAGGGCGGACCGAGCCGGCGAACTACGTCATCGGGCATCACGATGACTCGGTCTACGCATTGGCGATGGGCGTGCTCGAGGGGCGTCCGGTCGTGGTTTCAGGTGGGGACGAGGGTCAGGTGCGTGTCTGGGATCTCGTCGGCGCCGAGCCTGTCTACGAGCCCCGTGTGGGTCACAGCGACTCGGTTACCGCTCTTGCGGTAGGCATGCTCGAGACCCAATCAATCATCGTCTCTGGGAGCAGCGATCACACTATCCGGTTCTGGGATCTCGCCACCGGGGTCAGCCTTCCAGATGAGATCATTGTCAATGGCGCCGTGCACTCCCTAGCGATCGGGACGCGGGGGGGAAGGCCGGTGGTCGTGGCGGGTATGAGCGACAACACCGTCGGGATCTGGGACCTCAGTTCGCATATGCCGGTGAGGCCACCATTGCTCGGGCACGATAACCGGGTGTACGCGGTGGCAACCGGCACAGTGGAAGGGCGGCAGATCATCGTCTCCGGCAGCCGGGATGGAACTGTCCGTGTCTGGGACCTCGACACTGGGGAACCCATAGGGCCAGCACTTCATGACCCCACCGATTCAGTGAATGCCATTGCGATCGGCGTGATTGGCGAACAGAGCGTGATCGTCTCAGGTGATGACGAATCCACGATCCTGATCTGGGATCTCGATCTCGCTACGCTCGCATCTGGGACGCAACCAACCCCTCGCAGACTGCCCGGCTGGCACCCTGACGCGGTGCATGCGGTCGCGATCGGTACGCTCGAATGGGGACCGATCATCGTCTCCGGCGGCTGGGACGGAACGGTCCGGATCTTGGATCCCAATACCGGCTGGCCGATCGGCCAGCCCCTCAAGCAGGCCCTCCCGATCCGTGCGCTTGCCTTGGGCCATGCGGAGGGCCGTCGTGTAATCGCCTTTGGTGGCGACGACAGAACGGTGCGGGTCTGGAACCCACCCACCGGCACACCAATCAGCGACGCTTCCATCGGTGAAGAGGACGCGGTCAACACGGTTGCGGTCGGCGCACTCGGCGATGAGCCGGTAGTCGCATCCGGTGCCGACGATGGCACGATCGGGCTCTGGAATCTCGACACGGGCAAGCCACTCGAGACCCAGGTCCACAGCCACCGTGGCGCGGTCAACGCCGTGTCCATCGACACGATCGGCGGGCAAACGTTGCTCGCGTCCGGTGGGCGTGATCATGCCATCAAGGTCTGGGACCTTGGCGCCGACCGGCCCAGCACGTGGCAGCCGACCGAACTCGGGGATGCGGTCAACGCGGTGACGATCGGCATGCAGTCGGACGGACAACCTGTACTTGTCACCGGCGGTGCAGACACCATGATCCGGATCTGGGATCTGACCACGGGCGCGCTGATCGGCCGTCCGTTTGTCGACCACACCGCCCCAGTCAACGCAGTGGCGCTCGCGACTCTCGGCGGTAGGATGGTCGTCGTGTCCGGGAGCGACGACGGCACTGTCCGCATCTCGGACCTCGCCAAACGCAAGCCCATCGACAGGCCGCTTACCAGCGATGCACACAAGGTTCACGCGTTGGCCGTCGGAACCCTGGGCGGCCAGCCGATCGTGGCGGCAGGTGGCACCCATTCCCTTGTGAACGTCTGGAATCTAGCCACCGGAGCCCGGCTAGGCCCGCCACTGGCTGGCCATGAAGGGCCGGTCAACTCCCTTGCGATCGGCACGCTAAAAGACCGCACGGTGCTGGCAGTGGGCGATCACACCGGGATGGTCAGGGTGTGGGACCTGAACGACCGCCGAAAGCCACTGGTCGAGGTTGATGTCGGCTTCGGCGTGCGAGCCGTCGCTTTCGGGCCAAAGTCCATGATCACAGTGGGCGGGTCACGGCTCCTGGGCATGCAGGTTCGCCGCATCGGTGACCGATCCAAGTCAGCGAGCAGAGCATGAACCCCGACGCGGGCGGTTACGACCTGCTGGCCAACCGGCAAGTCCCTGACCTTGTGCCGGAGCAGGTCGAGCGCTTCACTGTCGAAGCCCTCCGTGCGAAGCCGGTTCGCAGCTTTGACCCCCAGGCCGCACTGCATCGGTTGCGGGCCGGTGGCGAGAAGACCGTCATCGCGGTCGACATCGGCGGCGACAAGCTGATTGCGTTGTCGTACAACATTCGCGACGGACTTCTCCTGCAATTGGCCGAGGTGCTCGCCCGGCGAGGCGACGGTGGATCGGCGTACCTGGACGGACTCGAGGAGGTGGCCAATCTCGCGCGCCGCAAGACGCTCTCGGTCGGCATCTCCTTCGCCGGCCCGACCGATGGCACAAAGCTCTTGGCTGGCCCCAACCTGCCAGTCTTCACCGCAGAGCTTCATGACCGGTGTGGCGGGGATTTCGCTGGCCTCTTCCCCGCGGTCGCAGTCGCCAACGACGCCGAAGCGGGAATCATGGCCGGCGCGTTGGAGGCAGCCAAGCGCTACCCCGAGACGCAGAACGTCATCTACGTGATCAACGGAAGCGGCATCGGAGGGGCGGTGCTAACAGACAACATGATCTTCGCCGCTGAGCCAGGGCACATCCAGGTGGAGCCAAGGCTCAATCCTTTTGGCCAGCACAAGTCCTGCGGCATGGACGGGGCGACCTACGTCTGCATCGAGCTTGTCGCCGCGAGCAAGGCTGGCGTCGAAGACATATGGCTCCAGCAGAAGGGCAAGCGGCTAAATGGTAAAGAGATCGCAGCCAAGTACCTGGCTGGTGATCATATGGCGCTGGATCTCTACGAGAACTCCGCGCTAGTGACTGCCCATGCCATCAAAGGAATGGCCAGGGCGTTCGGTCTTCCCAAGGACTTTGACGGGACAGTCGTAGTTGGCCACGGTGGTATCTTCGAGGTGCCAGGCTACCCCAAGCGGGTGTGCTCCATCTTGGGGAAGGATCTACCCACTGTCCCCAGGATGCTGTTCACGAAGGACTTCAGCACAAACGCCTGTCTCGACGGCGCAGCTATCGCTGCAGCAACAAAGCGGGAACCTGACACGGCGCAATGAGCGGTCATTGTAGCTTGCGTCCTACATAGAGACGGCCACAGGTGCTGGTCACATTCACGCCAGAGGTTCCTGGCCAGAACCCGCGTGCGGCGGACGAACCTCACCCTCCCAGGCTCCCGGCCTGCCTCCGCCCATGCCCAGGCTCCGAGCCTGGCGCAGCCTAGCCCTCGAGTGCCGTCCTCACCGACCCGCGCAGACCTGCGCCGCCAGCGGGCGCAGGCCACCACAACCCCCACACCGGCCCATCCGATTCTGCCGAGACGAGTACGTTGGGCAGGCAGGTCAACTGGTACAATATCTAGTACCAATAGGCAAGGAGTCCGCCCGTGTCGATCACTGCCAGCGAAGCCCGCAAGAACCTGTTTCCGCTCATCGAGAAGGTGAACGACGACCGCGTCGTGGTCGAGATCACGTCGCGGCGGGGCGACGCCGTGCTGCTGTCGCGCGCGGACTACGAGGCGCTGGAGGAAACAGCGCACTTGCTGCGTGTACCAGCGAACGCCATGCGGCTGATCGAGAGTCTTCAGCAGGCCCTGGCCGGTGACCGCCAGGCCAAGAGCATCGTCGAGTTCGCGATACGCGAGCAGTCCAGCGTCGGAGGTGATGCGACTGCCATGGAATTCCAGTTGCAGCCGACGGTCAAAATCGACCCGCACAGCGCCGTTATCCGATTCACCCGCTGGGTGTTCCATGAACCCACCACCATGACCAACGCAACGAGTTGATATTCAAGGCAGATTCGGACGATTCGTACAACTATATTGTTGTTCATCGGGGAAATCCGGGTTTAAACCGGAACATCGTCCTTTCCATGTTCGCTCTGGAGCGAAAGCGGCGGCGCGGCGGCGTCTGACCGGTCGCCAGGTACGCCTTGCACGCCTCGGTGGTGATGATGAACCCCGGCGGCACGGGCAGCCCGAGGTTGGTCATCTCCGCGAGGTTCGCCCCCTTTCCGCCAAGGAGGTCCTTCATGTCCTTGTTGCCTTCGGAGAATTCGTAGACGAGTTTCGGCCCCTGTGACATGACGATCTCCCAACGAAATAAGGGCAACGCCGCGGTCGT
>OFHD01000013.1_pt1 | contig 12728 bp, 13 predicted proteins | sample 1521941 | NCBI WGS metagenome assembly OFHD01 (sample SAMEA2468439, study PRJEB22500) | soil metagenome | biome: Glassland; feature: Farmland; material: Clay | place: Australia | collected 2013-01-31 | depth 0.55 m | reverse complement strand
CGGCGCAACGGCAAAGGCAGAACCGGGGCCGAGGTCGCCCGCAAGGTCCAAGATTTGGAGGCCAACCGCAGTGATGGCCACGCTGAGAAACCCGGCCGGCCGTTGACGGTAGCGGCCTGGTTCGACACATGGCTGACCACGATTGCGCCACGAACCGTGTCCCAGAGCACGATCGACAGCACGTATGAGCCCAAGGTTCGGCGCTGGATCATCCCCCGGCTGGGCCGGCACCGGCTCGACCAGCTCCAGCCCGAGCACCTCGACGCCTTCTACGCCTGGCTCGTCAGGCAGGGTTTAAAGCCAAACACGGTCGGTCGTGCAGATCCACCGGATCGTCTCCCGCGGGCTGAAGATCGCCTGGAAACGCGGCAAGATCGCTAGCAATGTTGCCAGCCTGGTCGACGCACCCATCGGCGGACTTACCGACATCGAGCCGCTGACCCGTGACGAGGCACGCCGCATCCTCAGCGCAGCCGTAAGCCGGCGCAACTGCGCCCGCTGGTCGGTCGCCCTCGCAGTCGGCATCCGGCAGTCCGAGGCGATCGGGCTCCGCTGGCAGTACGTGGACCTGGACACGGGCACGATCGAGTTCGGCTGGCAGCTCAAGCGGGCCCGCTACCGGCACGGCTGCGCCGACCCAGCCGCCTGCACCGTCGGCCGTCACCGCATCCCCTGCCGACCCGGCTGCGCCACCCACCGCCACCGTGACGACTGCCCCACCACGGTGCACCAAGCGCGGGCACCAGTACCCTGAGGTCAAGCGGCCGTGCCCGAATGGCTGCGTCAATCACGCCCGGGAATGCCCCCAGCGCACCGGCGGCGGCTGGCACTTCACCCGCGACAAAGGCGTCAAGGCCGGGCAAGGAAAGGCCACCCTCACCCTCGCTCTGCCTGCCCCGCTCATCACCCAGCTCCGGGCACACCGTCTCCAGCAGACCGCCGAACGGCTAGCCGCCGGATCCGCCTGGCAGGACTGGGACCTGATCTTCTGCACTCCCACCGGATCGCCGGTCAACTCCCACGACGACTGGGAGGACTGGCACGCACTCCTTGCCGAAGCCAGCGTCCGTACCGCACGGGTGCACGACGCCCGGCACACCGCCGCCACCCTCCTGCTGGAGCAGGGCATCGACATCCGGCGTTGTCCAGCAGATCCTCGGCCACTCCCAGCTCAGCCAGACCCAGCGCTACACCCACGTCACCGCTCAGCTGAGCAGGAACGCCGCCGACCGCATGAGCGAGGCACCGTGGGGCTGAGTACCGAAGCATGGTCACAGAACAGCAACTGCAACCCGAAAGGATCTTGATGCACACGCTAATCGCAAACTACCAGGTCAGAGCGTGCACAATGTGTGGGGCGGGTGGGACTCGAACCCACGACCGGCGGATTATGAGTCCGCTGCTCTAACCGGCTGAGCTACCGCCCCCGTATGCATGCACCATCGCGCGTGCACCTTACCGCAGCATCAGCCCCCCCGTGCCGGACCTCTCCCGGTTAGCGGACGCTCATCTGCATCGTCATGGCGTGCTCGACCAAGGCGATCAGCGCCGACTTGGTCGAGGCGCGGCCACGCGCATCGCACTCCACAATGGGCACCTTCGGGCTGACCGACAGGGCTTCCTGAACGTCGTGCACGCGGTGCGGGAACTCGCCATGGAAACCGTTGATCGCAACGACGAAGGGCAGCCCGGCCGTCTCGAAGTAGTCAACGGCAGGGAAGGAGTCCGCGAGCCGGCGCGTGTCGACAAGGACGACCGCGCCGATGGCGCCCTGGATGAGGTCATCCCACATGAACCAGAATCGGTGCTGGCCGGGCGTGCCGAACAGATACAGGATGAGCCCAGCGTCCAGGGTCACACGGCCGAAGTCCATCGCCACCGTGGTGGTCGTCTTGTCCGGCACGTGTGACAGATCATCTACTCCGGCACTGGCGGCGGTCATGACCGCCTCAGTGGTGAGCGGGGTGATCTCAGAGACCGACCCGACGAAAGTGGTCTTGCCCACGCCGAAACCGCCTGCGACCACGATCTTGACCGAGGTCATAGCGGTCTCCCCCGGGTTGCTCCGGGGAGGCCTAGAGCTTGCGAAGTCCACTTAGCACCCTTTCGAGCAGGTTGAGATCCGGACGGCCCTGGGCGTGATCAAGCTGGTGGACTCTGACCAGTCCCTCCACCGCCATGTCGGCGATGAGGACGCGGGCCACACCCAAAGGCATCCTGAGCACTGCGGATATCTCCGCCACGGAGCGCCAGTCCCGGCAGAAACCGAGGATAGCCTGACACTCGGGACTGAGGACTGATAGATCGCGCGCCTCGTAGTGAGACGCGGCGACCATGGCCTCGATCTGAAGCTGATAACGGGGCTTGGTACGCCCTCCGGTCACCGCATAGGGCCGGACCAGGGAACTCCCCGGGTTGGTGTCGCCGCTGGCCGCGCGCATCCCGTTCGAGGAGCCACGTTTTCCGCCGGCCTGCGGCCAGTCATCCGGGCCGGGGCCGGACACAAGTCTCTCCAGACACTACCTGCCATCCTCCGACCGGAGCGCGCCTCGCATGTCCGGGGTGAGCGCACGGCCCACCCGTTCCACGAGCAGCGCCATCTCGTAGGCAACCAAGCCCATGTCACAATCAGCCGCAGCGAGCACAGCCAGGCTCGACCCGTCGCTGATCGCCATTACGAGCAGCAGACCGCGTTCCATCTCCACAACCGTCTGGCTGACGGGGCCACCCTCGAAAACCCGAGCAGCGCCCTGCGTCAGGCTGGTCAGCCCTGAGGTCACCGCCGCAAGCTGGTCCACCCGGTCAGCCGGGAAGCCGTTGGAGTATGCCATCGGCAGACCATCGGCCGAGACGACGATCGCGTGGGCGACAGATGGAACCCGCTCGACGAAGTTCGTGATCAGCCAGTTCAGGTCCTGGATCGGACGGGCTATGGGGCTCACCTATCCCCCTCTCTCCGTGGCCTCAGCGTGACCACCTCCATCACGTCACGGGGACTGCTTAGTGAAGCGTTAGATAGCACTGTTGTCCTCACCGCTGGGTAGATCGCCGCCGCGCACGGCTGCCCGCCCCTCCCGCACACCTCGCTGGAAGCTGGCCAGCCGTTCTCTTGCCTGTGCCGCCGACCGGGTGGGCGCCGGATGCCGGGCCGGCCCGGCGCGCCCCCACCGCCGCCATGACCAGATGACGCGCTGGCGCACCCACCGCCATCGGGTGCCGGTACCTGCGCACCCGCTCATCGCCGCCCACGATCAGGACCGGGGCGTCGGCCCCGCGTGCTTCCAGGCAGGCTGCCACCCGGGCCTGCACGTCCAGGTCACGTTCACCGGGCTGCCAGGCGGTCAGTGCGTCTTCCAGTGCCGTGGCCGCATCGCCGCCGAGCGCGCGCAGTTCGTCCTGCTCCGGTCCGGACAGGGCGAGCCGGAGGCTGATCAGGTCGGCCGAGGCGTCCAGGCCGAACGCCGGATTCCCATCGGCGGCCAGCCGCTCCACCGGCGCGCCAGCGAGTTCCTCGGCGGCACGGGCGAACTCCCCGGGCCGGTACCAGGGGACCGCCACCAGTTCGGCGAAACCATGCCTGGCAGGCTGGTACTCCTCTGCGATCCGGTCCGCCTCCACCTCGGTGGTGATCAGCGCGGCGCCGGTGCGGGTGATGACAGCCCAGACCAGGTCCACGTCGGCGGAACGGTCCACTGGCGGGCCTGCGCCACCGGTGACCCAGGCCACCGAGGCCGGGCTGGTCAGGACCAGGCCAGCAGGAACCTCGCCCGCCCCCAGCCAGCGGGCGAGGCGGTCCCTGGCTGCATTCGCCCGGAGAGCGCTCATTGTGGGTTCTGTTCTACAGAACGGTGTTTTGTGATATAGAATCACCGGGATATGGAATCACCCGGTTTGTTCCGTGTCAAGGCAGGTATATGCAGTTGCGGCTGGTCCGATGGCGTTCTGTGATTGCGTTCTGTGTAGCCGAACGATGAGCGGAAGGTGACCGCGTAGTGACGGAGGCAGATCTGCGGGTCGCCGGCCGCTACACCGTGCAGAGCGTGGCCCGTGCCCTGCGGCTGATAGAGATCGTGGCGGACGGCCCCGCGGAGGGGCGCTCACTCTCCGAGCTGGCCAGGACGCTGGGGACATCCAAGAGCAGCACGCTGGCCCTGGCCCGGACCCTGGTCGGCTTCGGCTACCTGCGCGACGCCCACCCCGGGCCTGGGTACACCCTGGGAACCGCGCTGATCAGGCTGGGTGACATCGTCGGCAGGCAACTGCCGCTCGGTGAGCTGTGCCGGCCGCTGATCGAGGAACTGTCGCAGGCTACCAGGATGACCTCGCGGGTGGCCATCAGCGACGAGGGGTACCCGGTCTTCGTGGACCGGGTCGACGGCCCTGGCAGCGTCCGCTTCCACACCCCGCTGGGCCAGCGGGAACTGCCGTACGCGTCGGCGGCGGGCAAGGCGATCCTGTCGGCGATGGATGAGAGCGGGATCCGGCGCATGTGCGCCGAGACCGGGCTGCGCGCGCGGACCGGGCACACCATCACCGACATCGACACGCTGCTGGACAACCTCGCCGTGGCCAGGCGGCTCGGTTTTGCCGTCGATGACGAGGAGGACGCGGAGGGAGTCATCTGCGTCGGCGCGGCCTTCTTCGGCCATGACCGGTCCTGCGCGGGTGCCGTCAGCGTGACCGGCATCAAAGGCGACCTGCCGACCTGGCGGATAAACGAGATCGGGCACACGGTGCGCAGCTATGCCGACCGGATCTCCGGCGTCCTCGGCGGGGGCCCGTACGCCGATCTCGGCCTGGCGGCTGGCGAGTGAGCGGCGCCACCTGGCCGCGGCCGCCCCACTGCCATGATCGCGGAATCCTCACCGGCGATACGACTGGCAGGATTCCGTGATCATGAAAAAGAGGCGGTGCAGCCGGGTCGGCACGGGTGCAGGCGGCCACGCCAGCCGCGCATCCGTAGCACCTCGCCTATCTCGGCTGCCACCCGGCAGGGATGAGCCGTGACATCGGCCCAGCTGTACCGCAGCGTGACGATGCCGGTCGCCGCGCTCGCGTTGTCCCGGTGGATGTCCCGCCAGCGCGCTTCGGCCGGGTGAGCGGCCCGGCCGTCAAGTTCGACGGCGACGCCGAACTCGCGGTAGAGGTTGTCCAGGTAGCGGGTGCGCCCTGCGACTCTGCTGAGGACCTGGCGTTGCGCCCGTGGCAGGCCATGAGGCTGTTCCACGCCGCGGTGCCGTACTCGCCAGCCGGAATGCGAATCCTCCGGCTGGTGGGAATCGTCACATGGATGGCACCGCCCGGGTCGGCGAGCAAATCCAGTTCCGCGGCTGTCCGGTGGCTCAGGACTGCCCCCGGACCGGCGCGAAGGACTGCTCCCCACAGCACGGCCGTCCGTGACGGTTGGCCGGTGAACGCTGCGTAGACGCCGCAGTACAGGGGTTGCCAGTGGTGCCTCCGGAGCCTGTCATCGATCGCCGGAATGCTCAGTGCGACCTGCTGGGCCTGCCAGCGGGCGATCACGCCGTGCTGGAGGTCGAGTAACTCCTGGCAACTGGCGGGAAGGTGGGCGGCCATGCACCCGATCTGATCGCGCTGGACATCGTGTGGCGAGAAGGTCCCGGTTCACTGTGGACAGCCGGAAGCGGCTGGCCTGTGCTGTGGATGGCTGAGGCCAGAGTGTCAGTGCGCCGTGCTAGAGGCGGGCTCACCCACGACGGCGGCGACAACGGCCGCGGTGTCGGTGAGACCGGGCAGGACCGCGTCCGCGCCCGCTTCAGCCAGTTCAGCAGCGTCTGAGCCGCCAGTGGTCACGCCGACCGACCGGGCGCCGGCCGCGACGGCCGCCGCCACGTCCAGCGGGGTGTCCCCGACCAGGACGGTCGCGCGCCCGGCGAACTCGGGGCCGTACGCCTTGGACGCCAGCCGCCGGGCCAGGTGGACAAGCTCCGCACGCACCTCGTGGTGGTCGCCGTAGGCGCCGACATCGAGGTCGAGGTACTGCTGGAGCCCGAACGCCGCCAGCTTGGCCTCGGCGATCGGGCGCACGTTCCCGGTGAGCACCGACTGCACAGTACGCGCCGGGCCCGGCACCGCCGCCGTGGCGGAAGCCCACGGCGCAGCCGGCGTGCCCGAGCCGGCCGGGGCTACGGATGAGTCCAGCGCCGCCACGGCGGCCAGCGCGGCCACGGCGCCGGGCAGTGCCCGCCCACGCTGCATCACCACGGCCTGGAACTCTGCCGCGTGTGCGGCGAGACCGGCCAGGAAGGCGTCGAGGTGGCGGGACGGCTCGCTGATCCCGGCCATCGCCAGGGTGTCGCGGATGATCGCCCGGTCGGTGCGCCCGGCCATGGGCGCGATCTCCAGCAGGTCACGGCCGAACAACTCGCGGAACACCACCTGGTACAGCTCGCGGCTGGCGCCGCCCGCGTTGAGCAGCGTGAAGTCGATGTCCCAGAGCACCAGCAGGCCGGCCACGCCGCGACGGTATCAACAGAGCGCGCCGAACCGGGCAGGGCGGGCGCAGCGGGCACTAGACTCGCCCGGACGGGAGCGTAGCCGAGCGGGGAGGCGCCAGTGGCAGGCCGGATCCGCGACGAGGACATCGCGGTGGTCCGCGAGTGCTCGCCCATCGACGAAGTCGTCGGCGAGTACCTCCAGCTTCGCAACGCGGGCGGCGGCTCGCTCAAGGGCCTGTGCCCATTCCACGACGAGAAGACGCCGTCCTTCAACGTCACCCCGGCCCGCGGCCTGTGGTACTGCTTCTCCTGCGCCGACGGCGGTGACGTGATCAAGTTCGTGGAGAAGATCGACAACCTCTCGTTCCCGGAGGCGGTCGAACGGCTCGCCGCCCGTGCGGGCATCGAACTGCGGTACGAGCAGGGTGGTCACGTCCCGGGCCAGGAGCAGAGCCAGCGCCGCCGCCTGCTGGAGGCCCACAAGGCCGCGGCCGATTTCTATGCAGAACGATTGCACAGCCCTGGTGCCGTTCCCGCGCGTGCGTTCTTGTCAGAGCGGGGGTTCGAGCTTGCCGACGCCGGGCGGTTCGGCGTCGGGTACGCGCCCGCCGAGTGGGAGGCACTGACCCGCCACCTGCGCGGCCGCGGGTTCACCGATGCGGAGCTGCTGACCGGTGGGCTCGCCAGCCAGGGCAGGCGCGGGCCGGTGGACCGGTTCCGCGGCCGGCTGATCTGGCCGGTCAGGGATCTGACCGGTGATGTGATCGCGTTCGGCGCCCGCAAGCTCGCGGCCGATGATGACGGCCCCAAGTACCTCAACACGCCTGAGACACCGCTGTTCAAGAAGAGTTCCGTGCTGTACGGGGCTGACCTGGCCAAGCGGGAGATCGCGCAGCGCCGCCAGGCGGTGGTCGTCGAGGGCTACACCGACGTCATGGCCTGTCACCTGGCCGGCATCCCGACCGCGGTGGCTACCTCAGGCACCTCGTTCGGCGAGGGGCATATCAAGGTGCTGCGGCGGCTGCTGATGGACGCCGACCAGTTCCAGGGCGAGGTCATCTTCACGTTCGACGGGGACGCAGCCGGGCAGCGGGCGGTGCTGCGGGCTTTCGATCTGGAGGAGCGATTCGTCACCCAGACGTTCGTGGCGGTGCAGCAGGACGGCCTCGACCCGTGTGACCTGCGGCTGGAGCATGGTGATGCCGCCGTGCGGGACCTGGTGGCGCAGCGGCTGCCGGTGTTCGAGTTCGCGATCCGCAGCGAACTTGCCAGGCACAACCTCGACACCAACGAAGGGCGCCTGGCCGCGCTGGACGCCGCGGCGCGGATCATCGGCCGGATCAAGGACCGGGGCCTGCGGGACCGGTACGCGGTCAGCCTGGACCGCTGGCTCGGCATGCTCGATGAGGACTTCGTGCTGGCCCGGGTGCGCCAGCATGCGCCCGACCGGATGGCCGGGACCGGGCCACGCCGGTCCGGGCAGCCGCCAGCGGATGCGGCCCGGCCCGGCCAGCCGGGCGGGAATGGCGGGCGGCCCGGCGGCGTGCAGCGGCACGGCGGCCAGCCCGGCCGGCCAGGCCGGGCTGGGATGGCCGGCGGCGCCCAGCCGGCCGCGGAACCCCGCTACGACCTGGGCGACCCGGTGATCCGGGTGGAGCGGGAAGCGCTGAAGCTGGCCATCCAGCGCCCCGCCCTGTGCGGGCCAGCCTTCGATGCGATCGACCCGGCGGCCTTCACCGCTGCGCCGCACTCGGCCGTGCGCGATCTGATCGAGGCCTGCGGTGGGACCAGGGGAGCGGGCAACTCACAGGAGTGGGCGACGCGGCTGCGGGAAGCGGCTGCGGACGATGCGGCCCGTGCGTTCGTGACCCAGCTGGCGGTGGAGCCGTTGCGGGCGCCGCGGGCGGACGGGGAACCGGACGCCCGGTATGCCGACGCTGTGCTCGCACGGGTCGAGGAACTCGCGGTCAGCAGGAGCATCGCGAAGCTCAAATCGCGGGTTCAGCGGCTGAACCCGGTGGACAGCCAGGCCGAGTACAACCGGGCGTTCGGCGACCTGGTGGCGCTGGAGCAGCGCCGGAGGGCGCTGCTGGACAAGGCTGCCGGAGCCCTCTGAGCAGGCGGGGCGACCCTAGATCGCGCAACGTGTCGTCCGCGTTACAGGCGGCGGGGTGACAAAATTAAGCCCCCCGTAACCTGGGTTCCTTGACGCACACTGGTCTTCGTGACCCTCACGCTACTCCCCAGCGGACGACAGTCCGGGGATCAGATGGCGGATCTGATCGCGCGGGCCAGGGAACAAGGGGCGGTGGCCCTGGCTGACATCGCTGTCGCCCTTGAGGCAAGTGACCTCCCTGCCCACACGATCGACGGCGTTGTGCGCATGCTCGCCGACGAGGGTGTGGACATCCTCGAAGCCGTGCCCGACGAAGCCGACGGCCGCCGTGCGGCCGAGCCGGCGGACGAGTCCCGGCGTCCCGTCAGCAGCGACCTGGTGCGCATCTACCTGCGCGAGATCGGCCGGGTGCCGCTGCTCACCGCCGAGGACGAGGTCGAGCTCGCGAAGTCGATCGAGGCGGGACTGTTCGCGGAAGAAAAGCTGACGGGCGGGTTCGGGTGCCAGGCAGCCCAGCGGGCCGACCTCGCCCTGCTCGCCGCTGAGGGCCTGCGCGCGAAACAGCGGCTGATCGAGGCGAATCTGCGGCTTGTGGTGTCCATCGCCAAGCGCTACATCGGCCGTGGGCTGGGCTTCCTCGACCTGATCCAGGAGGGGAATCTCGGGCTGATCCGGGCCGTGGAGAAGTTCGACTACACCAAGGGCTACAAGTTCTCGACCTATGCCACCTGGTGGATCCGGCAGGCGATCACGCGCGCGATCGCGGACCAGGCACGCACGATCCGTATCCCGGTGCACATGGTGGAGACGATCAACAAGATGGCGAGGGTCCAGCGCCAGCTCCACCAGGATCTGGGCCGGGAGGCCACCCCGGACGAGATCGCCGCCGAAATGGGGATGACCGCCGACCGGGTGACCGAGATCCAGCGGATCGCCCAGGAGCCGGTGTCGCTGCAGGCGCCGATCGGCGAGGAAGACTCCGACCTGGGCGACTTCATCGAGGACACCGACGCCGTGGTGCCAATCGAGGCCGCCGCGTTCATCATGCTCCAGGACCAGCTTGAGCAGATCCTGGACACCCTGTCCTGCCGGGAGCAGAAGATCATCCAGCTGCGCTTCGGCCTGACCGACGGGCACCCGCGCACGCTGGAGGAGGTGGGCCGGGAGTTCGGCGTCACCCGCGAGCGGATCCGCCAGATCGAGTCGAAGACCTTGGCCAAGCTCCGTCACCCCAGCCGCGCCCAGGTGCTCAAGGGCTACCTGGGGTAAGCAGCTGGGTGGCACCCGGCGCAGGCGTGGCGCAGGTCCGGGCGGCGGCACCGGCTTCAGGTGCCGGGGTTCAGCCGCACGATCTCGGCGTTCAGCGCGGTAGCGAACACAGTCCAGGCGGCGTAGGGCAGCAGCAGGAGCGCGGCCGTGCGGTCAGCCCGCCATGTCTGGCGAATCAGCATCGCGTTAGCGATGTCCAGGCAGGCGATCTCGGCCAGCGCGGCGCGTGGCCGGCGGGCGCGGAAGAACAGCGGCGTCCAGGCGGCGTTCAGCGCAAGGTCGAGGAGCAGGCTGCGGATGATCTGGCTGCGATCGCGGCTCAGCGCCTGGGAGAGCGCCCTGGCACTGGCGTAGGCGATGGTCACATACAGCGGCGTCCACACCAGCGCGTAGGCGGGGGGGGGCGGCTGCCACCGCGGCTTGCGCAAGCTGCGATACCACGCGGAGCCGGGATCGGCCGCGACACCGCCGATCACCGCGGTAGCCGCCACCGCGCCGCCGACCGTGATCGTCGCCTTCATGGCCGTTGCCTTCCCACGTCCTGTCTGCTGAAACCGGGTCTGGTGAGCGCGGGGCGAGGTCGTCCCAGAGCCGGCGGGCGGTGCCCGGGTCTTCCCGGGGTCCACGGGAACAGGCACCCGGGCCGTGGCCGCCGGTCGTGCCAGAACCGGCCACTACCCAGCCGGGCCGGATCCGCGATGACAAGCCAGGCGATCGTATCGGCGCCCTGCGCGGGCGAGCGCAGGACCGGCCGCATGACCCGGCGGAAACCCGGCAGCGCCGTGGCGAGCCCGGGTGTGTCCACCCACCTGGGTGCATGGCGTGGAAGGCGACGCCAGTCCCGGCGCCTGCCAGTCTTCCCCCGGCCCGTTCATCACCCGCAGGAGGGCGTCCAGTGACCTGATAACTCCTCGCCTGTTCATCCGCGCCCGGCGCAAGCAGTTCCTGGCCGCCTGCGACGCGGTGGCCGGACTCGGCTTCGGCCCTGCCTTCCAGCGCATGTGGCACCTCTAGCCCGGTACGGGACCACGATGACGTAGTAGATCTGCTGTGCTGGGGGATTAGTGCGGTGGTCCGCCAGGGGTGTGTGGTGCTGACGTGTAGTCCCTGCTCCCGTCGGACGACGGCCGCCCGTTGGCATTCCTGTCGCGCGTGGCACGGTCATGCCGGGCGCCACCGACCTTGCTGCGTGCTGTCCCTGCCACCTTTGGCACCCGGTCAGCCACCTTGCCCCTGGCCGTCTTGGCGAGATCGGCGGCCTGCGCCTGGAGGGCGGCCGCCGCCTGCTGTACCGCGGGGTTGTCCGCAACCTTGCGGGCGGCCTTGCACATCTGGTCGTAGCGTTCCCTGCCCGCCCGCGCACCGAGTACGAAGCCGGTACCGAGGCCGGCGAGGAACACGAATCGGTACCGCATCTGGCACCTCTCTTCCGCGAGTAAGCCTGCGGGGTCGACATCCCCGCGATAGGCGGCTGTACTCCTGACGTTAGACCGGTGTCATCAGGGCGCCGTCCGGCGGCCTGCCGTGGCTGTCGGCGCGCAGCTACCCGATTGGTGCGCTACCCTTATCCCCGCGACCGCAAGAACACGGATCGCCGGGTTCGGCCAGTCCCGGTGTTCCTTGCGTCGGCTGATCCCGCGTAGCTCAATCGGCAGAGCGTCCGGCTGTTAACCGGCAGGTTATAGGTTCGAGTCCTATCGCGGGAGCAAGGTCCAGGGCGGGGGCACGTTTCCGCAGCTAGGAGCCAGGTGTGTAGCTGCGCTTAGGCGTCCATCCGTGGTGCGTGGTAACCGGCGATCCCAGTGAGTTCGGCCTTCACCTTCCCAGGTGAGCCATGAGCCGCGATGGCCTGACCGATCTTGAGCGCGACTACCCCGGTATGCGTTTCGGCACGGTACGGGCCAGTGCTGGCAGCGGGCGAAGGCGGCGCTTCTGGGCGCGGCGCCTGGCCGACGGCGTTCTGCTGACGGCGTGGCCGGTCCCGTACTGCGTGAGCGCATCCAGCCGGAGCCTCCCGTTTCCCCCGAGGGGGAGCGGATGCGCTCAGATGCCTGGTCCCGGCAGGCCCGTTGAGCACGTTGCGGCCGGGACGGCGATCAGTAGCCGGGTGACCTGGGCGGTGCCCGGCCGCGCCTGCTGCCGGCGGGGATTCACTGGCCTTCCGGGTCTGCCTGCGTGGGCCTTGGCCGCCCGATCGGCAGGGTGTCGACAGAGATGTTCCGCCCGGAATGCCCAGGCTGGCCCGGAAGCACGCTCTCGTCCGAGCGGTCCGTGGCGTCGAGGTAAGCGTCTGCCCCGAAGTGTTCCCGTGGGTGCAGGCGCTTGTGTGAGAGCCAGTAGGGGATGCCTACGGCAAGGGCGAAGAGCGGCAGTGCCACTGGAATAGTTACCCAGAACAGGGCCATACGGCATATCTCCCTCGTATCGGCCGGCTGGTTCCGCCGGTCATCAGGGCCATCCACTGCCCTCAGGAGTGCTGAGTTAACGAGATCCGGTGTGTGCGATCCTGCCGGGCGCTGCGGATGGTGCCAGCAACGTCGGCGGTCCGGATCTGGCCGGGGACGCCCGAGCGTCTCCGGTGCTGGTTTCCCACCGCTCCGAGGGCGGCTTCGCGGGCGGGCTGCCTCAGGTGACAGAGTGAGTCACGCGAGTCGGGCGGGAAGCATTGACACGTGGACGCGTGGTGCGCTGAGGTTCGTAACGTGAACTGCCGTGCGATGCATGGTCACTTCGGCCGCACCGCCACCGGCCCCATACGCCGCCGCCGGTCCTGAGGACCAGCCGGGGCGCTCATCCGAAAGAGGTACCACTATGAGCGCGTGGAACGGGTTGACCTACGAGGGCAAAGACAACCTCCTCCGGGTCGTCCGCGAGGAAGCCGAACG
>OFHD01000012.1_pt1 | contig 12782 bp, 11 predicted proteins | sample 1521941 | NCBI WGS metagenome assembly OFHD01 (sample SAMEA2468439, study PRJEB22500) | soil metagenome | biome: Glassland; feature: Farmland; material: Clay | place: Australia | collected 2013-01-31 | depth 0.55 m | reverse complement strand
GCGGGTCCGGTCAGCGGCTGGTGCTCATGATGGTCGGTCATGGCCAGCAGGTGCTCGCCGCGGGTGCGGGCCTGTTCGGCTTCCACCTCGGCGCGGAACCCGCTGCTGCTGGTTCCCGCGTAGCCCTCAAACATCTGGATGGCATGGTGGCGGTATTGCAGGGCCCCGGCGATCGCGCCGCCGGGGCGGCGGGCGATGAACCAGGCCAAGGTGCGCCTTCTGTCCGCACTCGCCGTGTGCGGTCGTGTTCGGGTGGCGATTGGCCTGGTGGTCCGCCCGGAATGTCGATCGCATGAGAGGTGGCGGTCCGTGTTGCGTTTTCTGGGCTGGCTGTGTGATCGGGTTCACAGCCAGGGTTATCCCTCGATCGACGAGGGCCAATCAAGAGCGCCGGAAAGCCGCTGGCATCGGGCGGCGGGCGCGGAACTGCCCCGGGCCCGCAGGTGGCTAACCGGGGCGGCATGTAAACTGGCGGCATCGGCGCAGGAGGGTGCCGCCGGGTTCGCGGGCAGGACCTGAGTCCACCTCCGCAGCTTCTGACATTGGTCGTGCTTTCCGGCAGGATCGTCTTCGCATCGCGCCCGAACGCGAGCCCGGGCGGCGAGGAGACGTCATGTCCGAGCTTCCCGACCGGCCCGACCTCGACCAGCTTCGCCGTCAGGCACGAGAGCTGCTTCGCGCCGCGACGTATGGCGAGCCCCGCGCCGTCACCAGGCTTCGCGCGGTCTCCGAACACGTAACGTTGTCCGCGGCCCAGCTGGCCGTGGCCCGCGAGTACGGCTGCCGGAGCTGGCCCGCGCTGAAAGCCGAGGTAGAACGCCGCCGGCGCTTGTCCGAGTCGGCTGCGAGCCCGCCGTTCCCGGGCGGCGACGAGCGGGGTGCGCTCGACGAACGGTGGTCTTTCGGCGGGGCCGCCGCCATCGAGACCTCGGCGGGTGTCCTGTTTCCCGAAGCGCTGGTCGCCGGCGCCGGTCACGCCACGCTGTATGGGTCTCTGGTGTCCTCGGGGAACGGCCAGCCCGCGGCCATGCCGCGCCGGTTTGCCGGCACCAACAATGCTGTTCAGCCGCAAGGCACGTCTCGCCCGCTCACGCCGCAGGCAGGCCGATGCCGCCACGGGGATTATGAGGGTCCTGACTCGATCCGATGAGGTCACCGTCGTCGATGATCGGGGATCGGGGTACGCCTTTCGTGGCGGGAGGATGTCGGGCAAGGTCGGGCGATCGGGAGAGCCTGCCGGGCACAGGTCCGTGCAGCTTGGGCTCGATCCGGTCCCAGCGCGAGGGGTCGGGTGGCTGGAGCTGCGCAGCCAGGACGGGGCAGCGACCCGCCTGCTGCCCTCGGCCCGCCCGGCGGTGCGGGTAGGCCAGCTCACGCCGGTGGCGATGAGCCCGGCCGAGCGGGAGCTGTCGGACCAGGCCCTCTCCCTCATCGCCCTTTACCTCGGCGACGATGCCGGGACCCGGGAGGACATCCTCGGGCAGCGTTGCTCGGCCGCGCTGGCCGGGGCGGCAGAGATCCGGCGATCCGGCGAGCTTGACCCCGCCAGCGAGCTTCCGGACCAGCTGACGCAGCTGTGCGCCGTGCTGACCGGGCAGCGCCCGGCCGACGGCCTTCCCGCCGGCTGGTCAGTCATGCTCGGCGCGGCGCGGCGGGCCGACGGGCCCCGGCATCATCTAGACCCCGGGACTGCCCTGCCGCCGATCGATGGCGTGGCCGTGCAGGTCGACAGCCTGATCTCCATGCCTGGCCACTGGCGGCTTTACCTGCGCGCGATGCCCGGATGGCGGGACTCCGGCGGGGACGGCCGCCGGCGGGACCTGGTCTCGGTCCATGCCGAAGACGACCTCGGCGGCAGGTACCTGAGCAACTTCGGCGGCTCCGGGGCCTGGCCGCGTGGCCGTGAAGAACTCGGCCTGCGGTTCCTGCCCCGTCTGGACCCGCTCGCCCGTGCTCTGAAGCTGACGTTCCGGGGGGCCAGTGAGGAGCTTGCCGTTGATCTCGGCCTTGGATCGGCCGCCAGGTCGCAGCGGGAGTGATCACGACGTCTGGCAGGTGCCGGGGTGATGACGCGGCGCGGTCAGCAACGATTCGCCCGCGCTCGCCTTCCCGGTCCCCGCCTGACGCCTCAACCGGCGCCTTTTCCTCATCGCTCACCGCGACGGCCTTCAGCCAACGCAGCATGAGGCAGCTTGAAGCCTCCCTCCGCAGGGCGACTCCGAAGGGCCACGAAACCTTCATCTTCCGCACAGCACCGCATCAAGGACTCGTTCCTACATCAGGTCCTCCTTGCGTTCAGGACACACATCGGCACCCACAGGTTCACCGGCACCCCGTCATGACTCGTTCCACAGGCCATCAGCACGGCAGTAACCAGGAGTAAGAGGTTGCCTGCCCGGGCGGCCGGGAACGGGTGGATCTCTCCCTGGGTGTCGTCACCCGGCCTCGCTGGGCGCGCGGCTCACGGCTGCCCCCCTGCTCTGTCTGGCCGACATTCGCCGGGGATGACGGTCGAGCCAGCGGTAGGTGGCGAGCTTGACCCGGTCGTTGACCAGGAACCACGCCAGGGCGTAGGCCCAGACCAGCCCGGCCCGGGCCCAGCCGAGCGGGGCCATCAGCACCCCGTAGACGGCGATCAGGGTGGCGATGAGCTGGGCGGTGGCCACGGCGCCGAACAGCAGCCGGGCGGGGGCGGGCCGGGACCAGAACGGGCCGCGGGTACGGGTCAGGAAGATGGTCAGCTGCCCCGCCACCGACAGTTTCAGGTAGATCAGGGTCCGGACCACAGCATGGCTGAGCCCGAAGACCTGGCTGGCGACGGCGAACAGGCCGAAGGTGGCAACCACCCCGATGATGCCCAGTACGGTGGCGATGACCAGGGTGGTGCGCATGTCCCAGGCGACCGGCCTGTCGGAGCCACGGACGTGGTCGTAGGCGATGGACAGGATGGCGGCGTCGTTGAGGACCGCCAGGAACACGATCATCGCCGGGGTGACCGGGAAGAAGTTGAACGCCACGATAGCCAGGGTGATCAGCAGCAGGATGCGGATGGTCTCGGCGATCCGGTAGGTGGCGTAGCTGGTCATGTGCGCGAAGATTTCCCGCGCGGTGCGGATCGCATCCACGATGACCGACAGCCCCGGGGCCAGCAGCACCACGTCGGCGGCGGCGCGGGCGGCGTCGGTCGCCCCGGACACAGCGATCCCGGCGTCGGCCTGCTTCAATGCCGGGGCGTCGTTGACCCCGTCACCGGTCATCCCCACGATGTGACCGCGGGCCTGCAGCAGTTGCACGATCTTGTACTTGTGCTCGGGGAACACCTGCGCGAACCCGTCCGCCGCCTCCACCCGCGCGGCCAGCGCCGCTTCCCGTGCCCTTCCCGCGTCCTGATCCTTCTCCGGCCGGCCGTCGCTGCCGGGGGCGGCCAGGACGCTGGCATCGAGGATCTGCTCGCCCAGGCTGGTCTGCCGGGCGATCTCCTTCCCGATCGCCACCTGGTCGCCGGTGACCATCTTCACCGTCACACCCAGGCTGCGGGCGGCGGCGATGGTAGCGGCCGAGTCTTCGCGTGGCGGGTCAGTCAGCGGCAGCACCCCCAGCAGCCGCCAGTGCCCGCCCTGATCGGCCCGGGCCACCCCGAGCGACCGGTAGCCACGGGCGGCAAACGCCTCGGCCACCGTGCTCATCTGGCCTACGGCGGGATCGCCGGCGCACAGGGCGGCGATCACCTGCGGCGCGCCCTTGCTCACCTTGAACTGGCTCACGCCATCGCCGGACACGGTGGCCTCGGTGCGCTTGGACACCGGGTCAAACGGGACGAACCCCGTCACCCGCTGCTGTGGTCCCTCGGGCCCGGCCGGGGCGGCGGCGAGCACGGCCAGGTCGATGGGGTCGTGATCCTCCGCCCGGGAGGCCTGCGCCGCCGCGGCCAGCACTTCACTGGCGGTGGCGCCGGGGACCGTCCACGGATCGGCGACGGCCAGCCGGTTCTGGGTCAAGGTGCCGGTCTTGTCCGAGCACAGCACGTCGATGCCGCCCAGCTCTTCCACCGCGGGCAGGTGCGAGACCACCGCCTGGCGGCGCGCCAGCGCCCGGGCGCCAACCGCCATCGTCACCGACAGCACCGCCGGCAGCGCCACCGGCACCGACGCGATCACGACTACCAGCGCGAACTCCAGCATCGTCAGCAGCGGGTTCCCCCCGCGCCATCGACACCGCCAAGGTGATAGCCACCAGGCCCACCGCCAGGACGATGAGGTAGTGGGCGATCCGCATCACCGCCCGCTGGAAATGGCTGACCGCGCCAGCCGTCTCCACCAGCGCGGTGGTGCGGCCGAAGAAACTGGCGGCACCGGTCGCATGCACCGGTCGCATGCACTAGCGCATCCGCCTCGCCGCGCACCACCACCGCGCCCGAGTACAGGACATCCCCGGCGCCGCGGGCGACCGGAAGCGACTCCCCGGTCAGTGACGACTGGTCCACCTGCAGCGATGCGTCGCCGAGCAGCCGCGCATCCGCGGGCGCCACATCGCCCAGCCGGACCCGGATCACATCACCCGGCACCAGCTCGCGGATCGGCAGGGTCGCCCACGCTCCATCGCGCAGCACCCGGGCGGTGACTGCCAGCCGCCGCTTGAGCGCGGCGATCGCATTCGCGGCCTGATGCTCCTCGGCGAACGCCACCGACACGTTCATCACCAGCAGCACCCCGATGACCGCCGCATCGGTCCAGTGCCGCACCACCAGCGACAGGACCAGCGCGACCTCGATCATCCACGGGATCGGCGCCCAGAAGTAGCCCAGCAGCACCAGCAGCGGGCTCTTGCGCTTCTCCGTGATCTCGTTCGGCCCGAACCGCTCCAGCCGCCCCCGCGCCTGCTCACCAGACAGCCCCTGGGGCGTTGCGTCCAGCTCGGCCAGGACGGCCGGAACCGGCAGGTCCGCCAGCTTCGCCTCCGCCCGCATCGGCGACACCTCTTCCTCTTGTCGGCTGCGAAATATCGGTTCCGTGGTTATCCGGTCCTTTTCCGGCTTGCGGGAGCCGGGTTTGGGCTTTCACTCCTGCCAGTAGAGTTGCGGCGGCGGCGCCGCGGCGAGAGAGGCCTCGTTGGCATGAAGCAGCACCACGCGCAGCCCGTCCGGGTCGCGCATGCTCAGCCAGGCAGCGTCGCCGTCGTGGCAGCGGTGATAGTGCGCCGCATGCTGGGTGAGCAGCTCTTCGGCGCGGTCGAGGTCGGCGGCATCCGTCACCCGGAACGCGATGCGGGATGCGCCGGGCTCGCTGAGACCGTGCCGGGCACGCTCGCCGATCTCGCGTATGACCAGCGTGCGCACCCCATCGCCGCGGCTGCGGAGGAGTGCGAGCGTGTCATCCTTCCAGTCGCACTCCAGCCCTAGCACGTCCCGGTAGAAGGACAGCGAGCGGTCAAGATTGCGTGCCTGCACGAACACGCCGAAGATCCTTGGCACATGCAGCGCCCGGCCGGCCGCCCTATCCTGCCGGACTGGACGCCCCGGCCGGCCGTTGTTCTCCTGGCGTGCGGGACGCTGGGGTTGCTGAGAAGCTGTCATCGGGACTCCCACCCTTCCGGGGGTTGCAGGGAGTAGCAGAAGGTGGCGGCGGGGCCGGAGCGGCTCGCTCGCCTGTGGTCGGCGCCATCGCCGTAGCGCTTGTGCACTTGGCGCCGGGCGGGGCTCAGGGCCATCCGCCCGGGATGGCGCCGAGCAGCGGGCCAGCCGCCACATGAAGTGAAGGACCTTCAGGTGGCTCTCCAGTTCCAGCGCTGCGCCTTCGGCATCCCCGGCACGCAGGTGTGCCAGCAGCCGCTGGCGCGAACTGACGGTCATGCTGTTCGCTGCCGGGCCGACCTCGACCATCAGATCGCGCGCCAGCCAGCAGCGCGCCATGCACCTGACGGCGCCGCGACACCAGGTAGGACAGCTGGGCGCAGGCTGAGAACAGGTACGGGATGGCGACCGTGACCACCGTGAGGTCGACCAGGTAGGTGAAGACCTTCAGCCCGGAGCTGGTGTTGTAGCTCCACAGCAGCAGCAGCGAGGGCAGGATGGCGGCGATCAGGACCGAGATCCAGGCCGTGTCCTTGTGATCGGTCCTGGCGAAGACCTTGGGGAATGGGAACAGGTTGTCCTGCGACGCCGCCCGCGCGATCTCGGCGGTGACCAGGGTCCAGCCGTTCAGTGCCCCGATTCCGCTGATGACCGCGATCGTCGCGACGAACGTGCCGGCCCAGTTCCAGCTGGTGAACATATTGCTGAACGCGGTGGCGAACGGCGTGGTGTCGTTGACCAGGCCCTTGTGGGCCACCACGCCCATCACCGCGCCAGCGGCCAGCAGGTACAGGACCGCGCTGGCGAGCGTTCCGTAGACCGAGGCGCGCCCGACGTTCCGGCGCGGGTCGCGCACTCGCTGGGCGGTGATGGCCGCGACCTCGATGCCGATGAACGAGAACAGCGCCACGCCCGCAGCGATGCCGATCGAGCTGTAGAGGCTGCCGCCGGATGCGTTGAACGCGCCGAAGTTCGCGCTCTTCACGAAGAACCATCCGACGATGCCCACGAACAGCAGCGGCAGGAACTTCAGGACGACGGTAAGGTTCTGGAACCAGGCCATCTGCCGGACGCCAGCGATGTTGATCGTGGCCGGGATCCACAGGCCGATCATCGCGACGCCGAAGTTCTGCCACGCAGATGGGTGATGGATGTTGAACACGTACTCGAAGTACGGCACCCAGGCGGACACGATGGCGGCGTTGCCGGCCCACGCCTGGATCCAGTAGCACCACCCAGTCAGGTAACCGGCGAAGTCGCCGAACTCGTGCCGCGCGTAGGCGTAGAGCCCGCCGTCGCCCTTGGGGACGCGCCGGGTCAGCTGGCCGAACATGACCGCCAGCAGCGTGGCGCCGACTGCGATCACGGCCAGCGTGCCCAGCGAGCTGGTCCCCGCGCCGGCCAGCACGGCCGGCATCGCGAACACGCCGGTCCCGATGATGCTGCCTATGACCAGGCCGGTGGCCGAGGTGACCCCGATCGAGCGGGCCTTCAGCTCTGCCCTGCCGGGACCGTGGGGAGTCGGCTCACCCTGCCCATCAGGCAGTGGATGAGCGCTTGCGGCGCTAGACATGGATCCTCCTCCCGGGGCGGCCGGTCGGCTCGTCCCGCGTTGCGCGAAGCTTGGTACTGGCATCCACGGTCACCCGCCGGGCGGCCCGTCACATCCGTGGAACACCCCGGTCGGCACCCTGGCCTGCGGTTCGCAGACCCCAGGTGGCGGTGCGCCCGCGCCGAGGACCAGGACCGGGCACGTGACCGCACGCCTGGCCAGGGCACCACCGGCCGCCCGAGGCCCAGCGCAATTGCGCGAGGTCATGCTGCTGGGGCGCGGAAAGGGGATCCGCGGGCCGAACCGCCCGGCGGCGTTGCCATCGAGCCGGGCGATGACGCGCTTGGCCGGTTGAGGGCGGGCTGTCCACCAAGCTGCCTCTGGCGTGTGAGCAGGGCCAGAACCACCGCCGATCCTCATCACCGCCGGTCAGCGGCCGACGGCCCGCAGTTCCAGGCGGTCCTGGAAGGTATCCGGGTTCCCCGGCCGGGCCTGGGCCGGCCCAGCACCCGCCCGGCCGGGTGCTGGCGGACAAGGCTAGGGACCTATGCAAGTGATCTCAGCACCCGGGTGGCCGACCGCGGACCACAGACCTCGGGTGGCGGCTGGGGTCTTTCACGGATGTGACGGGCCACCCGGAGGGCGACCGTGGGTGCCAGGACCAACCCGACGGCACGGTGCGGAGGGCTCGCAATGACTCACAGGCAACGCAACATAGCGGTGGAAGCGCGCGCTGATCTCATCCTGACCGACGAACCTTCGGTCGACGCCTACGCGGCCTACTTCGAAGCCCAGATGCACCGCAGTAAGGTGCGCGGGCTGCTCCGGGCTGTCGACCTGTGGTTCGCCAGAGCCGTGCCGCCACAGGGGATCTTCCGGTGGTGGCATGCTCGCACCGGTCATGGGTGATCCGGCCCGCTCGGGTCACTGCCGGCGGCAGAGGAGCGGCAGCGGCAGAGGAAAGGACCCGCAGCCATGACGGCGCAAGCCGGGACCTGCCGCGGCTGGCTGCGGCCAGCGGCGCTTGTTCCGCTACCAGGGCATCATCCACTGCTACGTTGTGCTGCGCGGCACCCGTCATCAGAAAGTGGGCAGTCATGACAGCATCACCGGCCCCGGTTTCTCAGCCGGTGCTGAGCCCGCTCACGGGAGCGGCGATCTTCCTGGTGCTGACGGTGGAACCTGGCGGTGAGGGCGTGGTGCGGGATCTGCTGGCGGACCTGGCCGGGCTGGCCCGGTCGGTGGGGTTCCGGCTGCCGGAGGGGGCGCTGACCTGTGTGGCCGGGGTGGGCTCAGACGCTTGGGACCGGTTGTTTGCCGGGCCGCGGCCAGCGGGCCTGCACCCGTTCATTGAATTGCGCGGGCCGCGGCACCGTGCGGTGGCCACCCCGGGGGATCTGCTGTTCCACATCCGCGCCAGGCACCTGGATCTGTGTTTCGAGCTCGCGACCCAGATCATGGAGCGGCTGGCGGGCTGGGTGAGCGTGGCCGATGAGGTGCACGGCTTCCGGTATTTCGACGAGCGCGACCTGCTGGGCTTCGTGGACGGAACGGAAAACCCCAGCGGCCCGGCCGCCGGAGCGGCGGTGCTCATCGGGGATGAGGATGCCGCGTTCGCGGGCGGCAGTTACGTGATTGCGCAGAAGTACCTGCACGATATGCGGGCCTGGAACGCCCTGCCCGCCGCCGAGCAGGAGAAGGTGATCGGCCGGGCCAAGCTGTCCAACATCGAACTGCCGGATGAGGTCAAGCCGGCCAACTCGCATGTGGCGCTGACCACCATCACCGGCCCCAGCGGGCAGCAGCGCCAGATCGTGCGGGACAACATGCCCTTCGGCAGCGCCGGGCGCGGGCAGTTCGGCACCTACTTCATCGGGTATGCCGCCACCCCCGAGGTGACCGAGCAGATGCTGGCGAACATGTTCCTGGGCAGCCCGCCCGGCAACACCGACCGGATCCTGGAGTTCTCCACCGCCGTCACCGGCGGGCTGTTCTTCGTGCCCTCGGCCAGCTTCCTCGGCAACCTGCCCGACCTGCCTGCCCCGCCGGGTGAGGCCGCGCGGCCATCCGCATCCTTTCCAGCGGGCGACGGCTCGCTGGGAATCGGCGACCTGAAGGGAAGCAGCCAGCCATGAACAACCTGCACCGCGAACTCGCCCCCATCTCCAGCGCGGCCTGGGCCAGCATCGAGGAAGAAGCCCGGCGGACCTTCACGCTGCACATCGCCGGCCGGCGGGTGGCCGATGTGAGCGAGCCCGGCGGCGTCACGCTCGCGGCCATCGGGACCGGCCACCTGACCGGCGCCGAGCCGCCCGCCGCCGGGGTGAGCGCGCACCTGCGCCAGGTGCAGCCGCTGGCCGAACTGCGCGTCCCGTTCACCCTCAACCGCCAGCACATCGACGATGTCGAACGAGGAGCCCGCGACCCGGACTGGCAGCCCATCAAGGATGCCGCCCGCACGATCGCCTTCGCCGAGGACCGGGCCATCGTGGAGGGCTGGCCCGCCGCCGGAATCACCGGCATCAAACCCGCCTCACCCAGCCCGCCGCTGGCCCTGTCAGGTGATGTCCGCGCCTACCCGCAGGCGGTCGGCCGGGCCCTCGCCTCGCTGCGGCTGGGCGGGGTCGGCGGGCCGTACTCGCTGCTGCTCAGCGCCGATACCTACACCGCCGTCAACCAGACATCCGACCACGGCTACCCCATCCGCCACCACCTCGCCCGGATGATAGACGGCGACATCATCTGGGCCCCCGCCATCGACGGCGCCCTCCTGATGTCGGCCCGCGGCGGAGACTACGAACTACGCCTCGGCCAGGACCTGTCCATCGGCTACACCACCCACGACACCACCAGCGTCGAACTGTACTTCACCGAATCCTTCACGTTCCTGGTCGCCACCGCCGAGGCCGCCGTTCCCCTCACCGCCCCGCCAGACTGAGTCCGGGCGGTGCTGATCAGCCGGCCGCACGCCGGGCCCGGCGGGGTTCCCGGCAGGTGTTCATTTAGCGCTCCGCGTCGTGGTGGCCATCCAGGGGCCATCACCACGTGACACCGGCGGGGCAGCCGGCATTGCGACGTTACTATCGCGTGCCATGACTGCGGATATGGGGCGCGACCGGCTCCGGGCCGCAGTGGACCAGGTGAACAGTTGGCTGGCCCGTGAGCGGGCTGGACTGCGGCTGGAGCCGTGGTTCACGCCGTTCGCGCTGGTCAATGGTGCCGGGGTCGGCCTATCCCCGGTTTTGCTGCCGGTTGTGGCCGCCCGGTACGGGGTAGGCCATGTCGGCCTGGTCATGGGGGCGTTCAATCTCGGTGCCCTCGCGGCACCGCTCGCCGGCAGCCTCGCCGACCGGTTCCGCGCCTACCGGGCGCTGGCAGCTGTCGCTGCGGCTGTGACGGCGCTGGCCCTGGGGCTGTTCCCGTGGGCTGGCGCGGCGGCCCAGGCGCTGCTGGGACTGGGTGAAGGAGCCGGGTTCGCCGCCGCGATCACCATCGCCAATCTGCTGATCGTCGAAAGGCGTCCCCAGACCGAGTGGAACTCCCGTCTTGGCCGGCTGGAGACTAGCTTGAGTCTCGGCCAAGCCGGGGCGCTTTTCCTGGCCGCATGGCTCAGCGGGCTCAGCTCCCGCAGCGCCCTGCTGGTCGGTGCAATCGTGCCTGCCACCGCCATCCCACTCGCCCTGGTGCTGATTCCCCGGGTGCGGTCAGCGGCGCTGCGGCCTGCCAGGGCCAGCCACCACCTCGCATCGAACGGCCAGGTCGGCGAGTGGGGCCCGGCCAGCCCGTCCCGGGTCCACCACCTTCACCAGCGGCGTCGACCGCTCGCGGGGTTGCGCGCGCTGCTGGGCGGTGGCTTCGGCTGGATGCTCGCCGCCTGGATCCCTTCCTACGCCGGTGCAGCGGTCGTCTTCTCGCTCTACCCGGTGCTGTTTCTGCATGCCTTCGGCGTTGCCACCACGATCTCGGCGCTCGCCTTCGCCGTTACCGTCCTGGTCAGCCTGCCGCTGTATGTCCTGGCCGGCCGCGTCAGCCAGCGCCGCGGCCCGGCGCCGGTGATCGCAGCCGCGCTGGCCCTGCGCGTCCTCCTGCTCAGCGCCCTGGCCGCCTTCGCCGCGGTGGGTCATATCGTCGCAATCCTGCCGCTGGCAGCCTTCGCGGGCGTCATGTTCGCCTGGTCGTTCCTGTCCGTTGCCTCACCCGGGCTCACCGGGCGGCTCAAGCCGGAAGCAGAAGGCGACGCCCAGGGCCTCCTCAACGCCAGCAGCGGCCTGGCCGGCCTGCTGGGATCGGTCGCCGGAGGGCTGATCGCAAGCAGCTGGGGATACCCGGCAGCCCTGGCCGCCGGCGCCGGCGCCGTGGCCCTCGGCCTGGCTATTCTCGCCGCTACGCTGCTGCGGCGCGGCAGTGGCGGCATATGGTGATCACCCGCGGATTCGCTCATGTCATGCTCCCTTTTCCGTCGGCTGGCTGGTTGATGTAGCGCGGATACGGCCCTGCCTGGCGGGGGCCCGTACCGCCGAAGACGTCCTGCCCTTCCGCGGCTAGGGCACCAGCCAGGGATATTCACTGATGCGACCGGCGGCCGCGAGCGCAACGGTGGAGGCCAGACGAGCCAGAGAAGGGAGTAACTGCCGTGGGCATGAGATCCGAGCGCGGCCAGGCAGGATGCGGCGCATGAACGGCTGCGACTATGACGTCATCGTGGTGGGGGCGGGCGCGCCGGGTGAGCACTGCGCAGGGGCGCTGGCCGGTGGCGGTCTGCGGGTAGCTGTGGTGGAGCGGGAGCTGGCCGGTGGGGAGTGCTCGTACTGGGCGTGTGTCCCGTCCAAGACGCTGCTGCGCCCGGGCGAGGCGGTGCAGGGGGCGCGGGAGGCGGCGGGCACCGCGCGGGTTGACGTGCCGGCGGCGCTGGCCTACCGGGACTTCATGGTCTCGGGGTACTCCGACGCGGGGCAGCAGCAATGGCTGGCCGGCAAGGGGATCGACCTGATCCGGGGCACCGGCCGGCTGGCCGGGCCGGGCGCGGTCGAGGTCGGCGGTGTGCGGCATACAGCCGAGCAGGTGGTCGTGGCGACCGGCTCGGATCCGGTGGTCCCGCCCGTCCCGGGCCTGCGGGAGCTGGCGGGCGTGTGGACCAACCGTGAGGTGACCGGCATGGTGGCGGTCCCGTGCCGGCTGCTGATCCTGGGTGGCGGGCCGGTGGGCGCGGCCCAGGTACCACCCATCCCCGGCAGCGGCCATCGCGGCGGGGGCGCAGAACAGCAACAGCCACGGCAGCCAGCGGCGGGCGCTGCGCGGCGGCGCCGGGATCGGGGGTTTTGGGGGGTCGGGCGGCGTCGCGAACGTCCTGCCGGCCTTCGTTTCCCACTTCGAAGGTGGCAATGGTTTGCGCAATGCCGTCCTCGGAGATCACGAAGTCGGAAGGACGCAGGCCAGTCACGTAGTTCCCTTTGTTATCGGTGACGGCCACATTCAACTGCACCAGATTGACGACAACACGGATGACGCTATTCCCGTTATCCGGGTCGCTACCCTGCGCCTGCATCCAAACGGCAAAGCTGCACAGGGAAATAAGAACCGCCATCAGTATCATCGCGTATCGTTTTGCCATAAACCCCTCGTCTCCCTGCAATTCAACCCCTCACCGGGCCGCCCAGTGTG
>OFHD01000011.1_pt1 | contig 12970 bp, 13 predicted proteins | sample 1521941 | NCBI WGS metagenome assembly OFHD01 (sample SAMEA2468439, study PRJEB22500) | soil metagenome | biome: Glassland; feature: Farmland; material: Clay | place: Australia | collected 2013-01-31 | depth 0.55 m | reverse complement strand
TCACTTCTGAGCCGCGCCGACCACCTCCTGAGCCACGTGCTGCGCGACCGCGTCGGAGAACACCATCGACAGGTGGCCGATCCCGGCGAGCGGCATGTTGTCCGCGCCGGGCAGGATCGCGCTCCCCTGCGGCGCGACGTAGTTGTCGTGCAATGAGAAAATCGAAACGAGCGGCACCGGCGCGGATGATTCCCCATTGAGCGCCTCGAGCCAGGCGCTGCCGCGCCTGAGCTGGCGGCCGTTCTCGCCCACCGCCCGGCGCGCGAGCTCGCTGCCGTGGTGCGGCGTGCCCAAGGTCACGATCTTCGCGATCCGGTCGCGCGTGCGCGGATCGCGCAAGCAGGCGCGCGCGACCAGCCCGCCCATGCTGTGCCCGACCAGCACGACCCCGCGCAGATCGAGCGCGTCGAGCAGCGCCGCGACGTCCGTGCCCTCCTCGGCCTCCGCGCTCACCGCCGGTCCGCCGACCCAGTAATACGGATTCCCGTACGGATCGAGGCGCTCGATGAGCGTGTCGTGGTAGTTGCGCTTCCCGAGCCGCGTGACCTCCACGCCGGCGATCTCCGCACGGGCGAGCGCCGGCACATTCACATTCAGCAGCGTGTCCGGCGCGAAGCCGCGCTCGAGGATGTTGCGTGCGAGGAGCGCCGCGAACGACGCCGCCGGTCCGAAGTCGAGATCGGCGCCGAACGCGCCGATGGATATGGCGATCGAGGGGATGTTCGAGAGAAGTCCCTCCATCGCCGCGGCGACGGTGCCGGAGTAGGTAGAGGCGTCGAGCGCCAAGGTCAGCGGTTGCGTCACCCGGCGAGCAGCAGACGGCGCTCGGGATCGCTCGCGTCGTACTCGAGATCGATCGGTACCGCATCGGCCGGCAGGCGGGTGCCCGCCGCCACCATCTCGGCGATGTCGCCGGGGTCCATCATCGCCGCCGGGTCGACGTGCGCCGCGGGGCCGGGGCTGCCGGCGGCCCAAGCGGCCATCTCCGTGTTCACGTAGCCTGGCGAGATCGCGGTGGCGCTTACGCCCCGCCCGGACTCCTCCACCGTGATCGACTGGCACAGCGAAATGAGCGCGGCCTTGGTGGCCCCGTAGGCCGCGAGCAGCGGCTCCGGGACCATACCGGAGATCGAGGCGATCGCGACCACCCGGGCGCCGCGTGCGAGGTTGGCCGCAGCCGCGCGCCGCAGCGCCGGCAGGCACTCCTGCACGAGCGCGAACGGTGCGCGGAGGTTGACGGCGAACTGCTTGTCCAGGCGCCGCAGCGGGTAGTGTTCCAGTTCGCCGGCGAAGGCCATCCCGGCGTTGATCACCAGCACGTCGAGTGCCTGGAAGCGTTGGAGGTGCTGCCCGGCGATGCGCCGGACGTCCTCCTCGACCGCCATGTCACCGATGACGCTGTGGATCCTGGCGCCGTTCGCGCCGAGCTCTGCGGCGGTCTCGCCCAGCGTGGCCTCGCTCCGGGCGCTGATCGTCAGTGAGAAGCCGTCAGCGGCCAGGCGGCGGGCGATGGCCGCGCCGATCCCGCGCGAGGCTCCCGTCACGAGCGCGTGCCGGGGACTCATCTCTGCCCGCCCGCGTGGCCGGCGCCAGCCTCCGCGCCCGGCTGCCTGCTGTCGCTGCGGCTGGGGAGCACGAGCAGGTGCGGGTAGCGATCGCGCTGGCCGTCCTCGATGAGGCCGCCGAGGACTATGGCGAGCTGGGCCCGCCCGTAGGACTCGGCGTCGAGGTGGTCACCAAAGTGCCAGTGTTTGAGCGCCCACATGTGTGCCAGGATGATCAGGTCTGCCCCGACCAGTTCGCTGTCGTGGGAACGCAGGATCCCTGCGGTGAGCGCAGCCCGCAGTTCGGTCACGAGCAGGCCGGTCGTCTCGATCTCGAGGTTGATCACCGTCTGCAGCCCAGGCTTGCTGAGCGAGCGGCTCTCCCGGTAGGCCAGCAGGGTGGCGGTCTGGTGACGGTCCACGACGTGGCAGTAGGCGAGGAAACCGGCGGCCAGGCGCTCGAGCGGATCGGCGATGCCGGACATCGCCTCTGGGACCTCCTGCGCGTAGGCCTGGAGCACGTCCTCGATGATCAGCAGGAGGATGTCCTCCTTGCTGTTCACGTACTGGTAGATGGTGCCGACGCTGATCCCCGCCGCGCGGGCCAGCGCACTGACCGACATCTCGTGGAAGCCCTGCGCCTCCATCAGGCGGACCGCGCTCTCGACGATCTGGCTGCGCCGCCAGGACGTGCGTGCCGCCTTGATCGCCTCGGGACCGATGGCGGTGGAGCTGGATGGCGTCATGGCCGTGGGCACTCCCTAAGTGAATGAATAATCAGTCGAATTGAATGAGACTACCAGAGCCGCGGGACGGCCCTGGGACCGCCACTTGACGCAAGGCCGGCGGGGCCTTACGGTACTGATTGAGTAAGGGCTCGTTCAATCAGAACGATGGTTCAATCTAGCCTGGGGAACCTCGGGAGATGATCCACCTCGACGTACGTGACCGGGTCGCGGCGCTTGTGCTCGGCCGGCCGCCGGTGAGCGCCTTCGATGTGGCACGCGCCTGCGCGCGTTCCTGGCGGAAAGGAGAGGGAGATGAAGATCGATCTCGCTGGGCACACGGCCATGGTGACCGGCGCTGGCTCGGGCATCGGTGCCGCGATCGCTGTCGTGCTCGCCGGGGCAGGTGCCACCGTTGCCGCCGCCGACATCAACCTTCCCGCCGCCGAGGCGACCGCGGCGGCGATCGACGGGCACGGCGGCAAGGCGCGTGGTTTTCATGTGGACGTACGCAGCCGGGAGAGCGTCGAGGGACTGCGTACAGCCATCGATGAGTTGTTCGGGCTGACCGACATCGTGGTCAATGGCGCCGGCTGGAACCTCGGGCAGCCCTTCCTTGACAACGAGCCGGGCTTCATCGATGACATCGCGGCCCTGAACTTCCTCGGCCCGGTGATCGTCTGTCAGACGTTCCTGGCCCCCCTGGTCCAGGCGGGAAGGCCGGGCTGGGTGGTGAATGTGTCCAGCGATGCCGGGCGGGTGGGCAGCCTGGGCGAGACGGTGTACGCGGGGGCGAAGGGCGGCGTCATCGCCTTCACGAAGTCGCTCGCACGCGAGATGGCGCGCCACCAGATCAACGTCAACTGCGTCGCTCCCGGCCCGACCGATACCCCCCTGCTTCGCGCCCAGCCCGGGAAGATACAGGAGGCGCTGCTTCGCGCGATCCCGATGCGCCGCTTCGGCCGGCCCGAGGAGGTCGCGCACGTCGTCGCCTTCCTGGCATCAGAGCAGGCATCTTATGTGACCGGCCAGGTGCTGAGCGTCAGCGGTGGCCTGACGATGGCCGGCTGATGAGCGTGCCGCCGCTGCCCGCACCGGGCAGGCCCGGGGAACACCCCGCGGTGCCTGGCAGTGCCTTCGCGCTGACGGAGGGCCAGCTCGCCCGCATCGAGGAGGTGCGCGTCCTCGCAGGGCGGGAACTGGTCCCGCTGGCGGCCGGGGGAGACGAGGGACGGGTCAACCGGCCGCTGCTGTCGGCCATGGGCCGCCATGGCCTGCTCGCCGCGATCTTCCCCGGCGCTGGCGCGGGCCAGCCGACGGGGCAGGCGGCAGCGCTGGAGCTCTGCCTGCTGCGGGAGGCGCTCGCGAGCGTCAGCACCGAAGCCGAAACAGCCCTCGCACTCCAGGGTCTTGGCGGTTATCCGATCCTGCAGTCTGGAAGTCCCGAGCTCGTAGGGACCTGGATCCCCCGGATCGCGCGCGGCGAGGCGGTCGCTGCCTTTGCCCTGAGCGAGCCGGGAGCCGGATCCGACGCGGCCGCCCTTGAGCTGCGAGCCGAGCCGGACGGGGACGGCTGGCGGCTGTCGGGCGAGAAGATCTGGATCTCCAACGCTCCCGAAGCCGATATCTACACCATCTTCGCCCGCACCACCGAGGGCGCCGGGGCGCGCGGCGTCACCGCGTTCGCGCTGCCCGCAGACCGGCCAGGCCTGGGGGGAGAGCACCTTGAACTCCTCGCGCCGCACCCCATCGGCCGGCTCGTGCTCGATGGTGTGCGGGTTGGCCGCGAGGAGGTGCTCGGTGAGGTCGACCGGGGCTTCCACGTGGCGATGCGCACGCTGGACCTCTTCCGGCCGAGTGTCGGGGCCTTTGCCGTCGGCATGGGCCGGGCCGCGCTCGATGCGGCCGTTGCCTATGCCGGGAGCCGGCAGGCCTTCGGAGGGGCATTGCGCCAGCAGCAGGCGGTCGCGCATGCCCTGGCCGAGATGGCCACCCGCCTGGAGGCGGCACGGCTGCTGGTGTATGCGGCGGCCGCGGCCTACGACGCAGGTGCCGGGCCACGTGAGCTCCCCCGCCAGGCGGCGATGGCGAAGCTGTTCGCCACCGAAACCGCGCAGTACGTCATTGACACCGCCGTTCAGCTGCATGGTGCCCGGGGCCTGGTACGCGGGCACGTGCTGGAGCACCTCTACCGGGAGGTGCGGGCGACCCGCATCTACGAGGGGGCTTCGGAAGTGCAGCGTACGGTCATCGCCCGATCGCTGTTCCCGCGATGAGGCGCCGTGACTACCGGCCGCCCGGCCCTGTACGCGCCGGATCAGGACCGATCGAGCCGTAAGGAGGCACGCCAGCATGAGCCCGTTCCGGGGTTCTGCCCCCTTCACCCAGACCTGGGAGCACTTCCGCTTCGAGGTCGCCGGCCGGGTGGCGACGATCACCCTCAACCGGCCGGACAAGCTCAACGCGCTGACCTTCGAGAGCTACGCGGACCTGCGTGACCTGCTCGCCGAGCTTCCCCAGCGGGGCGACGTGCGCGCGCTCGTGATCCGGGGCGAGGGTAAGGCCTTCTGCTCGGGCGGCGACGTTAACGAGATCATCGGTGAGCTGCTGAAGATGCGGCCGGACCAGCTGCTTGAGTTCACCCGCATGACCGGTGACGTTGTCAAGGCCATGCGGGAGTGCCCGGTGCCGATCATTGCCGCGGTGCATGGCATCGCGGCCGGCGCGGGCTCGGTGATCGCTCTAGCGGCGGACTTCCGGCTGCTCACCCGTTCGGCCCGGTTCGCTTTCCTGTTCACCAAGGTGGGGCTGGCCGGCGCTGACATGGGCTCCGCCTACCTGCTTCCCCGGCTCGTCGGGCTGGGCCGCGCCACCCAGCTGCTCATGCTCGGGGACACGATCGACGCCGAGACCGCCGAGCGCTATGGGCTCGTCAGCCAACTGGTCGATGACGGCGCACTCGACGAGGCGGCAAGCGTTCTCGGCGCGCGCCTCGCCTGCGGGCCGTTCTTCGCCTACGCGCAGACGAAATCCCTGCTCTCACGCGAGCTGGACATGCCACTGTCGGCTGCGATCGAGCTGGAGGCGATGACCCAGGCGCTGCTGATGAACAGCGAGGACTACGCCGAGTTCCACGCGGCCTTCAACGCCAAGCGGCCGCCCGACTGGCAGGGCCGCTAGCGGCACACCTCACCAGCCCCCCGCAGGTCCGGTGAGCGCGAGGAAGGGTATGCACATGCCAGCAGACCCACGCGTACAACAGGCACAGGCGTGGCCGGCCGCCGAACCCGGCCAGCGGGGCGCCGGGACCGCACCGCCCGGCGCGGACCGCCAGCCCGGCCAGGAGCGGTCCCAGCAGCACAACGTGGCCGTCCAGCTCGCTGAGCTTGCCGCCCGCTCGGGCTGGCTCGGGCGGCGGGCTTTCATCCAGCACGGACGGGAGTGGACCCACCGCGAGGTACACCTGGCGGCAGCAGCAACCGCCGGCCTGTTCGCCGGCCTCGGGGTGGGGGAGGGCGACCGGGTGCTGATTGCGCTCCACGACCGGATCGGTTTCGTCCTCGCCTTCCTTGGCGCGGCCCACCTTGGCGCCATCGCCGTGCCGGCCAACCCCCGGCTGCCGCCCAAGGATCACGCCTTCATGGTCAAGGACGCCGCGCCCGCGCTTGTTGTGTGCGAGCCGGAGCTTGTGAAGTCCTTCACCGGGGTGCCGGTGCTCACAGCTCCGGAACTGGAGACCGGCGGATCCTCACACGCGCCCGCCCCGGCGGCAAGCCTGCCGGCCACCGCGCCCTTGTACGCGCAGTACACCTCGGGGACGACCGGCACGCCCAAGCTTGCCGTCCACCGGCATGCGGACCTGCTCTGGCACGCCGTCGCCGTCTCCCAGGGCGTGCTTGGGATCGTCCCTGACGACGTCGTGTTCTCGGTATCACGAACCTACTTTTCCTACGGGCTCGGCAACACGCTCTTCTGCGCGCTGTCGACCGGCGCCTCGGCGGCCCTCCAGCCGGAACTCCCCACGATCGCCGCGGTGACCGAGCTCGTGCGCAGCGTCCGGGCGAGCGTGCTGTTCGCCGTGCCGAGTTTTTATGCCGTGCTCGTCGCCGAGGGTGACCGGGATGCCTTCAGCTCCCTCCGCGTCGCGGTCTCGGCAGGCGAGGCGCTCTCTCCCGCGCTGTGCGCCCGGGCCAGCGGTTTCCTGGCCGTCCCGGTCCTTGACTGCCTCGGCTCGACGGAGGCCGGGCAGCTTTTCATCGCCAACACCGTCGTCCGGCGCCGGGACGGTAGCTGCGGCGTCGTGCTCGCGGGCTACGAGATCAGTGTGCGGGACGACAAGGGCGCGGAGGTGGCGCCGGGACACCCCGGCGCCCTGTGGGTGCGGGGGCCGACGACCATGACCGGGTACCGCAACCGTCCCACAGAGACGGCGCGGGTCCTCGTCGGCGGCTGGCTGCGTACCGGTGACCGGGTGCAGGTCGACGCCGAGGGCTTCGTCCACCATTGCGGGCGTGTGGACGACCTGGAGATGATCGGCGGGATCACGGTCTCGCCGCTGGAGATCGAGGCGGTCCTCGGCTCCCATGATGCTGTCGCCGAGGTCGGCATCGCGGCCGTGCCAGACAGCCGCGGGGCATCGCGCCTGCGGGCCTTCGTCATCACCGCGCCGGGGTACTCATGGTCGGCGGAACTCGAGGCCGAACTTATCCTGTTCGCGCGTGCGCACCTCGCGTCCTACAAGGTGCCGAGGTCGGTGCTTTTCGTCAGCGAGTTGCCGCGCACGCAGACCGGGAAGCTGCGCCGCCACGTGCTGCGGTCCGGCTGGCCGCTGCTCCCGGGCCCGGCCGGGCCCGGGCCGGCCAGCGGCTGACGCGGCCAGGGCGGCATCGCTGCCTCAGGGGGAAGTGTCATGATCGTGCCGGGGGATCGAAAAGCTCGTCGCGCTCGTGCTCAGCGCCTGCCGAGGTGCAGCGCTTCCCGTACCGGTCCTCGAAGGCCCTGATGATCTGCGCGAGCGGCAGATCCGCGAAGCTGCCCCGCGCGGCCACGTACTCCATGTGGCGGCGGCCGTCGACCGAGTACTCGTGGAAGAGCGCGTCGCTGCGGCCGTCGAACTCCAGCGGCCGCACCCCGAAGCGCTCGCACAGCTCGATGTTGAAGGCGGGAGTGGCCTTCACCCAGCGGCTGGCGAGCCAGTTTCTCACTCGCCAGGCCGGCTCGGCGGTGATCGAGTAGGGGTGGTACCGGATCCCGTCGCGCACGGCATAGAAGAGCTGCAACGGGGGCTGCCCGGCGGGTGCCGCGCCCGCTGCCACCTCGACGGCCTGGCACTTGACGCCCGGTGAGCCGGAGTCGATGAACCACGTGGGGCGCACATACCGCTCGAGGGCCGCGGGCACAGGACAAGTCTAAACGGCCTGGTCAGCAGAAGCAGAGGCGCAGGTCACAGCGTCGGCCCGCTGCTCACCTGGCCACGGGTAGCTGCGCAGCTCGGTCCGCCGGATCTTGCCAGTCGTGGTCTTGGGTAGCTCGGGGAGCAGCACGAATCGCCTCGGGCGCTTGAACGCGGCCAGGCGCTCCCGGACGAAGGCACCGAGTTCATGCTCGGCCGGGACCTGACCAGGCCGCGCCACCAGGTAGGCGACAAGCCGCTCGATGCCCTCGTGATCGGGCTGGCCGACAACCGACGCCTCGAGCAGGCTGGGGTGCTGGAGCAGTGCCGCCTCCACCTCAGTCGGGGAGACCCAGATCCCCCCGGCCTTGAGCATGTCGTTGGCCCGGCCGAGATGAGTGAAGACACCCTCCGGTGAGCAGGAACAGACGTCGCCGGTCCGCAGCCACTCGCCCTCGAAGACGCGCCGCGAGGCCGCCGCGTCGGCCCAGTACCCGGTCGCGATCGAGTCGCCCCGCAGCAGGAGGTGGCCCGGCTTCCCAGGGGCCACCGGGCGGCCCTCGCCGTTGACGATGCGCACTTCGTAGCCGGGTACAGGCGTGCCGCAGGTACCGGCGCGCGCCTGGCCCGGGCGGTTGGAAAGATAGGTGTGCAGCGCCTCGGTCGAGCCCAGGCCATCGATGATCTCAACGCCGAAGCGCTTCCGGAACCGGTGGAAGATCTCCGCCGGGAGCGACTCGCCTGCGGAGACCGCGGCACGAACCGAGGCGAAGGAGTCTTTCGGCACCTCAGCGGCGAGGAGTGACGCATAGAAGCTGGGCACCGCGAAGAACAGCGTCGGCCGCTCTTTCTGGATCACCTCAGCCACGCTCGTGGGCGTGGGTGGCCGCCTGTCGAGGACGGCCGTCGCGCCCGCCGAGAGCGGGAACGTCAGCGAGTTGCCGAGGCCGAAGGCGAAGAAGAGTTTCGAAACCGAGTAGGCGATGTCGTCGGAGCGGACGCCGAGTACCTGGCTGCCGAACGCTTCAGCGGTGGTGCGGAGGTCGACCTGCCGGTGCATCGCCGCGTGAGGGAAGCTTGTCGTCCCCGAGGTATACAGCCAGAAGCCGGGGGTCTCCGTGGTCGTCGCGGCGGCGGCGGCAGGAGCGGCCTGCATGAAGTCCTGCCAGCGGTGGATCTGCCTGCCGCGCGGGTGCTCGCGTGCCTGCGCTGCGGTGCCGGGCGGGCCGGCGACGACGATGTGATCGAGCCATCCAGTACCAGCGAGGAACCCCGGCAGCGACGCGAGTTCGTCCGACACGATCGCGACCCGGGGGCGGGCGTCCTGGGCGATGCCGATGAGGTCGCGGCTCGTCAGCATGGTGCTGACGGGCACGGGTACGGCCCCGATACGGAGCGTGCCGAGGAAGGCCGCGAGCCAGTCGGGACCGTCGAGCAGGACGATGAGCACGCGCTCTTCCGGGCGGACGCCGAGGTCCCGCAGGCCCCCGGCGGCATGCGCGACACAGTCGAGAAGTTCTGCGTAGGTGAGTGAGCAGTCCCTGCTTCGCACCGCGACGGCGTTTCCGAGACCGGCGTCGATGTGAGAGTCGAGCAGGTACGTTGTCGCATTGAAAGTCCCGCCGCCCATAGGTGCCTCGTTCCCCCGCCGACGCTGGGCCGGGATGCACTCTCAGGTCAGCCGGCGGGCGCTAGGGCTTCGTGGCCCCGCAGCGGAGGGTTCAGTGCTGCGGGCCACTCACCTGCTGGATAACTGGATAAATCTTTAGCTCTCAACTATACGTGGAGATAGTTGATAATAGTAGCGCCTGAGACATTCATCCGGCGGGCGCCGTCTTGGTGCCTGGCGCCGACGGCCGGGCGGCGGGAGCGGACGGGCCGAGGACGAGGTCGATGCAGGTCTGCGCGAACGCCTCGGGGTCGTCCCGTCCGGGCTCGAACCATTTGTAGACCCAGCTCGTCATGCCGAGAATGGCTTGTGCCCCATAACGTGCTTCGACGGGGGCGATGGCGCCCTCGGCTGCGGCGGCGGCCACCGCTTTGGCGAAGATGCGCAGGTAGCGCCGCTCCTTGGCCCGGATCTCGGCCTCGTAGTCGGCAGCCAGACGGGGACGCTGGTCAAAAAAGACGGAGAAGAAGCTCGGCTCCTGCGCGATGGTGATCGCCTGGTCGCGAATCAGGGAGGCCAGCCGCTCGCGCGGGTCCTCGATGTCGAGGCAGCTCTCGATGCGGCTGAGCGCGGTCGAGATCGCCCGGTCGAAGATCAGGTAGAGCAGCTCGGCCTTGGAGCGCACGTAGTAGTACAAGCTGGCCTTGCGCAGGTCGAGCGCGGCGGCCAGGTCGTCGAGGGAGCCCGCGTCGTAGCCCTTGGCGCGGAAGATCTGAGCCGCGGTTTCGACGATCTCGGTCATGCGCGCCCGGTACTCCGGACTCGGCTCGGTGTGCCGCGGCCGTCCGGGCCGCCGCCGCGCGGTGCCAGCGCTATCAGCCGACACGGGACCTCCCCCGCAAGAACCGCCTGCAGTCAGGCTGCGGGCGTGCAGAACGATATTAATTCTACCGACTGCTTTACATAAGATTTATCACGGAAGCAAGCGTGTCACCCCTCCAGGGCCTGGCGGGCAGCGGGAAACAGCATCTCGTCCTCTCGCACGGTGTGCGATTCGAGCAGGTCGCACAGCTCCAGGCAGGCGGCGAGCGGGAGGGCGGACGCGGTCGCGCCGGCCACGACCTCGTCGCGAAGCCGGCGGATACGGACATGCTCCTCGGCGAAGGCCCCGGTGATGCCCTCGCCGAGTGCGCCGGCGATCGCCGGGAAGAGCTCGTCGTCCTCGACGCGGATGTGCTCGTCAAGGCCGCCGGAGAGAAGGTCACGGCCAGCGGTGATCTGCCATGCCGCCTCCGTCGCGTCCCCGCGCCCGGCCGCCTCGCCCACGCGCGAGAGCAGCGCACGCACCTCGGTGTGCTCCTTCGACAGGGTTCCCATGACCTCAGGCCATGGCTGGAAATCAGGGGTCATCGCTCATCCTCCGCCGCTCATCGCAGTACCCCACGCGGATCGAGCCGGCGCAGGATCGCCAGCTCCGCACGGGTCGGGGCTGGGGTTACAGGGACGGTGCGTGGCCCGCCGAGCTCGAAACCTGTCCCGGCACGGACCTGACCGGCATCGACGCCTGGATGAACGCTGCGCAGCCGCGCGCGCAGCGTGACAGGGTCGAAGTCCATCGTGCACAGCGGGGTGACGACGAGCGCCGGCCCCCCACCTGGCAGGCGGGCCGCACGCCAGGACCGGGGGCCACCGAGATACCCCGGGCCACTCACGAAGTCGACTTTCTCGACGAAGGTCTTCGGGTTGTGGGATGCGGTGTAGATGAGCACGCGGCCCACCCGCCCGAGGAAAGGGAGACCGACGCTGCCGGGACCGCGCAAGCTAGGCCGGTCCCAGCTGCCGACGGCGACGAGATTGCAGTTGCCGTAGGCGTCGACCTGGATACCCCCGGCGAAGAAGGTGTCGAAGACGTCTCCTCGTCCCTCGAGCAGGACGATGTCGTTCAGCGGCACAGCCGTTTCGGCCCGGAGCAGCTCGAAGTCGCAGGCCGACGGCACGAGGGGCGCGAGGTAGGGGTTCACGCTGCAGGTCCCGCCCGCGACGTACCACAGGCTGGGCGCGTGCGTGAGCTGGGCGAGCCGGCAGGCAGCCTGGGGAATGGCGCTTGCCGTGCCCATGACGGTGACCTCGCCGTCGCGCAGTTCCCGCGCGAGCGAGACCGTCATCAGCTCACTGACGCTCCAGTTCCCGGTGTCTTCGCCGGGCGCTTCCGGGATTGCCACCGGGTCGCTGCTCCCGCTCATCGTCCCTCCCCTCCCTGATCGCCTGGACCCGCCGCGCCGCCGGGCGCAGGCCGCGGGTAGCGCAGCCGTTCGAGGCGCTCAGCGGTGGCAGCCGCGTACTCGGGCTCGGTCCTGGCCCGCACCTGCTCATCGATCCAGGCGTCGAATCCGGCCTGGTCGCGTGCCGCCCTCAGGTAGGACTTCAGATGATCTTCGTCGAAGTCATACTCGGCATGCGAGGCGGTCGGGTGACAGCCGCCAGGCGCAACGACGACGGCGTGGACGAGGAAGCCGGGGATTGTGGTGCCGACTGCCTGCGATGCGATGCGCGCCGCGGGAACGACCCGCTCGGCCTGCACCACGACGGTCTTGGACGCGAGCGCCATGAGGCGGTCGAGAAAGTGGGCGCCGCCGATGGCCGCGTTCCCCTTCTCATCCGCCTCACGGGCGTGAATGAATGCCACATCTGGCGCGAGCGGCGCTCCAGCGAGAACCGTGGCCGATGTGAACGGATCGGCCACGGTGCGGTAGCTCTCCGGGTTCACCCCGGCCACGTCGGCGTGCTCCAGGCCGGCCGGCAGGGGCACGAAGGGCAGGCCTCCGGCGCCCGCATACAGGCCGTGGGTGAGGTATGCCTCGTCAGCCTCCAGGATGCGCACCGTGGCGTCCTGCGCCGCCCGCCGGAAGCACGGGGCGAGCCCGAGGTGCTCGAAGCCCACGTAGGACGTGAGGATCTCCGACACAAGGCCCGCGCCAAGCAGCAGGTCCGCGTTCATCGCGCCACACGGACTCGTGAGCAACCGCCGTATCCGGCGGCGCTGGCGCAGGGTCTCGCGCACGAGCGCCATCGGGTTGTTGTGTAGGTGCATGCCCCCGACAGCGAGCAGACCACATCCCTCCGGCAGGAACCGCTCGACCGCCTCGCTCGCCGGCAGCAGCTTGGTCGCATTCATCGCAGGCGCTCAGTCCCCCGCACCCGGCAGCTGGCTGCCGCAGCTCCCGCAGAACCGGAAGCCCTCGGGCATGCTGCGCGCCCCGCAGGCGGGGCAGTGCGCGACCGGCGGGCCCCAGGGGAGTTCCGGCGCGCCGCCCTTCGCCGCCTGCTCTCGCAGCTCACGGTACCCTGGCGCCCGCTTCTCGACGAAGGCGCCCATGCCCTCGTTCGGCTCGAAGGACCCGAAGTGCAGCGACAGCCAGTCGCGCGCGTGCCCGACGGTCTGGTGCCAGGCGAGGTCCTTCCAGAAGTTCACCTGCTGCTTGGTGTAGCGGGTGCACTCTGGGAACGTGTCGAGCAGGTCCTGGCACACCGCGCCAACGGCCTCGTCGAGCCGCGAGAGGTCGATGCGGTAGCCGTCCTCACCCCGCTGCGCCTTGGTGATCTGCTCGGGCGCCGCACGCACGACCCATTCCGCGCCCTGGCGAACGGACGGCACGACCTCGTTCACCAGGCCCCATTCCAGGGCCTGGCGGGCTGCGAG
>OFHD01000008.1_pt1 | contig 13174 bp, 11 predicted proteins | sample 1521941 | NCBI WGS metagenome assembly OFHD01 (sample SAMEA2468439, study PRJEB22500) | soil metagenome | biome: Glassland; feature: Farmland; material: Clay | place: Australia | collected 2013-01-31 | depth 0.55 m | reverse complement strand
CCCAGTAGACGAGCATCGGGGCGCGCCCGTAGACGTAGCCCTCGGCGCGAACGGAACCGACCGGCAGCGTGCCGGGCGGGTGACCAGCGGGCTGCGCCGCGCGGACCGGATCGAGTGTCATCGTCGTCTCCTTCCGCGCCACTCAGGCGACGCCGACCGGTCGGCGGGCGGCCGTCACGAGGTCGGCCAGCCCGGCGATGAAGGTGGGGTCGTCGTTCATCGTCTCGGCGCGCTCCAGGCGGACGCCGACCTCGCGGGCGACGGCGGCGGCCTCGATGTCGATGTCGTAGAGCACCTCGAGATGGTCGGCCACGAAGCCGACCGGGCAGACCACGAGCTCGCGCACGCCGCCCGCAGCCAGCCGCCGGATCTCGTCTCGAAGATCGGGACCCAGCCATGCCTCGTCGGTCCGACCCGCGCTCTGGTAGGCAAGACCGGTCCGGAGGAGCCGGAGGCGCTCGGCGACGAGCCGGGCGGTCGCCGCCAACTCATCGGGGTACGGGTCGCCCGCCTCGACGATCCGGGCGGGCAGGCTGTGGGCCGTGAACAGCACGAACGGCCGCGACGGGTCGGGGAAGCGGGCCAGCGCAGCCGCGGTCTTCGCCGCCAGCGCCTCGATCAGGCGGGGCCCGTCGTACCAGGACTCGATGAACGTGAACGCCGGCGCCCGGTCGTCGAGGTCCGCCGGAGGCAGCTCGGCCAGCGCCAGCGACTCCTCGATATCATGAATGCTGGGTGCTGAGTCAACTTCGTTCCGGGTGCTGGTGGCCTTCCTGCGGTGCGACGCTTCCTGCAGCGCCGTGACGTGATACGCCTCGCGGCGGCGCGTCAGCGCGTCGGCCAGGTTCTCGCCTAACGCGAATTGCGTCAGTTCCTCGACCGCCCCCCCGCGCGCCGGGCCGGGGGCGGGCCACCGCCCGCGGCCGGTTGTGGGCTCCAACCCCCGCGCCGGGCGCCCCGCCAGTCCGAGGGCGCGACGGCGCCTCCGCCCGCCGGGGTGCCCCTTCCGAAGCTGACCACCCGGCAGCTGGCAGGCCAGCGGGTGGTCTACAGCTACCGGGGCCTCACGCCACCGGCGAGCCTGATCTCGCTGATCCAGCACGGTGAGGCGGCCGGTGTCATCTTCTTCTCCGCCAACATCTCCAGCCGCACCCAGATCGCCGGGGTGATCAAGGAACTGGAGCAGGCCAGCGCCAGCTCGCTCAACCCGGTACGCAAACCGCTGCTGCTGATGACCGACCAGGAAGGTGGCCTGGTCCGTCGCCTCCACGGCCCGCCCCTGCTGTCCGAGAAGCAGATCGGCCTGTCCGCTGACCCGGCCGGGCAGGCCCGCACCGCAGGCGCTGGCGCCGCCGCCAACCTGCTCGGGGTGGGGATGAACGTGAATCTCGCGCCGGTGCTGGACGTCTACCGGGCCCCCGGCAACTTCATCGACCAGTTCGGCCGCTACTACAGCAGCGACCCGCACGTCGTGGCCGCCCTCGGCGCCGGCTTCATCAGGGCACAGCAGGGCGGTGGGGTGGCCGCGACCGCCAAGCATTTCCCTGGCCTCGGAGCCGCCGCGACCAAGCAGAACACCGACACCGTGCCCGTCACGCTGAATCTGGCGAAGAGCACGATCCGCGGCGTGGATGAACTGCCGTACAAGGCGGCGATCTCCGCCGGGGTGAAGCTGATCATGGCGTCGTGGGCTGTCTATCCCTCGCTGTCCCCCCGCCCGGCTGGGCTGTCGTCCGCGATCATCAACGGCGAACTCCGCCAGCGGCTCGGATACCAGGGCGTGACGATCACCGATGCGATCGAGGCTGGCGCGTTGCGCGGGTTCGGCACGACCGGCCATCGGAGCGTGCTCGCCGCGCAGGCCGGCATGGATCTGATGCTTTGCTCGGGCCAGCGGGCAGGCGAGGGTGTCCAGGCGCTGAATGCGCTGGAGAACGGTTACCGCAACGGGCAGCTGAACCAGGCGGCGTTCAGGGCGTCCGTCGCGCGGATCCTGGCCCTGCGCGCCACCCTGCACGCCTAGAAGCGCCCTGAAAATCTTGATTGTTCTGGCCTGAGCGCGGTGCTGGCGGGCAGTGTTGTAGGCATGCAGGGTGAGCGGGCGGCGGAGCTGGTAGGGCCGGATGTGTGGGAGACGTGCCGGGAGCTGATCCCGGCGGGGAGCGTGTTCGCGTTCTTGGCCGAGCACCGGGAGGCGCTGTTCCCGGCGGGGATGTTCGCGGACATGTATCCCTCGCCGAACGGGCGGCCGAGCTTGCCGCCGCAGGTGCTGGCGGCGACGGTGGTGCTGCAGGCGCTGGAGGGGCTGTCGGACTTTGAGACGGTGCAGGAGTTGCGGTGTGATCTGCGGTGGAAGGCAGCGTGCGGGCTGGGTTTGCTCGATGCCGGCTTCGACCCGTCGCTGCTGACGTATTTCCGGCGGCGGCTGGGGCGCTCGGGTGACCCGAACCGGCTGTTCGCGAAGGTGCGGCAGGTGGTGGCGGCGACAGGTGTGCTGAGGGGTAAGCACCGGCGGGCGCTGGATTCGGTGGTGCTCGATGATGCGGTGGCCACCCAGGACACCGTGACCCAGTTGATCGCGGCGGTCCGCCGGGTGATCCGGGAGGTGCCTGGTGCGGCAGAGGTGGCGGGCCGGTGGTGCACCGCCCACGACTACGGCGACCCGGGCAAGCCGAAGATCGCCTGGGACGATGAGGCGGCCCGGGCCGCGCTGGTGTCCGCCTTGGTTACCGATGCGCTGAACCTGCTGGGGCATCTGCCCCGGCAGCGGCTGAGCGAGCAGGCTGCGAACGCGGTGGGGCTGCTGGCGCTGGTCGCGGGGCAGGACGTGGAACCGGCGGAGGGTTCGGATGGGGCCGACGGGCGGTGGCGGATCGCCCGGCGCACGGCGCCGGACCGGGAGTGTCAGAAAGATTGTGCGGGGGGTGATCGAAGAGAATCTTTCCGCAGGTCACATGGGGTGACCTGGACCAGGGGGAGGCCGAAATGACAACTGTAGAGAGTCCGGCGGGGGAAGTCGAGGACCCGGCGGGGGGATTTCCGGCGGGCCCGGATCGCGGGGAGGTGGTGCTGCCGGAGGAGGTGCTGGCGGATCTGGCGGGGCAGCTGGCGGAGCGGGCGCGGGCCGGGGAGCCGGTGGCGCTGACCGGGCCGGGCGGGCTGCTGACCGGGCTGATCGGCCAGGTGCTGCAGGCGGGGCTGGCCGCGGAGCTCGGCGGGCACCTGGACGGTGGTGAGGGCGGGGCGGGGAACCGGCGCAACGGGTCCAGCCCGAAGATCCTCAATACCGAGGTCGGGCCGGTGCGGGTGGCGGTGCCGCGGGACCGGGCGGGGAGCTTTGACCCGGTGCTGGTGCCTAAGCAGGCCCGCCGCTCCGATGGCCTGGATGCGGTGATCATCAGCCTGTATGCGAAGGGGATGTCGGTGCGCGACATCGCCCGGCACATCCGGCAGACGACGGGGGTGGACCTGTCGCATGACACGATCTCGCGGGTGACCGATACCGCGCTGGATCAGATGCGCGAGTGGCAGGCGCGGCCGCTGGAGCCGTTCTACCCGGTGATCTACATCGACGCGCTGGTCGCGAAGGTGCGCGATGGGTCGGCGGTGCGGAACAAGGCGGTGAACATCGCGGTCGGGATCGACACCGAGGGCGCCAAGCACGTGCTGGGCATCTGGGTCGCCACGGCGGAGGGCGCGAAAGCGTGGGCGCAGGCGCTGGCCCAGCTGCGCAACAGGGGCCTGGAGGAAGTGCTGTTCTGCTGCTGCGACGGGCTGAACGGCCTGGGCGAGGAGATCACCACGGCATGGCCGTCCTCCACGGTGCAGACTTGCACGGTCCACCTGATCCGCCGCAGCCTGAGTTACGCCTCCTACAACGACCGCAAGGCGATGGCGGCGGCGCTGAGGGCCATCTATACCGCCTGTGACGCCGACGCGGCGTATGCCGCACTGGCCGATTTCTCCGGCACGGCGCTGGGGAAGAAGTACCCGGCTGCGGTCGCGGTATGGGAACGGGCGTGGGACCGGTTCACCCCGTTCCTGGAGTTCGGGCCCGCGCTGCGGAAAGTCCTGTACACGACAAATGCCATCGAAAGCTTCAACCGGGAGATGCGCAAAGTGCTCAAGACGCGCACCCAGTTCCCGAATGACGATGCGGTGGTGAAAACACTGTGGCTGGCTATCCTCGATACCGAGGAGAAACGGGCCGAGCAGCGCGCGAAGCAAGCCGGCAAACCCGCGAATGAGCGCACCGGTGCGCCGCGGCTGATCGAGGGCCATGTCACCCAGGGCTGGCACGAGGCCTGGGGAGAGATGGCAGCCCGCTGGCCGGAACGGTTCGCCGGCCGCTGGTGAGACAACGGGGGTGCAGGATGCCGGTACCGGGAAACGGCACGCGTGCCGGGAGCGTCCCGCTCGACGCCCTGGACGCCGAGCAGACCGCTGACCTGCTCGCCGCGGCCGCCGCACTGGCCGGCGCGCTGGCCGGGCAGCCCGAAGCCGAGACCGCCTGCGCCGCGCTCGCCGCGGACTGGCACAACCTGGCAGAGCTGCACATCGCGCTTGCGATCGCCGCCGCCGACCTGGACGAGGCGATCGAGGAGCACACCGGCATCCTGCACCCCTGACCGGGCACGGCCCGGCCCCCGCGCGGCACCGCCCGCACGCACCTTGAGAACTGAAAAGAGGAAACAGCACGCGCGTCACACTGGCACCGGTCATTACCGTCTGCTATCTTTAATGACAGACGGGAACGGCCGCCACGCGATTCGCAGAGGATCAGGTAGCAAGCGCCCGGGATAACACAAGACGCCACGGAAACCGGGACACGCAGCATCAGTCCTGGAACGGTTCGGTAAGTCCGATTTTCCAAGGCAGCAGGATAAACCGGGCACCGCGGCATCAGATAGCGCGAGCAGAGGAGACCGGATAAACATCCGGTACTGGGACAGCAAAAAACCCCGCGCACAAAAAATCTGACACACTCGTCTGAGATGACGGCGCGGTCGCGGACAGCCGGCAACCTCGGCTACCAGACCGGCTTCACCGACCCCGCCAGCGGCCTGGTCCACATGGGCGCCCGCTGGTACACACCCGCCAACGGCCAGTTCACCTCCCGCGACACCGCCCACGTCAACCCCGTCCCCTCCGAAGCCGCCGCCAACCCGTTCGCCTACGCCGCCGGCAACCCCCTCACCGGCACCGACCCCACCGGGCACATGATCGTGGCCGCCTCCATCGGCGGCGGCGGCCACTACCCGCGGGTCACCTACGTCCACCTGCCACCACCGCACCCCGCACCGCCGTGCAGCGGGTTCTGGGGCTGCCTCTGGCACACCGCGACCAGCGTCGGCCACACGTTGTGGCATGGCACCGTCAACGCCTGGCACCACCCCACCAGGTTCCTGACCCAGGCGCTGGACACCTTCTTGCCCCGCAGCTGGCACCCCGCCATCCAGCACCTGATCAACGCGGCCGGCCACCTGACCCACCTGGCCACCACCAAGATCGCCGACGCGGCCAAGTGGGTCTACCGCGCATCCGGCGCCAGCCAGATCGTCACCCATGTCACCCAGTGGAGCACCTGGATAGCCCGCCATGCCCCGCAGATCCTGCACACCGCCTTCCACCGCCGGCCCGGCCCCTCCGCCCCCACGGTCAACGGCAACCTGGTGACCCATCTGGGTATCAGCCCCCACGGGCCGACCGCCGGGCTGTACCGCGACATGACGCGCAACTACAAGGGCGGCTGGAAATCCTTCGCCGGCGGCATCGGCCAGTCGATGACCAGCATGCTCGACACCGGCATGTGCATGGTTAGCCTGTCCCACTGCCTGCAGGCCCAGGCCACCGGTAACACCATCTCCGACGCCTACCAGCGCTGGCTCCACAGCCAGGGCGTCCTCACCAGCGCCGATAGCTGGTTCGGCGGCGGCATCGGCACCGGCAACTTCCTCGCCGCCATGCTCACCCTCGACTTCGGCGGCGAAACAGCCGCCGCCGACGCCGCCAGCAGTGCAACAGACGTTGCCCCAGAAGCAGCGAACACCAGCTCAGATGCCCAGGCCGCCACGCGGGTACTGCTGAACTGTGGGCAGAGCTTCACCCCCGGCACCAAGGTCCTGCTCGCCAGCGGCGCCGCTGTCCCCATCGCTAGCCTCAAGGTCGGCGACAAGGTGCTCGCCACGAACGTCCGCACCGGCAAGACCCAGGCCGAGCCAGTCGCCGCGGTACTGGTGCATCACGACACCAACCGCTACGACCTGCGCGTGAAAACCGCCCGCGGCACCTCCGTCATCCACACCACCAGCAACCACCTGTTCTTCGATCAGACCCGCGGCCAGTGGGTCAAGGCCATCGCGCTCCGCCGTGGCGACCACCTGCGCACCCCCGGCGAGGCCACCGTCGTCGTTCTGCACGGGCGCTCGCCACCGGTAACGACTGGCTGGATGTGGGACCTCACAGTCACCAGCGATCACGACTTCTACGTCAAAGCTGCCACCACAGCGGTCCTCGCCCACAACTGCGACGTTGGCCAGGAAGTTCTCTTTGGTCAGCGACGGGTAAGTCCCGAATTTTCCGAAGAAGGCGCGCTGAAGGGTCGCTCCATATACGCGGTTGCCCAGGATATTAAGAACGGGACACTGGACCCTAACGGCATTCGTATCAACGCTTTCTGGCATGAAGGTCAGTTGGTCTCTGAGAACACTCGCAGTCTGGCCACCCTGAGCCTGGCTGGGCTGAGAGGGCGTCTCATCTAGGCTGCGGCTAGTTCGCCCGTTGTGGTGGAATCGGTTCGCCAGGTTGGGGTGGATTCGCCGGTCAGCCGCCTGCTCATGTTGTCGGTCATGGACCAGTGGATCATGGTGATGGAGCGTTCCGGGAGGGTCTCGTAATCTCGGGCAAGCCGGCGATGCAGCATTAACCACCCGAAGGTGCGCTCAACCGGCCACCGGGGGGTGGCGTGGAAGCCCTTCAGGCCCGGCTCCTTGGCGTATACCTGCACGTCGATGCCGTGCGCCGCGCCTTCGTCGGCCACCGCGCGCTTGTACCCGGAGTCCACCCACACTCTGGCCACGGCCGGGTGGCCGGCGGCCAGCTCCCTGATCAGCGCCTGGCCGCCGGCGTTGTCTTGCACCGAGGCGGCGGTGACCAGCACCGCCAGCAGCAGGCCGAGGGTGTCGGTGGCGATGTGCCGCTTGCGTCCTTTGACCTTCTTGCCCGCATCTATGCCTTGGGTGGATTCCGGCGGGTTGCAGGAGGTCTTCACCGACTGGGCGTCCAGGATCGCCGTGCTGGGCCCGGGTGACCGGCCGGCCCGCTCGCGGACCCGGCGCCGCAGCAGGCTGTGGATCGCCTCGGCGGTGCCGTCCTTCTCCCACGCGGCGTAATAGCCGTAAACGCTCTTGTATGGCGGGAAATCGTGCGGCAGCAAGTGCCAGGCGCACCCGGCGCGGGTCACGTACAAGATCGCGTTGACGATCTCCCGCAGCTCGTGCACCGGGTCGGCGAGCCCGAGCCCGGCCGCCGTGCGCTCGGCCCGCCAGGCTGACAGGACCGGCTCGATCAGGGCCCAGCGGGCATCCGACAGGTCGGTGGCATATGGCAGTCGTTCGGTCACAACGCCGAGCAATAGCACGAGATAGCGCCAGACTGCGGGACGTCGTAAGCAAAGATTCACTTTACGTAACCGGAACCAGGACACAACTAGACGAGACGCCCTCTTAGGGCGGCTGGCCGGTGACCCGGGTCTGGTCATGCGGTTCATTCCCAGGGACGGGGTGGTCAGCCGATCCAGGTGATGTCGAAGATCCGGATGGTCTCTGCTGTGTCGTCGGCGTGGAATGTCAGCAGCCCGTATCCGGAGCCGAACACTGTCATCCGGTAGGCGGGGTTATCACCGGGCGGCATGACCACGGCGTCCCAGGGTTCATCTACCAGGGCGACCACGCGCTCGACGAGGGCGTCGAACGCGGCTGCCAGTAGCCGGTCAACTGGACCAGCGCGGCGCCCTCGAACCGCACGCTGTAACTCACGCCCGGTCTGGCCAGCCAGGCACGATGTCCTCGATCGGCACCGAGTTATGCGTGCTGCCGGCCCGGACCGCTTCGCGCACTGCCGCCAACCAGGGCCGGGGTCAAGGGTGGAGCGCCCCGGCTGGACGAACGACCCTTGAGGCCGGTTCTGGTTCCGGCGACACTGTGTGGCCGGGAACGGGTATGTGGTTGTGGGGCGCCCCAGGTGCAGCCTCGGTGTCGGGGGCAGGCGCCCGGCTGCGGTCATCCCTTCGGGGTTCCCGCGGCGGCTAACCGCGGGGGCATGGGGCGTTGCGCGTGCGGGCAGCGGGATCAATCAGAGGCGCGGCCGCGCCGCCCGGGGGCGGGGGCCAGACCTGCGGGCGATCACGCACTGCCCGTGTCCGGCCCTGCTCACGCCGCGTCCCGGGCGGCGGTGCGGGTGGCCAGGGACCTGGCCTGCCTGTCGCGCGTCGCGTAGAACACGGCGGTGAGCAGGTGGCGGGCCGCCGAGGTCTTGGCGATGCTCTTGGCCTCCTTGCCGCGGCGGGCGATGATGCGGTCTTTGACGTCGCGGACCGGCTGCCGGCGGGCTCGCAGATGAATACGACCATGCTCTTGTGAACAAGGGCCTGGAGCCCGTAGCCCGTTCGTTGCCGCAGTGCTGACCGAACCTGCTTGCGCAGCGTGGCCTGCTGATCTCCCCGGACGTTGCGCATTTCCGCGTAGCCGTGCTCAGCGATGGTATCGGTGATGGTCTGGACGATGAGCGCGAGCCTGTCGTCTATCACCGGCTCGGGGAAGAGCTTGTCCATGATTGCCAAGCAGCGGCGGCACGTCGGCGCGAAGGCTTCGCCACCGGGGTCAACGGCGTCCCCGTCATCGCTGTTGGCCATGGCGATCCATTGCCGCCCGCACAAGGTGGTCTTGGCCCAGCGCGGTTCGGCGAGCGCGGCCCGGTTGCAGGCACGCCACCGGCCCCTGGCATTCGCTCGCCTGGGCCGCAGGCGCCAGCCGGGAACCGCGCCTCCTCCTGTCTCGTCCGGTCCGGTTTCCCGGGACAGGTGAACCGCGTCGCCAGCGGTAACGGTGAGCAGGAACTCCTTGTCGCCGACCGGGATGACGTTCACCCCACGGCCTGTGCCCACGCCTCCACTATGCACCAGGGCGGCCGGAGCGCGCCTTCACCGTAGATGACTGGGCGCGCGGTCCTGCGTCGGTGTTGTTGCTGCAAGGTGGCGACTGCAACGTTCGAGGTGGACCATGATGACAGTGGACCTCGTCTTGCTGCCGGAGTTTCTCCGGCCACGGTCCTGCCTCTGTTCCGGCTCTACCGTGCCGGTTGCCACGGACGCTGTCGTGAGCATAGAATTAAGCCATCCCTTGAATTAAGCCATGCCTTAAGCGAGAGAAGGGATCGTGTGGCGTGGAGCATCAAGGTCACCGAGGAGTACGCCGCGTGGTTCACCGCCCTGATCAAGGAAGATCTGGCCTCCGCGACCCAGGTCGCCCAGGCGGTCGCGGCGCTGCGAGAGGAAGTGCCCGCGCTCGGCCGGCCTCTGGTGGACCGGATCCAGGGCAGCAAGGTCCATCACCTCAAGGAACTGCGGCCCGGCTCGGCGGGCCGGTCCGAGATCAGGGTGCTGTTCGCGTTCGATCCCACCCGCTCAGCGCTACTGCTGCTCGGCGGCGACAAGGCTGGGAACTGGCAGCGGTGGTACCGGCAGAACATCCCGATCGCCGAGCGGCTGTACCTGGAGTACACCACCGAGCAAGAGGAGTAGCCCATGCCTAAGCGCGTCCCCCTGGACTGGGAGGATTTGGAGCGCGAACTGCACGCTGCCGGGGTCTCCCCTGGGGAAATCGAGGCGGGTGCGCGCCAGTTGCTCGCCCAGGCCCGCGGGCACCAGCTTGCCCAGACCCGCAAGCAGCTCGGCCTGGGCCAGAAGCAGATCGCCGCCGCCATGGGGGTGAGCGTCGCCCGGGTATCCCAGATCGAGCATGGCGAGGTCACCTCCTTCGAGGTCATCGCCCGCTACGTCGAGGCCCTCGGCGGACGGCTGGACCTCGTGGCCGATTTCGGCGACAGGACCGTCCGGCTGCCCGTCAGCGACACTGCGTCCGCCGCCTGACCGCACCTCGTGACAGCCTCTGCCAGGCCATTGTGCACAGGGGCGGATCGCCCAGGCCCCATGCACCGTGACGGCGAGATCGCCCGGGAAGAGAACCGTACGCGTGATCGGGAAGGTGCAGGCTGACGGCAAACTGCGCCAAAAGAAGATCATTCCGAGGGGCAGTTTGAGGGGCAGGACGGCGCTAGCGGGTGCTTGTCTGAGCTAGTCCCAGCTAGTGTGAGCTAGCGTATGGCCTGGTCAGGCTGTATCGAGCCTGGTCGGGGAACATGCCGGGGATTCATGGCATGCAAGAGGTCAGGAGTTCGAATCTCCTTAGCTCCACCAAGGTCATGGACTTAATTCGAACAGAAAACAGGTGACTGCCTCCACCCTGAGGGGCAATCCGGGGGGCAGGCTGGACCGTGGTAACGTCCGCTGACCTGCGGGAACTCTACGATCAGCTGTTTCTGTTGGCCGCATAGCAGCTTCGCGGAGTCCAAGAGGTCATGAGTCTGCGGGATCGCAAGTTCTGCCGCTGCCTGACGCGTGGGCAGCAAGCGCTTGATGATGGAGATCGGTTTCAGTTACCGCACATGCCGATGAGCGGATCGTCTCATCAGAGTTATGGCTATGGTCCGGAGATGCCGATGACAGAATGTCAGAACCCACAGAATGTATGACCGGTGGGACCGGTGCTGTCATCCGGCGTCCGAGGATCGTCCCTACATCTGTGGGTCTTCAGGTCGTCCTAGGCACTTGGATCCCTCCGATCGACAAAATGTTGTCGATGTGGGGTGCCGTGGGCGTTGACGCGGTGCAGAGTAGTGGCAGTGCCGGGTAACGGGCGCAGAGCCTGGTCCGCGGAGGACTATAGGGTGCCCGCGTTCTGGCACTGTGACCAGCGCGAATATGGTGAGCGCGTCAAGACAGCGGCCTGCGCAGAGCCTCGTCCCTCTGATGGGACCAAAGGGCGCGGCCGATGGGTGACGCGCTGCCGCACGGGTGACGGCGGTCGGCTATGGCGGATCGCGATGTTGTGCTGCCCCGAAGGGGCCACTCCTTCCGGGCGAAGTCCCGGACGGAGCGTAGGGCACCTTTGGTGCCACGTCTTTGACGTTAGTCCTGAGTGTTACGGCCGGTAATGGTGTGGGATGCCTGGCGGGCAGGCTGGACTGCGGCCTGGCGGTGGGCTGCGGGCCGTGACGGGATGTCAGGCTGCGGTGGGGAGGCGGGCTCTGGCGATGTGGCCGGCGACGAGCTGGTCGAGGGTGTCGAGCGCCGCGGCGAGTTCGGGTGGTGCGCTGGGCCGGTCGGGTGCCATCAGCGGCCGGAGGATGTGGTCGTAGACCTTGGTGTAGAAGTGGGCGAACAGCAGTCCATCGCGGGTGAGGGTGTAGCTGTTGCGTCCGGGCACGCGGGTGATCAGTCCGTTGCGGGCCAGCCGCGATAGGTCGTAACTGGCCTGGTTCATGCTGTAGGGGCGGTTCAGCAGGCCGGTCATCCAGCCTCGGAGGGTCCTGCTGGTGATGCCGGTGACCGCCATCAGAATGCCGGCGATCGCGCCCGGCAGGGCTTGCACTCGAAGGTCGCCGAACCTAAGTGCGGGCGCCTTCCTGCCATCGCCGGTGACGGTGGGCTTGGTGATCCGCTCGATGACTGGACTCACAAGTGCCCTGCCCTGGCCGGCTGTCTCAGTCTCCAGCAGCCGGCCGTTGATCGCACGCGCCTTGGCCTGCAGCTCTGGCAGGTTAGGCAGCAGGCGGTTGCAGCGCAGGTCCTTGGGGTCGTTAACGACCGTTTCGATGCGCAGCGCCACGCCGTCCTTCAGGTACTGCTTCAACCGGGAGTTCTTGTAGAACACATTCAGGGTGACCAGGTCGCAGAACCGGTCGATCTTCGTTTTGAAGCCGCCGCCGGCGGGCGGGATGGTCGGCCGCCCGGACCGCTGGCCGCGGCGGAACAGCAGCTCGACGTTCTCCGGGCGGCCCAGGTCCATGTTCTCGCACAGCAGCGCCTCGAAGAATGCGCGGGCATGAACGTCGCCATCGAAGACCAGGGTGCGGGAGGTCTCGACCTGCCGCATCGACAGCTCCCACCAGAACCCGGCATCCCGGTCGGCGCCGGTGAGCGGCAGGGGGAGCCGGGCCATCCAGCGCTCGAACCAGACCTGCACCGTGCCGGGGCCGAACCGGTCGCAGATCTGCTGGAGAGCGGCCGGGTCGTCGCAGGCGGCGAACCCGTTGGACAGCTCGGTGAAGCCGATCCCGGCGGCCAGGGCCTGCCGCTTGGCCCACTCGTGCCCGTTGACCCAGACCTTGACCGGATAGGGGAAGTAGGTGCAGATCTTGATGAACCCCGGGCCCATCCGCTCGTCGAAGATGTAGACGTAAAACACCGACACCCGCCGCTGTTCCCTGGTGAAGGAGAACTGCGGGCACCCGCCCGGGTCGGTATCCCGCTTGCGCGCCGTCCACACCAGCTGGAACTCCTGGGCACACCCGATGGCCACCACCTGCGAGCGGCCGGCCGCGGCGGCGGCCTGCAGGCAGGGGGCCATCACATCGGCCTTGCGCTGCCCAGCCCGGAACCGGATCACCGGGACGGCGCTGGCCTGCGCCCAGTCCTTCATCTCAGCCCGGAACTTCTCGCGTGCTTCCGGGCGGTCGGCAAAATAGGCATCTACGTCCGGGATGGCAGGGGAGACGAATATCCTCAAGAGAAATTCAGCACACTTGACGGCTTCTTTGCTTGGTTTCATGTCGTACTCCTCCTAGTTCTCGGGTTCCGGGGGATGCGCCCTCACGATCTGGATGGCACGATCCACAAGGTCAGGGCGTCCCATTTCGAGCATGATTTCTCCGGCTGGGTAGAGTTGGACTGTGCCTTTGGGAGTGATGTAGACAAGCCCACGTGCGACGATGACGTTCTCCATCGCCAATCCCAGTTCGTAGAGCGGCACCATCAGTAGCATCAGCTTCGCCGCCGCCTCGTCGAAAAGAGCATCCAGGATTTCCCGCGCTTCTTCCGGGGTGGGCTGCCGGGGGG
>OFHD01000005.1_pt1 | contig 14286 bp, 13 predicted proteins | sample 1521941 | NCBI WGS metagenome assembly OFHD01 (sample SAMEA2468439, study PRJEB22500) | soil metagenome | biome: Glassland; feature: Farmland; material: Clay | place: Australia | collected 2013-01-31 | depth 0.55 m | reverse complement strand
CCCTTCATTACGGGAAAGAATCATCTCAGCGATCTCGAGCATTCCCGGGCATCTGCGGTCCTCGTGCCGCCGGACACCCCGGATATGCCCTTGCCAATGCTGCGGGTAAAAAATCCCCGGCTTGCCTTCGCCCGGGTGATCGAGCTTTTTTATGTCAAACCGTACAGCCCTACGGGTATCAGCGACCGGACCGCCGTCGGGAAAGACGTTACGATCGGGGCGGACTGCTCGATTCACCCCTTTGTCGTACTCGCGGACAAGGTGCGGATCGGCAATCGGGTTGCGATTTATCCCGGAGTGTACGTGGGACAGGATTCCGTTATCGACGATGACTCCGTCATCTACGCGAATGTCAGCATCGGAAACAGGATAGCCGTGGGCAAGCGCGTCATCATTCATTCCGGCACCGTGATCGGCAGCGACGGGTTCGGTTTCGTGACTGAAGGCGGGACACATCACAAAATCCCTCAAGTAGGAGGCGTCATCATCGAGGATGATGTCGAGATAGGCGCCAACTGTTCAATTGACCGCGCCACGCTCGGAAACACCCTGATAAAAAAAGGAACCAAGTTCGATAACCAGGTGCATGTAGCTCATAACGTTACGATAGGCGAGCATTGTCTGCTTGCCGGCCAGTCGGGAGTCGCCGGGAGCAGTACGCTCGGGAACTATGTGGTATTGGCGGGCCAAGCAGGTGTATCTGACCATACAACTGTGGGAGATCGGGTCATGGCGGGCGGCAAGGCGGTCATTGTGAAGGATGTGGCTCCAGGGCAGATCATCGCCGGATTCAACGCAATGCCAATCCGGGACTGGCTCAAAGTGCAGGCAGTCCTGCCGAAACTGCCGGCACTCAATAAATCCATCAAACGGCTCGAAAAACAGCTTCAGGAAATGAAGGAGCAATTATCCGAAACGTCAAAGGGGGAGAGTCCATGATAGGGATTCAGGAGATTTTTGATATACTGCCTCACCGGTATCCTTTTCTTTTGGTCGACAGGATCCTGGAAATGGAAATGGGCAAGCGGGTTGTGGGTATAAAAAATGTGACGATTAACGAGCCTTTTTTCCAGGGACACTTCCCCGGACATCCGATTATGCCCGGCGTTCTGCTCTTGGAGGCAATGGCGCAGACAGGCGGTGTCCTGGCGATGCGTTCGGCCGAGGCAGAGGGGCAGGATATCAAGAGCAAGGTAATCTACTTCATGACCATCGACAAAGTAAAATTCCGTAAACCGGTTCTGCCCGGCGATCAGATCCGCTTTGAACTGGATCTTATCAAGTCACGCTCAAATATCAGAGGGTTCAAAGCTCAGGCATCGGTGGACGGCACAGTCGTGGCAGAGGCGGAATTGATGGCCATGATCGTGGACAAATGATTACGATAACTACAGGAGTAAAAGAAGTGAGTATCCATCCAACGGCAGTTGTGCATCCGAAGGCCCTGATCGCCGACGGCGTCGAGATCGGCCCCTATTCGGTCATCGGTGAGCATGTGAGCATCGGCAAGGACTCAAAGATCGCTTCTCATGTCCTGATCGAGGGATGGACCGCGATCGGCGAGAGGAACCACATACATTCTTTTTCGAGTATCGGCACACCGCCGCAGGACATCGGATACCACGGTGAAGAGACGTTCCTCGTCATCGGCAACGACAACGTTATCAGGGAATGCGCGACCGTGCATCGGGCGACCACCAAGGAGGACCGGAAGACGGTGATCGGCGACAAGAATTTCCTTATGGCCTATGCCCACGTGGCCCATGATTGCCAATTGGGAAATAATATCATCATGGCCAATTCGGTCGCCCTCGGCGGGCACATTGTTATCGGCGATCACGCCATTCTCGGCGGGATCGTCGCAGTGCACCAGTTTGTAAAGATCGGCCCGTATGCCATCATCGGCGGACAGTCCGCCGTATCACTCGATATCCCTCCCTATGTCAGCGCCGCCGGCAACCGGGCGCAGCTTTATGGTCTTAACCTCGTCGGTCTCAAGCGAAAGGGATTCAGCGATAGCGCTATCGCCACGCTAAAGAAAGCCTATAAAATCATGTTTCGGTCCGGGTTGACGCAGGATGAGGCGATCCATAAAGCGCTGGAGGATTTCCCGCATTCACCGGAAGTGCAGACGCTCGTGGACTTCATTCGCACGTCCAAACGGGGTATCACGCGGTAGGACAACGGAAAAAAGACGATTGTGAACTATGAATAAAATTGGTTTGATTGCCGGCAACGGGACTTTTCCCATCGTCTTTGCGCGCGCTGCAAAACAAAAGGGCATGCAGGTCATCGCCGTGGCCCACGAGGGGGAAACTCTTGCCGAACTGGCGCAGCATGTCGATGTCATTTTTTGGGTCAAGGTCGGCCAGCTGAACAAACTTATAAGCATCTTCAAGGAGCAGGGCGTAACGGATGTTCTGATGGCTGGCGGCATCAAGAAGACGCGTTTATTCGGCGGCGGCTTGCCGGACCTCCGGGGCATTGCCATGCTTGCTAAAATGATCCACAAGAAGGACGATTCCATTCTTCGCGCCGTTGCCAAGGAACTGGAGTCAGAGGGCATCACGGTGCGCGAATCGACGCTCTATCTGGACAATATCGTGGCTTTGCCGGGCATCTTCACAAAGCGAAAGCCTTCAAAAGAAGAACATCAAGACATTGAATTCGGGTGGCAGATGGCGAAAGAGATCGGCAGGCTGGACATGGGACAGTCTGGGGTGGTCAAAGGCCAGGCCGTTCACGCGGTAGAGGCGATCGAGGGAACGGACGAGGCAATCCGCCGCGGCGGGCTGCTTTGCGGCCAGGGCGCGGTCGTCGTGAAAATCTGCAAGCCGCAGCAGGATCTGCGATTCGACCTCCCTGCCGTTGGAACGCAAACCATAAGAACCATGGCCGAGGTGAAGGCTGCATGCCTTGCCGTTGAAGCGGGAAAGACCATCATCCTCGACCGGGAAGCGGTCACAGCGGCGGCAGACCGGGCCGGAATTACGATTGTCGCGATTGAACAATCAAGTCTTAGCAAAGCGAAATAGGTTAAGAGCGGATCTGGTGAATGAAGAGAGTTAAAGTAGGCGTCATCGGCGTCGGTTATCTCGGACAATTTCACGCCGAGAAGTATGCGGCCCTGCCGGATGTGGATCTGGTCGGTATCGTAGATACCGATCCCGCCCGGGCGGCAGAGATCGCAAGAAAACTGAACGTCCGGCCATTCTCGGAACCGGCTCAGTTACTCGGTCAGGTGGATGCGGTGAGCATCGTCGTGCCGACAGCGCTCCATCATCGGGTAGCAAAGCAGTTTTTGGAACAGCGTGTCCACGTCCTGCTCGAGAAGCCCATTACGGTTACCCTGGTACAGGCGGATGAACTTATCGAACTGGCTGCAAAAAAACGTGTCATCCTCCAGATCGGCCATATCGAACGTTTCAATCCGGCCATCACCGAGGTCAAGACCCTGCTTAAGTCCCCGCGGTATATAACTGCTGAACGGGCAGCGCCGTTTACGGTCCGATGTACTGATGTGAATGTCGTGCTCGATCTGATGATCCATGACCTCGATATTGTCTCCGACCTTGCCGGGTCAGAGCCCCAGGAAGTAAGCGCCGCCGGGGCCTCGGTCATTACGAAAGAGATCGACCTTGCAACGGCGAGGATCGTTTTTCGCAACGGGTGTACTGCCGACGTTACTGCCAGCAGGATATCGGACGAGAAAAAACGCCTGCTCCGCGTTTTTGACGAAGAGAGCGTTTATACCTCTGATTATCAGTCGCAGAAGGCGTCTGTTTCGCGAAAGAGAGGAAACTCCGTCCCCGAACTCGTTATGAGCGATATTGTCACTGAACGCTGCGATACGCTGCGCGAAGAAATCACGGCCTTTGTACGGAGCACTCAGACCGGCAGCCGACCGCTTGTCTCTGGTGTCGAGGGGAGGAGGGCGATGGCCCTTGCCCAAAGGATAAGCGACACTATCAACAAGGGTGTCAAGGGATTCGTCGGAGTCGAATAAACGGCTCACGCAGATCATTCTGTTTCATTAAGATTTTCTGAGGTGGAATCACAATTGAGGGGAGCTTTTTACGCATGCCGGTACCCATGGTGGATCTTAAAATTCAGTACGAAGCCATCAAAGAAGAGATCAACAGCGCTGTCCTTGGGGTGATTCAGAGCACGCACTTTATCCTCGGGCCCCATGGCAAGGCGCTTGAGCAGGAAGTGGCTGCATACCATGGGGTGAAGCATGCCGTGGCCGTGGCCTCGGGCACCGATGCCCTGCACCTCGCCCTGCTTGCCGCCGGGGTCACGCGCGGCGACGAGGTCATCACCACACCGTTCACGTTTATTGCGACGGCTGAGGCGGCATCCTACATCGGCGCCGTTCCGGTCTTCGTGGATATCGATCCCGGGACCTTCAACATGGATATTGCAAAGATAGAAGCGGCGATCACAAAAAGGACGAAGGCGATCGTCCCTGTTCATCTCTACGGGCAACCCGTTGACATGGACGGGCTCATGCATATTGCGAAAAAACACGGCCTCAGAGTCATTGAGGACTGTGCCCAGTCCTTTGGGGCGCAATATCGCGGAAAAAAGACTGGCGCCTTCGGCGATCTCGGCTGTTTCAGCTTTTTCCCGAGCAAGAACCTTGGAGGATATGGAGACGGTGGCATGGTGATCACCGATGATTCTGCGCTGAGCGAACGTCTTCAGAGCCTCAGGAACCATGGAAGCCATATGCGCTATTACCATGACGAGGTCGGGTTCAACAGCAGGCTGGACGAAATCCAGGCCGCGATCCTCCGGGTCAAGCTCCGGCATATCGATGAGTATAACGAAAAGCGCAGGAAGAACGCACTGCTGTATAATAAACATCTCGCCGATGCGGGAATTCAAACGCCTTCCGAGCGAGACGGGACGACGCATGTTTTTCACCAATATACGGTCAGGATCAAGAACCGGGACGACGTAAAAAAGAAGCTGGATGCGGGCACGGTGACCTCGTCCATGATCTATTATCCGGTCCCTTTACATCTTCAGGCAGCATATAAAGACCTCGCCATGAGAGCAGGAAGCCTGCCGCAGGCCGAACAAGCCGCGCGGGAAGTGCTCTCGCTTCCCATGTATCCCGAGCTGACGGAAGGGCAGGTTCAACAAGTCGCTGGCGCTGTTAAGCAGGCACTCTAAATGCGGATCAGGGAATGTACAATGCGGTTTTGAGCATGAAGAAGGTCTTGATCATGTCCGGCGAGGCCTCCGGCGACCTGCATGGCGCCAATCTTGCGCGGGAGATCCGGAAGCAGGAACCGTCAGTAGGCTTGTACGGCGTCGGAAGCAAGCAGATGGGAGCGGCGGGCGTTCGGATGCTGGCCGATGCTTCGGAGATATCCGTTGTCGGCATCACGGCTGTCCTGACTCATTTTGGCGCGATCTACCGGGTCTTCGCAAAACTGAAACGGTTTTTGAAGGACGAGCGGCCCGACGTTCTCGTCCTGATCGACTTTCCGGACTTCAACATCATGCTGGGGAAGGCCGCCTGGAAGCTTGGCATACCGGTGCTCTATTATATCAGCCCGCAGGTATGGGTATGGCGGAAGGGCAGGATCAAGACAATTGCCCGCATGGTAAAGACCATGATCGTTGTTTTTCCTTTTGAGGTCCCTCTCTACGAGAAGGCCGGCGTTGATGTCCGGTTTGTCGGTCACCCGCTGACGGATGTTGTTCGCTCGGACCTCACGCGAGAACAGGCAAAGCAGGTCTTCGGTCTTGAAGCCGCGCGGCGGACCATTGCGTTGCTTCCCGGCAGCAGAAAATCGGAGATCGTCCACCTTCTGCCGGACATGCTTGCAGCGGCAAAGATACTCCTGTCGCGGTTTCAGGACCTGCAGTTCGTTCTTCCTCTGGCGCCGACCTTGGACCGCGACTTTGTCCGTTCTTTTGTTGAACAGGGAGGCGTTCCGGTACGAATGGTCGAGGGAAGGGTGTACGATGCGCTCAAAGCGTCGGACGCGGCCATAGTCGCGTCCGGCACGGCAACGCTCGAAGCGGGGCTTATGGCCCTGCCGATGGTGATCGCCTACCGCATATCGGCGGTCAATTATTTTATTCTTACCAAGCTCGTACGCGGCGTGAAAAATGTCGGCTTGGTGAACATTGTAGCGGGAAGACGGATTGTTCCCGAGCTGGTGCAGGAAGATTCAACGCCAAAGAACATGGCGGACGCTGTCACGAAGATGCTGAGCGATCCTGCTTACTATAAAGTGGTAGCAGACGATCTCGCGGGCGTGCGGGCGCGGCTGGGAGAGGCCGGTGCATCTGCTCGGGCCGCAGCGGTGATCATGGAAGTGCTGAAGGGTACGACATAGGAAGCCATGAAAATCTACAAGCGCCTTTTAATCTATCTGAAACCCTACAAGATGCGCCTCATTCTGTCTGCGGTCTTTATGCTGCTGACGAGCGGAATGATAGCGGCCCAAACCTATCTCGTCAAACCTGCTTTCGATAAAGTGCTGCTGAACAAAGATCTGAAGCTTCTTTTCCTTCTGCCGCCGGCGATAATTATCGTCAGCATCTTAAAAGGCGTGGCCTCCTATGCCCGCGATTATTTCATGGGCTATGTGGGCCAGAAGGTCGTCAACGATATCCGGGACAAGCTTTATTCCCATATCACCTCCCTCTCGTTCTCCTATTTTACGAGGACCCCGACCGGCGTAATCATTTCGCGGATCATCAACGACGTAAACCTCGTGCAAGGCGCGTTGACCAGGGCCCCGTCGAGTCTTGTGCAGGGTGTCGCCACGATGCTGGCGCTCACGGGATATATCATCTATCTGAACTGGCGCCTTGCGGCATTTTCTATTGTGGTGCTGCCCCTTGCCGGTATCGCGCTCTCAAAATTCAGCAGGCGATTTAGAAAGATTAGCACCCAGATGCAGGAACAGGTCGGAGGCCTTACTATTCATCTTCACGAGACCATCTCGGGGGTCCGCATCGTCAAGGCTTTCGGCATGGAACCTTACGAAAGCCGACGATTTGCGGAGCGGAATAAAAACCTTTTCAACTCGTTGATGCGCTCGCTGAAAACTTCTGCCGTTTCTCACCCTGTTATGGAGGTCATCTCTATGCTGGGGACCTCGCTCGTCATCCTCTTCGGCGGCTACTGGATTATACGGGGGAGCATGACCGTGGGTGAATTTCTCTCTTTTATAACTGCATTGGTGTTTTTTTACCGGCCGCTCAAGGATTTAGACGGGATCAATAATACTCTCCAGGACGGCGTGGCGGCTGCCAAGCGTATTTTCGATGTCTTCGACACGCAGCCGGAGATCAAAGACAATAAGGGCGCTTCGGCGGTGCCCCGCAATTTTAAAACCATTGCCTTCCGGGATATTTCGTTCAAATACGAGGACGACTACGTCCTTAAGAATATCGATCTCACCGTAAACGCCGGAGAAACCATTGCCATCGTGGGAAAGAGCGGGGGTGGAAAGACCACGCTGGTAAACCTCATCCCCCGCTTCTACGACGTGAGCGAAGGCGCGATCCTGATCGATGGGCTTGATATCCGGAATGCGGCGATCGGTTCACTCCGGTCCTGTACGGCGATCGTCACCCAGCAAACGATCCTTTTTAATGATACCGTGCGGGATAATATAGCATATGGCCATGCCGAAAAATCCCTGGATGACGTGGTACGCGCCGCGCGGGCCGCGCATGCCGAGGATTTTATCCACGCTCTTCCCAAGGGATATGACACCGTAATCGGCGAAGCCGGTGTGAAACTCTCGGGCGGGCAGCGTCAGCGTATCGCCATCGCCCGTGCGCTCCTGAAGGACGCGCCGATCCTCATTCTCGACGAGCCGACCTCGGGCCTCGATCCCGTCGGGCGCCACGAGCTTCTCACGATCCTGATCGACGAAATCGGGCTGGGGGGCCGCACGGTCGTCTTCTCATCCCACATCGTCGAGGATATCGAGCGCATGGCCGACTCCCTGGCCATTATGGATGCGGGCCGCATCGTGGTGAGCGGGCCGATCGACACCATCAAGGGTTCCCCCGCCCCCGCCTCGCCCGGCTGCTCGCCCAATGCGCGGACGCCGGCCGGCCACGCCGCCGGCCCACGGCGGCGGTCGAGGAGGCCGCCGAGCCCCCCGGGGCGCCCAGCCGGGTGCTACCCGCCGCACGAGCCGCCGCCACCGGCGCCAGCCGCCAGGCCAGCCATGATCACGCTCCGGGCCGCCCCGCCGCGCCAGCCAGCCGGCCTCGAGCTGCTGACGACCGGCCCGAGCCAGCCGACCGGCCTGGGCCGGTGGAACACACCCTGCGCCGCCTCGGGATCACCCGCCCAGGGCTGCTCTCCCGCGGAGCCGACATCGACCGGGCCGGCGAGCGTCTGATCATCGACGCCGCTGCCGACCTGGAACCATCGCAGCATCGCCCCAGCGCCGTCGAGCTGAACACATCGGCCGGAACCACCGCGCTGATCAACCACGCGCTCGCCTCCGGCGACCCCCGCGCCACCGCCCTGCTCCGGCGACCGGACCCACCGTCGCGGGAACCGCCAGAACCAGAAGCAGAACCCTGACCGCGCAGCCAGACGACCAGCCGTCGTCAGGCGTGCCGCCCTGGGGCGGCGCGAGGACGCGCTGGCCGCCATCGAGGAAGCCGCGGACCTGTACCGGCAGCTGGCCGCCGCCCGCCCGGACGCCTTCACCCCCGACCTGGCCACGTCGCTCTTGACATATGGTGCCCATCTGACGGAACTGGATCGGCATCACGACGCACTCACCGCAGATCGCGAGGCTGTCGCTCGATTCCGCTGGCTGCATGCCGCACATCCAGACGCTTTCCGCGAAGACCTCGTGAACGCGCTGCACAATCTGGAGATCGACCTGCATAACCTGAACCTCAACGATGAGGCACAGCAGGTCGCGCAAGAGCTTGCGACGCTGACTGACGATCCCCAGTAGCCGGATGGACCGCGAGGGTGCGGCCTGCCACCCGAGGGACCAAGCCCTGGCGGACTGCTTCGAAGACGAGACACCCCCACAAGCCGACGATGATTGCGCGGCAACGTGCTGCCCGATCATGGGAGCAGAATGGGAGCGGCAAGGCTCGGTCAGGCGGCCTCAGACGCGGTGATCGTGTCCTTCTGTAGGTCGCTGAACTGGGCGAACGCTGTTACCCGGCCTGTTTGTACGGTGACACGCTGAGTTGTGGTCCTGGATGTCGGGAGTTCAAAGTACTTTCATGACCTAAAGCAAGCCCCGGGCAGAGTCCGTCCGAGAGTCCACGGTGAGGTCCGCTTCGCCGTCAGGACCCGACACGCTGGTCTCGGCCACCTCGACTGGCTGAACTCCGAGTCATGCTTCCACCTCGGCACAGGCGAATCGCATGGCCTCCCGTGAGGCCCACAAAATCCCCACAAGTCCGCGCTCCGGCGGACCCCACCACTGGAAACCCACAGACAAAACGGTATTACGCGGCACACGGCGGCACGGTTGCTATCATGGCCGCGTAAGCCTACTGACCAGCATGAATGCGGGTGAGCTGGGCTAGCACAGTTGTTACGGGATCATGGTCCTAGGGGCGATAGAACCCCTGTAAACGGCAGGTCAGCGGTTCGAATCCGCTCACCGGCTCCTGGTAGTACCCGCGCTGACCAGCGCGTTCTGTTCTGTCTGCCGTGCTCCCGGACGCCCCGCCGGCGCTGGCGGAGTCCAAAGGGAGTCCAGGGGTTCCTGCGTGCCATCTCCCGGCGCGCCCCCCGCCCCTCTCACAGCAGCGGCCCCGCCGTCGCGTCTGCGCGCTGCGGTGGGCCTGCGCTGCCACTCCCTTCGGAGGAGGACCAGTTCATGAAAGGCGTAATGCCGCAGCCATCGGCCTCCGCCACGCCAAGTGCTGTCACAGGGGGCACAAGCAGTCCGCGTGAGTCCGTGACGTCGCCGGGCTCCCGCCCCCATGGAGTAACGCCAGGCCAGTACATGCGAGCGAACGACGCCGTGACCCGTTCCCCTGCTGGCCGTGTGTCGTCGTCCAGTGGCTGCTGGACCGCCGCCCTGCTGGCTGCCGTGCTGCTGGCGGTGGAGGCGGTCATCGTGGCCGGGTCGTGGCGCGGTCTCACGGGGTTCGCCTACCTGATCGGGCGTCAGCGGGGTGGCCGCGTGGGGTGTGCCGGTCACCCTCGACGGCGTGTCGCTTGTCGCGGCACTCGTCGCGTTACGCGCCGGGCTGGCCGGGGAAGCTTCCGGTCTTTACCGGGCAGTCCTGTTCGTGTTCACCGCCGCGTCGGCGACCGCGAACTGCTGGCACGGGCACGTCACAGGCGGCCAGCAGGCGGCGCTGTACCTGGGCGGCATGAGTGTCGCAGTCGCGGTCGTGTTCGCGCTGGTGCTGCGGCAGATCCGGCACGAGGGCCGGCGCCGTGCCGGGACTGTGACCGCCCGCCTGCCCCGGTTCGGCGTGGCGCACTGGGCGCGCTATCCCGGGCTGGCGTGTGCGCCTGGTCGCTGGCTGTCCGGGACGGTCGCAGCTCGCCCCGTGCGGCGCTGGATGCGGTCCTTGACCTGCGCGAGCGCTCCCGCGCTGGCGCGCCAGAAGGCGGCGGTGACGCTTGCGTGACGGCGGGGTGTGACCGGCCAGGGATCGCAGCCAGCGGCGCGCCACCGGTCCGCAGCGTCTTCGGCCATGTCACAGGAGATGGCGCGTCACCGGTATGTCCGCCGCAGCGGCGTCGCGCGCCGCAGCCGCGTCAGGGCCGCCGGCCGAAGGCCGACAGCGAGGCAGCGGCGCTCGCGGTGCTGTCCGCCCGGCCCGGCATCAGCGGCGCGGACCTTGGCCGCGCCATCGGCGTGTCGCCGCGCACCGGGCAGCGCCTTCTCGCCGCGCTCGGAAGCCGTACAGCCGGAGAGGCCGAGACCGGCACGTAGAAGGGCTGCGGTGACCAACTCCGCCATGTCAGACCGTCTTCTTGCGAGCGCAGATGGGCCAGCCATGCGCGGATGGGCACACCCAAACGCGCACATGCCGACGAGCGGATGTTGCCCATGTTCACAGATCATCCGTCGGCGCATGTCCCTGCACGCGAATTCCGCACGAGGATGGAATCGCGCGCCTCACGCTGCTTCAGGTCGCCAGGGTGGCTAAGGCGTCGCTTGGGGCGCGGGTCGGCCGCAGCTGCGCTCGACGAACTCGGGCGGCCAGGTGGCCATGGTCTTCCCGGGAATCGTCCAGCGGAAGTCGCACCGGTCGCAGAACGCCACGGCCAGGACATCGACTGTGATGCCATGGACGGCCATGGCCGTGATCGTGCCGCCCATGCCGAAGGTTTCGTCGCCAGGCCAGGCGGCGATGACCAGCGCCCGCTCACCTGGGAGGAGCCCCAGCACCATGTCCGTCTTTTCTTACCGAACCTGCGGGACGATTCGGCGTTCTCGGTTGCGGATCACCTTGATTCCTCGGGGGTGAGGCACCATACGACCTTCCCTTTCATCTGTTGCGGGACATACCAGTCCCACTGCTCGCTGAACGCTTCCACGAGCAGCAGCCCGCGGCCGCTCTCGGCTTCTGCGTCGTGGTCCTTGCGCACCGGGGGCTCCGGGCTGGCATCCCAGACCAAGATCAGGACTTGCGTCTTGTCGGACAGCATCCAGAGCCGGACCGAGGGGATCCAGTTCGTGATCTGGGAGGCGGTGATGGCGTTGGTGACCAGCTCCGCGACAAGCAGCTCAACGCCGTCACGCAGGCATCTCTTCCTGGATGGCGTGCCCGGCGCCCAGGTGCAGATGACCGCCGCCGAGCTGGCAGCAGCAGACCGCACCGGGCTCATCATCCGCCTGGAGGGCAGGTTGCAGCGGCTGGAGGCCGCCAAGGCCAAGGCGCTCGCCGACGTCGAGCACGCCCGCAGCGAACTCGCCCACGCCGAAGAGGGGATCGGCAAGCCCTTCGCGCAGGCCACCCAGCTCGCGGCAGCCCGGGAACGATCTGCCCGGATCAGCAAGCAGCTTGCCGCCAAGGCTGCGGAAGCAGCCCCAGGCGATGGTGAGCCCCGAGCGACCAGCCTGGCGCGGAGTCAGCTACCACCGCCGCCCCCGGCAGTGGACAGACCACGACCGGCCCGCAACGGCACGAACTTGAGGTGACCCGCCACCTGGCGGTCAGCGACTCCTGGCTCGGTGCACGAGCTGCTGAGGCAGGCGCTGGCAACCGCGGGCCCGGCTTCGAGGCAGGCCAGTGACCAATCCGGGCAGAAGGCCACCCGTGCCTCCAGTCTGGGCGTTTGCCTGTCGGCTGCCGGTTCGCGACGTCCAGCCGCGATTCAAGCTCGGGCGCAACCATGGGCTCAGCTCCCTGGCGGCAACACCAGGTGCACGAGCTTCCGGGTGGCGCGGGCGAGGCATGGTCTTCGTTTGCCACTGCCCTGCCGTTGTGCAGGGTGGCTCTGGTTGAGTGGCAAGCCACGAGTCAGCCGCGGACGTTCGTTCTGCCAGCGGATCCGGGCCACTTCGTCTGATCCGGCTACCCTGGCCCTCTTCGGCGCGAGCGTGACCGCGGAAGCGCAAAATAGCGGAGCATGAGGATCTCGCTGCCCCGTCAGCTGGCCCGGACCGAGCGGTTCACCCTGGGCGTGCCGGACCAGTTCACCCTCACCCCGGACGGCGCGACCGTGCTGTTCCTCCGCAGCCGGGCTGGCGACGATCCGGTCAGCTGCCTGTGGGCGCTGGACGCCGGGTCCGGCACGGAGCGGCTGCTCGCCGATCCGGCCGAACTGCTCGGCGGTGCCGCGGAACAGCTTCCCGAGGCGGAACGCATCCGGCGGGAGCGGGACCGTCAGTTCGGCGCGGGCATCGTCGGCTACGCCACGGACGAGGCGGTCCGCCTGGTGGCCTTCGCGCTGTCCGGCGAGCTGTGGACCGTGGCGATGGCCGGCGGCCGGGTCCAGCGCCTGCCCGCCGCGGGCAGCGTGGTCGACCCGCGCCCCGACCCCACCGGCGAGCGCATCGCCTACGTCGCCGGCGGCGCGCTGCGGGTGATCGAGGCGGGGGGGACCGCCGCCCACGCGGTGGCCGGGGCCGAGGGGCCGGCGGGCACGGTCGGGCGTGGCGGGGACGGCCCCCGGCCCCGCCCCAGCCGCCCGCTTGGCTTCCCCCCGCGGGCGCGGCCCCCTGCCGGGCCCTTGGTGCGGGGACCGGCAGGCTGACCCGCCAGTTGTGCGACCGCGGCCTGGAAGTGACCGCCGTCGAGCCCTCGGCCGACATGCGTGATCAGTTGCGGCGGGCCGTGCCCGGTGCTGCCGTGCTGGCCGGCACGGCCGAGCAGATCCCCCTGGCCGGCCGCAGCGTCGACGCGGTGCTGGTCGCCCAGGCCTGGCACTGGGTGGATCTGCGGCAGGCGGTGCCCGAGGTGGCCAGGGTGCTGCGGCCAGGCGGGCGGCTCGGCCTGCTGTGGAATATCCGCGACGAGCGGGAGGACTGGGTAGCACGCCTGGGCACGATCATGCGCAGCGCGGAGGGCCATCATGCCAGCAGCGACACGATGAGCGGGGCACCGCAGGTCGGCCCGCCGTTCGGCCCGGTGGAGCGCTTCGACGTGGAGTGGGTTCACCACCTGGCCCCGGACGCGCTGCTCGACAGCATCGGCTTCCTGGTGACCCGGGTCCACGCCCGGATGCACGCCGAGCTGATGGCGTCCCTCCGCGACCTCGACCTGGAGCCGCGGCACATCGGCTCCCTGGGCGCATTGAGCGCGACCGGCCCGGTCGCCCAGGCCGTTGCGGACGACCTGCGCGAGGTGCCGCATGAACTTGTCGTCGCTCTCGAGCTGGTCGCGCTCGATGCCGACGATGGAGCCGTCGTCCCCGACGCCGAGCCCGCCCCCGAGCTCGCCCATGCGCCGCCGGCGGCGAGCATCTCATGCTCGATTGACGCGTCAAGAAAAAGCACGTAAGGTGCCCGCTACATAAGGTATCCTACTATCAACCAACGCGATTCAAAATTATCAGATCTTCATCGACTCCGGGAAAAGAGTCCCTATCTGTTTCATGTTTTTTACATTTTGAGGGCTGCTTCAGGATGCGGGCCCAAGCGCCAATGGGCTTCACCGTCCCTGCCCATTTTCGGGATCGTGACACTCTGGAATTGCGCGACGCTTGCGTTCGACTGCCTTTTTTCTCACGTCTTGTTTCGGTATAATCGGCGCCTCAATGAAAGAGAGAAAAGATAACCACGAGCGGCAAAGTTGGGCGAAGCGGGCAATGCCGCTCGTGGTTCCATTGCTCTTTCTCGCGGCTTGTTC
>OFHD01000004.1_pt1 | contig 14368 bp, 14 predicted proteins | sample 1521941 | NCBI WGS metagenome assembly OFHD01 (sample SAMEA2468439, study PRJEB22500) | soil metagenome | biome: Glassland; feature: Farmland; material: Clay | place: Australia | collected 2013-01-31 | depth 0.55 m | reverse complement strand
AATCAGGGCCAGGCCAGGTAAGCAGGTGGTGCTGCCGGGGGAGATCACCCCCTACCCCGGGGGGTTCTCCGCGTCGCGCCACGAGACCCCCGCCAAGCAGGTGCGGACGGTGTCCCCCATGGTGGCCCCCGTCCCCCCGGCCTGCCACTACTACAAGCTCGTCGAGGGCGACGCCCTGTATGACCCGGACATCTACGGCGGCCAGCGGACCGCCGTTGTGACCGGGCTCGCCCAGGCGCTCGGTGCCGAGGTGCGCAGCTACTCGACCTGGTTCGACTGCTGCGGATTCGGCTTCCGGCACATCCTGGTGCAGCGTGACTTCACCCGGTCCTTCGCGACGCTGCGCAAGATCGAGGTGATGAAGGAAGAGGCCGACCCTGACGTGGTGCTCACGCACGACACCGGCTGCGTGACCACGCTCGACAAGAGCCAGTTCGCCGCCAAGGCGCACGACCGGAACGTCGGCGTCGCCGTGCTGAGCGACGCGCAGTTCGCCGCCCTGGCCATGGGCGCCCATCCGTACAAGGTCTGCCAGCTGCACTGGCACTCGGCTGATTACCGGCCAATGCTGGAAAAAATGGGCATCGACCACGAGAAGGCGTGGGCCGAGTTCCAGGCTGGCGTCAAGCGGCTGGAGAGCGGCGAGAAGCGCTTCCTCGACTGGGATGACGTAGACGGTTAACAAGACCAGCAAGGCCGGCGCCGCGGCTGCGGCACCGGTGCGATCAGCACGTGAGGTGGATGGATGTCCGTCGACACAGTGGCCGTCATCGGCGGCGGGCCCGGCGGCCTGCGCGCGGCGCACGGCCTGGCGGAGATCGGCGGCAAGGTGCTGCTCATCGAGCAGCGTGACTTCCTTGGCGGTACTCCGATCGCCGAGAACTACGCGGGCCTGACCCCGCACGGCGAGCCGGCCAGGCCGCAGATAGGGCGGATGATCGGGGCGGTGACCTCGAGCCCCGACGTGGACGTGCGCACCGGCACGGTCATGACCGCAGCCTCGGGCGGGCCGGGCACCTTCACCCTCACCCTGCGCGGTCCGGACGGAGAGCGGCAGGAGGAGTGCGGCGCGATCATCATCGCCACCGGCTTCTCCCACTTCGATCCCGGCCGCGAAACCCAGATGTACGGGTACTACGAGTTCCCCGACGTGGTCACGCTGTCCGACCTGGAAGGCATGCTGTCGGAGCACCAGGTAGTTCGGCCGTCCAACGGCCAGCCGCCGGAGCGGGTCTGCTTCATCCAGTGCGTGGGCAGCCGGGACCGGCACATCGGCAACGAGTACTGCTCCAAGGTCTGCTGCGGCGTCGCGTCCAAGGAAGCGATCGAGGTCCGTCAGCTGCTCCCCGACTCCAAGGTCTACATCTTCTACATCGACATGCGGATGTACGGCTACTGGGAGAACCAGATCTACTGGCCCGCCCAGGAGAAGCACCACGTCCAGTACGTCAAGGGCATCATCAGCGAGGTGCTGGCCAAGGGCGACCGGCTGCTCGTCCGCGGTGAGGACACCACCATGGGCCGCCCGATGGAGCTTGAGATGGACCTGGTGGTGCTGTCGGTCGGGATGGAGGCCTCGCCCGGCACCCGGCAGGTCAGCAAGATGCTCGGCGTCCAGCAGAACAAGTACGGCTTCGTCGACGCGGTCGCCGTCCCGCTCGACACGGTTTCGACAAGCCGGGAGGGAATCTTCGCCTGCGGCGCCGCCCTCGGGCCTGCCGACCTGGAGGACTCCGTGTCGTCAGGGGCCGCGGCTGCCATGAAGGCCTTCGCGTTCCTGCGTTCCCGCGCCGCCGCGGCAGCGAGCTGAGCGAGCCGACCATCATGGCTGGTCCCGTCGTCGACACGCTGAGCGCGCAGGAGTTCCGCCGCGAGATCCTTGACCGGATCACGGTCGATGAGCTGCAGGCCATCGCGGCTGGCCTGGAGCGCAAATCGCTCGCGATGCGGGACGTGCTGCTGGCGGGAACCGTGCTGGACCGGGCGGCACTCAGGCAGGTTCTGAGACTGATCTTCGCTGCCAGGCGCAAGGCCGACCAGATCCTCGACACGGTCGGTCCCGAGCGCCTCGGCGCGGCCATCGCGGACCTGCTCGACCACGATCACGACCTGGCCGCGCGGTTCGACCGGTTCGACGCCGTGCTGTCGGGCCTGTCCGGCCTGCCGGCGCCCGTCTTCGACCTGCCAAGTGAGCTGCTCCATTTCACCCACCCCAGCCAGTACTGGCTCTGGACCAGGTGGCTGTGGGATCCGCGTACCAGGACCGGAGCGCTCGGCCTGGTCACGACCGACGATGTCGACCTGACCGAAGGTGCCAGCAGGGGCGAGGTCTACCTGACCGTCGGCCGGGCGACCGCCTTCGTCAACGAGACGGGAAAGGCCGCCGGGTTCACCGACGCGGCTCCTGGCCTCTTCGGCACCGACATGTTCCTGGCCGCCGTCTACGGGGTCTACATGTACACGGTCCTTCGGATGCGGATGACACGAGAGTTCAACGAGCTCGTGCCGCGGCTGCCCGACCTCATCCGCCGATTGCTCGGCGTCTACTACCAGGAGGCCAGCGATGCCCATCGGAGGGCGTAAGGTCCCGCCAAGCGCCGTCGAGTTCGAGTCAGCGACGGTCGCCTCCCCGATCTCCGGCCGTGAGGTCGAGCTCCCGGCTATGTGGAACCGGATGTTCGAGCCGCGGGTGCTGACGACCACCGGCCCGGACGGCTTCGAGAAGATCTCGGCGCTGCCGGGCGGCGAGTCGCTCGAGTGGTGCTACGGCTGCGGCAAGTGCGTGCCGGTCTGCCCGGTGGACATGGTGGGGGAGTACGGGCCCCGCAAGCTGCACCGGAAAGTGCAGACCGGCGTCGACCTGCTGGCCGATGACGACCTGTGGCTCTGCACCACTTGCGGTAACTGCCTGCGGGTCTGCCCGAAGGAAGTCGACATGATCCAGATCATGCCGGCCGTCCGCGAGGCCGCGATGACCGAGGGGAGCAGCGTCCCCGGCGAACTGCAGGACGTGTTCGAGAAGACGTTCAGATACGGCAACGCCCTGGGCGAGAACGCGCGCCGGCGGGCGCAGTGGACGAGGGCAGCGGGTGTCCCGGTCAGGATCCTGCCCACCGAGCCAGCCCCGGTGGACGTGCTCTTCTACGTCGAGGACTACTGGAGCTACCACCCGCGCGGCCAGGACGCGGCGCGGGCCTTCGCCCGGGTCGCCACCGCGCTCGGCATCGACTGGGCGATCCTCGGCCACGAGGAGAAGACGGTCGGCGACTCACAGCGGCTGGCCGGCGAGCAGGGGCTGTTCGACTCGCTGGTGGAGGACGTGACGGCGACCCTGGCCAAGTACGAGTTCACCAGGATCGTGACCCCTGACCCGCATGCGTTCAACGCGCTGGTCAAGGAGTACCCCAAGCGTGGGCACCAGTTCGACGTGCTGCATTACACCCAGCTGCTGGCACCGCTCGTCAGCCAGATCAGCTGGGCGAAGGAGCTCAGCCTCAAGGTCACCTTCCACGATCCGTGCTACCTCGGCCGGCATAACGGCGAGTACGACGCACCCCGCACCCTTATCGAGGCCATACCGGGCGTGGACCTGGTGGAGATGGGCCGGTGCCGGGAGAACGGCTACTGCTGCGGTGGCGGCGGCGGAGGCATGTGGCTGGACGGGTTCACCAAGAACCACGCAGCCGAACGGCTGTCCGAGCGCCGGGTCAGGGAGGCTGCCCAGACCGGAGCCGATGTGCTCGTGGTCTGCTGCCCCTACGAGGTGTCCAGGTTCGAGGACGCCGCCAAGTCGACCGGAAATGACCAGCTGCGGGTCAAGGACATCATCGAGCTGATCGACGAGGCGATGGGACTCGGGCCTGCCGGTGAGTGACGTGCTGCGGGTGATTGACTTCGGGCGGGTCACGCCGCTGCGCTCGCAGACCCTCTGGCATGCGGTCGCCTACGGGGTCAGCGCCGGCCAGCCCGCCACGCTGTCGTTCGCCCGCCCGTCCGGCCCGTACGTCTGCCTCGGGTACCTGCGGGATAGCGCTGAGGTCGACCAGGAGTACTGCCGCTCCCACGGCCTGCCGGTCTACCGCCGGATGGTCGGCGGCGGCCCGGTCTACCTGGATGACGGCCAGCTCTTCTTCCAGATCTGTGTGCCAGCCGGGAGCGTCTCGCCGTCGCGCAAGGACGCGCTGCGCGCGCTGCTTGAGCCGGCCGTCGCCGCGTTCCAGGCGGCCGGCATCGCCGCCAGCCTCGACGACGACGGCGAGATCTGCCTGGGGGACCGGAAGATATGCGGTCACGGGGCCGGGCAGATCGAGGACGCGGTGGTGGTCTGCGGGAACCTGATCGAGGCATTCGACCACGAGCGGGCCACCCGCGTGCTCGCCCTGCCCGACCTCGTGCAGCGGGCCGAGACGCTGCGGCTGATGCGGCGCTACGTCGCGGCGACTCCAGCCGAGCCGGCTGCCTTCCGGACGGCGCTCACCGCCGCCTACGCCAGCGGGCTTGCGCTGCGGGCCGTGCCTGGTGAGCTCAGCCAGACCGAGCTCGCCGCGGTGGCCGAACTGGACGGCCGGTTCACCGCGGCCGAGTGGCTCGCCGGGCCGGACCGGGCGGGCCAGTCCGGCAGACAGGGACGGCAGGTCAAGGTACGTGCCGGGATCTGGACATTCGCCGCCGAGACGGGCAGCGGCGCCAGGGTCGTGGCCAGCGTGGTCAAGGGCAGGCTTGACCGGGTCGTGCTGACGGCGCCAGGAATGAATGGCCAGGCACTGGTAGCGGAGCGCGCCCTTGCCGGGGTGCCGGTCTCCTCCGCCGCCGGCGTGCTCAGCCGGTTCGGCGGGCCGGGACGCGAACTCGCCGCGGCGCTCGCCGGGGCCGAAGGGAGACTGTGATGAGTCGTTCCGGCGCTGCTGGCCCCGCCGCGCTGCGCGAGGTGCGCGGCTTTGCGCTCGCGCTCGACCGTGGTTACCAGCCAAGCACGCACATGTGGGTCAAGCTGACCGGGCCCGGCCGGGTCATGATCGGCATGGACCCGCTCGGCATCGAGACCAGCGGCACGCTCGCCCAGCTCTCCCTGCCCGCAGCAGGCGCTGAGCTGACCGCGGGCCGGCCATTCGGCCAGCTTGAGGCGGTGAAGTTCGTAGGACCACTGACCAGCCCGGTGTCCGGCACCGTGCGGGCGGTCAACGCCGCGGCCGCGGCCGACCCCGGCCTCGTCGAGCGGGACCCGTTCGGCGACGGCTGGCTGATCGAGGCGGAACTGGCCGATCCGGGCGAACTCGATGCCCTGCTCGCCGATACGGAGGCGATCACCGCCTGGTATGCCGCCAGGATCGAGGAGTACCGGCTGACTGGGGCGATCGCGGAATGACGGGGGAACCAGCGGTGGCCGCGCCGCCAGACCAGGCATGGGCCGAGCCGTTCTCGCCAGCGGCGGTGCGGCGGGCGAACTTCCCTGACGTGATCGACTTCTACGCGCCGGGCCTGAAGCGGTGGCAGACGCCGGAATGGACACCGGAGAACCCGCGCCGGTTCCTGCCCATCTCGGTCACCGGCTCGGCCTGCGCCCTGTCCTGCGACCACTGCCAGACGAAAGTACTCGATGGCATGATCTCGGTCCGGGCCGATCAGGACCTGTTCGCTCTCGCCCGCCGGCTGCGCGCGCAGGGCAGCGAGGGGCTCCTCGTCTCCGGCGGGTCAACCAGGACCGGCGAGGTGCCGCTGCTGCCGCATCTGCGGCACGTCCCGCGGATCAAGTCCGAGCTGGGAATGAAGGTCATCGTCCATTCCGGGGTCGTGTCGCCCCGGCTCGCCGCCGGGCTGGCGCAGGCGGGCGTCGACGGGGTAATGCTCGACATCATCGGCGCGGACGAGACGCTCCGCGACGTGTACCACCTGGACCTGACCGTCGCCGACATGGAGAACTCGCTCCGGCTGCTGTCCGGCGAGGGGCTGCGCATCATCCCGCACATCGTCCTCGGCCTGCACTACGGCACCTTCCTTGGCGAGCACAGGGCGCTTGAGATGCTCACCCGCTATCCGGTCTCCACGCTGATCCTCGTGGTGCTGACACCGCTGAGCGGCACGCCGATGGAGCACATCCCGCCGCCACCGACGGACCAGGTCGCCGAGTTCTTCGGAACCGCCCGGCTGGCTGCCCCGGCGACGCCGATCAACCTCGGCTGCGCCCGGCCGCTCGGCCAGGCCAAGACCGACCTCGACCAGGCCGCGATCGACCTCGGGCTGAACGGCATCGCCTATCCGGCCGACGGCGTGATCGCATACGCCGCGTCCCGGGGCCTGGCACCGCGCCTGTTCGAGTACTGCTGCTCGCTCACCTGGACCGGGGACAGCGAGGAGAGCTATGCGAAGGTCGAGGTGGGCGCATGAGCGGCAGCGGCGGCTGGCTGGGCCTGGCAGGCGCGCCGGGCATGCCATGGCGGCTGCTCGCCGACGACGGCGCGGAAGCGGCGCCCGGCCTGGCGATGGACGAGGCGCTGATGGCCAGGTACGCGCGCGGCAAGCCGCCGGCGCCGCCGGCGCTGCGCCTTTATACCTACCGCACGCACTGCGCGCTGATCGGCCGCTACCAGAACCTGGACGCCGAGGTCGACCTCGCGGCCTGCGCGGCTACCGGCACACAGGTCAGCCGCCGGCCCACCGGTGGCGGCGCGATCATCATGGGCGCCGGGCAGCTTGGCGTGGCGCTGACCGGCGCGGCTCCGCCTGACCGGCGCCCGCGCGAAATCATCGAGGAACTCGCTGGCGGGCTGATGACCGGCCTGGCCGAACTCGGTATCGGTGCCGTGTTCAAAGGCAAGAACGACCTCGAATCGAACGGGCGCAAGATCGCCGGTCTCGGCCTGTATCTCGACCAGTCCGGGGCGATGCTCTTCCACGCCAGCATCCTGGCCGACCTGGACATCGACTTCATGCTCCGGGCGCTGCGGATCCCCGCCGCCAAGCTGGCCGACAAAGCGGCCGCGGCGGTCGCGGAGCGAGTCACGACCGTGACCGAGCAGACTGGCCGGCCCTGGGACGGCCCCGCGCTGCGCCCCGTCATCGCCGCCGGCTTCGCCAAGGCATTCGGAGCCGACCTGGAACCGGGCGAGCCCGCCGCGGCCGAGCAGGCCCAGGCCGCCACCCTCGCCGTCGACCGGTACGCCAGCCAGTCCTGGCTCACCGACCGCAGCGCCGCCCTGGACGGCAGCGGCTCAGCCGCTCTGAAGACCCCGGCCGGCCTGGCCAGGATCTACCTCACCACCCACGGCGACCTGGTAAAGAACGCCATCGTCGTCGGCGACTTCAACGAGCTTCCCGCCGCTGTCGTGGAGCTGGAGGCGGCGCTGCGCTGGCACCGCCTGGACGAAAGGACGGTCATGGGAGCGGTGTCCCGATCCGGCGCCGGGCAGGCGCTCGGCGTCCCGCCCAATCAGCTTGTCGCGGCGGTCCTGCACGCGGGACGGCAGGCCGTCGAGCGGCTAGCCGCAGCGCCCGTCCGTTCGGAAGGGTCGTGCTCCTTCCCCGAGCCGCCGGGGAGCCGGGCATGACGGGTGTAGCGGCGCAGGCGCGGGCCGGGGGGAGTGGCCCGGAGCGTATAAGAGCCGAAGGCGAAGCGCAGGGCCGCTCCCCCCGGCCCGCGCTCCCCTTCCTGACCACACCGGCCAAGACCAGCCCCGACTACGTCCGCATCTCCTACGCCAGCGCCGTCGCACTCCGGATGAAGTCCGGCCGGTTCAGCCGGGAGTTCGATTTCGGCGGCATCAACCTGCTGCTGAACTACGACGAGGGCTGCCTGTCCGACTGCGGGTACTGCGGTCTGGCCCGCACCAGGTCAGTTGATTACGGCGACCAGTTCATCCGGGTGGAGTGGCCTCTGGTCAGCACGAATGAGCTGGTCGCCCGGATGGCCGACCACGAGTCAGAGCTGACCAGGCTGTGCATCTCGATGGTCACTCACGGTCACGCCTACGCCGACACCTGCGACATCACCCGGCGGATCGCCGCGCGGGTGCGCACGCCACTGTCCATCCTGGTCGCGCCGCCGACCCTGAACAGGGAGCGGCTGGAGACCTTCAAGGCCATCGGCGTGGACATGATCGGGATCGGGCTGGACGCGGTCACCGAGGAACTGTTCCGCAATATCCGGACCGACGTTCCCGCCGGCGGGCTGAAGTGGGAGAAGTACTGGGAGGTCGTCACCGACTCCAGGGAGGTCTTCGGGCCGTGGAAGGTGAACGTGCACACCCTGGTCGGGCTCGGTGAGACCGACCAGGACCTGATCGAGCTGTTCACGGCGCTGCGGGACAAGGAGATCTTCTCCTACCTGTTCTGCTTCAACCCCGAGCCTGACTCGCGGATGGCCGGCCACCCCAAGTCCCCGCTAGTGCGCTGGCGCCGGGTCCAGCTTGCCAAGCACCTGATCGAGACCGAGGGCTACGACCTGCACCAGTTCGACTTCGACAGCGACGGCGGGCTCGTCCACCTGCGGGCCGGCCGGTCAGCGGTGGAGGCGGTGGTCAATCAGGGCGTCGCCTTCATGACCAACGGCTGCCCGGGCGAGAAGGGCGAGCCCGGCTGCACCCGGCCGTATGGCTCGTACCGCCCGGCCGAGCCGTTCCGCGACTACCCGTTCCTCCCTTCCGCAGCCGACCTGGACGAGATCCGGCAGCAACTGCGGCTTGATGAAGTCCTCGGATAGATAAGGCAGGCAGCCGTGCGAATAGTTGTCCCGATGAAGGCAGTACCCGACCTCGTCGAGGAGATCGAGCTCACTCCCGACGAGACCGGCATCGACCGTGAGTTCCTCAAGTTCGTGGTCAGCGAGTGGGACGCGCAGGCACTGGAGGAAGCCCTTCTCGTCAAGGACTCGTCCGGGGCCGAGGTGGTGGCCGTCGGCCTGGCCAGCGATCCCGAGATCGACCAGGCGCTCTACACGGCGCTCGCCAAGGGAGCCGACTCCGCCGTCAAGATCACCAATGGTGGCGGCGGCACGGCGCTGACCGGTGACCGGGCCGCGCTGCTGGCCGGCTACCTGGCAGCCGAGCCGGCCGACCTGGTGATCACCGGGGTGCAGGCCGCCGACGATATCGACGGCCAGCTGCCGCCGATGCTCGCCGCCCACCTCGGCCTGCCGCACGTGTCGGTGGTGATCGGGGTCGAGGCCGCAGGCAGCGCCGTCACAGTCCGGCAGGAGTTCGCGGGCGGCCGGGTGCACGAGCTGCAGGTCGGGCTCCCCGCCGTGATCGGCGTCCAGGCGGCCAGGCAGGCGCCGCGGTATGCCCCGATCACCCGGATCAGGCAGGCAATGCAGGCCGGAGGGCTGCGCGAGGTGGCCGCCGACCCGGTGCAGGCGGCGCCGGCGCCCGCGGTGCGCCGCATGTTCCGGCCGGAGCAGGCAAGCCATGCGGAGATGCTGACCGGCAGTGCCGACGATGTGGCCGGGGCGATCGCGGACCTGCTCCGCGGCCGCGGCCTGGTGAAGGGGTGACTGGCGCAATGAGCGGCAATGTGCTTGTGCTCGCTGAGCACGAAGGCAAGCAGATCTCAGAGGGAACCTACGAACTGCTCGGCGCGGCCCGCGGCCTCGCGGCAGCGCTCGGCGGAACGGCGGAGGTGGCGCTCTTCGGGCCGCGCGAGCTGGCGGCCCAGCTTGGCGGCGCCGACACGGTCGTCAGCGTGGATCATCCGGCCCTGGCCGAGTACCTGCCCGAGGCGTACGAGCAGGCGCTGCTCGCGGTTCTGGCGGCGCGGTCACCGCGGCTGGTCCTGATGTCGACGGCGACGCCGGGACTCGATCTCGGTGCCGCCTTGGCGGTGCGCTGGCAGGCGCCGCTGGCCGCCTACGTCACCAAGCTGGAGGCGGCGGACGGCGCGATCGTCGCCACCGCCGCGATCCTGGGCGGGAAGGTGCTCGCCGAGCTCGAGCTGACTGGCGAGAAGGCCATCGCGACCGTCATCGGCGGCGCGCTCCCGGTCACGGCCGGCCAGGCGGCAGGAACGCCCGAGGTGGTCGACATCGCCCCGCCCGCCGGGCTTGACCAGCTGCGGATGAGCCTGCTTGAGGTGACAGAGCCGCAGGCCGGCGACGTCGACATCACCACCGCCGACCTGCTTGTCTCAGTGGGCAGGGGGATCGAGTCGCAGGACAACCTGGAGCTGGTGGCCGAACTCGGCGACGTGCTCGGCGTCCCGCTGTCGGCTTCCCGCCCCGTGGTCGACGCCGGCTGGCTGCCGAAGACCCGCCAGGTCGGCAAGTCGGGCCTGAAGGTGAAGCCGAAGGCGTACCTCGCCTTCGGCATCTCGGGCGCGCCGGAGCACCTGGAGGGCATGCGCGGTGCCGACCTGATCATCGCCTGCAACACCGACCCGGGGGCGCCGATCTTCGACGTCGCTCACTACGGGACCACGGTCGATCTCTTCGACCTCGTTCCCGCGCTCACCGAGAAGCTGAGCCAGTGACGCCGCGGGCAGGCATGGCGCCGGCTGGCCTGCGGCTCCGCAGGGTTTAGGGAGGAACTGTGCTCATCCGAGTTCTGGCCGGCGCGGCGATCATGCTTGCCGGGCTGGGTCTGGCCGGGGCGCGGCTGGCCTGGCTGGCGCGCCTCGTCAGGCTGGGGGCGCCAGCGCCCGGCCGTCTCGCCGGCGCGCCCGCCCGCGTCACCGCGGAGCTTGTCGAGGTGCTTGGCCAGCGCAAGCTGTTCAAGCGCTGGCGTTCGGGACTGCCGCATGCTCTCGTGTTCTGGGGATTCCTGATCCTGCTCTTCACCATCATCGAAGCCCTGGGCAACACCTTCATCAGCAAGGACTTCGCGATACCGGTGATCGGGCACGCCAGTGCGCTCGGCTTCACCGAGGACCTCTTCACGGTCATCGTGCTGGCCGGGCTCGTGGTCTTCAGCGTGACCCGGCTCCTGGACTCACCGCAGCGCAGGGGCCGGTCGTCCCGGTTCTACGGCTCGCATACCCGCGCGGCGTGGATCACGCTGACGATGATCGCGCTGGTGATGATCACGCTGCTCGGCTACCGCGCGGCGCAGGTCAACACGGGTGACTTCCCGTACGGCAGGGCCGCGTTCGCCTCGTACTGGCTGGCCGGCGTGCTGCAGCCGCTCGGCACCAGCGCGAATGCGGCGCTTGAGACGTTCTTCCTGCTCGCGAATGTCGCCGTGATCATGGGGTTCGGCGTGTTCGTCACCTACTCCAAGCACCTGCACATCGTGATGGCGCCGCTGAATGTCGCGTTCTCGCGCCGGCCGCGGGCGCTGGGAGCCCTTGGCGAGCTGCCAGCCACGGCCCCGGCGCAGACGCCGCAGCTTGACCTGCTGACCTGGAAGCAGCGGCTCGACACGCTGACCTGTACTGAGTGCGGGCGGTGCCAGTCCGCCTGCCCGGCCTGGAACAGCGGCCAGCCGCTCTCGCCGAAGCTGCTCATCATGGGCCTGCGGGACGGCCTGATGTCGGCGGGGGTCCAGTCCGCCCGGTCCGGCGGGCCGGCCGACGGCGGTCCCGCGGCAAGTGGCGACGGTACCAGCGAGGCCGCCGCCGCGGCGGTGATCAGCCCGGAGGTGCTGTGGTCCTGCACCACGTGCGGTGCCTGCGTCGAGCAGTGCCCGGTGGACATCGAGCACGTCGACACGATCGTGCACCTGCGGCGCCAGCTAGTCGACGCTGGCCAGATCGAGCCGGCCCTCCAGCAGGTACTCCAGGGCGACGCTCAGCAGGGCAACTCGTTCGGCAAGTCAGGCCGGATGCGCGCCCGGTGGACCCGTGAGCTCGGGTTCGCGGTCAAGGACGCCCGCAAGGAGCCGGTGCGCTACCTGTGGTTCGTCGGGGACTTCGCCTCCTTCGACGAGCGGCTGCAGGTGCTGTCGCGCAGCCTGGCGCACATCCTGCGGGACGCGGGCGCTGACTTCGGGATGCTCTTCGACGGCGAGCACGACGACGGCAACGACGTGCGCAGGATCGGCGAGGAGGGCCTGTTCCAGATGCTCGCCGAGCACAACATGGAGTCGTTCCGCAGTGCCAGCTTCGACGAGATCTTCACGACCGACCCGCACTCGTTCAACACTTTGCGCAACGAGTATCCGGCCTACGGCCTGGACAAGCCGGTCATGCACTACTCGCAGCTGCTCCAGCGGCTGCTCGGCGACGGGTCCATACCGGTCGAGCCGCTGGGCCTGAGGGTGACCTACCACGACCCCTGCTACCTGGCCAGGCACAACCGGCTGACCGACCCGCCGCGGCAGGTGCTCCAGGCTCTCGGCTGCGAACTGGTGGAGATGCCCAGGCACGGGCTGAACACCTTCTGCTGCGGAGCCGGCGGCGGCCGGATCTGGATGACCGAGCCCGCGCAAACCGAGCGGCCAAGCGAGAACCGGATCCGTGAGGCGGTCGCGCTCGGCGTCGGTCACTTCGTCGTCGCCTGCCCGAAGGACTTCGTCATGTACACCGACGCGGTCAAGACCACCGGCAGCGAAGAGCGCATCACGGTGATCGACCTCGTCCAGCTTGTCGACCAGGCCCGCCGCCCGGCACCGGCGCTTGAGACGGTGTGAGGAATGGACGGCGGGAGCGGGGAATGGACGGCATGAACTGCCCGTGGTGTGATTTCGCGGCCGGGCCGCGGGCGCTGCATGCCCATCTCGGCGAGCGGCACGGCGATGAGGTCAGTACCGGTGAGCGGAATGGGAAGGTGTTCTACGAGATCACCTGCCCGGCCTGCGGAGCCAGGTACGAGCACATTGTCAGAAAGGCCGCCCGCGATCCGGAGTTCCTTGCGGGGTTCGGGCGCGAGATCCGGATGGTAGCCCTTGACATGCTCGTGCATCACCTGATGGCCGAACACGAGCAGCCCGAACACGAGCAGCCCGAACACGAGCAGCCCGGGCATCAGCAGCGTGACCATCAGCGGACGGGAGAATGACGCGGTGAGCCTGGTCAACAACTGCAACATCCCCGAGGACCTGTTCTACGTGGTCGAGAAGCACGTGTGGGCCCGCAGGGACGGTGACCTGGTGACGATCGGAATGACGGACGTCGCGCAGAATCTGGCGAAAAGCATCGTCGCGGTCACCCCGAAGGCGGCTGGGAAGCCGGTCAAGAAAGGCCGCAACGTCGCCACGGTGGAGAGCGGCAAGTGGGTCGGGCCGGTCCCGGCGCCGGTGGGCGGCGAGATCGTCGAGGTGAACCAGGCCCTCACCACATCCCCCGGCCTGATCAACTCCGATCCCTATGGTGAGGGCTGGGTCGCCAGGATCCGCCCCGAGGACTGGGACGCTGACGCCGCTGACCTTGTATCGGGTGCCGAAGGTGTCGAGGCCTACCGGCAGTTCCTCGATGCCGAAGGCATCTCCTGCGGCGGGTGAGGCATGGCGGATCAACTCTGGCACGGCTGCGTCATACCGGACGACCTCCTGTACGACCTGGCCATGAACGTGTGGGTGCGCCTGTCGGGCGAGGAAGCCGTGCTGGGGATGACCGATGTCGCGCAGACCATGGGCGGGCGGATGGTCCAGGTCAGCTGGAAGAAGACCGGCCGCAGCTACGCCCGCGGCCGGTCGCTGGCGGTCATCGAGAGCGCCAAGTGGGTCGGCCCGTTCCCCACCCCGCTGACCGGCGAACTGCTGGCCGTCAACGACGCCGCGTTCGCCGCCGACATCGCGGTCGCCAACCGCGACCCCTACGGAGCCGGCTGGCTGGCCCGGTTGCGGCCGTCCGCGCTGGCGGCCGAGCGCGGGCAGCGCCACGTCGGCGTGGTAGCCGCGGATGACGCCAGCTTCCTCGAGCCGCCGTACGCGGCGCAGGCAGGGTGGCGCCGATACGCCGGAACGGCGGGCCAGCTCGACATTGGTGATCCGGCCGTCCGCCTGGAGTTCGGCGAGGATGCGGCGGTCGATGGCGTCGAGTTCAGGGGTCTCGGCGTGGGCGGGTTTCATGCGATCTGACCGCGGGAGGCGTTCTGGGGGACGGTGGCACGCAATAATATTACACGGGGGCTGCCAGTCCAGTGCCGTTTCAGCGCAGCTCGATGACGAGCGGGACATGATCCGAGGGCTGCGGCTGGGCGCGTTCCTCCCGGTCGGGCGCCGCGGCGACCAGGCGCTCCGCCTCGCGGATCACCGCATGGGCGGGGCGCGAGGCGAGCCGGCCGCGCATGTCGGGGATGATGCAGAACTTGCAGTGGTGGTTGCAGCCTTCGGAGATTTTCAGATAGCTGTAGTGGCGCGGCGTCAGCTTCACGCCGGTCGCCGGCAAGAGGTCGATGAACGGGTCGGGCGCGGGCGGCACCGCGGCATGGACCGCGTCCATCACCTGCTCGTAGGCCTCCGGCCCGGTGACGGCGAGCACCTTGGGATGGGCGCCGGTGATATAG
>OFHD01000002.1_pt1 | contig 14661 bp, 17 predicted proteins | sample 1521941 | NCBI WGS metagenome assembly OFHD01 (sample SAMEA2468439, study PRJEB22500) | soil metagenome | biome: Glassland; feature: Farmland; material: Clay | place: Australia | collected 2013-01-31 | depth 0.55 m | reverse complement strand
CCGTCAGCGTGACCGGGATCAAGGGTGACCTGCCGACCTGGCGCATCAACGAAATCGGGCGCACGGTGCGCCGCTACGCCGACGAGGTCTCCGGCGTGCTCGGCGGGTGCCCGTATGCTGACCTCGGCCTGGCCGGCGAGTGAGCGGCGAACGGGGCCGGGCGCTGGTGGTGCGCCGGCCCGGCGAGGTGGTGCTGGAGGAGCGCGACTTCCCCCCGCCCGGGCCCGACGGGGCGCTGATCCGCCCGGACACGGTTGGGCTGTGCGGGACCGACCTGGATATCGTGGCCGGCCGGGTCGACCCCGCCTACACCCGCTACCCGCTGGTCCTCGGCCACGAATGGTCAGGGACGGTGGCCGGCCCGCTGGCGGTGGAAGCGGCCGCCGCACTGGGCGGGGTCCTGGCGGCGGGCACCCGGGTGGTCGGCGAGGGGATCGTGCCCTGCGGCCACTGCCCACGCTGCCGGGCCGGCCAGACGAACCTCTGCCTGACCTACGACGAACTGGGTTTCACCCGTGACGGCGCCGCCGCAAGCTTCCTGGCGGTCGGCGCGCCGCTGGTGCACCCGCTGGCGCCCGGGGTCAGCGCCGAGGACGGTGCCCTGGTCGAGCCCGCTTCGGTGGTGTACCGGGCGCTGTCGGGCATCATGACGCCCGGGTGGCGGGCGCTGGTCGTGGGGGATGGCACTGTCGCGCTGCTGGCGGTCCGCCTGCTGGGCCTGTGGTCGCCGGCCGAAATCATCATGCTGGGCCGCCGGGAGGGACAGGCGGGGCCGGCCGCGCCACCCGGGGCCGCCCGGGTCGGGACCCGCCCCCCCGCCGCCGGGGGCGGGCCCGCCGTCCCCCTGCCCCCCCCGCCCGCGGCCGGCGGCCTTGTCCTCACGGCTGTTGCTCCCCCAGCCGGTGGCGGCGAGGGGCCTGGCCGCCGCCGTGCTCGGCGAACGCCCCAGCCTCCTGCAGGCGGCGGGGGCCGCGCTGGTCTGCGGTGGGGTACTGGCCGCGACCCGGCCCACCGCGCCCGGCAGTCATTCCCGCCAAGCCCCGGAAACCCCCCAAGACCGGGTGGCCGCCATCTCGGCCCGCACCTCACTGCTGCTGCGCAGCCGCCAGCACACCACGGCTGCGTACGCCGATGACCAGCGCGGCGATCCCTAACACGACGGTGGTTCCTCCTTCTCATCGCGGAAACAGGCCGGGCTGCCGCCGGGCGCGTACGGCGGGTGGCCGTTCGCAGGCGCGGTGGCATCGGTGAAACGTGGTGGGGCACAAGACCACCTGGAGGCAGTCGACCGGGCAGGCGGGGGTGAAGATATGGCAGCAGCAGTGCGCGGGCAGGTGGCCGCTCACCGGGTTTTCCCCACGGCGGAAGCCACGCCGGTCAGGCCCGCGCCAGGGCCGCCGCCCCGGCAGCCACCAGCCCAGGGACAAGCGCCGGGCGCCATTTCGGCCGGCCACCGGGGGTGCCTGGACGCCCCGTGCCGGTGCTGGCGGTGTGCGGGCGCGGGCGGCTCGGGGGATCAGCATGCCGGCCAGGACGCGGGGCAGGCTGTCCGGCAGTGCCCCAGTCAGCCTGCCCCGCGGCCGCAGACCGCGGCCGGGTGGGAGGCTCCAGCAGCCGGTACAACAGCCCGGCCAGCTCCCGCGCCGACGCCGCCGACACCAGCCCCGCTGGCCCGGCCACCGCCCACCACGACAGCGTGGAACGCCCGAACCAGGCCGGCACGCCAGCGAACCGCCGCGCCAGTGCCGCCTCCCCCTCATGGACCGCCGCCTGGTAAGGATCCTGCGACGGCGGGTGGGCGGCAGGACCAGGGCCTTTCCAGGCGATCTGTGCCCACACCAGCCGCCCCCGCTGATCACCGGTGAACCCTGTGCGCACCGACAGCCCCTGCACCAGCAGCAGGCCCCGGCCGCGCTCCCCAGCCGGATCGTCGATGACACGTGGCTCGGCCGGGCCACCACAGTCAGCCACCGCGACCAGGACAGCCGACGGATACCAGGTGATCTCCACGGCGAACCAGGCACCGCGCCCGCTCAGCGTGTGCTGGATCGCGTTGCTGCCTAGCTCGCTCGCGACACTGACGACGTCATCTCGCGCCGGGCACTCCGGCAGCAGCGACGCCAGCCAACGCCGCAGCGCCGAAAGCTCACGCTCGTGACCTGGGAACACCCGCCGCCACCGCCATCCTGGCACCAGCGCCGACGGAGGTGATGCGTCAGGTCGTGATGTTCCGGTTGCCATGCGTCAACGATGCTGGCTGCAATTAGCAGACTCAAGTAATCATTTATGAGCAATAATGAGCGTCATGAGCGAAACGGTAGCAACCAGTATGGCGAATGGCGGATCGTGATGGCAGACTGTCCGCAGGCACCCCTGTAGGAGGTGAGTGAATGCCCCCGCCGGCGCCCGCCAGCCCGACAGTCCTGCGGATCATCTTGGGCAAGCAACTCCAGACGCTGCGGGAAAAGGCCGGCATGTCCTATGAGCAGGCCGCCGATACCATCTACGCTTCGGCGTGGACCTTGCGCCGGATGGAAAAGGCCGAGGTCGGTCTCAAGCTCAACTACGTCAAGAGCCTGCTCATGGCCTACGGCATCACCGACGTCCGCGAGATCGATACCTTTCTGGAGCTGGCCCGCGAAGCCAACAAGCCCGGCTGGTGGCACAGCTACACCGACGTCCTCCCGGCCTGGTTCCGTGTCTTCCCTGGCCTCGAGCAAGCCGCCGGGCTGATCCGCGGCTACGAACCCCACTGCATTCCCGGGCTGCTCCAGACCGAGGACTACGCCCATGGCCTCACCGCCGCCGGGTACCCCAACGCCACCCCCGACGAGACAGACCGCCGGGTCGCGCTGCGGATGGCCCGCCAGCAGATCCTGTCCCGTCCCGAACCGCCTCGCCTGTGGGTGGTGATCGACGAAGCGGTACTGCGCCGCCCCGTCAGCGGCCCTGGTGTGATGCGCGCCCAGGTTGACCGGCTCATCGAGGTCACCACAAAGCCGAACGTCACACTTCAGGTGCTGCCATTCACCGCCGGCGCGCACCCGGTCATGTATGGCATGTTCCACCTGCTGCGCTTCCCCGCCGCCGAACTGCCCGACATCGTCTACGGCGAGAACCTGACCAGCGCGTTCTACCTCGACAAACCTACCGACGTGGCCGGTTACACCGAGGCGCTGGACCGGCTGTGCGCCCAGGCCTCACCCGCCGACAAGACCGCGGGCATCCTCCGCCGAATCCGCAAGGACTACCAGTAAAGGGAGCACTGAAATGCAGCAGATACGCAACGGCATGCACGCCGCTGATCTCGGCCCCGGCGGCTGGTCCAAGCCGTGGAGCAGCCCCAACGGCGGCTCCTGCCTGGAAGCCAAGAAACTCCCCAGCGGCCAGGTCGCGCTCCGCCAGTCCACCGACCCCAACAGCCCCGCGCTCATCCTGGAACCGGGCGAGATCCAGGCATTCATCGAGGGCGCCAAGGCCGGCCTGGCCGACTACCTCCTCACCTGACCATCCCGCGTGGCACCGTCCGCGCGGAACCACCGCGCGGACGGCAGCCCGCGCCCAGTCGCCACCATGCAGAGTTCGCCCCACCGGACCCAACGTGAAGGAACCGGCATGTTAGACAACCTCAGCACATGGCTGCGCGAGCAGCGGCTGGCACATGGCTGGAGCGTGGCCGAGATGGGCCGCCAGCTCCAGCAGGCCGCCAAAGTCACCGGCGACCACACCGTCCCGCGCACCGCGATCCTCGCGACCTACGTCCGCCGCTGGGAAGCTGGCAAGATCGGCCTCACCGAGCGCTACCGGCTCCACTACTGCACCGCCCTCGGCATCCCGCCCACCCAGTTCGGCCCCCACCAGACCCAGACACAATCACCAAAACCCACCGGCACATCGGCTGGCATGGCCCCCGGCGATGCGATCACTGCCAGCCTCTCGGCTGTACCAGCCGTGGACCCAGCCACCGATGTGCTTTGCTGGCCCGGCGAACCCAGCGGTTATCGTGGGGCCAGAAAGGGACACAACGCCACGGAACCGGCGCGAGCGTGGGCAGAGATCACTACTCCGCTCGGTCACCTCGTAGCGTTGATGGCCGAGGAGTCGCTGGATTTCGGAGAGTGGGCCGACACGTCAAACATCGGAGACGCCACACTGGAGCATTACGCGACGCAAGTGCGGCAGCTTGCCAGCGACTACCAGCATGCGCCGCCGTATCCGCTGCTGCTGGAAACCAAGCGGCTGCGTGACCGGGTGTTCGCCAAGCTGCGGGGACACCAGCGGCCCGGCCAGACCCGCGATCTGTACCTGATCGCCGCCCAGGTGTGCGGGCTGCTGGCGTGGATGTCAGGCGACATGAGCTTCTACCGGGCCGCCGACGCGCATGCATGGACCGGCTGGGTGTGCGCCGAACACGCCGACCACGACGGCGCCCGCACCTGGATCCGGGCTACCCAAAGCAAGCTGGCCTACTGGGATGGCCGGTTCATCGAGTCCGCACAACTCGACGCGGACGGGCTGGGGTACGACTGCCCCGATTCCGGCCAGGTCATGGCCGCGCTGTTCCACGCACGGGCGCTGGCCCGGCTTGGTCGCGACCAGGACGCTGACGGTGCGCTCAGCCAGGCACGAGCCAGGATGGAGCGAGCGGGACCCGATGAGGTTGGCGGGTTGTGGAGCGTGATCCCGGCCCGCTTCCATTCCCTGGCCAGCGACACTCAGGTGTGGCGGCACGACCCCGCGCAAGTGCTCGCCGAAACCAGCCAGGCGCTGGAGCAGTTCGAGTCGGCTGGCCCTCGCGAACTCAACTATGGGGCGGTGATACACACCCGGATTAATCAGACGCAAGCCCACCTGCTGCTGCGTGACTTGGACGGGGCCGACGCCGTACTGCGGCCGGTGCTGGTGCTGGCGCCGGAAAACCGCTACGAGCCCATCTCCCAGCACCTGGGGCAGGCCCGGCAGGCCCTTGCCCGGCCGGAATTCCGTAACACCGCCCGCGCCCAGCAGTTGCAGGAGGAGATCGAGACCTACTGCCAGGAGTCGATTGTCAACGACCTGACCGGCTGAACCCTGGCATGACCACACCGGGGCAAGAACGCTATCAGAGCGCGCTCCAAGCGGCGTGCGCGCTCGCGGGGCTCGATGCCCACGACGCGTCGGTCCTGCATATCCGGGCCAACGCGGTCTACCATCTGCCCCGGGAGGGTGTGGTCGCGCGTATTCGCTTCACCCCCGCAGGCCGCGATGCGGTCCGCGAACGGTTCACCGCCGCCGTGCGGATGACCCGGTGGCTGCGCGGCCAGGGATTCCCCGCAACCGAGCCACTTGATATCGGCCAGCCGGTGACCGTGCCCGGCCACATCGCCACGTTCTGGCGATACGTGACCGTCACCGGGCAGACCGGGCGCGATACCACAGCACTCGGCCACCTCGTGCGGCAACTGCACAGCCTTCCGCCGTCCCCGTTCCCGCTTCCGGCAGCCAATCTGCTTGGATCGCTGCGCGCGGACCTGGAGAACCGCAGCGCGGTCCCCGCCGGGGAACGGCGTTGGCTGCTAGCCAGAGCCGACGAACTGGAACAGCAATATCAGGAGACCCGCTCGGTTCTGGGCACGGGGCTCGTGCATGGGGACGCCCACGCCGCAAACCTTCTCCACACCCCCAACGGAGTCGTATTGGGTGACTGGGACTCCGTCAGCCACGGCCCACGGGAGCTGGACTTGGTACCCACCAGCCTGTGGTACCGCTTTGGCCGGCCACAGGCCGAATGGCGCGCATTCTGCGCCGCCTACGACTTTGACCCTGGTGAGTTGCCCTCTCTCCCGCTCCTGCAACGACTCCGAGAGCTACACGCACTCGCGGCCTACGTCCGCAACGCAGATGACCCAGCGTCCCGGGCGGAACTCACCAAACGCATCATCAGCTTGAAGACCGGCAATCAGACCGTGGCGTGGCGGGCGCTGTAAGCAACGGCAAGCTACAGACGGGATATCGCGGTATCACCGCTCAGCTCTGCGGGGCGCCGCCGGATGGTTGGGGGGTCGTCGCGCTTTGCGCGTATCAGGTGCCGGTGCGTTTGCGGCCGACTCCGCCGTAGATGCCGATCTTCGCCAGCTCCCGGGGTGGGGGCGGCTTGCCGTCGGGCCGCCACAGCGGCACCTGCACTACGCCGGGCTCGATCAGATCCCAGCCCTCGAACAAGGCCGCGACTTGGCCATGGCCGCGAAGCACCAGCGGAGCGGTGGCCCTCGAATAGACCGCTGTGCCCGCGTCGGCGATGGCTTGGTCGTGGTAATCGGCAGTACCGTGTGACAGCGCCAGGTAACTGCCGGGCGCGAGCGCGTCGCGGAACGCGGCGACGATGCGTCCGGGTCCCTCCTCGTCGGTGATGAAATGCAAGATCGCCACCAGGAGAACAGCGGCCGGCTCGGCAAGGTCGATCAGGTCGCGGACCTTCGGGTGGTCAAGGATGGCCTCGGGTTCGCGCAGGTCGGCCAGGACGATGCTGGTGTTGCCCTGGCCGGTGAGCACGGCGTTGGCATGAACATGCACGATCGGGTCGTTGTCCACATACGCCACCCGGACGCCCGGCTCGATTAGCTGAGCAACCTGGTGTACGTTCCCCGCTGTCGGGATGCCGACGGGTAGCGCAAACGGCGCGAGGTCTCAAATCTTGTGAACCTGGCGATTCTTTCGTCACTGTGACGCATCCGTTCCATCCGTTGTCGGGGCGGCGGCTGCGAGTGTTGTTTGAGCGGAAATTGCCCGGCGGGTTGGTGGTCCACTGTGAGGGCGGGCCGCTGGGGTCGTTTCAGCTTCCGGTTGCCTGGACCGACCGGGGCGAGCCGGCGGCGCGGGAGCCGCTGACTTATGAGGTTCTGGCTGACCTGGCGGCAGCGATCGAGGCCGTCAGATCGCGACACGCACGGTGATGTCGTTGCCGTCTCACGGCGTCTCCGGCATCATCTTGTTCGATGATCACGCACAAGAATCCGGAATGGGCGCGGCTGGCCACGGCCGAGCTGCGCTCCCGCCGCGCCGCGCTGCTGGCTGCCTTGCCGCAGGCAGGCGGGCTGCTGCCCGGCGCGCTGGTCGAGCAGCACCGTAGCTGCGGGAAGGAGAGATGCCGGTGCAGGCGAGGCGAGCCACACGGGCCGTATGTGTACCTGCAGGTCGCCGGGCGGCTGGTCTATGTGCCGGCCTCCCTGGCCGGGGCGGTCCGCGCCCAGGTCGAGACCTCCCACCGGCTCCGCGAGATGCTGGAGGAGATCTCGGCGATCAACCTGGAGCTGCTGGCCCGGCGGGAGCTGGGCTAGGCCATGGCGGGTGCCCGCGTGCTGCTGCCGCCGGTGCCGGCGGCCGGCGGCGCGCGGGCGGAGATGATCGCGGTGCTGGCGAACATGGCCGAATCCGCGCTCGCGGCCGGCCCGGTGCCGGCGCGGGGGGTGAGCGACAGTGATCCGCGGGGAGCAGAAGATCACCCGGATGCACCTGGAGCGCGCCGCGATCGTGTATGTCCGCCAGTCCACGCTGGTGCAGGTCCGCGAGCACACCGAGTCCACGATGCGCCAGTACGACCTGGCGGCGCAGGCCGCCCGGCTGGGCTGGACGGCCGCCGGGATCGAGGTGATCGACGCCGACCTGGGCCTGTCCGGCCGGACCGCCAGCCACCGCGACGGGTTCAAGCAGCTAGTCGCCCGGGTGTGCCTGGGCGAGGTCGGGGCGGTGTTCGGGCTGGAGGTCTCCCGGCTCGCCCGCTCCAACGCCGACCTGGCCCGCCTGCTGGAGCTGGCCCGCCTGACCGGCACGCTGGTCATCGACAACGATGGTGTCTATGAGCTGTCCGACATCAACGACCGGCTCCTGCTGGGCCTCAAGAGCCAGATGAGCGAGGCTGAGCTCCACTGGCTGACCAGCCGGATGAACGAGGCCAAGCGGGCCGCCGCCCGCCGCGGCGAGCTGCGCGTCCCGCTGCCGGTCGGACTGGCCTATGACGATGACGGCGGCGTGGTCATCGACCCTGACGAGGAGGTCGCCGCCGCGATCGGCGACGTGTTCGCCGCGTTCACCGCGACCGGGTCAGCCTACGCGGTGGCCACCGCGTTCGCCGGGCGCCGGTTCCCCCGCCGCGCCTACGGCGGGATATGGGCCGGAAAGCTGCGCTGGGGCAGGCTCACCCACGGCCGTGTGGTCCAGATCCTGCACAACCCCGCCTACGCCGGGACCTACGTCTACGGGCGCCGCCGCTCCCATCAGGCCGTCACCCCCGACGGGCAGGTCCGCACCCAGGTCTGCTGGGTGCCCGCCGGCCAGTGGGAGGTGGCCATACCCGGCCACCATCCCGGGTACATCACCTGGGAGGCATACCAAGCCAACCAGGACAAGCTGGCCGCCAACCGGACCAACGCCGGCGCCCGCCCGCCCCGCGAGGGTAGCGCCTTGTGCCAGGGCATCGTGTACTGCGGCGGCTGCGGGCACGCCATGCAAGTCCGCTACCAGGGCGGGCATCCCCGCTACCAGTGCGCGGAGTCCCACCGCAACCACGCCGTCACCCCCCAGTGCGGGTCCGTGCGGGCCGGCACCATCGACACCGCCGTCGCCGAAGCGCTGCTCGCCGCGGTCGCCCCCGGCCAGGCCGAACTCGCGCTCGCCGCCGCCGGTGAGGTCACCGCCCGCCACCAGCGGTCCCTGCGGGCCGCTGAGCTGGCCGCCGAGCGCGCCCGCTACACCGCCAGCCGAGCCGAGCGTGCCTTCCTGGCCTGCGAACCCGAAAACCGGCTCGTCGCCCGCACCCTGGAAACCCGCTGGGAAACCGCCCTGGCCGACGCCGCCCAAGCCGAAGCCGCCCTCGCCGCCCAGGCAACCGCCAGGCCCGAACTGCCCGCCCCCGAACACCTCGCCGCCACCATCGCCGACCTGCCCGCCCTCTGGGCAGCCCCCACCACCACCAGCAAAGACCGCAAGCGCCTGCTGCGCACCCTACTGGCCGACGTCACCATCACCCCCTCACCAGCCGACCACACCCAATTGCTCGTCGGCCTGCACTGGAAATCCGGCGCCAGCCAGCAGATCCCCGTCACCCGCCCAAGAAGCATCCAGCAGCGCAACGCCGGCCCCGCCGCCATCGAGTTCGCCCGCAAGACCGGGCCCACCTGCGACAACATCACCCTCGCCGCAGCCTTGAACCAGGCAGGCCACACCACCGGCACCGGACAGCCCTTCACCCCCGTCTCAGCCGCAAACCTCCGCCACTACCACCACATCCCCTCCGCCACACTGCCCGACGGTGAGCTCACCACCCGGCAAGTAGCCGACCGCATCGGCGTATCCCCCGCCACCGTGCACGCATGGATCAAAGCCGGGCACCTGACCGCCCGCCGCGGCCCCACCCGCGGCTGGGCCATCCCCTTCCCGCCCGAAACCGAACAAGCCTGCCGCGAACGCGCCGCCAGATCCAAGACCGCACAACCTTTTGAAAGGAACGCAATATGAAGCACACGTCCCAGAGCCAACGTCGAGAAACTGCCGGATGCCGGCTTCACCCACGAGGAATCGCGCGGCCCGACCCAGGGCCGCGCCCAAGATCTCTACGTCTTCGCCATGTGCGGCGTGGCCTACATGCACGCCCGCAACCACGACGGAGACCTGGCTCTGTCCTTGCTGCACCAGCTCGCTCCACTGGCCCGCTCCCCTGCCGCCCAGTGCTACGTGGCCGTCTACCGGGCGCACGCCTTCGCCGGTCTGCGCGATCACAGCGACGCGTTCCTCGCTCTGGATGAGGCAGCTGCGCTCTCTTCCCAGGCGCACAATGATGCGCCATCTCCATGGCTCGGGGTCCCGGATGCCATGTTCGTCCAGCGGCAACGCGCCATGATCGCAACAGAACTCGGCTCGTCCGAGGCCCTGGGGCTGCTCAGCACGCTGGCCGAGCAGACACCTGACCTCTTCCAGCGCTACCGCGTCACGCTGCTGAACGACCAGGCTCTGACGTATGCGCGGCTCGGTGACGTCGAGCAGTCCGCCCACCTGCTGGCCGAAGCCGTCCGCCGCAACCGGCAGGTCCGCTCGGCGGAGAAGGCCGCCAGGATTCAGGCCGTTCAGCGGGTGCTCACATGCACGGGCGGCGGCAGCGCCGTCAAGGTCCTGGACGAGAGCCTTGACGCGGCTGAGGGGACGGCGTCTTCACCTGGGCTGCCAGCAGACGGTTGGTGACGCGGGCCAGGAGTTCCTCGTGAGCGGTCCGGGTGACGGTCAGCAGCTCGACGCCAGGATGCCGTTTCAGCGCGTCAGTCACCGGATGGGCTTTGGCATGGACCGTCGCCACAAGCGGGACGTCCTGCGCAAAGAGGTGCTGCACGGCTTGGACGAACGCGCTGGAGTACAGCTCCATCTGGCCCAGTTCGTCGATGACCGCCACGCCGTCTGACCGGATTGCCTGCTCCAGGGCGGGCAGGGTGATGCGCTCGAACGCGGGGACATCGACCCGGTAGCGGCCAACCCGAGGGCCATCGGTGAACGCCACGTGCGCCATGACCGCCGAACCGTCACCAATCGCCTCCACCTGGAACCCGGTCCGCTCACCCCGCTCGCGCAGCTCGCGGGTGGTGAAGCCAGCAACCACGATCCCACTGGACTGAAGCTCCCTGACGATCTGGGACACCAGCGTCGTCTTTCCGGCCCGGGGTGCGCCCGTCAGCAAGATTCGGGGCACCTCACGGCGGCGGTTGCCTGGCGCCGAGGGTGCCTCATGGGTATCGGAGACGTCCGGCCTCCTGCTATGTGGCGAAGTCACTCAGTCGAACTTTCCCCTGCCCAGGAGCGTCACGCCGGTTCGGCTCCAGGTATAGGTGGACTCTGCTGAGCACTCGACTGGATGAGCGGCACGTCACCGGCGTCGACATCCGCCCGGCCGCGGCAGCGGCCGAACGGTCTGGGTTCTCATCCAGCAGCCGGCCTCGCATACCGACCCGGCCCGGCCAAGGTAGGGCATGAGTTCCGCTACCTTCGCCATGACTGCCCATTGCTCACTGCCCAGGTCCGCGTTCCGCCGGATGAGCAGCTCGCCACCCTGTTCGATGGACAGGAACGGATCCAGAGTGAGGTCGGTACTCCCGGTCTCGCCCTTCTTGTGACCCAGGTCGGGCAGATAGTGCCGGGTGTGCCCAGGCCAGGCCGACGGGGTCCGGTACGACGGCGGTTCAGCCAGCGCGCCGATCAGCCGTCGATGGTGCCTGCGGGCAGGTCGGGCCAGCGATTGTGCCATGTCGCCAGCAGTGCGCGCAGAATCCGCCAGGGGGACGGGGCCATTCCACCGCGCCCTCGTTGACGCTGCGGTCCCACGGGTTGGCGTGGTAGCGCCCGAGCGCTGGGTTGTCAGGTGCGGTGGCCGGCAGGCGTTTGGCTGTGGGGATCTTCGGGGGTGATGCTGAGCAGTTCCAGCAAGCCGGCGGGGACGCGGTAGACCTCGCCGATGCGGATGACGCGGCAGGGGAACTGGCCGCAGCGGGCGAGTTCGTAGGCCTTGGTGCGGCCCAGGCCCAGCGCGGCCGCGGCGGTCATCAGGTCCGGTCGCGCTGGCGCGCAGCTGGGTGATGGTGACGGGCATCGGGGGCCTCCTGGTGGGTCAGGCGTGGTGGGGCAGGTCCGCGGGGCGGGTGGCAACGATGACTCCGGCCAGGTCGAGGGGGTCGATCTGGACGTACTGGCCGGTCTGGGGGCCTGGACCTGGACGTCCTGGCCGGTCTGGGGGGCCTGGATGACCAGGCCGCCGCCCAGGTACATCACGACGTGGCCAGGATTGGTGCCGTCGGCGCCGGCGGAGAACAGCAGGTCACCGGGCTGGATCCGGGCGAGCGGACCGGCGGGCGTCCTGGCGCCAGCCGAACGTGGTGCGGGCGATGACGATGCCCGCGGCGGCGTAGGCGGCGAAGACACCTGCGGCGAGCCACCTGAACACTGGGCTGCTCCCTGCGTCAGGGTCCGGTCAAGATCACCGGGCCCCGTGCGCACCCGGTGCGCAGCCCATGCAAACGACACCGAGGAGCAGCAGGTAGATGCCAGAACCACCAATGGCGACTTGCGCTCAGCAGCGCAAGCGAACCCTGGGCTCGTTCATCGAGTGAAAGCGATGAACACGCAGGTCCAGCACTCGTGAAGCGTCACCAGAGCCTGGCTGGCCGAGCCTGCTGATTGGTGGTCAATAGTCATCACATGACCAGAAACCACCACTGCGACTGCGATCCGAGCGGCTCACCCAGCGCCGATTTGAGGGCACCTGACGAGCCCGACGTGAGTGCTCGTTCCGGGACGGCGGGTCTGCGGGTCCCTGGTACTCGGCCGGGTCCGGACCTTCGTCTCTTTCCGGGCCTGCCACAGCCTGGTGAAGATGGCAGCGTGAGGGCACTCACAGCCAGTTGCGAGTCCTGGGAGGCCTGGAGTGACCAGGATCAGCGGTGAGATTGTCATCGCCGCACCGGTGGACGAGGCCTTCGACTTCGTCGCCGATCAGCGCAACGAGGTGGCCTGCAACCCGCACATGGTCCGGTCCGCGAAGGTCACCAGCGGGCCAGTCGGGAAAGGCACCCGGTTCCGGGCGGCTGTCACGTCCCTGGGGCGGACCAGCGACATGGCCATCGAGTATGCCGATTACCAGCGCCCATACCGGCTGTCCTCGACCACCAGCATGGCCTGGGCGGAGTTCAGCGGGACCCAAGTCGGCCGGGCCCGGCACACGGCCGCGGTGGTCGTGGGAGACCCGGTTCACCGGCCCGCTGCGGCTGCTCACGCCGGTGCTGGCCCGCGTTGGCAGCCGGCAGGAATACGCAACCTGGGCAGGCCTCAAGCGGTACCTGGAGGCGCAGCCGATTGCCGCGCCGGCCCGCAGTCTGAAGCCCCGGAGCAGCCCGGCGGCGCGGAGCAGCCCAGCTCCCAGAACCAGCCTGGGCAGGGCTGGGCGGGCGCGGCACTGCTGGCTGCAAGCGTGGCCGGGGTGCCAATTGCCTGGCTGGCCCTGCGCCGCCTCGGCCCCCGGGGTGGCCTGCTGGTGGGGGCCGGCTGCGGGGTGCTGTTCGCCTGGACGCCGCGATGACGCTGACCGGGGCACCCGCCCGGCTCCGGCCGCTGCCCCGGCTGCTGCTGCTCACTGAGGCGGCGGTGTCCGGGGCTGCGGCCGGGGCGTGCGTGCTGGCCTGGGGCTGGCAGTGGCCGGCCGCGATCCGGGCCGCCTTTGCGCGGGAGAGCTCCGCGACATCGGGGTTCTGCTTTTGAGGCATCATGCTCGACCCGGTCATATCCTCGTCGGCGAGTTCGGCCCATCCGAGCGCCGGATCGGTCCATCGGACGAGGTCGGCCGCGAGGCCTGCGGCGATCCGGTCGACACTCGGACCGAGGCCGCCGCGCCGTCGTGGACCGTTGCCCTCACGGCCGACTCGACCACCGTGTCCTCGGGCATGCCGGTGATCCTCACGGCCACGGCGAACCGCGACCTCGCGGGGACTGGCATGGAGGTCGCGGTCATCGGGGGAACCGTGGCCGCCATCGCCACCGCCCGCAACCCGGGCTGCCTGACCAGATCGATCGACGCCGCCATGGCGATCAGGACGAGCGGCACCGCGAACAGAACCATGCGGTCCCGCATCGGGTAGGCCCGGATCACGGCCCCGACGACCAGCAGGCCGAGGATCATGGTCGCGACCATCACCACGGGCACGACGGCGAGCGTGCTCCAGTGCAGCCCGAACTTCGGCGCCGCGAGCATCGCGTAGCCGTAGGCGCCGAAGCCGTAGAAGGCGACGTAGCCGAGGTCGAGCAGGCCGGCGAAACCGACCACGATATTCAGGCCCAGCGACATCACCGCGTAGGCGACCGCGATGATCGTCGCGTTCAGGAACCCGCTGGATGGCGGGACTAGCAGCGGCAGGACGAGTCCGAAGACCAGGAGCCCCCCGGCGAGCGCGCGGCTCCCCCATGGCGGGACGCGCCCGCGCAGTCCGCTCAGCATCTCGTTCACCCCGCCTCCCGCGTTTCCTCGCCGAGTAGTCCCTTGGGCCGCAGCACCATGATCGCGATCAGGTAGCCGAACACGACGGCCTCGGTCCACTCCGGCCCGATCCGGGAGTCCGACAGCGACTGGATGACGCCGATGATCAGCCCGCCGAGCAGCCCGACCAGGCAGTAGGCAGCGTCTGCCGCGATGAACGCGGTCGTCTCTGGGTTAACGACGTCGGCGGACCCGCGGCTGACCACCACGTAGACGGCCTGCGGAGCGATCTGAACCCAGAGCAGCCCGCCGGCCAGGCCGAGCAGCGCGCTGCCGAGCACGACAGCGACGCAGCTGACCAGGCTGCCCGCGGCCGACGGCCGGTCGCCGTTCCCAGCGGCTGGCAGCGGCCGGCCTGGCTGGGAGAAGGAGAATTCATTTGTCATCGACATGTCGTCGATCAGCGTAGTTGACCCGTCCGGGTGCTCGGTCGGCTGGCATCGCGCGGCTTTCCTCAGCCGACGCAGGCAGGTCCGAGGCGCTGCTTGAGGTCTGCGACGAGCGACGGCGACGGCTTGACCCTGAGCTTGTCGTCAAGCTTGAGCACCTTCGCCCGCGCGCCGGTCAGCAGCCGAAGGTGCACCTCCATCGGCCCTGGATGGGTGCGCAGGACCTCCCTGAGC
>OFHD01000001.1_pt1 | contig 18488 bp, 15 predicted proteins | sample 1521941 | NCBI WGS metagenome assembly OFHD01 (sample SAMEA2468439, study PRJEB22500) | soil metagenome | biome: Glassland; feature: Farmland; material: Clay | place: Australia | collected 2013-01-31 | depth 0.55 m | reverse complement strand
GTCGCCCTGGGCCTTGGCCGGACCTTCCAGATCACGCGGATCTTCAGTGACCTCACCGTGCAGGAGAATCTCACCCTGGCACTGCACGGGCTGAGCCGGCACAAGCCGCCGCTGCCGCCGCCATGCGGACTGCCCGCGAAGTAATAACGACGGACGTTCTTCGGGAGCGGGATGTCCGACTTGGCATCCGTTCCGACCCAGCCGGTGGTGAGCTTCTGCCCATACGCTTCGGCGGCCCCGAAGTGCTCGACAATCAACGGACACGTCTTGCTCCGCTCGCAGCGGTCGAGGATGCCGCCCGGCGGCAGGCCGCGCACGTGGTCGGGATACTTGTGCCACCACACCGGGCCCTCGCTGCCCGCTTCGTAGAGCTTCTGCACGAGATCCGGCTTGGCGAAGCGGAAGTTCAGGCCGATGCGCCGCGCCGCGATCGTCTCAATGCTGCCCACGTATCCCAGCACCGGGCCGACTGTCGAGTTGTCGGAGCCGTCGACCAGAATCTGCGCCTCTGCGCCCCTGCCGGCAAAGAGGTCCTTTTCAAAGCGCGGCGGGATGATGAGCGCAGCGCGGGCCCGCTCCGCGGACACGTCGGTGATGGCATCATGGGGGGAGGAAACCCGATGGATCAGGAAATAGTCGGAGCTGCCGAAGGTGTCGAGCAGCCTCCGGGAGCTCTGCGTCTGGTCGAAATCGCATACCGCAAGGGCCACGTTCTTTACGTTGAACTCGATCGCGACGCCGAACATGATCACCATGAAGACCGGCAGTACCAGCGCGGCGCCGAGGGTCGTCGGGTCCCGGAGGATGTGATAGACTTCTTTCTTCGCGATTGCGGCAGCCCTTTGCCAGACGAAGCCGTTCATGCCGTTGTTCCCTCCACGGTCCGGATGAACACGTCCTCGAGCGACGGCTTGATTCTCCGTATCGTGAACTTCTTTTCGAATTCGGGCTTCACTCTTTCCCATTCGGGTTCGCTTTTGATCGCGGCGTGAAACCGGAGGCCGTAGGGTTCGAAAAAGGAGAACACTTCATGCCGGGCCATTGCGGAAACTTCGGCAAAGCTGAGAGCCTCCCTCGGGTCGAATTCGAGCATGGGTGTTCTAAAAGTCGCCGCCTTGAGCCCTTCCGGCGAATCGAGCGCGATGATCTTGCCTTCCCGCATGAGGGCGATCCGGTCGCACTGCTCCGCCTCGTCCATATAGTGGGTCGTTACGAAGACGGTCTTGTTGCTCTCGGCAAGCTTCCGGATGAGCTTCCAGAAACGGCTTCGCGCAGCCGGCGTTACGCCGGCCGTGGGTTCGTCGAGGAAGATGATCTCCGGGTCGTGCAGGAGCGCCGCGGCGAGCGACACCTGCTGCTTCGTCCCTCCGGACAGGTCCCGGACAATGGTGTTTAAGGGCCGGTCAAAGGAGATGAAATCGAAGAGCTCCTTACGCCGCCGCTCGTAGGTCGCTTTGTCCAGTTTCCGGAGGCTCGCCGTGAAGCTCAGGTTTTCCTCGACGGTCATGTCGTTGTAGAGCGTGAATTTCTGGGACATGTACCCGACCTTGGATTTGACCGCCTGCTCGCCGTGGTCGAAGCTTACGCCCGCTACGCTCACCGACCCTTCGGAAGGCAGCAGGAGGCCGCAAAGCACGCGGATCGTGGTCGTCTTGCCCGCGCCGTTGGCGCCGAGGAATCCGAACGTTTCGCCGCGCCGGACCGAAAATGAAATCCGGTCCACGGCGTAGAAATCGCCGAACCGGACTGAAAGATCGCGGACGTCCACAGCCGGGTCATTCATGGGTATTTCTCCGGAGGAAGAGTTCATCAAAGCTCGATACCCCCTCTGCCGCCAGGAGCTCCCGCGGCTCGCCCGCGGCAACCAGTTTTCCGCGTTCCAGAAGGTGCACGCGCCCGCAGCGCTCCGCTTCATCCATATACGCCGTGGTCACGAGGATCAGGATCTGCTGGTCCAGGAGCCGGTACAGGAGCTCCCAGAATTCCCGGCGGCTGATCGGATCGACCCCGGTCGTGGGCTCGTCAAGGAGCATGACGCGCGGAGACCGCAAAAGCGCACACATGAGCCCCAGCTTCTTGTACATTCCCCCCGAGAGCTGGCCGGCAGGACGCTCAATAAATTCGTGTAACCTCGTGATGCGCAGAAGCTCCTCGCGCTTCTGTTCATAGAGCTCGCGCGGTATCCCGTAGAGTTCCTTAAAGAAGTCCAGGTGCTCGGCGATGGAAAGGTCGGGATAGAGACTTTGCGTCTGCGGCATGTACGCAACAGCAGGACGGACGCTTTCGAAGTCAATGGGCTCGCCCCCCTGGTAATAAGCAACCGTCCCCTCCGTGGGCTTGAGCAAGCCGAGCAGGATGCGCAAAAGCGTGGTTTTACCCGCGCCCTCCGGACCGATCACGCCGTGCATGAGGCCGGAAGAGAAATCCAGGGTCACGCTGTCAAGGGCCGGGGTCGCGCCGAAGACTTTTTTGATGCCCTGAACGGAAATGGAAATGGACATTGGCGACATAACGGTCTGGTAGCATTAAAAAAAAATTATCTCGCAAAGAAGCAAAAGACCGCTAAGAAAAAAAATTAAAAGATTGCGACGAAAATAAAAAAACAAAGCCAAACACATCTCTCGCAAAGGCGCAAAGCTCGCAAAGAAAGGCGAAATAATTTCATCTTTTTTTAAATAGAGGCCGAGTCTTAAGGTTTTCTTTGCGGCCTTTGCGCCTTTGCGAGAAAAGCGTTTCTGTTTTACACGATGTGGGACTTCCCCTACTTCGGCAGCTTCACTTCGATCGTCATGCCGGGCTTCAGGATCTCCTGCTCATTCGAGCCGAGAAAGCTCACTTTCACGCCGAACACCAGGCGCTCTCGCTCCGACCGGGTCTGGACGTTCTTGGGCGTGAACTCCGCCTCGTCGTTGATCTTGATGATTGTCCCGTCGAATTCGCGGTTGTTCAGCTCCGGCAGATACCCCTTGAGTTTCATGCCGACCTGGAGTTTCGAGACCTCGGGCTGCGGGACGTAAATGTATGCCCAGATGTCCCGGATGTTCGCCAGGGTCAAAAGCTTCGTCCCGGGGTTCACCCATTCGCCGGGCTCGTGGTAGCGGCTTAAGACCGTGCCCGAGATCGGCGATTTGATGGAGCACCAGCCGAGACGAACATCCGCGTCCTCTTTTTTGTTTTTGACCTGGTCCATTGTCTCCTGCGAAGAAGTCCCGGCTTTAAAAAGACCGACGGTCCGCCGGTAATTGTCGTTCGCCAGGTCCGAGGCGACTTTGATGTCTTCGCACGTCAGGGCCACGAGTTCCTGGTTTTCAGCTATGCGGTCGCCTTCCTGGACGTTCACGATCTTGATCGCCGAGGACACCCGCGCGGACAGGTCCACCTTCGTCGCTTCGAGGGTCCCGGCGTACAGGAACTCTCCCCGAAAGAGCAGGAGCTTCACTGCAATCGCCGCGGCAATCACGACCGCTACTCCAATAAAGATTACTTTAAGCAGCCTTTTCTTATCGGCCACGATGAAGTTCCTTTCCCCTGAAGCATTCAGACGGCATTATGCTCTAAATATAGCAGAATAATCGTCTTTATTTCCAGCGCTTTATTTGATTGACACGGGAAAAGGCAACCTCCTATAATTGCAGCCGATGAGGTCCGTTATGCTCAAAAGAAAAAGAAACATCGCCCTCGTGTTGGTCTTCGTTGCCGGCCTCGTTTTCGCCCCCTGCCCTGTCCCGGCCATTGCCCAAGGCCGCCCGAGCGAAGCGCGAGTGATCGCAGTCAACGACGGCGATACTGTTACGCTTCGAATGAACAATACAACATACCGCACCCGCCTCATCGGCTTCGACGCGCCGGAGATGGGCCAGGAGCCCTGGGGTACAAAAGCGAAGGAGCACCTGCGGAAAATGTTGAAGGATTCCGGATGGAAGGTATTCGTGGAGACCGGTGTTGAACCATACGACAAGTACAACCGGCTCCTGGTCTATCTGTGGACGCAGGACAAAACATTCGTCAATGAAAAGATGCTCGCTGATGGATACGCAGTGCTCTTCACGTTCCAGCCGAACAGTAAATATGCCGATCTGTTCATAAAGGCCCAGCGCGCTGCACGGGGAAAAAAGCTCGGCATCTGGGGACCGGATGGTTTGAAGGAAAGGCCGGTGGAGTACAAGAAGAAACATCCGCGGGAATAATGCGTCCGGAAGCCCTGTCGATGACCCCGATCGATCAGAAATCCAGCGGGCTTTTCCGCTCTTTCATGGTCCTGCTCGGTACACAATGCGTATAGATCATTGTCGTCCTGACGTCCGAGTGCCCGAGCATTTCCTGAATCGTGCGGATATCGTAATTCGCCTGCAGGAGGTGCGTTGCGAACGAATGCCTGAACGTGTGCGACGTGACGCGCTTCCTGAGGCGTGCCTTTCTGACAGCCTCGTAAAGGGCTTCCTGAACATGAGTATCGTGGATATGATAGCGCCGCTGTTCCTTCGTTTCTTCAACGCGCGTCAATGATTCCTGGGGGAAAAACCACTGCCACACAAATTCCTTCGCAGCATTCGGATATTTCTTTTCGAGCTGGTCTTCCAGAAACACACCCGCAAAATTCTGCGCAAGGTCTTTCTCAAACACTCGACCCACCGTCTCCATCTGCTTTTCGAGTTCCGGAACGAGCTGTTCCGGCAGAGGCACCGTCCGGCTCTTGTTCCCTTTGCCCCGCACTGTCAGCGTTCTTGCGTCGAAGTTGAAGTTCTTCACCCGCAGGCTCACCCCCTCGAACAGCCGGAGGCCGCAGCCGTACAGCAGTTTCACCACGAGGTCATAGGGGTAACGGAGATTGTTCAGGACCGCGTCGATCTCTTTGCGTGAAAGCACGACGGGAATATAGGTCGATTTCTTCGCCCGGGGAATGTCTTTGTGATTTCCAAAATCCTTTTTGAGAATATGCCTGTAGAGAAACAGCAGTGCGTTGAAGGCTTGGTTCTGGGTCGAGGCTGATACCTTGCAATCGACCGCCAGATACGTCAAGTACGACTTCACCTCTGCCGCAGACAGCTCCGATGGGTGCTTGTCCTTCAGATAATACTGATATTTTCTGATCCAGTCCGCATAAGTTTTGAGCGTTTTCCGAGAATAATGCCGCGTCTTGATTTCAGCAGCAAGCCCATCGATCACTGCGTCCCATTCCGGCGATTGCGTCCTGTTCAGACAACGCCATTCGTCATAACGAGCGCCGAACCGTTTCTTGTTTGTGCCTGCATTCGACGACGGCTCAATCGGGACGTCGTCCGTTTGAGCCGCAGAGATGGAAGCAGCATCGGTCCCTGAAGGATGTTGCACCGTCGGCCCGTCTGCTTTATCCCCGTCCGACAGCGGCACAGCTAGTTCGGCGGAAATCCGATTTCCCCGCTGTTCCGTCTCAAAGAGAAGAGAGACGGCATGCGCGGCCTGCTTCTGAAACTCCAGCGGTTGTTTTTTCTCTTGTAATTTTCTGATGAACAACCGGACGCGTTCAGAGCGCACCGGAGGGGGAGAATATTTGTCGCAGAAATCGAGGTAGTAACGCAGCCATTTGCGATATTCCCCGTGACGCGAAACCGGCACTTTCCGAATCGTAAGGATTCTCGAAAAACGCACCAGGACATCGGAAGGAACTGTTTTCATTGAGCCCTCCACGCAGAGTAGTATAGTGGGCAAGTGATCAATACGAAGTTTTCTCGCGCCGCCTCGTTCCTAACGGCTGTGAGGAAGCGCTTTTCACCCCGGCGGAAGGCGGGATGCCAAGTCGCAGAATAGCTGACTAATATGCAGCATGAATATTAGTCAGGAGGCAAATTCAATATTGCGAAATCTGGCAACAAAGCGCTGGCCTTCACGCCTGACGAACATTCAAAAATGCATATTCGTCAGCTTGAAACTATAATGAATGAACTGACCCCCTCCGTTTAGACAAGTATGTTAGAATGTCGGACAGGATCTTCAGCCCCGAGGGGCGGAAAGGATCTTGTCATGAGCAAACAGAGGAAGTTCAGCACCGAATTCAAACGCCAGGTTGTTGAAGAATATCTGAGCGGGGTCAGTACCGCAGCCCAGCTCTGCCGGAGACACAGCATTTCCTCCGGGCTTTTGTATCATTGGAGAAAGCAGTTTATCAAAAACAGCTTCGAGGCTGATTCAGCCAAAGAAGCTGCCTTGGAAGAACGTATCGGCCAGTTGGAGCAGGCGCTCGGGAAAGCTCACCTGGAAAATGAGTTTTTAAAAAAAGCGCTGCATCAGAGCATCGATCAGTCCCGGAAAAAAGGCAGTTCATTGCCGACCACCGAGACCTTATCAAAACCGTCACGAGGGGGTGCGAACTCATGAAGCTCCCTCGAAGCAGCTACTATTACAACTCAAGGAAACAGGAACTGGTTCCGGAGGATCAAGCCCTAGTCAGCCGGATCGAAGAGATCACGGAAGAGTTCCCAAAAGCCGGGTATCGGAAAGTCACCCGTCAGCTCCACCGGGAAGGCAACTCCGTCAACCATAAAAAAGTGCATCGGATCATGCGGGAAAAGGATCTTTTGGTCAAGAAAAGCCGTCAGTTCGTCAGGACCACTGACAGCAACCATGCTTATCCCGTATATCCGAACCTGACCAAAGACCTGCAGGTCACCAGGCTCAATCAAGTCTGGGTTGCCGATATCACCTATATCCGGATCGCAGCCGCCTTCGTATACCTGGCGGTCATTCTGGACCGATGCTCCCGGAAAGCGATCGGGTACGCCATCTCACGGAATATCGACACGGCCTTGAGTCTCTCAGCGCTTCGGATGGCGATCCAGAACAGGAACCCTCCCGCCGGCGTGATTCATCACTCGGACCAGGGAGTGCAATACGCAGCTCACGACTATGTCGATGAACTTAAAAGCCACGGTTTCCAGATCAGCATGTCCCGGAGAGGCAATCCGTACGACAATGCCTTTGCCGAAAGCTTCATGAAAACCATAAAGACCGAGGAGGTCTATCTCTGGGAATACCGGACCCTGGAAGACGTTCTCAGGCGGCTTCCATACTTCATCGAGCAAGTGTATAATCAGAAACGACTGCATGCCTCCCTGGATTACGTTCCTCCTGTTGAATACGAGGCAATGCTTATAAAACAGAATCAAAAAGCACCCTGTCCGATTACTCTAAGCTGACTGTCCAAACTCAGGGGTGCAGTTCAAAAAAGCATTAAGTGCACGGTCAAGGGGGATAAGGTAAAGATTGCCAAGAAATGAACTGATATCGTTACCCTGCGGGATACCGCGACCAATTGATGTTCCGGTGCTAGTGACCCGAGTCCAGCCATCCAGGATCCGAAACAGTAGCTGCAAAGGACCTGTAAAGACATTTGTGTAAATGGTCAGTCGGTTTAAAGTACAGGCATCCTGCCTTCAAATAAGATTGTAAAGTGATTCATTGCCGCTTTCCAGTCACGGATCGGCAGTGTCCATTTCTTTGAGATATTTTTCATGGCCAAGTATAGCAGTTTTGTCATGGCCTCGTCGTTCGGGAAGGAACCCCGGTTCTTAGTCACCTTCCGGAGCGACATGTTAAGAGACTCGATGGCGTTCGTGGTGTAGATCGCCTTCCGAATCTCAGGCGGATAAGAAAACAGCGGGATGATCCGCTCCCAGTTGTTCCGCCAGGACTTTGCAATCGTTGGATGGCTGCCGTCCCACTTCTTCGCAAAAGCCGTCAGGTTCGCTTCTGCCTGATCGACCGTTGGTGCCTGATAGATATTCTTGAGATCAGCCGCAACCTCTTTGCGCTGCTTCCAAGAGACGAAGCGAAGGCTGTTGCGGACCATATGCACGATACAGAGCTGAACCTGGGCCTTGGGAAAGACAGCCTCGATCGCTTCTGGAAATCCCTTGAGGCCGTCCACGCAGGCAATGAAGATATCGTTGACGCCCCGGTTCTTGAGCTCGGTCACTACTTGGAGCCAGAACTTGGCCCCCTCGGTCTCGGCGATCCACATGCCGAGGACTTCCTTGGCACCGTCCCAGGTAATGCCGATGGCAAGGTAGACGGCCTTATTTATCACCGTACTGTTTTGCCTCACCTTGACCCGGACAGCGTCCAGGTACATGATGGGATAGACCTCTTCGAGCGGCCGATTCTGCCAGAGCGTAATCTCCTCGGTGACCGCATCGGTTACCTGGGAAACAAGTGTGGGCGATACTTCGACCCCGTACAACTCCTGCAGATGGGCCTGAATGTCTCGGGTAGTCATCCCGCGAGCGTACATCGAGATGATCTTGTCGTCAAAACCGGTGAAGCGGGTTTCCCCTTTGGGAACGATCACCGGTTCGAAGGTTGAGTTCCGGTCACGAGGAACGGCGATTTCTAGGTTGCCAAACTCGCCCTTGATGGTCTTCTTTGAGTTACCGTTCCGAGAGTTTCCGCTCTTTTTGCCGGCCGGGTCATGCTTCTCAAAGCCAAGATGTTCCGTCATCTCGGCTTTCATGGCCCGCTCTACCAGAGCCTTGGTGAGTTGCTTCAGAAGCCCGTTTTCTCCGATAAGATCCTGAGGCTTCTTGTAATTCTTCATTAAATCGTCGAGCAGTTCGTCTTGCGTGGCCATTGGTCCTCCCGGTTCGGTTGATTATACCGAGTTTGGCCACTTACACAATCTATTTTACAGGCTCTAAGAATACGTTGCACCCCCTGTTTGTAAGGGAGGCGATCAATGGCAGTATATTGAAAACGCTTTATTTTTGCGCCATCAGGCCTCTTGAATTTTAAGAATTTGACGTCAACTTGAATATGATGGCCTGATACTGGTTTTTCGTATCTCTGTACTTCCTGAACATTTGAGTTCTAATCTTTAACAACAATCAATATTTCATCTCGAACATTTAATTTCAATTCGACTCCGGCATAGGGAGCCATGCCGGACTCGAACAAATTGCATAGTACAACTGATATTTCACAGAATTTCTCCCGGTCCCGGGTGAATGTTAGTAGGTGAACTGAACATGACGGGTTAAGAGCGGGAAGAATTTCGAGTTGTATCCCTCAGTCTTTGACTGATGATTAATGCTGAGGTATTCGTTGGTAGGCCGATCATGTCTTCAGGTACTCCTGCACCTGCTTTTTGATCCCCAGATGATGTAGCGGAATATTCGGGACGTCCTTGTTCCCTGGCACAGCCAACGCATGAATGAATGTCAACCCTTCTCGCTCCTTTTTCATTACCGCGACGATTTCCTCTTCACTCGCAACCTTCACGGTATTCCTGAACCCGAACCCGCGCGCGACGGCCTCGAGATCAACGCATGATGCCGCTAAGGTCGGCTGGTTTCCCGTGGAGCCGTAAGCGCCGTTATCGATCGCGATGATCGTGAGGTTTCGCGGGGCAAGGGAGGCGGCTGTTGCGAGCGTGCCGGGGTTCATCAGAAGGCTGCCGTCGCCGTCGATCACGACGATTTCCTTAGATGAGGTGAGCGCCATACCGAGACCGATTGGTGTTGCCATTCCCATGCTTCCGAGCATATAGAAGTTCGAAGGCTGGTGTTTCACGGCATACAGCTCCTTGGAAGGCCAGCCCAGATTGCTCACAACAACCTTGCCGTCAAAATACGGCGCGATGATCTTGATAATATCGTAACGGGTGAGGGTGGCGCGAAAGGGATGATGGACGACGGATGAGGGACGTGGGACGACATCCGAACTCTGCACTCCGAATGCCGAACTTTGCACTCCGCACTCAGATTTCTCCCATACTTCCGGGCTCATCAGGAACGCGTGAACGCTCCCCTTGCGAAATACCTGCGATAGCTCTCGGTCAACTATCACGAAATCGACTCTTGAATTTATCTCTGACCAGGAAATTCCCGCGCCGGTCAGGATGTCCGGAAGTCTCTGTCCCATCGGGACCTGCGCCTCGATTTTTTCCTTATAGATCCCGCGCCGGCTGACGAAGATCGCGAGCGGCAGCTCATAGAACGCGGTAAGGGACAGGAGGGCATTGATCATGTTCCCGATACCGGAGCTCTGGACGAACATGGCCGGCTTTCTGCCGGACAGGGCCGCGCCGGCGCAGATGCCGACGCCTTCCTCCTCCCGCGTCAGAGGCACATGGAAAAAATCACGGTTTACCATCTCGAGCAGGGTCTTGATCTTCTCGCAGGGAAGCGATGCGGCAAAGTCAACGCCGTGCTTTTTGAGGATTGCTATCAGCTCTTCTTCAGGTCGTGGCACAAAAGCTCCTCGATGTCCTTGTCCGTGGCGTTTTTGGATATGAACTTCGGCTCCACGGCATAGGTCTGTTTCTCCTGACGAAGCCGCGCTTCTCCTCCGCCGGTGATGTTCAGGAGAATGGTATCGCTTTTTTTGATGGTGCCTTTCTGCACGGCTTCGCTGAGCGCCGCAACGGCCACGCCCGAAGCCGGAACGATGTCGATTCCCTCGGTCTTGTGGAAGAGCTCCATGTCCGCATAGACGGCGCTGTTTTCGATGCCGTACATTTTCCCGTTGGTCGCGGTGAGCGCGTCGTAGATGCCGCCCTGGACCGAATAGGCCGGATAGCGCGTCGAGAGCACGCGGGTCGTGATCTGCGAGATCAGCTCAGGATCCAGATCGACGGGGTCCAGCGCGCGGCTCTTCCTGTCCCAGGCGCGCACCATGGGCGCAAAGGGAAGGTTCTGGCCGAGATGGAGCACCGGCAGGCGCGAACCGAACCTTCCGTCCTTCACGAAACGCTCCGCCATCTCCCAGATGCCGATGGCGCCGGTGCCGCTTCCGACGGCCTGGACGTAGTGGTCCGGCAGTTTTCCGATCTTCGAGACTGCTTCGAGCATCACGATGCCGAGGCCGTCTCTTTTGGCGATGTTCTTGACCCCGCCTTCGAACGGATAGCCGCGGACAAGGGCGACCTTCCTGGCCACGTCGATCGAGTCCGCATAGTCGCCGTCTCCCACCGCGAGCGTGGGCACAGCCATCGAACGTTCGAGGTACCACATCTCCCCCAGGCACATGCGCGGCACGACGATGACTACCGGAAAGCCCGTTACCGCCGAGAGGTGCGCGAAGGCACGCGCCGTGTTTCCGGCCGAGGCGACGATCAGGCCCTCGACGCCGTTTTCCCGGGCGTTCTGAAGCACGGTGGCGGCCTCGAACTCCTTGAACGTGCAGGTTTCGAGCAGCGCGCCCTTCTCCGGCCAGTACCCGTTGAACGCGATGAAGAGGTTCTTAAGATCGAGGTGTCGCGCAAGACCTTCGGACCGGTACACCACGGGCCCGGGCTGGGCCGTGCGGGGATCGTGGACCGGAAGCCAGTTGAACCGCCAGATGCCCGGTCCCGGCCGCTCCGTGAAGCGGGTCTCGTGGTACTGTGTCACGAGGAGCGCGTCCGTGCAGTGTTCGCAGAAGGCGCAGAAGGCGTGCTCAAGGATTTTGCCACACTTTTTGCATTGAATGGAAAAATGACTCATGACTTTTTACCTTCAAAAAGCGAAATGCTGAATTAACCGCAGAGACGCGGAGACGCGGAGAAAATTCAAAATCTTTTTCAACAGGGTTTAAACAAAACTTTAAATCGAATCTTATCTGTTCATCTTGTCACAGTGTTTTGTTCTTCTCTGCGCCTCCGTGTCTCTGCGGTGAAATCGATTCTAGGTTCATGTTATCACGCCGCTCACCAGCTCCATGATGTCCGTGATCCGGATATGGTTCTTATGTCCCTGCATGGCCTCGTTCACTTTGGCGTAGCAGGCGGGGCAGGCGAGGATCAGGCGGTCCGCTTTTTTCTTCACCGCCTCGTCAATCGTCTGCCTGCCCATGGCAATGGCGTTCTCATGGAACACCTTCCGCGCGGCCCCGCCGGAGCCGCAGCAGCGGGACTTCAGGCCGTGGCGCTCGAACTCCAGTAGCTTCACGCCCGGGATGCTCCGAAGGACCTCCCGCGGCTCTTCGATCACTCCCACGCCCCGGGAGAGATAGCAGGGGTCGTGATAGATGACGGACTCGTTCAGTTCTTTGTTCAGGCGCAATGTGCCGCTCTTCATTGCGTCGGAAACGTACTGGGTGATATGCCGTATCTTGAACGGCAGCGCCTCGCCGTAGAATGCGGGCCAGTCCCTGGTCATGATGTTCACGCAGCAGGGGCAGGAGCAGACCAGGACCTTTGTTCCCTTTGCCTTGTAGCCATTGACCAGCCTTGTGACGAGGTCCTTGAGCTGATCATGTTGCCCTGTGATGAACAGGGGAAACCCGCAGCAGACCTCTTCTTCCGGGGGCAGCATGGTGAACGGCTCTCCGATCGCGTTTAATACCAGCACGTCCCCGCGGACCATGGGCTGCGCTTCATACGCGCCGGTGCATCCCGCGTAATAGGCGATGTCGGCCCGCTCGGCGAGCTTCACCTCCTCCGGGAACCAGGGCTTGTACCGGTCGGCCGCCGGCTTGTCGTAGGGGTTGCCGGAATGCTCGATCGCGTTGGGCATGTCCGCCTGGACGCCGACGGGCCCGAGGCCGCGCTTGACCATCTCTTTTCTGAGCACGGGCCAGAGCCGCTGGGTGAAGATGCCGACCGGACAGTTCTGACCGCAGGCGCCGCAGGTGGTGCATTCATATACCGCCCTGGTAAAGTCCTCGAGCAGTTTGCGGTCCACGTCCCTGGGGCCGAAGAGTCTGGCCCTGAGACCGTCGGATTTGCGGATGAACTCGCGGAACATGCGGATCTTCTCGGGCGGCGAGACCGACGGATTCCCGGTCACGTCCTGCACCGGGCAATGCTTCAGGCACTCCCCGCACTGGGTGCAGGCATCGATCTCGAGGATCTGCTTCGCTGAAAGTTCCGTCGTGAACGAACGTTTATTTTTCATGCATCACCAGACGAAGCGCCTGTTCTCTTTTTCTCGCCTCCATCATCACGAGCGGGGCGGTGAAGATGTGGGTGGGGAGAAAAGGAATCAGGACCAGGACCAGGATAAAGTGCGTCATGAACAACAGGCTCTCCGGCACGGGCGCCGGCTTGAAGCATACGAGGCCGAGGGCAAAGAGCTTCACGTCCACAAGGTTCGGCGTGAACCACAGGTGCATGATCAGTCCGATCGAGCTGATAGCAAGCACCAGTCCGAGGAGAAACACATTCGCGCGGGAAGCGTATTTTTCCCTGGCAGTAAGCAACCGGATGACGAGGATGTACGCCAGGGAGAATGGCAGGACGTAGCCCGCCATCATGCCCGCGAACTGGATGTTCCATACCCATGCCGGCACGGGGTTCAGGAAGTACCGCAAATGCCGCAGGAGTACGAGGAGAAAGGAAACGTGAAAGGCCCATTCCCCGAGCCAGAGCGCCGGGTTCACGACCAGGAGCCGCCCGAAAAAGAACACGTCCGCTGCCGTGAGCGCGCAGGCCTTCACCCGTGACCCGGGGGCGGGCGCTGCGGCAGACGGTGAAAGCCGCTGCACGGCCCTCCACCACACCAGGGCGTGCGCAAAAAACCGGATCCAGAACGCAGCGTACACGCCGTACGCCGCGACAATAAGTATTTTTCCCAGGGACGTCATGCGTTCACCAGATGATATTTCAAGTATAACACTCGAAACATCCGGATGTTGACCACGGTGCTTACTGTTTTACAAAGCGTATGACCACGTCCTTCGGGACATTCAAGCCCGCCTCGACCTCGAGGGCCTTCAGGATCGCGGACGGCACAACGCAGGCCACGTGCTTGAGGTGTTTCGTTGCCGAGCGGTGCACGGGATTATTCTGGAACCCGGTCAATGGGGCAAACCGGTCGACGATGGCAATGTCTTCGAGCATCTTCGTTACCATCTCGCAGTCGCTGTCCAGGGAAAGGGTGATCTTTCCGTCCTTGCCCTTTTCCGCCTTGATCGTGACGGAATACCCGCATGCCCCCGAGTTTACGATTACCGTTGTCATAAGCTCATATTTCCTTCCCGGCTACGTAAAGGTATAAGGGGCAGGGAGGCCCCGGGAAAGTGCCGGCCTCCCTGCCCCTGTAACCCCATTACCGCCGGGTGGGGGGCCCGGTGATAATCTTTAAAATCAATTTTTACCACAGAGACACAGAGAACGACAAAAGATTTAAAGTACTTTACTTCCTCATATCTTGAAATTTAGGTCAAGTTTTTGAACCAAAATTTTGAACCAAAGACAAGACCTGTTTTCGCGCGGAGGCGCGGAGAAATCAAAAACTTTTGCTTCACGCATTCTCAGCGTCCCTGCCTGTGCCCAGTCGCTTACGAGTGCGCTAGCGCGAGTGCAGGGTACGCCTCTGCGCGAGACCGGTTTTAAGATCTTGACTCGCTTTAGGGTCTGAGGCTTGCCTCGTTAAATTTTATTTGATATTTGAGATTTGATATTTGTAATTTTCCTTTCCCCTCACTCCATCGCTATCTCCGGCTTCAACTTCTTCATCCCGTAGATCATAGCCCCCGCAATTATGGTGACGGCCAGGAGCAACCCTCCGGTTGCAGCAACGTTGTTCAAAAGCGAGGGATTCACGAGCAGGATAAGGCCCAGGAAGAACATCATGAGACCGGACACGAGCTTTAACTTCCGGCCCTGCCATTCGGTCAGTTTCCTGGCCCCAAGCGAGATGGTGATCACGAGCACGATGATTGCCAGAGGGACCACGTACACGACGTTATAGAACACAAGGTACCCATAGTATTGGAACGTCGTGAGCTTATGGAGCGTGAGCGCCCGCGTATACACCATGGGGAACCCGACGGTGCACAGCAGTTCATACGCGTTCGCGAATACCGCAAGGACCACCGTGCCGGCGATCGTCGTTGTGAGGCTCGACGATTTAAGCAGGTTTCTCATTCGCTCGAAGAGCTTCGGTTTCGCTTTTTCCGGGATCACGAGCGAAATGCCTTTCTTGAAGAAAAAAAAGTCCTTGATGTTGATCGAAGCCACGAACAGGGCGACCACACCCGCCGTCACGGTGATTGCCGTGAGCTGGCCGATCACCAGGAAGATGTTGAGCCATGCGGCCATGAACAGGAAATAGATGAACGCCGAGAAGAAGACGAAAATGCCGCCGATAAGGAGCATCTTTTTCCGGGAATGGCCGTGGATCAGCATGCTTAAGAGAAAGAGCAGGACAAAGAACGCGCAGGGGTTGAAGCTGTCAAGCGCTCCGATGACCACGGTAAGGAGGGGAAGCGATACTTTCGCCGGGTCCACGTCCCCCACGAGAGGGACCTTGACGACCTTCTGCCCCTCTTGCGCAAGCGGGGCAGCCGTTGCGGCATCGGGTGCCAGGGTATCGACGCATCCCCGGCTCACACATTCAGCCACTGCCGCCTCAAGGGCCTTCTCCGATTGTTCGCTATACCCGATGAACAGCTTCTTGCCGATCACCGTTGTCGGCACGCCGGCATGGTGAACGCGTGCTGCCTGGATGGCTCGTGAAAAGAACGCGGCATTTTTTTTGTCGTACCAGACTTCGAACTCCCTGACCACGAGCGTAGGATACTTCTTCCGGAGCTTTTCCAGAAAGATCTTCTCTTCGGCGCAGTGCGGGCATCCGCGGCCCTCGAACAGGTAGAGTGTTGCCGTTCCCTGCTTTGCCAAAGAAGCGTTCTGTGCCTCTGCTCCGAAAGACAGGGCCGGCATGACCATGACGACCGCCAGAATGATAAAGGCCGCCGTACGATGCAGATTTTTATCAATCCTGTTCATGCCTCTTATTTGACCTCTCATGAGAATTTTTTCATAAGCTCAAGACCTGCATCGAGGGTCTCAACGACTGTGCGCCTCGTCATGCCCTGGCCCACGAATTCCTTCTCAAAGGCGTCGGCGAAGTCGAGCATCAGAATGTCGGCCTTGGTCATGCCGTCCCTGCCCACAATGGCCTCGAGCCGGCGGAGGTCCCTGCCCTTGGCGTAATACTTATAGAGGTGATTCGAGACCATGCGGTGGTCCGCCCGCGTGTGGCCTTCCCCGATGCCCTTCTGCATCAGCCTTGAGAGGCTCGGGAGCACGTCAATGGGCGGGAAGATGCCTTTTTGATGGAGCTCGCGCGAGAGCACGATCTGGCCCTCGGTGATGTAGCCCGTCAAGTCCGGGATGGGGTGCGTGATATCGTCCTCGGGCATGGTCACGACCGGAAGCATGGTGACCGACCCCTCGAGCCCGTAGATCCTGCCGGCGCGCTCGTAGAGCGAGGCCAGGTCCGAGTACATATACCCGGGATAGCCGCGCCTGCCGGGCAGTTCCTCGCGCGCCGTGGATATCTCCCGCAAAGCGTCGCAGTAGTTCGTCATGTCCGTGATGATCACCAGGATGTCCATCCCCTTTTCGAAGGCAAGATATTCCGCCACGGTCAGGGCGAAGCGCGGGGCAAGGAGCCTCTCCATCACCGGCTCGTCCGCCATGTTCACGAACGCGACAAAGCCTGTTTTCATTTCCTCGAGCACCTTCAGGTAGAACGAGTACTCGTGGAACGTGAGACCGAGGGCGGCAAAGACCACCACGAACCTCTTCGAGGGGTCGGCAAGCCGGGAGTTCTTCAGGATCGATGCGACCACTTCCTTGGACGGCAGCCCGGCGGCGGAGAAGACCGGGAGCTTCTGCCCCCGCACGAGCGTGTTCAGGCCGTCGATGGGAGAGAACCCGGTCTCGATGAAGTCTTCCGGCCGCGCGCGGGCTGAAGGGTTGATGGGCGCTCCGGTGATCGGCGTCCACTTCTCGGGGATGAACATGGGAGCGCCGTCCTTGGGGTCGAAAGAGCCGTTGAAGATCCGGCCCACGATATCGGCCGAGAGCGGGACCTTTTTGATGGCGTCGGTGAACGACACGGTCGTGCGCTCGATGTCGAGGCCCTGTGTCCCGCCATACACCTCGACAAGCACCGTGTCCCCGTCTATTTCGAGCACCTCGGCGTCCATGTCCCTGTTGTCGGGCGTATGGACCGTCACCACCTCCCCGATCCGCGCGCTGAAAACGTTCTTCACGAACAGGAGCGGTCCCGCCACCGTCGATATGGTCCGGTAGATGTGTTCTGAGAGTCTCATAAGATTCCGTGAGGCGTAAGGAGGCAGGAGTGAGGGGGGTGAACAGCAACTGCACCACTAACGATTTTGCGACAAAAACCTCACACAGCTAGCCCTTGTTACTCCTTACTCCTTACTCCTGACTCCTGACTCTTTACTGCTTCACCGCCTCTTCCAGCGTCACTCCCTGCTTCAGCTTCTCCGTTGCACGGTCATAGGCGTCGATGAGGTTTTTGATAAGCGCAAGCGTTTTCTCCGGCGGCGAAAAAGCGTCGTCGCTGTATGCGTTCTGCTGCAGGAATTCCGTCCTGATCAGCTCGGCCGTGCGCATGAGCAGGCGGTCCGCGTCCTGGAGCCCCTCGGCCCCAACGATCTCCGCCACTTCCCTGAGCGATTCCTCCTGCTGCAGGATCTGGCGGCAGCGCACCAGCATGGCGTCCCATTCAACGGACACCTTTTCCCGGTAATGCCCGGATACCTCTTTGGCGTAGAGCGAATAGCTCTGGAACCAGTTGATCGCGGGATAATGCCTTCGGTGCGCGAGTTCGGTGTCGAGCATGAGAAAGGACCCGGTCGTCCGGAGACAGGCCTGGGTCACCGGCTCGGTAAAGTCGCCGCCCGGCGGAGAAACAGAGAGGATCATGCTGAGCGAACCGATCCTCCCGTTCAGCGTTTCGACCACCCCCGCCCGCTCGAGGAACCCCGACAGGCGCGAGGCAAGGTAGGTGGGATATCCCTCTTCGCCGGGCATCTCCTCGAGCGACGCCGATATTTCGCGCAGGGCCTCTGCCCACCGGGAAAGGCTGTCGGCCAGAAAGAGGACGTGATAGCCCATGTCCCGGTAATACTCGGCCATGGTGACCGCCGTATAAATAGACGCCTCGCGGGCGGCCACAGGCATGTTCGACGTGTTGACAACGAGGACAGTGCGCTCCCTGAGCGGCCGCTTGGACCAGGGGTCCTCCAGCTCCCCGAACTCGGCGATCATGTCCGCCATCTCGTTGCCCCGTTCGCCGCATCCCACGTAGACAACGATGTCCACGTCGGCGAACTTCGCCACAGACTGTTCGAGGATCGTCTTTCCCGTGCCGAAGCCGCCGGGAAAGATGGCCGTGCCGCCCCGCGCCAAGGGAAAGAGAAAATCGATGCTCCGCTGGCCGGTGATAAGCGGCTCGGAGGGCGCAAACTTTCTCCGAAAGGGCCGCGCCAGGCGGACCGGCCATTCATGGCAGCCCGGTATCTCCTTCCCGCCCTCATATTCTCCGAGCGGCTCGTCGAGGCTGATGTAGTCCTCCGTGATGCGCGCGATCGTTCCCACGTCGTCCCGGCCGCTCATGATGGAATGCTTGAAGACGCCTTCGTCAACGGTCCCGAGTACGGCGCCCTGCGTGGTCACGTCCCCTTTTTTCAGCGCGGGAGTGAATTTCCAGCGCTTCAGGTAGTCGAGGGCGTAGATCTCCTGTCCGCCCGTTATAAAGGGCCCCATGTTCTCTCTC